>Ga0134126_10012797_pt1 | contig 10591 bp, 8 predicted proteins | sample KB31752_FD_96881 | JGI IMG/M metagenome (GOLD analysis project Ga0134126, IMG submission 96881) | Terrestrial soil microbial communities with excess Nitrogen fertilizer from Kellogg Biological Station, Michigan, USA - KB3-175-2 | ecosystem: Environmental > Terrestrial > Soil > Unclassified ...
TACGGCGACGAGCGCCGCACGCAGATCGTCGATGAGTCCGCCGAGCTTCAGCTTGAAGACTTGATCGCCGACGAGCAGGTCGCCGTCACCGTCTCGCACCAGGGCTACCTCAAGCGCACACCCATCAGCGTCTATCGCCAGCAGCGCCGCGGCGGCACTGGCCGCATGGGCATGAAGACGCGCGAAGAAGATTTCGTCGCCCAGCTCATCATTGACTCTACTCACGCCTACCTGCTGTGCTTCACCAATGCCGGACGTGTCTACTGGCTGAAGGTCTACGAGATTCCCGACGTGGGCGCCGCCGGCAAGGGCAAGAGCATGCAGAGCCTGCTCAACCTTCAGCCCGGCGAAAATGTCCGCGCCATCCTGCCCGTCCGCGATCTCGAAGAGGAAGGCAAGTACGTCTTTTTCGCCACGCGCCAGGGCACCGTGAAGAAGACCCCGCTCAAGGACTTCTCCAACGTCATGTCGCGCGGCATCATCGCCATCGGCATTGAGAAAGAGGACGAGCTCGTGCGGGCGCGCATCACTGATGGCTCGCAGATTGTCTTCCTCGCCACGCGCCTCGGCATGGCCATCCGCTTCAACGAGGCAGACGTCCGCTCCATGGGCCGCCCGGCATACGGCGTTCGCGGTGTCGATCTGGCCAAGAACGATTACGTCGTGGGTGTTGCCATCACTCCCAGGGAACACGAGCCCGGCGCCTACCGCATTCTCTCCGTCAGCGAGAACGGCTTCGGCAAGCGGACCGACGTCGAAGAATACCGCCTGCAGACGCGGGGCGGTAAAGGCGTCAAGAACATGGCGGTGACCGATCGCATCGGCAAGGTCACCACCATTCAGCTTGTCGACGAGACCAGCGAACTGATGGTCATCAGCCAGTTCGGCAAGATCATTCGCGTGGACACGAAGACTATCCGCGCCGCCGGCCGCGCCACCCAGGGCGTCCGCCTGCTCAACCTCGACGGCGACGACAAGATTGCCGCCGCCGTCGTCATCCCGCCGGACGAAGTAAACGGCAAGGAAGACGAGCAGGGAACGCTGATTCAGTAAGAATTGCCGGTCAGCAATTTACTGCTGACCGGCAATGTTTATTGGGCGCCACAAGCGTGGCCGAATCAGCAGCATTCTGAAAGACCCGCAACTTTCCTCACCCCCTCGTGTCCACGCCAATGCCAGGCGACTGCTGCCCTTGCCACCGGGGTGTCCCATTATCAGACTCAACCGCACCCGCCTTGATACTTCGCGCGCCGGCGCAGCGGTCCTACACTGGAATCGCTCTGGTTTCTCCGCACTCTCCCGCATGTTGCGGAACGTGTTCATCGTTTTCGTGCTGGCAGCACTGTCCGCGACAGCCTCCTTGGCTGCGGCAGCAGCGCTCCCTGCCACCGACGCGCCTGCCGCGGCGCCGGCATATCGCGCCCCCGCATCAGGCGTGTCCGCACACAAGCGCTTCCCCTCCGCCGGTCTCCATCGCCGTGCCCAGGTTCACGCGGCCTCGCATCCGAGGCCAAGGCGCAGTTCTGCATCTGACCGGCGCACTCTGAACCATACGGCTTCCCGGCGCTCTTCTGCACACCGGGCCGAGAGGCAGGCAAGCTCCTCTAATCGCCGTTTCCCCGTTGCTGAGCCGCATAGCCATGAGCCGGCCGCTACTCCGGCCGGGCCTGCTGTGGAATCCGTTTCCTACTCCCGCCGGAGATACATTCCTATGCCTCCGCCGCTGCGAGGGTCATTCGAGTCCCTCGCGAGGCAAAACCGGCGCGCCGAGGATGAGGGCCTGGAACGCATTCTCGATGAACAGGACCTGCGCAACCGTATCACGCAGAAGCTCCTGGTTCCCGTGCCGGAGTCTAGCTCACTCTCGGTGAACGACGACCTGGCGCAAACTCACCGTTATTGCCGTCCCTGGACTGCCCGCTTCCTCTCCGACTTTGCCCGCGCCCATGCCGCGCGCTTTCACAGGCCGCTTACGGTCAGCTCCGCGGTGCGCACCGTGGAGTACCAGAAGCAGTTGATCCTGGTGAACGGCAACGCAGCAGCCGCTGAAGGCGACGTCGTCAGTCCCCATCTCACCGGCGCTACCGTTGACATCGCCAAACACGGGATGGCCCGGTCCGAGCTGGCCTGGATCCGCGACTGGCTCCTTCGCCTGCAAGCCGCCGGAAAGATCGACGTGGAAGAAGAATTTCAACAGTCCTGCTTCCACATCACCGTCTACAGGACGTATGTTCCCTCGCGTCGCTCGCCCAACCCGAAGCAGCTCCGCCCGAAGATGCCGCCGGATGCCGAGCTGGCCTCCCGAGGCCGCTAACGTCCTCTCTTTCAACCGTCCCAAGAAAGTCGTTTCCGCGCCTCCGGAATCGAGATACAATCGCGGACAACTGCATCCCACCCTTGCCCGGACCCATCAACCCTGGCAGGATTGCGGCAGTATGGGCGAATGCGACCGCGACCCGGCAAGGCGCCCACCTGCCGTCGGTGATATGAAACCCGCTTTCGAGAGGCATAAATGACCGATACAAGCATTCAACCGGCAGCACAGTCCACCACCGGGCTTTCTCAGATGGAGCGCGTGATCGACACGTTCGCCGCGCCATCCAAAACTTTTACCGATATCAAGAATGGCCACCGCGCTTGGTGGCTGCCATTCATCATCTATGTACTGCTGGGCTATGCCTTCTTCTTCGTGGTCAATACCAAGGTCGGCATGCGCCAGGTTTCAGAGAATCAGGTACACCTGAGCCCCAAGGCCGAAGAGCGAATGCAGACAATGACGCCCGAGCAGCGCGAAACCCAGATGAAGTTCAGCACGTACTTCATCGAGGGGGCATTTTATGCCGGCCCCGTGTTTTTGCTCATCATGGGTCTGGTAATCTCGCTGATCATGTGGGGCACAATCAACCTCGGCTTCGGAGGCAGAGCGAAATTCGGCAGCGTGCTTGCCGTCTGGATGTATGCAATGCTCCCGTATCAGGTGATCAAAACACTGCTGGGCATTATTGTGCTCTATGCCGGCGCCGCACCCGAATCCTTCAACATCAAGAACTTCGCACCCACGAACGTCGGAGCGTTTCTGAATCCCGCCGACGTCGGTCCGGCAATCTACAGTCTGGCCACGTCAATTGACATCGTCACCATCTGGACCCTGGTCCTTGTTGGCATCGGCACAGCGATGGTCGCGGGCGTCAAGCGCAGCTCCGGCTATATAGCGGCGTTCGGCTGGTGGGCTCTCGTAGTGCTTTTCGGCGTGGGCGCTGCAGCGGTTATGGGATAATACCTTCCGCATCCGAAAAACAAAACGGCGCGCATCGCTCGATGCGCGCCGTCGCTTTTGCTGTGAACTACGAACTGTGAACTGCCTTATTCCGTCCACCGCCGCATCACCAGCGTCGCATTGATCCCGCCGAAGCCGAACGAGTTCGACAGTGCCACATCAAATGCGTACGCCGTCGCCTTGTTCGCAACATAGTCCAGCCGGCACTCGGGATCGACGTTATCGAGGTTGATGGTTGGCGGAAGCATTTGGTTCTGCAGCGCCAGCACGGTGATGCCGGCCTCCAGCCCGCCTGCGCCGCCCAGCAGGTGCCCGGTCATCGATTTCGTTCCGCTCACCTTCAGCTTGTGGCTCAGCGCATGCTCGCCGAATACCTTCTCGATCGCCAGCGACTCGTTGCCGTCCCCCGCCGGAGTCGAAGTGGCATGCGCGTTCACATACCCAACTGCTTCGGGCTTGATCTCCGCATCCGCCAGAGCATTGCGCATGCTGCGCTGCGCGCCCTGGCCTTCGGGAGCGATCCCCGTCATGTGGTACGCGTCGGCGCTCATCCCGTAACCGATCACCTCGGCCAAAATCTTCGCGCCACGTCTCTTCGCAAACTCCAGCTCTTCCAGAATCAGGATGCCCGCGCCCTCGCCGATCACGAACCCATCGCGATCTTTGTCGAAAGGACGGCTCGCCCGCTGCGGCTCGTCATTGCGCGTGGAAAGCGCCCGCATCGAGGCGAAGCCTCCCACGCTCAACGACGTGACCGCAGCCTCTGATCCCCCGGCGATCATCACATCGGCATCGCCATGCAGAATCATGCGTACCGAGTCGCCAATGGAATTCGCCGAGGTAGCGCACGCCGTGGCCGTTGCTGAAATCGGTCCCTTCGCGCCATAGCGAATCGAAATCTGCCCCGCCGCCATGTTGATAATGGTTGCCGGAATAAAGAACGGCGAAATCTTGCGCGGGCCGCCTGCCAGCAGGTTGGCATGCTCGCGCTCGATAATCTCAAATCCCCCGATGCCCGACCCGATGAACACGCCGGTGCGGTCGGCAATTTCCGGCGTAATCTGCAAGCCGGACTGGGTCAGCGCTTCCTGCGTTGCGGCAAAGGCAAAGTGAATGAAGCGCCCCATCTTGCGCGCTTCTTTCTTATCCACGAAGTTGAGCGGGTCAAAATTCTTGACCTCGCAGGCGAAGGTAACCGGAAACCCCGTGGTGTCGAAGCCCTGTATGGGCCCCGCACCGCTGGCTCCGGTTAACAACTTCTGCCACACTTCGGGTGCGGTGTTGCCTACACCGCATACCAGCCCGAGGCCGGTAATGACGACTCGACGATTCAAGGGCTACTTGCCTTTCGCGGTCTTTTCGTTCTTTTCGATGTAGTCGATCGCGTCCTTCACGGTCTTGATCTTCTCCGCGTCCTCGTCGGGAATCTCGAGGTCAAACGCCTCTTCGAACTGCATGACCAGCTCGACCACATCCAGCGAGTCGGCCCCCAGGTCTTCCTGGAAGCTGGCGTTGGGGGTCACTTCGGCCTCGTCGACCTGAAGCTGTTCCACGATGATCTGCTTGACTTTCTCCTCCACGGCCATGCGTGTTTCTCCTTGTGACGTTCTTGTCCGTTTCCGGCGAACTGCTTGGTTCAGGGCGTTCTTTCCCTGCTCTGCCAGCCGAGAATACCGGGCGGCAGCAGGGGAGCACAACTGGCGCAACGAAAAAATCGCGCATAGCCCCGAAACTTCAAGTCTACCGGGCGCACTCCGGCGTGTAAAGCCGCGTCGACCTTGAAGATGCGCCCCACCCATGGAATGCGCCGGCCCCTGCACCGCGTACCCTATCAAGGACTCCCGCGGCGGTTTTCAACCCAATCGCATCGCCGCAACTGAACCCGCGTGCGTCCCAATCGCAGCCGCTCGCCAACTCCTCTGCTACAGTGTTTTGCTATGAACATCCTTATGCGGCGCGGAACCCCCGCCCCTGCGGTCAGCCTCTGCGTCTTCGCGGTCCTGGTTGCTCCTGCCTTGATGTTTGGCCAATCCGCACCGCAGGTGCAGGTCCCCGACTGGGCACTCCCCGGCTCCTCCACTCACCAGCAGGTGCCACCGCCCGCCGGATTCCACCGCCCCAGCGTCACCTTCGACAAGCCCATCGGCATCTTCGAGAACCAGTCCGACATCGGCGGCCCCCTGGTGCCCGGCAGCGCCAGCTACGATCCAGCGACGAAGCAGTACACCATCCGCTCAGCCGGCTACAACATCTGGTATCAGCGCGATGAGTTCCGCTTCCTCTGGAAAAAGATGTCTGGAGATGTTTCGCTGGCCGCGGACCCATCTTTTCCCACAGCGGAGGGTTTCGGCGACCGCAAGGTGGTGCTCGTCATCCGCCAATCGCTCAATGACGATGCAAAGGAAGCCATCGCCGGCGAGCACGGCACCGGCATGACCCACCTGGCGTGGCGAGCGGAAAAGGGCGAGCAGATGAAAGACATGTCTTACCGCTTCGGCGGAGAGTTAACAAACGTGCACCCGCGCCGCATCGGCATTCAGAAGCATGGCGATCAAATCGCGCTCTTCATCAGCCTGAAAGACGAGCCCATGCACCAGTTCGGCCCGCCAATCACGATGTACTTCGATGGGCCGTTCTACGTAGGAATTGGGTTCTGCTCGCACCAGCCCGCCACCGTTGATACCGGCGTGGCCACCAATGTGACGCTCGTCAACCAGGCGGGGCAGCTAAAGTGAACCTCGTTTGGAAGCTTTGGTGGAAATGTGATTCCGGCAAATTTTGGGGAAGACGAATTCGAAAAGGCATTCGCCGAATTCCAACGCTTCGGCCCAAGAAGTCCTATTCCAATCGAGACTCGATGGCGTGAGATGTTCCCGCAATACTCTGCTGCTCGGCTCGAAGAAATGCTGCTTCTTTGCAATGAAATCCAATCTTTCGCGATCGAAATAGCCCCCAACGTGGTTTACAGCGGTCTCGCAGATGACCTGGCATTAATACAAATCTCAGAAAAATTTCCCTTTCTGACTGCCGATCAGGCGCGCCGCACCTTGAGTCAGGCATGCTACTTCGCAGCAAAGTAGCGCATTGCATAGATCAGCTCAATATTTCTCAAATAGCGATCCCGCTACGGGTACACTACTCGCGTTACCCCTCTCCCCAAACGGCAGTTCGTGTGCGCTTCGGTGCGCATGATCGGCGCCATCATCTTGCCCGAGGTCGGACCATGAATCGTAGAGACCTGTTACGCGGCGCCACTCTGGCAGCCGCCGCGCACGCCACCGGCTCGCTTGCCCATGCAGCTCCGAGTGACGCCGCGCCCGCCACGCCGCTTTCCAAAATCGCGCTCGAAGAGCATTTCATGGTGCCCGAGTTCATGGGGTACTTCGCCGAGACGTACCAGAACATCAGCCCCGAATTGCCCAAGCTCGCCCCGCCTGCCCTCATGGACTTCGGGGAGCGGCGGCTCGCGGCGATGGACGCGGGCCACATCGACTACGTCGTGCTGTCGCTCTCCGGGCCGGGGGTGCAATACGAGCGCGACGCTGCCGTTGCGCTCAAGAAGGCGAGGTTCGTCAATGATTTTCTCGCCGCCGAAATCCAGAAGCGGCCCACGCGTTACGGAGGCTTCGCTCACCTGGCCATGCATAACCCCGCCGAAGCTGCCGCCGAACTCGAGCGGTGCATGCGCGATCTCGGCTTTCAGGGAGCCATGATCAACGGCCAGACTAACGGCGAATATCTCGACCTCGACAAGTACTCCGTGTTCTGGGAACGTGCCGCCGATCTTCAAGCGCCCATTTATCTGCATCCCGGCAATCCCGTCGACCACCCGGCGGTCTACGCCGATCACTCCGAGCTCTGGGGACCGGTCTATAGTTGGGGCGCCGAAACCGGCGCCCACGCCCTCCGCCTCGTCTTCGCCGGGGTCTTCGAGCGCTATCCCGGCGCGCGCCTCATCCTCGGTCACATGGGCGAGGCTCTCCCGTTCTATCTCTGGCGCTTCGACAGCCGCTGGCAGGTCTGCAACCGCGGAACGCGCACCCTGCCCCAGCCTCCGTCCTTCTACATCCGCCGTAACATCGCCATCACCACATCGGGAGTCTGCGACCAGGCCTCCCTTCGCGCTGCGCTCGAATCGATGGGTGATAACAACGTCATGTTCTCCGTCGATTACCCCTTCGAAAAGACAGATCTCGCAGCCCAGTTCATGGAACGCGCCGCCATTTCCGAGACCCAGCGCCAACAGGTCGCCAACGGCAATGCAAAGCGCATACTGCGTATCACCCGCGCCTGAGGCCGGTTCGCCTTCGATCGCCGCTATCATTAGAGGCAGTGCAATCCATGACGGGCGGCATCTTCATCTCGGCAGGCGAGGCCAGCGGCGAAGCGTACGGCGCCCTGCTCATCGAGGAGCTCCGGAGTCAGCTCGCCACCCGCGGCGAGCAAGCGAAGTTCTTCGGGATGGGCGGCCCGCGCATGGCGGCCGCAGGGCTCGACCGCGTCGTCCGCGCGGAAGACATGGCAGTCATGGGCATCACCGAGGTCGTCCGCCACCTGCCCCGCATCTGGCGCGAATTCCGCAAGCTCAAGCAGGCCATCCGCGACCGGCGCCCTTCCGTGGCCGTGCTGATCGACTTCCCCGACATCCACTTCAAGCTGGCCCGCGAGCTGCACGCGCTCGGCGTCCCGGTGGTCTACTTCGTCAGCCCCCAGCTCTGGGCCTGGAAAAAACACCGCATCAAGCTGGTCCAGCGATACGTCGATCGCATGCTGGTGATTTTTCCGTTCGAGGAGCAGTTCTATCGCGAACGCGGTGTGAATGCCGAGTTCGTGGGGCATCCGCTGGCGGAGCTGTCGATGCCTACCGTCTCCCGCGAAGAATTCGCCGCCCAGAACGACCTGGATGCGGCCAAGACCTGGATCGGCCTTCTCCCCGGGAGCCGCGCGAAAGAAATTCGCGACAACCTGCCCGAGATGCTGGTTGCAGCGCGGACGATGGCGGCCGGATCAGAAAGCGGGCAGGCGTTAAATCTCGATAAAGTGGGCTTCGAATTCGTCCTGCCGCTGGCCCCAACGCTTACCGCTGTCAACCGTCGCTGGGTCCGACAATTTATCAAAGATCAAGCTTCCAATCTGCCCATCCATCTTGTCGACGACGCCCGCGCCGCCCTCCATCACGCCCGCGCCTCCATCGTGGCCTCGGGAACCGCCACCGTCGAGGCGGCCCTCATCGGTAATCCCTTCGTCGTCGTCTACCGCGTTTCGCCCCTCACCTACGCCATCGCCAAGCGCGTCGTCACCGTCCCTCACGTAGCCATGGTCAACCTGATTGCTCAGAAACGATTGATTCCTGAGTTGATTCAGGACGAGTTCACTGCATCCAATGTCGTCAGGGAACTCATGCCGTTGCTACCCGACGGCCCACCTCGACAGTCCATGATGAAGGAACTCGCGGAACTCCGCGGCCTCTTGCAGTCCGGCGTCCGTGGGACTTCAACTCACCCGGCACCCTCCGTGGCCCGTGTTGCCGAGGTCACGCTGGAGTTGCTCGAGAAGTCCCAAACTGCACCTGCGCGGCCTGTCGCGAGCGCCTGAATCGAATGCCCGTAGCCCGGTGGTCGCCTGTACAATGAATGCCCGAACCTGGAAAGCTTTGTCCGCACGAGAGACAACAACAATGAATATATCGAATCCCGTCCGCCGGTTCCTCTCTGGAGTGATCCTCGTTTCCGCAGGTTTTCTGCTGGCCCTCCCTTGCCACGCCCAGCGCGCGGAGCGCTCCCAGCTCGACATCACGGCCTACAACATCGACGCCGAAATCGACACCCAGACCCATCATCTCCAAGCCAGGGCCGCTGTCACGTTTACCGCCCCTGACAATGCCGACGTGGTGAGCTTCGGATTCCATCCCGCGCTCAAGGTCACAAAAATCACCGATGACGCAGGCAAGGTACTCACGGGTGAGCGCTCGGCCGATGGCACCATTCGCGTGACTCCTGCCGGGCCCCTCGCAAAGGGCCAGCCCGTGCATTGGACCTTCGAATATGAAGGCATCCTCACCGGCTCTGAGGACGGCCCCGTAGAGGGCCTGAAGCTCGCCGCAATCCAGGAGCCCATCAGCTACCTGCTCTACGCCGGCCGCTGGTTCCCCACCACCGGCTACACCACTGACCGCTACACCATGGAACTGCACTTCCGGGTGCCGCAGGGCCTCCGCGTTTTTTCCAGCGGCCAAACCGGCCCCTCTCACCCCGTGACGCTCGCCAACGGCAAGCCCGGCGACCAGTACGACTTCGACTGGACCAAGCCCGGATTCCCCGGAACCGTCATCGCCGGCCGCTATGCCGACCCATTCATTGCCGGTCCGGGCAACATCAAGGTGTGGCTGACCGTGAGCCACCAGCAGGCCGGCAGCCAGCTCGCGCAGACCGCCAACAGGGAATTCGATTTCTTCACCGACTCCTTCGGCGTCCCTGAAACCAGCCACCTCAACGTGGTCGAAATTCCTGACGACACCCTGCCCGCCGTTTGGGCGCCCGAGCTGGCCGGCATCATGGGATCCCGCGTCGGCGACAAGTCCGGCATCCGCCTGCTGGCCAACACCATCGCGCACCAGTGGTGGGGCTCTGAGGTGAGCCCCAAAAATCTCAACGATGCCTGGATTACCAACGGCATGGCCCGCTACGCCGAGCTGATGTACGTAGAGGATGAACAGGGCAAGAATGCCATGAAGGCCGCGCTGAAGGATGTCGCCGCCGGCGCGCTGGCCTACGACACCACCGCGCTCTCGGCCTCCGGCCGGCAGAGTCCCTTCTCGCCGGAGTTCCAGTCGCAGACGCTTGAAAAAGGCGCCATGATCTTCCACATGCTGCGCTGGGAGATCGGCGACAAAGCATTCCTGGCCACGCTGAAAGGCACCCTGAGCCAGTACACCGACCAGGGAATCCGCACCTCCGACCTCGAAAAAGTAGCCGAAGCGCAGAGCCAGCAACAGCTCATGCCGTTCTTCTCGCAGTGGGTCGACGGCACCGGCGCGCCGCAGTTCACCAATAAGTACGCCGTCTATCGCCTCGGAAACAACAAGGGATTCCGTACCATCGGCGAGATCAACCAGGACCTGGACCTGTTCCGCATGCCGGTTGATCTGCAGGTGGAGACCGATGGCAAGACGGTCAACCAGAAAGTGGAAGTGGTCGGCACCGATTCGCAGTATGTGGTCGACACCTTCGGCCGCCCGCGTCACATCGCCATCGATCCCCAGGACTGGGTACTGAAGACCTCGCCTGACCTCCAGGTGCGCATCGCCATCCTGAA
>Ga0134126_10012798_pt1 | contig 10591 bp, 9 predicted proteins | sample KB31752_FD_96881 | JGI IMG/M metagenome (GOLD analysis project Ga0134126, IMG submission 96881) | Terrestrial soil microbial communities with excess Nitrogen fertilizer from Kellogg Biological Station, Michigan, USA - KB3-175-2 | ecosystem: Environmental > Terrestrial > Soil > Unclassified ...
CGTCGCCCAGGGTCCCATCGTCGCAAAGGGCGTGGCAATCCCCATCTGACGGCGGAAAATTCCGCTTCCGGCGCAACCGTTTTGCACCGGGACGCATTCAAAGCCAGTCTGACATAGAGGACTGGCCTCCGCCCGTTTGCGGAGGCTTTCTTTTGCGTTTGCCCTCGCTCAGGCCCCCGCTTCACAGCGGCCCAGAGTCTGACTATTTCTCTCGGACCATGAAGCTCACCATCATCCAGACCGGCGAAGTTCCTGAGCCCCTGCGCGCCGAGTTCGGCTCGTATTCGCCGATGTTCGTGAAAATGTTCGAGAGCGCGGGCGCAAGCTATGATTACGAAGTCGTCCGCATCAGCGACGGCGAGCCCCTCCCCGATCCGGCCGGGCTCGAAGCCATCCTTCTGCCGGGCTCGGCCGCGGGCGTTTATGACGATCATGCCTGGCTCACGCCGCTCCGGCACTTCATCCGGGGCGCCTACGCCGCGCGCACGCCTATGGTCGGGGTCTGTTTCGGCCACCAGATCATGGCCGATGCCCTGGGCGGCGACGTCCGAAAGTCGGAAAAGGGCTGGGGTTTGGGCCGGCACACTTATGCCGTCCGCGGTCGGCCTCCTTTTATGGCCGGCGCCGGCGCGTCCCTCAGCGTCGCGTGCTCGCATCAGGATCAGGTCATCACGCCCCCGGCCGAGGCCGAGGTCATCCTCGCCTCCGATTTCACCCCCAATGCCGGCCTGTTCTACGCCAATGGTGCGGCGCTGAGCTTCCAGCCGCATCCGGAGTTCGAGGACGGATATGCGCGGGCGCTGGCCGAACTGCGCCGCGGCAAGGCACCCGACCCGATCATCGAAACCGCGCTCGGCTCGCTGGCACGGCCTTCCGACAGCCCGATCGTTGCTGGCTATATCGACGCTTTCCTGACCAGCGCGACCGCCTGACCGCGCCGCTCCGGGTTCAGTGGCTCAGCGCGCGCTGCAGCTGCGCCTTGCTCATCTTCGAGCGGCCCTCGATGTGGCGCGCCTTGGCCTTGGCGTAGAGCTGCTCCTTGGTCTCGCCGCCGCGCGACGAGCCGTTAGAGCGGGCGCGCGATTCGCCCTTGTGAACCGTCCGGTTCTGGGCGTGCTTGCCTTCCTTTTCTGCCTCGGCGGTCTGGCCCTTGCGTTCCTTGCTCTTGGTCCGGGCAAGGTTCTGCTTGTTCTTCTTGGGCGATTCCTGATTCGTCGCGCCGGCTTCGTGCAGGGCAATCGCAACCGCCTGCTTGCGGCTCTTGACCTTGGGGCCCTTGCCGCGACCGGTCCTCAGTTCGCCTTCCTTGTATTCGTGCATGACCCGTTCGACGGTGCCGCGCTGTTCCTTGGATTCGTGCGATGCCATTTCAAGCCTCCTTATGCACCGCACAACGCAAGGCGTGGCCAGGAGTTCACTAAAAGCGTCAGCTTCCCGGCAGGGCCGCGATTTCCGCCCTGAGCTCGGCCAGCCCGGTGCCCTCGGCGGAAGAGGTGATAATCAGCCGCGGATGCGCTGCCGGTCGCTTCGCGATGGCCGCCCGGGTCGCCGCAACGGCCTTGGCGAGGTCCCCCGCCAAAGGCTTGTCTGCCTTGGTCAGCACCACCTGGTAGCTCACCGCGGAGGTATCGAGCTCGTTCATGACGGACAGATCGTTGCCCCTCGGCCCGTGCCGTCCGTCGATCAGCACATAGACGCGCCGAAGCGTTGCGCGTCCGGTCAGGTATTGGTGGATCAGCCGCGTCCACGCTTCGACCTTGGGCTTGGGCGCCTGGGCGAAGCCATAGCCGGGCATGTCGACGATCCTGAGCGGCGCATCGGCCGACTCGAAGATATTGAGTTCCTGCGTCCGCCCGGGCGTATTCGAGGTCCGCGCCAGATTGCCGTTGCCGGTCAAGGCATTGATCAGCGACGACTTGCCGACATTGGAACGGCCGGCAAAGGCAATCTCGGTCCGATCCATGGGTGGCAAATCGGCGATCCGGACGCAGCCCTTCACGAAAACGAAAGGCCGGGCGAAAAGCAATCGCCCGGCTTCGATAAACGCATCTGGCGCGGCCGGCTCCACGCTACCCGCCGGCCTTGTCGGGCTTCGCCGTTCGTCGGAAGCTCGCCATGATGTTGCCGAGAAGATCGACCTTCACCCCGTGCCGCTTCATGATGATCGTCTGCTGAATGATCGAAAGGGTATTGTTCCAGCAATAGTAGATCACCAGACCCGCCGGGAACGTGCCGAGCGTAAAGGTGAAGATGATCGGCATGATGTTGAAGATCGCGGCCTGCGTGGGATCGGGCGGCACCGGATTGAGCCGCATCTGCACCCACATCGTCACACCCATGATCAGCGGCCAGACGCCGATATTGAGGAAATGGCCGATGACCGGCATGATCGTCGGGTCCCAATGCAGCAGCCCGAACAGCGTGAAAATGTTCGTCGGGTCCGGCGCCGCCAGGTCCTGAATCCAGCCGAAGAACGGCGCGTGCCGCATCTCGATGGTGATGAACAGCACCGTATAGAGCGAATAGAACACCGGGATCTGGATGAACATCGGCCAGCAGCCGCTCAGCGGATTGATCTTCTCCCGCTTGTAGAGCTCCATCGTGGCCTGCTGCTGACCGGCCCGGTCGTCCTTGAACTTCTCCTGCAGCGCCTTCATTTCCGGCTGCACCCGCCGCATCGCCGCCATCGACGCATAGGAGCGGTTGGCAAGCGGGAAAAACACCAGCTTGATGATGACCGTGGTCGCCAGGATCGCGAGGCCAAAATTCCCCAGCACCCCGTGCAGGAGCTGGATCAGGTTGAACATCGGATGGGTCAGGAACGAGAACCAGCCCCAGTCGATCATGAAGTCGAAGCGGTCGAAGCCGTATTTGTTCTGGTAGGCCGCGATGATCGATTCGACCTTGGCGCCGGCAAAAGTATAGCTCTTGCTCGTACCGCTCGCGCCCGGCGCGACCGTGACCGGGTTCTGATCGACGAAGCTGGCCTTGTAGACATCGGTCGCCGCCGGCTTGCTCCAGGAGAAGCGGGCGGAAATCGGCGTGTTCGGCTGCGGCAGGATGGTGGCTGCAAAGTACTTGTCGGTGAAGCCGAGCCAGCCGCCGGTGGACTGGATATCCTCCTGCTTCTCCTTCTGCAGATCGTCGTATTTCAGGGTGACGAGGTTCTTGGCGCCGAGAATGCCGAACGCGCCTTCATGCAGGATGAAGCTGTTATAGGCCTGCGGCGTACCGTGCCGGGTCACCTGCTCGTAGGGATAAAGCGTGACGGGCGCGCCGGTCTTGTTGTCGACCGTCTGGGTCACGGTGAAGAGATAATTGTCGTCGACGGCGAAGGTGCGGTGGAAAACCAGCCCCGCCCCGTTGTCCCAGCTCAACGTGACAGGCGTCGTCGCAGTTAGCGCCTTGGCACCGCCATCGACCGTCCACGTCGTGTCGGCGCCCGGCAGCTTGAGGCCGCCGCCATTGGCGACCCAGCCGTCCTCCACGAAATAGGAATCCGGCGCCGTCGCCGGTGTCAGCAGCGTGACGATCGGGCTGTCTTTCGAAACATCGACCCGATACTGCTTGAGCTCGAGGTCGTCGAGCCGGCCGCCGGCGAGATTGATCGAACCGGTCAGCGCGGGCGTGTCGATCTTGAGGCGCGGCGTCGCGGCAATCGCCTCGGCCCGCGTCGCGAAAGTCTTGTTGTTCTCCGCATCCGGTGCGGCGGCGGCAGCGCCGGAAGTCTGTGCGGCCTTGGTGGCCACCTGCTGCGCCTGTTGCTGCTGCTGGGCCAGCTTGGCCTGCTGAGCCGCGCGCTCGGCCGCCGGACCGGCGATGAAATATTGCCACCCGAACAGCACGATGATGCTGAGCGCGATGGCGAGGATCATGTTCCGGGTATCGTTCTTCATTGACCCTTCTTCCGGCGGCCACTGGAGGGATGGCGGGTGGAGGACGTGGTGCCGACGCGCGCGATCAGCTTCTCGAGATCGGCGACCAGATCGCCAAAGGATGCCGTCAGCGCCTCGCGGCGCCCAACCAGCACGTAGTCATGTTGGGGCAGGAAATATTCTGCGCAAGCCCCGGCCGCCGCTCTCAGGCGCCGCTTCACGCGATTGCGTTGGGGAGCGTTGCCCACCTTCTTGCTGACGGTAAAGCCGATCCCGGCGAGCGGCTGCGCGCTCGCGATGGCCTGAACGGCTATGTTGGGCCGCCCGGCGCGGTCGCCGCGGGCAGCCCGCAGGAACTCGCTTCTCCTGGTGAGCCGCCTGAGGCTTGCGATGCCCATCGGCCCGGCCTTCATCGACACCCGACCTTCAGCAGGGGCACGGTAGAATTACCCGCCGCCCGTCCAATCGGAACGGACCTGCGTGGCATTCCTCCGCACGTTCCAGGTGCATTGATCCAGCCTTATGCGGACAGCTTCTTGCGGCCGAGCGCGCGACGCCGATTGAGAATAGCGCGGCCGTCCTTGGTAGCCATGCGGGCCCGGAAACCGTGACGGCGGGCGCGCACGAGGACGCTCGGCTGGAAAGTACGCTTCATGAGATCGTTACCACGCCCAGCGCGGTTCCTCTAACCCAAGGTGTCAGAAAACAGCCATGCCGGCCGAAAGCGACGAGCTGACGGTCGGCGGCAAGTTGGCGGCTTATAGAAAATTGCGCCCGCGAAGTCAACGCGCCGCGGCAGGACCGCCCCGACGTTGCGCGGCGGGAATTTCGTGCGATTTTGCATTGCCTTGCGCGCTTGTGCTGTGATCTTTTGCCGCTGCGGTGGCGAAGCATCGCCAGGCGGAAACCCGAGCTGCCGACCGTTTGGCGGAAGCGGCGGGGGCTCGACATCGGCAGGGATCGGCCAATGCCGTCTTTCCTTACTCCCGACATCTGTGTCATCGGCGGCGGACCGGCGGGCCTGGCGGTCGCCCGCGCGGCCCGGCGGCATGGGGCAACAGTCGCGCTTGTCGAAAAGAACCGGCTGGGGGGCGCCGCGCTGCATGCGGGCTCGATCCCCGCCAAGGCGCTCGCGGCAGTGGCACGGCGGGCGCATATTCTGAGCACGGCCGGCAGCTTCGGCATCGAAGCCGGCGAACTGCGGGTCAACGCCCGCGGCGTTTTCGACTACGTGCAGCGGGTCATTGCCGCGTCCGCGCCTGCCGTCACTGCCGAGCAGTTGCGCGCCCGCGAGATCGAGGTCGTCGAAGCCTCGGCCCGCTTTGTCGATTCCCGCACGCTGGAAGCAGGAGAGCACCGCATCCGGGCCCGGCGCTTCGTTGTCGCAACCGGCGCGCAGCCGACCATTCCGGAAGTGCCAGGGCTCGCCGAGGTGCCGTACTTCACGACGGCAACGATCTTCGACAATCCGCGCAAGCTGACCCATCTGGTGATCTTCGGCCCCAGTCCCGCGGCCGTCGAGCTGGCGCAGGCCCTGCGCCGCCTCGGCGGCGAGGTCACGCTGATCGATCCCGGCTTGCCGCTCCCGGGATACGACCCCGAGCTCGCCGAGGTCGCCCTGAGGCGGCTGACCGATGAGGGCGTCGACGTGCGCATGGACACAACGCCTGTCGCCGTCCAGCCGCGCAGCCTCGGCATCGGCGTAATCATCCGGCGCGGCACGGCCGAGGAAACGCTGGATGCTTCACATATCCTCGTCGCCGGCCCCCGGCTGGCCGCGCTCGAAGGTCTGGAGATTGAGAACGCGGGAATCCGCCGCAATCCCGGTGGCGGTCTGCTGCTGAACCCGAGCGGGCGCACGACCAACCGGCACGTCTATGTCTTCGGCGACGCAACCGGAGCGGCGGAGCAAAGCCATGGCATCGAGGACAGAGCCGAACGGCTGGTGCGCAGCCTGCTCTTCCGCCAGCCCATGCGCCGCAGAGTGCCGCATGTTCCGAGGGCGGTCTTCACCGATCCCGAAATCGCCGAGGTCGGTATCTCGGAGCCCGAGGCGAGACGGCGGCGCATAAAGGGGTTTCGCGTGCTGCGCCTGTCGCTGGCCGAGAACGACCGCGCCCGCGTCGAGAACGAAACCTATGGACTCGTCAAACTCATCGTCGCCGGCAATGGCCGCCTGCTCGGCGCCGCGATCGTCGGTACCGGCGCCGCCGAAATGATCTCGCTCTTCGCCTTCGCCATCGGCAATGGAATGGCGCTGGCGGACTTCCGCAACTTCGTCGCTCCCTATCCGACGCTCACCGGTATCGCCCGCGCGCTCGCCGAGGATCCGGCGGCTCGCGGCGTCCCCGAAAGCCTCCTGCTTGCCCGCCTGCTGCGCCTCAACCGCGTGTTGCCGTAACGGTCACGCCCCTTATAATGACGTGAGATGACAGACGAACCCCGCGCCATGCCCGGGCCGTTCTCCGGCCTTTCGGTCAAGCTCATCGCCACGATCATTGTCGTGATCCTTGCGGTCGAAGTGGTCATCTATCTGCCCTCGCTCGGCAGCTTCCGCGCCGCCTGGCTCAACGACCGGCTGCAGATCGGTATCGTCGCCGCCCGCGTCATCGACGCCGTGCCGGACGTCATGGACGTGCCGAAGATGGTCACCGACAACCTGCTTAAATCGGCCGGCGCGACGGCCATCGTCTATCGGCGGGGCGGCCGCAGCCAGCTGATCGAGCTCGACGACGCCCCCATGCCCCGCCAGGCGGTGACTGCCGACATGCGCAAGCAGGATCCGCTGACCCTGATCGCCGGTGCAGTCGATACGCTGGTCTCAGGCGGCGGCCGCACCCTGCGCATCGTCGGCATAGCCGACGGCGACCCGCAGACCGAGGTCGAGGTGCTGATGCCCGAAGCACCCTTGCGCAATGAGATGCTGGCCTATTCCCGCAATATCGCGGCGATCTCGCTGATCATCGCGGCGCTCACCGCTGCAGTGATCTTCGTCGTGCTGAGCCGGGTGCTCGTCGCCCCGATTCGGCGGGTGACCGCCAATATCGTCGCCTATCGCCAGGCGCCCGAGAACGCTAGCCTGATCCTGGTGCCGCGGCGCCGGCGCGACGAGATCGGCATCGTCGAGCAAGAGCTGGCGGCCATGGAAGCCGACGTCTTTTCGATGCTCAAGCAGCGCCGTCATCTCGCCGATCTCGGCCTCGCCGTTGCCAAGATCAATCACGACCTGAGGAACACGCTGACCTCGGCGCAGCTCCTTTCCGATCAGGTCGCCAATCTCGACGATCCCAAGGTGCAGCGCCTCGCCCCCCGCCTCGTCCATACCCTCGACAAGGCGATCGGTTTTGCCCAGTCGGTGCTGGACTATGGCCGCCAGAGCGGCGCGCCGCCGCGCCCCGTGCCGGTCGATCTGAAGGCATTGATCGACGAATCGCTGTTCGATGCCGGTCTCGTCTCGCACCCCGACATCGCCACATCGAGCACGGTACCGGCCGGCATCTCGATCAAGGCCGATCCCGACCAGCTGGCGCGCGTCTTCGTCAACCTGCTGAAGAATGCCCGCGAGGCGCTCGAGGCGGCGGCGGGCAAGATCGCCGATCCGCAGGTCTCGGTCGACTACGCCGAGTCGCCCGCGAGCCTGACCGTCGGCGTCGCCGACAATGGCCCGGGCCTGCCCCCCCGCGCCCGCGAAAATCTCTTTGTCGCGTTCGAGGGCTCGGCGCGCGCCGGCGGCACCGGCCTCGGGCTCGCCATCGCCCGTGAATTGATCGAAGCCAATGGCGGCACGCTCGCCTTTGTCGACCGCGAGCAAGGCACGCGCTTCGAGGTGACCCTGCCTGCAAGCCTTCGCCTGCCCTGAGGCTCAGCCGGTCGCCTTGTCGCTTGCCTGAGCTTTGCCTGTCTCGCGGCTGGCCAGCGTGTCGACCTCGTGCTGCGACACGATCCAGCCTTCATGCTCGACGACGCGGCCGTTGATATAGTCCTGCCGGACTTCGGTCAGCAGCCGCACATAATCCTCCGCCGCTGCATCGGGCGTATCCGAGGCACCGAAGGGGAGCAGCCGGGTCGCCGCATATCCGCCGCCGACGGCGATGATGGCAACTGCGCCGCCACCGGCAAGCAGTGCGCGCCGGTTCAGGGATCTGCTCATTTCAGGGTCACCGATTGCAGGAAAATGCCGAGCTTGCGGGTATCGTTGCTCAGGCCTGCTTCCTTCTGCGTGACGATATTGGTGAAGTGGAGGCTGACCGGCACGGTTGCGGCACCACCGAGCGGCAGCACCTTGCCGGAAAGCTCGTTGGCCGGTCCGCTGTAGACGCTTGCGCCGCCGAAATCGACTTCGACCTGGGCCGATCCGTTCGCCGAGCACGTGAAGGTGAGCGAGGACGCCCCGTTCGTGTCGAAGACGAGGCTGGCTTCGTCCCCGTCACTCCAGACCCCGCCGGATTCGAGCTTCGACCAGCCGTGCCCGAGCGCTTTGTCCGAATCGCGCCCCGTCCCGAAACGGTAGACGGCGCCGACCGCCGCCACCGCCTTGTCCAGCACGAACGCCGCCAGCCGCGCCGTGAGGGCAGTCAGGTTGAGCGTCGGATTGACGATGTCGGTCGAGGGAAAGACCGACGAGCCCGCCACGTACATGTTGGCGATTCCGAACACCTTGCAGTTGGCGTCGACGACGCCGCCGGCTGGCGTGTGCGCCATGCGGGTCGTGCCCATATGGTGACACGCATCGCCGAAATAGAGCTGATCCCAATCCTCTTTCGCCGCGTCGCCGACGAACCGCGTCTTGGCCAGCCCTCCCTGGTTGATGAGCCCGGCGAACAGCATCACCGCCTGCCTGTAGGCGGCGATCTCCTCGGGCGGAATATACCAGTTGAAGCGGGCCAGGGGCGTGCCGTCGCTGCCCATCTGCTGCGACAGTGTGACATAGCTCTGCTCCTGCGGCGTCTGCTCGAAGATGAAGAACGGCAAGATGCGCTGATAGGCGTTGGAGTGGCTGACATAGAGATTTTCCGCCGAGCGGATCTCCACGTCATTGCTCGCGTCCTGCGCCTGGTCCTGGAAGTGCATGCCGAAGCGCGGCAATTCATGCTTGTCGAGGAAGTCGTCGCCGGCACTGAGCACGATGTTGACCATGCGGCCTTCGGCCATATGCGGACCGAGCGCGCTGATGTCGGCGCGGCCGTCGAAATAGATTTCGACCGGGCTGAGCGACGGATGCTCCATGAAATATTTGCCGGTGAGCTTGTTCGGCCCGCCGCCCAGCGGGTTGCCGGCCTGGTATTTTCGCGCCGCCCAAAGCATGAGCCGCGCGTTCTCGATGCCGCCCGTGCAAAGGAACAGTTGCTTGACCGGCACGCTCGCCGTCTTCTTCGACGGCAGGTTGAACATATCGATCTGCTTGACCGCGGTCCCACCGTCGGCAAGCACGATATCGATCACGCGGGTATTGAGGACGACATCGATATTGGGTGCCGCCGCGTAATGCTGCTGCGTCGCCTGGTCCCCGAAGCGGCGGATCGGATTGGAGAACTGGAAATGAAGCGCCTTGAGGTTCTGCGCGTGGGCGATGAGGTCGCGCTCGATGCCCGTCGAGCCCGGATGCTTCTCGAACGGACCCAGGCTCAGCCAGGCCATCGCTTCCGGCAGGTGCAGCGCGTAATCCTGGTAGGTGATCGGCCAGCCCGGAAAACCCTTGCGGTTGTCGAAGATTGCTTCACTCAAGGGATGGGAGTGGCCGCCCCAGTGGTTCGACGTGCCGCCGAAGACCGTGAGCCGCTGGCCCAGCGAGGCGTAACCGCGGCCGGTGACATCCAGGTTGTAATAGCCGTCGCCATCCGCATTGCCGACGTCGTTGCCGCCCGCTTCGAGGATGAGTACGCGACCATGAGCGGCGAATTTCTCGGCGAGAAACAGGCCGGCAACGCCCGCTCCGATAATCACATAGTCATACCCGCTCCAGTCTCGGGCGGGGTCGAAAGAGACGAACATCGCTAATGACAACTCTTTTGGGTCTGACGCCACTCCGCAGCGGCGGCGCGCTGCGCGCAGGGCCCTGCGCTTTAAACCATCAAGATAGGCGATCTTAGGGCGGCCGGATAGCTTCGCAATTGTCGCAATACGAACCGGGCTGCGGCCGCGCGCCAGCGCAGCCGCCGCTCACCGCCGCTTTTCGGCGCTCTCGCCGGCTTGCAAAGCGCCTCCGGCTTCGGTATGGCTTCCGCGTTCCGGGCGCTCCTCGCCCCGGACCGCCCGGCAAGACCGGCACAGCGCGCCCTTAGCTCAGCTGGATAGAGCACCAGACTACGAATCTGGGGGTCAGGAGTTCGAATCTCTTAGGGCGCGCCAATAATTTCAAGGGCTTCCTTGAAACACACCGTTTCAAAAATGGCATCTGAAACGGTTTTTGAAACGGTTTTGGGCAATCGGATATCCGAGCGAACAGCATCGGGATGCTGCGCGCCTTCGCCGTGGCAATCACGCCCCTGCCCAGGACGTGGGTTCGGAACTCCACTCTTTAACCTTGCCAAGGCTAGTGTCGAGGGTTCGAACCCCTTCGCCAGCTCCAGATTTCTTTGAGGAAATCAAACAAATAGCGCCGCCCCGGCGCATCGAAAATGGAGACAATGCGCTCCGTTCAGATCCCCAAGGTGTCTCCAGGAAAGGCCGATTGTTGGATATTGCCGGCTAGCGCGGCAAAGCCAGTGGCACCTTAA
>Ga0134126_10012799_pt1 | contig 10591 bp, 6 predicted proteins | sample KB31752_FD_96881 | JGI IMG/M metagenome (GOLD analysis project Ga0134126, IMG submission 96881) | Terrestrial soil microbial communities with excess Nitrogen fertilizer from Kellogg Biological Station, Michigan, USA - KB3-175-2 | ecosystem: Environmental > Terrestrial > Soil > Unclassified ...
AGCACCAGGCCCCGGCCAAGCACCAGGCCCCGGCCAAGCACCAGGCCGCGCCCCAGCACCAGGCCCCGGCCAAGCACCAGGCCCCGGCCAAGCACCGGCCCGCCGCCAAGGCAGCGGCCAAGACCGGCGCGACCCAGCACCCGGCTGGGCATACCCCGGCCAAGGCCGCCGCGACCCGGCACCAGGCTCCGGCCCGGCATGCCGCAGGCCACCCGGCCGTGGCCCGGCGGGCCAAGCCGGTCCAGCCGACGCGGCCGTTCCAGATCTACGACTCCGTGACGCCGACCTCGATCCCGGCCCACCAGCGGGTCGCCACCTACGCCACCGGCAACTACGCGGCCTCCCCGGCCGATGTGGCCGGCCGCGGGTCGGTCATGTGGATCGACACCACCGGTTCGGACTACGCGGCCTCGGTTCTGGACGTGGAGCCCGGTGACGCCACGCCGACGCTGGCCGCGAACTGGGCCTACCACCGGCTCGCCCAGCACCGGACGGGCCTGGCCCGGATCTACACGATGATCTCGGAATGGCCGGCCGTGAAGTCAGCCGTGGCCACGCTGCCGTCGTGGATGCAGTCTCATATCCGCTGGTGGATCGCCGACCCCACGGGCACTCCGCACATCGTGCCCGGGGCCGCCGCCACCCAGTGGTACTGGGGCTCGCACTACGACATCACCAACGCGTCGTCACGCTTCTGAGTGACGCAGGCCAATCACGCCCGGCGCCGCCGCGCCGCCCTTCGGGGCGGCACCGGCGGCGCCGGGCGTTTGGCGTCTACTGCTCCCACTGGCGGAACGCCGTGAGCAGGATGGCGTTGAGGATGGCGACCACCGCGAAGATGATGGCCGCCGCGGCGGCGCCCGCCGAGGGCCGCGAATGCGGCCAGCTCGAGCAGGAACTTCACGGCCAGGTTGGCGGACCTCATCGACTCTCCTGACGTCCGGCCGAGTGTGTCACGAATCGCCCCCTGACCGAGGGGCCCGGCGGACTCAGCGGCGCCGCGTCCACTGCGGGCCGATGGCGGCCCAGGCCGACTCCCACTGGGCCAGGCGATGCCGTTCCAGGATCATCCGGCACGCCCCGTAGCACAGGCCCAGCAGCACCGCCGCGGCCGCGATGACGCAGACCGCCACGAACGTCGCGTTGAGGACCGTGTCCACCGTCCCCGGCGGCGCGACCAGCGGCTCGCCCGAGCGACCGAGCCACACTGGCACCGTGGTCCCGGCCGGTGCGTAGGAGATGTCCGGCGCGGTGAGGGTGCTGAGCAGGCCAGTGCGTGTGGCCCCGTTGGGCAGCTTCCAGCTGGCCCGCGTGGTCGCGGTGGGCACCAGGATGGCGTTGACGTCCGGTCCCGCCTCGGCCAGTACCGCGGTGGTCGGCCGCAGCCGGCTGGCGGCGGCGCGCTGGGACTGATAGGTGCGCACGGCCAGCATCCCGGCCATGACGGTGGCGGTCAGGAAGGCGGCCAGCAGCACCGCCACGACGCATCCCTCGATGCGGTCTGACGGACGCCGCAGTTCGTTCCGGCCCAGCAGCAGCCTCGCCAGGCGAGCTAGCGGGCGGGCTCGGCTGCTCATGACCACCTCCTCGGCCCATACCCAGGCTAGCTCGCGCCAGGCCTGGCGCCGCACAGCCACGAAGGCGGTCACTGGAGTTCAGGTGGTTCATCCGGGGGCGCGCCCGTCGCGGGCAGCCCGCCGGAGAGTCCGCCAGCTTTGAAGCTGAGGGCTCCCAGCAAGCCGCCCGCCCTGGGAACGCCCGGTGACTGGCCTGGCCGTCGCTGGTACCTGACGACTAGGCCCCGGAATATGCGCTCACCACCGGCACCCGACTAGCCGAAGGTCACTGCGCGAAGAATGCCTGGATTACCACATCCAGGGCATGATGATGGCACCGCCCGTCGATGACGTCTTCATGACGGACATGGTGCTGGCTTTAGCGGCATTGTGGTTCGCGGTGCCGTGGAGTGACGATATAGCCGCGACGGCGGTGAGGCCGACGATTGCGAGTGCGACGATAAGAACGCCGCGCGCCGCACGGACGCGAGCCGATGAATTGCGGGGCGAGTTGTTAACCGGCCGACCAGCCCGGCTGATTACGGGCAGCGACCACTGACGAATCTTCACAGCAAGATCCTCTCGCTACATATGAGATAGCAGAGTCTTCTACACGCCCCGCAGAGAAAGTACACCACTATCCATCTCGTGGTGTGCCATTCGGATCGATTCACGGAAAAACCCGGTCACTGATACCGGCGATGGCCGATAGAGCCATCCCGCACCGCAATCGATCGCATGATTGGAGACCGGGCCAAATACCGGGCTTCTGACGACCCGCCGGCGGTGGGCGCACGGGGTTGAGCGGAACCGAACTCGATGAGGGAAGCGCGACTGGGAATGCCAGCAAACCGCCTGCTGTATTTCGATTATTACCCTCGGCCAACTTTGGCAACAGCAGCATCTCTGACAACTTACGCCACTAGAGACCCAGCTTATTCCCCGGCACTCAATGGCCTCAGCCGCACCGGCCACGCTGCGTGTACGGCCGCCAGGCGGCTCACCCGGCCGCGAAATACCAGGTCGCAATTCCGAAAATGCAACTTGCAGGTACATTTTCTGCGCCAGTCGCGGCATTAAGCTCAAAGCGATTTGTTTTATTTCCGTTTCGTCATTTCTGTCAGTTAGGATACGCATAGGAAACCCCTCAAGGGGTATTAAACCGGCAGCTGGATCGGCGAATCTAATCTCATATCAGCGGCGACTGTCTGCGAGCGGCACAGATGCTAGGCGATCATGGAATTCCGGACGCTCGGACCGATTGAGCTCTGGTCGGCTGGCCAGCCCCAGGACCTCGGCTCAGCCCGGCTGCGCTGCGTGCTGGCCGTACTCCTCCTGGCGCCGCGCACGGTCGTGCCGGCCGAGACCCTCATTGATCGCCTCTGGGACACCCGGCCGCCACCCAAGGCCAGGGAAAGCCTCTCGGTCTACATCGCCCGGCTCCGGGCATCGCTGCGCCAGGCGGTGGGCGACCGCGTCCAGGTGGTCGGCCGCACCAGGGGCTACGTGCTGGAGATCGATCCCGACACCATCGACGTGCACCAGTTCCGCCGGCTGCGCCGGCAGGCGGGCTCGCTGGCCGCCAGCGGCGACTATGGCCGCGCGGCCGAGCTGCTGCGGGAGGCCGACGCGCTGTGGCGCGGGCCGGCGCTGGCCGGGATCCGCGGTGACTGGGTCGAGCGGATGCGCGACAGCCTCGAGGAGGAGCGCCGGGCGGCGATCCTGGAACGGGTGGACTGCGAGCTGGAGCTGGGCCGGCACTCCGACCTCGTGGGCGAGCTGCACCAACTGCTGACCCAGTACCCGCTGGACGAGACGTTCATCGGCCACCAGATGACGGCCCTGTACCGCAGCGGCCGGCCGGGCGACGCGCTCAGCCTGTACCGGGACACCCGGCACCGGCTGATCGAGGAGCAGGGCACCGAGCCCGGGCCTGAGCTGGCCGAGCTGCACCAGCGCATCCTGGGCCGCGACCCCACGCTGACCGTGAGCATGGCCAGCCAGCGCCAGGTCCGGGCCGCGCCGTCCGACACCCTGCCGCCCGAGACGACCCGGTTCGTGGGCCGCGCCGAGGAGCTCGCTCAGCTACTCGGGCCGCCCGGCCCCGGCCCGCAGGTCATCGTCATCGAGGGCATGCCGGGCGCGGGCAAGACCGCGCTGGCGGTGCACGCCGCGCGCCAGCTCAGCGACCAGTACCCGGACGGGCAGCTCTACCTCAACCTGCACTCCCATGACACCGGCCGCCCCTCGCTCGACGCGGCCGAGGCGCTGCAGCACCTGCTGCGGATGCTGGCGGTGCCAGCGGCGCAAATCCCCGACTCGCTCGGCGACCGCGTCACGCAGTGGCGCAACCAGCTCAGCCGCCGCCAGGCCGTGGTCATCCTGGACGACGCGGCCCAGCCGGACCAGATCCGCCCGCTGCTGCCGGCGACCGGCCAGAGCCTGGTCCTGGTCACCACCCGGCGGCGGCTGCTCGGCCTGGGCGACTCCCGCACGCTGACCCTGGACGTGCTGTCCCGCGACGACGCCGTGGCCCTGTTCCGGCGGGATGCGACCGACGACCGGGCCGCTGATACTGACCAGGTCGCCGCGGTGGTGAATCTGTGCGGGCGGCTGCCGCTGGCCGTCCAGCTCACCGCGGCCAGGGCCGCGCACGATCACACGCTGCGGCTCGGCGACCTGATCCAGGAGCTATCCCAGTCCCCGGCCCGGCTGGGCGGCACGGGCGCGGCCAGCCCGGAGGTCATCTCGGCCTTTGACCTGTCCTACCGCGCCCTGGAGCCCGATCACCAGCGGTTCTTCCGGCGCCTGGGGGTCAGCCCGTGCGCGAGCTTCGGCCTGCCCGCCGCGGCCGCGCTGGCCGGCGCCACTTCGGCGGAGGCGGAGAAGGCCCTCACCGCGCTGGTGGATCATCATCTGCTGGTCAGGCTGGCCGATGAGCGGTACCGGTTCCATGACCTCATCCGCGGCTACGCGGCCTTGCGGGCCACCCGCGACGATCCCGAGGCCGAGCAGCGCCAGGCCCTGGGCCGGCTGCTCGACTATTACCTGGAGGCCACCGCGCGGGCGCAGGCCGGCCTGGGCAGCCAGGACGACGCTACGGCCTGGCTAGAGGCGGAATGGCGCGACATCATGCAGGCCGCCCAGCACGCGGGGCGGCATGAGTTCAAGCGCAAGTGCGCCGACCTGACCCACCTGCTGGCCGATTTCCTGGAGATCAAGGCGTGCTGGGACGACGCCATCTCGGCCCACGCCCTGGCCCTGCAGGCCGCCCGTGACCTGGCCGACCCGGCCCGGATCGCCCAGGCGTCGCTGGACCTCAGCGCGGTCTACCAGCAGCTCGGCCGGCACGACGCCTCCCGACCGCCCGCCGAGGAGGCGGCCGGGATCTACCGGTCGCTGTCCGACCGGGGCGGGGAGGCCAGGGCCGTCGACCGGATCGGCATGGCCCATCAGCGCGTGGCCCGATCCCGCGAGGCCCTGGCCTATTTCCATGAGGCGCGAATTCTTTACCAGGAAGCTGGAGACCAGCTCGGGGTGGCCGGCGCGCTTGGCCACGCCGGAATAGCCTGCTGGCATCTGGGCCGCGGTTCCGAGGCGCTGGACCACCTGAAAGAAGCGGTCGGCCTGTACCGCGAGGTCGGCGACCGGCGCGGTGAGGCCAAGGCGCTTAACAACCTCGGGCGGATCCACCTGTATTGCGGATATCACCGGGACGCGCTTAATGCCTACGAGCTTTCGCTGCAGATATTCACGGAGATAGGCGGAAAGCAGAACCAGGCGATCCTGCATCACAACATCGGCGGCGTCCACCATTACAAGGGCAGCTACTCCGAAGCGCTCGTGCACTGCCGGCAGGCGCTGGCCATATACCGCGAGATCGGCGACCTACCCGACGAGGCCGACGTGCTTAACGACATCGGCGCCATCTACCAGAGCGCGACCTGCTACGAAGAAGCGCTGGTTCATCACGAGAAAGCGCAGCAGATCTCGCAGGAGACAGGGAACCTGGCCCAGCAGCTGGTGGCGCGGCGCCGGATCGCCGACATCCACCGCGGCTTCGGCCGGTACGACGAGGCGGTCGAGCACTACCGCTCCGCGCTGAGCTTGGTCCGGGAGCTCGGCGACGCCTACGAAGAGGGCAAGATCCTCGAGGGCATCGCCGAGTGCACGCTCAGCACCCAGCGTCCGGACATGGCGCGGATCGTCTTCCGCCAGGCGCTGGACATCTACGACCGGCTCGGGGTGCCCGAGGCGGAGTCGGCGCGCATCCGCATCGAGACCCTCGACCCGGCCTACGGCCTGCGGATCTCCTAGGCCCACGCGACCTGCGCGGCAAGGCAGGCGTCAAGGCGAGTGCAATCCCGGCGACCAGGCTAGGTAGCAGAGCTACCCAGCCCGTCCTGACCCCGGGGAGTCGCCATGGGCCTGAACCAGAGCCGGTCCGCGTCCGATTACCGCTGGTGGGCACCCGGCCGGGCCCGGCCGCGAGGCCGCGCCCGGGACCAGGCGCCGACCGCCGAGGTGACTTCCTTCCCGGCCTTCATGGCCTGCCCGGTGGCGGACGACGACGACTTCACCGCCAGCTTCCCGGCCGACCTGAGGCTGCTGTCGGCCGGGCGGTCGCTGGCCGTGGATGACCGCTTCGCCCTGGACAGCCTGCTGGTCAGCGCCGAGCGGTTCATCACCATGTTCTGCAGCGAGACCCATGCCGGGCCGCCCGACCGGCGACTGTGGCAGGTCAGGCGGGAGATCGAGCGCACGGGGACCTACCGCCACACGGCCGCCGAGCTGGCCTTCGGGGCCCAGGTGGCCTGGCGCAACAGCTCGCGCTGCATCGGGCGGCTGTACTGGCGCAGCCTGCGGGTGCGCGACCGCCGCGCGATCACCGCGGCCCCCGACATCGCGGCCGAGTGCGTCTCCCACCTGCGCGAGGCCACGAACGACGGCCACATCCGGCCCCTGATCACCATCTTCGCGCCCGACGCGCCGGGCCGGCCGGGCCCGCGGATCGTCAGCCCTCAGCTCGTCCGCTACGCGGGTTACCCGGCCGCCGGCGGCTCGGTCACCGGCGATCCGGAGAACGCCGAGCTGACCCGGCTGGCCCGCGAGGTCGGCTGGTCCGGCGGCCGCCCGGCCGGGCCCTTCGACATCCTGCCCCTGCTGGTACAGGAGCCCGGCGGCCAGATCACCTGGCACGAACTGCCCGGCGACGCCGTGCTCGAGGTAAGCATCAGGCACCCCGAGTTCGGCTGGTTCGCCGAGCTCGGCCTGCGCTGGTACGCGGTGCCGGTCATCAGCGACATGTACCTGGACATTGGCGGCGTCTGCTACCCGGCGGTGCCCTTCAACGGCTGGTACATGTGCACCGAGGTGGGCTCGCGCGACCTCGGCGACACCGCACGCTACGACCAGCTCCCGGTGATTGCCGAGCGCATGGGCCTGTCCACCGCCAGCGACCAGACCCTGTGGAAGGACAAGGCCATGACCGAGCTCAATCTGGCCGTCCTGCACTCGTTCAGCGCCGACGGGGTGACGATCACCGATCACCACACCGAATCGGTGCGTTTCCTCCAGCATTTGGATAAGGAGGAGCGGCAGGGCCGGGCCTGCCCGGCGGACTGGAGTTGGATCGTGCCGCCCGCCACATCGTCGGCGACGCCGGTCTTCCACCGCTACTACGAGGACTTCAACCAGACACCGAACTTCTACCGGCACCCGGTGTCGCTACGGCTCAAGTCGGCCGCTCCTTAGGCACCACGGGGCCCCCGGAGGACGGGAACCATCGCCGTCTTTGGCTTGCATATTGAAAGTTAACCTCGATCTGAGGTAGCTTGTCATCTGCAAGCCAACTTCCTCTGGAGGGCAGATGAGCCCCGGAACGACCGAACTCCGGCACGAGCAGGTGACCACCGGTGGCGCCTCGGTTCATACCGTCACGGGCGGCCCGGCCGATGCGCCGGCGCTGGTGCTGCTGCACGGCTGGCCCGAGTCCTGGGCCACCTGGCGCACGGCGCCGAGCGCGACGGGCCGATCGACACGTACGCCGGGGGGTGCGCCGGGCGGGCGTGACCGACGTCCGGGCGGCCGTCATCGACGGCGCGGGGCACTTCCCGCACGAGGAGGCCACCGCGGTCACCTGGCGGGCGATCGCCGGGTTCATCGCCGGGGCAGCCTCTTCGCCTACCTGCAGGACCACGACGGCGTCACCCTGGAGCTCATCCAGCTCGCGGCGCCCGAGCCCAGACAACCGGAGGGACACACCCCATGACCACCACCGTTCTCGGCGCCACCGGCCGCACCGGCAGCGCCGTCGTCCAGCGCCTGCTCGACGCCGGCCAGGCCGTCCGCGTGCTGGTGCGCGACCCCGGCAAGGCCAGGCGGCTGTTCGGCGACGCCCCCCGGCTGGAGGTGACGCAGGCCCGGCTCGACGACCCCGCGGCGGTCGCCGCCGGGCTCCAGGGCGCCGACACCGCGTTCGTCGCCTTGGGCTCCGTCGGGCTCGAGGCCAACCTGCAGCGGGTGGCCATCCAGGCCGCCGCCTCGGTGCCAGGGCTGCGCCAGCTCGTCCGGCTGTCGGTGCTGAACGCCGGGCCGGACTCGCTCGGCATCAACCAGCGCGGCCACTGGAGCATCGACTTCGCGGCCGGGGTGGCGGGCATTCCGTACACCACCATCCGCCCGGCCATCTACTCGGCGTCCATGCTGATCGCCGCCCCCGAGATCAAGGCCACCCGGACCTGGACCGGCCTGGCCGACACCGGCCGGGTTGCCCTCAGCGACTACCGCGACGTCGCCGACGTCGCGGTCCGCGTCCTGTCCGACCCGGCCACCTGGGGCCAGCACCACGACCTCACCGGCCCGCGCCTGGTGAGCTGGCCCGAGGCCCTGGAGGTGCTGTCCGCCGAGCTCGGCGAGCCGGTGACCTTCCGCACCATCGGCGCCTTCGAGCTGGTCCGCAGGCTCACCGGGGCCGGCGTGCCCGCCGGGCAGGCCGAGCTGCTTGTCACCCGCGAGTGGGCGATCCTGGCCGGAGAGAACGAGCGCACCACGACCGCGGTGCGCGATCTCACCGGCCACGAGCCGCGGACCCTCGAGGCCTTCCTGCACGAGAACCATGATCTGTTCCGCTGACGTGCCGCCGATCCCGGCGCCCTCTCCGTATTGGCTCAGGGGCGCCGGGCTGGCGGTCAGGCCAGACTGGCGGCGACGCCGACCAGCGACCGGCCGATGCCCACGTCGGAGCTGCGTGGCGGCGTAGCGGTCCCGTGCACCCGCTCGGCGTAGGCCGCGTAGGCGGCCGGGGCCACCCCGCCCAGCGTCGCGGCCAGATCCAGCGGCAGGCCGTCGAGGCCGCTCTCGTACATGACCATGCCGATGATGACCGGGCCGTGCTCGGGCGGCATCCCGGCCGCCGCCTCCGCGACCATCTGCTCCCACTCGGTGGCGAAGATGTGCCGCTCGGCCAGCGGGAGGATGAGCTTTTCCTCCAGGCCCATGTGCTCGTAGAGGGCCACGGCCAGCCGCTCGAGCACGGTGGCCAACTCCTCGCGGTCGGCCCCGGACGCGCTGTCGCCCCAGGTCTTGAGCAGTACCTCGACCTGGCCGGCGAGGGCCTCGATGCCCTCGTGGTGGCTCTCGACCAGGTGCACCACCGGGTCGACCTCCTTGGGCGCGCGGGCCAGCAGCCGGGGCCACAGCACCGCGTCCTCACCTGAGTGGTGCTCGTGCAAGACCGTGGTCAGCAGCCGGATGTGGTCGGCGACGATGCCCGCACGCCCGGTGTCGTCGGCCGTGACGCCCCGGACCAGTGCCGGCGCGAGCGCGAACTCCCGCCGGAACATCGCGTGGACCAGGTACATATCTCGGGTATCGGCGTACGGACTCCCCGTATCGGACATACTTACTACTCCTCTTCTGGTTGCGGCGAAGGTCGCCTTCGCCTGATCAGGTGGCGTAAGGATCGAGGTCAGCCCGTCGGCGGTCCGTAGCTCCCAGTTGACGTGGGCCGACGGCTCGCCGGGCCGCTCGCCCAGGGTGTAGGACAGCCGCCGGTACGGCTCGGCGACCAGCACCTCGCCGGTCAGGCGGCACTGGTCCCCGAGCGACATCGTCACGGCGGCGTCCAGCCGCCAGTCGGACTCGACGGTCATCCCGTACAGGAAGCCCTGAGGCGAGCCGGTGGCGGTGAGCGCCGCCCAGACCTGCTCGGGCCGGGCCCGGGTGACGGCGCGGAACAGGTCGCTGGCAAAGGCTGACATGGGGATGTCCGAATCTGTCGGGGCTGGGGTGCTCACGCGGGCGGGACGGGATGGTTGCCGCGGATCAGGTCCAGCGGATCGACGGCGGTCTTGATGCGGCGCAGCCGGTCGTAGGCGTCCGGGCTCCAGAACCGGGCCGGGTCGCCGCCGAATCCGGAGAGGTTGAGGTAGTGCTGCGGCGCGGCCCAGGCCGACACCGCCGCCTGCACGTCGCGGATGCCGGCCGCGACCGCCGCCGCCCGCTCCGGGGTCGCCGCCAGGCCGCCGGCCAGCAGCAGGTACGGCGCGTCGACCACGGCCAGCGCGCCGCTGTGCGGCCGGGCCCGGCCCAGCTCGCCGCCAAGGTTCAGCACCTCCACCATGGCCAGCGGCGTGCCCCCGCCCGGCGGGACGGCCGCGATGACCCGCTCCATGGCCGCGGCGGGCAGGCTGCCCAGCAGCAGCCCGCCGACGGTGTACGGGGACGGGCCCTCGGGGTCCAGGTGCACCCGGCCCAGGGCGGTGATGGGGATCATGCGCACCGTGTCCTTGTCCGGCCGCAGCGCCCGCAGGGGGGCTAGCAGCTCGTCGGCCTCGCCGGGCAGGCCGAGATGCACGGCGTAGACCACGACCGCGGACCGGCCGTGCAGCATGGCGGGAATTCCGGGCACGGCCGGGAAGCTCATCAGCCGGACCGCGGTGGTGAACTCGTCTGGCAGCTCCCGGCTGGTCAGCTCCTGCCAGGCGGCCAGCACCTCGGGCGCGGCCACGGCCGGCCAGAGCAGCAGCCCGGCG
>Ga0134126_10012800_pt1 | contig 10590 bp, 13 predicted proteins | sample KB31752_FD_96881 | JGI IMG/M metagenome (GOLD analysis project Ga0134126, IMG submission 96881) | Terrestrial soil microbial communities with excess Nitrogen fertilizer from Kellogg Biological Station, Michigan, USA - KB3-175-2 | ecosystem: Environmental > Terrestrial > Soil > Unclassified ...
GCCAAACGCCGTGCGGAGGGCGGTGAGGAGTGCTTGGCCTTTCGCATTGTGAGTGATCGACACGGCCAACTTGCGGAAGCTTTCGAGGTCGTCGATTTCCTGTTGAATGGCCTTCCGATCGGCCTCAGTGAGTATTTCGGGAGGGGCTTCATCTTCGTCCCACTCTTCTGCGATCCCGTCCAACGCTTCGAAGTCTTCCTCCAGCGCTTCTTCGAGTGGGTTCGGTCCGTCGGCCTTTCGAAGGCGCTCACGGAGACGATGGCTCATCGAATCCAATGCTCCCGCAATCGCGAAGGAGGACGAAGCTAGAAGTTTCCGCAGCACCAACGTCATGAGTGATCGTTGGCTCGCCGGCAGAGCTTGCAGATTATCCCTTCGAAGATAATCGGATACGAGGTGGTAGAGCCGATCTTCGCTCTCTGCGGGCGTAAACGGCTGGACCATGGGCAAGCGCTTGGTGTAACGAACATAAGGCAAGACTTGGCGGCGCAGCGTCCGCTTACAAAGCGGTTGTAGCCAGGCTTTCAACGTGCCGAAGGTGGCTTGGTTGTGCAAATTCGCAAACTGGTCCTTAAAACTCTTGAGGTCGCCGAACAGACGGTCATCGACCACACTGGCCAGCCCATACAACTCAAGCAACGAGTTCTGTAATGGGGTGGCGGTAAGGAGCAGCTTCGGCGCGTCCTTGAGAGTCTGCTTCAGTCTATTGGCAATGATATTCGTCGGCTTGTAGACATTCCGCAGGCGGTGAGCTTCATCGATTACCACAAGGTCCCACCGCATCAGGCTGATCTCAGCCGCTTTCGAGCGAGCAAACTGGTAGGAGCAAATGATGATGTCGTCGCACTCGAACGGCCGGACATGGCCTTGTCGGACGGTCTCATTGTAGGACTTTGTTTCGAGAATGCAGCTGGGGAGAAAGAATTTCTCTTGAAGTTCTTGATGCCACTGCTTGCGAAGATTCGATGGCGTAATGACGAGAATCCGCCGTTTGCGCTCCGCCCACTTCTGAGACAGAACCAGTCCTGCTTCGATTGTCTTCCCGAGACCGACTTCGTCGGCGAGAAGGGGCCTTTGGACAGCGGCGATCGGAAGGCAAACAGCGCTGCTTCGATTTGATGAGGATTCAGATCGACCTGGGCATCGACCAACGCACCGGCGAGTTTCTCAATGCTATCGGACGGACAGCGCTTAGTGAGTTCGTGGGCGAAGAGCTTGGCGTGGTAGGGAGTGAGGTTCATGCCAAATCAACCTTCAGTAAGACCATCCTCCCGCCGCAGAATACCGTCATTTGTAAACGAAGTCACCCCATCTCTATTTTGGCGATCAAGGCTCTTTCTGATCTAACACCTTTCCTTCACTACAAACCTCCGCTGTTCCGGCATCTCCAAATATCCCGCCACCGGCCGGTCCGGGGCGTTATTGCTTCGATACCATGGTTTCTCATTCGTTCGTCGCGTATAGTAATGAAGGTCACATCGGTTGAGAAACACGCATATGCACCCCGAGCTTCGACGAGCCTATGATGCAGAAATGACGGCGGCGGTCAGCCGGTACCACGACGGGGACCTCCGAGTCGCATTTTCCCATCTTGAGCGGGCACATATCCTGGGACAATCGTTTCCCATTGAACATGCCAGATCTCACTGGTGGATGTTGAAGGTTGGGTGGCGACGCCGAGATTTCGTAGAAATTACCGGTCAAATTCCAAGGATCGTCGGATCGCTGCTTTTCTCACGAATTTGGACACCGTCCGGCAATACTGGTGGCGCACACGTGCCTCCCTTCAAATCCATGCCGATCCCTGCAGACCTTCAAACCCTGTTGGATCAGTACGGACGCGGCGCCAAGGCGTGAGTTGCCTCTATTCTTCCCGCAACCCCTCTACGATCGGTTGCCGCGCTGCCCAGCGGGCGGGGAAGTAGCCTGCCACCAAGGTGGCAATGACTGCAAGCACCACGGCCTGAATCAGCGCACCGATCGGAACAATCATCTGAATCGTCCATCCGAACGATTGCTTATTGATGACTTTAATAAGCAGGAATGAGAGCAGCCCACCACCGACAAGACCTAAGGCAATCCCCACCACACCGAGATAGGCCGCCTCCCAGAGCACGAGCTGTCGAATTTGCTTCGCGCTGCCGCCGATAGCCCGGAGCGTCGCAAATTCCCGACGACGTTCGAGGACAGAGGTGACCAGTGTATTGACGATCCCAAGCATGGCGATCACGACAGCGATGGCCTCCAGCACGTAGGTCAGAAGAAATGTGCGATCGAAGATGTCGAGAATTTCTTTCCGTAACTCAATGTTACTGATCACGAGCGGCGGAAGCCCCCCACCGGCTGCGTCTCTCAGTTGTTTCGTGATTTTTTCTCTTACACGATCGATACTTGAGCCGTCGCTCAAGTATACGGGAAAGACCGTGACCAGATCATCGTGCCAGAGCGACTGGTAGAGCGCGCGATCCATGAGAAGCTTACCGCCGTCCGTCGAATAATCATAGAACACGGCCACGATCGGGAATTGTGCAGGACCGCTGGGCGTCATAATGTCAAGTATCGATCCCTCCTCCACGCCAAGCCGATTGGCCAACACCTCCGATACCAAAAGACCACGAATATCTGCCGCCCGTCTGAGCTGTTCCGAAGAATCGCCTCTGCGCACGAGATACCGACTCCATTGAGCATGCAACCGCAGATCCCGCGAGACGACAGCCACCCGTTGACCGTTCACCTCCACCCGTACGTCGCGATAGCTGTCGACCGCCGCCACTTCAGGGATGGAGGACAAGACATTTAACCAGGTGGGTGGGAGAGCTCGTCCGGCACCCCCGATCTCCGTGCCCCGCAGCCACATCGAGGGTGCTACGACCAGATCGGCCAGGACCGTATCGGTAACCCATAGTTCGACCGTATGTCGAAAACTTCGCACCATGACAAGCACACCGATCATAATCGCCAATCCCACCATCAAGGCAGAAACGGTGACTCCGTTTCGGCCGGGACTGCGGGATGCATGGTCTACGGCAATCCCTCTCATGACTCCTCGGACGCCTCCTCCATGTCCCGCGTATTGGCGCCGGCGAGGCAATCGGGTAACACAGATCGGCGCTAGACAAGCCAACCCTGCCAGCAACGATACCGTCGCTAAATAACCCGAGACAGGAACGCCATAGATAGGCCCTGGCAGACTCAAGATCCCCGTGACCACGAGCAAGCTCACCCCCATCACGGCGAGCATCCCTACTCGTACCTGCCGGCTCACTTCATAGTCACCGGGAGCCAACGCCCGTACAGTCGCCGTGCGGCTGGCATCCAGGCTCGGACCGACGGCGCCGATCATGGACACGACGCACCCAATCACAATTCCTTCGAGCATGATTCTCCAGAATTGTGCGGCCCAGACTAGCCCTCCCTCGCTGGTGCCCACTGGAGCGTAGAGATCCGAAATAGTTCGACTGAGCAGAGCCACCAGCTCTTGAGCGAGTGCCACCCCGACTGCACTTCCGGCAATTCCTCCCATGCATCCGAATAACCCGGCTTCCATCAAGAACAGAACTGCCACGCGAGACTGGGTCATCCCGATCGCTCGATAAATTCCGATTTCCCGTCTCCTCTGAGCGACGGCGAATGCCATCGTGTTGTAAATCAGAAACATCCCGACCAGCAGACCGACCCAGCTCAACACCGTCAGATTGAAGCGAAAGGCGCGTACCATTTGCTCAACCTGTTTCGTCCGGTTGGCCGGCCGCTCCACCGTCATATGGGACGGCAGAACAGCCCGTAGGCTCTGTGCCACGTCATCGACAGATTTTTTTTCGTCGGTCACGATATCGATTCGATCCACCTTCCCGACCATCTCAAACGTAATTTGTGCGGCAGCAACATCCATGACGGCCATGCGTTCCCAAGATGAGGTTCGATTCGACTCATTGTGAAGAATCCCCACCACCCGACAAGTGAGACGCCTGGGTCCAATCAGAAGATCAACCTGGTCATCGACCGATAGATTCCACTCAACGGCCAATTTGGCTCCCAAGAGCACCGCCTCCGGCTGAATCATACTCATCAGCTGACGTTCAGCCGCCGTTTGGCTCAGGTGAAACCCTCGCGTATTGAGTTCGGCCAGAAGATCCAGCCCCACCACTTGTACCGCTTGGTCGGCTTGCTCTCCCCTCATGCGAACAGCCGTCTGTAGAATCACCGGCGATGCGGACGCCACGCCGGCGACGGTGCGTACCCGTGTCATGAGGTGTTCATCAAGTCCCGTCTCACCTCCTGACACTTCCAAGGTTGTCGGACCGGCCACGGTCATGACCGTCTGCTCGAAGGACCGCAGCACGTCGACATTGGCAGTCCGGACGGCTACGGAGGCCGACACTCCGAGAGCCACTCCGACGATTGTCAACAGCGTACGTAACGGCCATTGCCGGACATGAGCGGTGAGAAGAAGGAGTAACGCCCTTAAGAAGGCAGGCATGGAGCGTGAGAGCGGCTTCCAACTGGGAGAGAGTTTATCAATCCCCATCTGTGTGGTCGTACGTTCGGCATATATCAGTAGTTTCGTTTACACATGTCCGGTCGTTTGCTAGACTGATCACAGAACTTCTGAGAGGAGTATAGATGGCAAAACGTAAAACCACCGCCGCGCTTCGGCTCCAACGGATGGAACAGCGTCCCAAATCTTCTCTGCATATTACGCCCCGCCAACGCGAGATTCTCCGATTGGTCGCGCTGGGCCATATCAATCGTGAGATTGCCGCATCGCTGGATATCAGCGTCCGGACGGTGGAAGTCCATCGTTTCAATCTGATGCGTCGACTCAATGTTCGGAACGTCGCCCAACTCCTGCGTCAGGCCCTCCAACACAACTTGTTGCCTCGCAACTTCGGCAATAAATAAGTTCATAATTCCTTGAGCCGCCCCCGGCATTCCACAATCGACCGGTATCCTTTTCTTGTCAAGACAGCAGTCAATTCCGCTTCCAGTCGGCCGAACACATCCAGCCCTTCCTCCACCAACACCGTCCCGATTTGAACCGCCGAAGCCCCACAGAGGAAATGTTCGAACACATCGATCCCCTCGACGATTCCTCCGGTTCCGATGATCGGAATCTTCCCCTCAAAAAATTTATAGAAGGCGCGGACGTTCGCCAATGCCACCGGCTTGATCAGTCGCCCACCCAACCCGCCGAATCCGCCCTTCGGTTTAATGACGACGGTTTCCCGTTCCGGATCGACGACCAGGCCGTTGCCCACGGAATTGATCATGTTGAGAAAGTCGATTCCGCAACGCCCGAGTACCTTCCCCATGGCCTCATGATGCGCCGGATCAAGGTACGGCGGCAGCTTCACTCCCATCGGAACCGATATCTTCGGGCGAACTTTCTTAAGGACTCGCTCGGAAGTTTCCGGATCGTAACCAATTTGGGGCTTACCGGGAATATTCGGACAAGATAGATTGACCTCAATGAGATCCGGCCCGGCCGCATTGATCACTTCCGCGATGGTCGGAAAGTCTTCCTCTCCGAGTCCGGCCACGCTGGCTATAACGGGCTTTCCGAATCGTTTGAGGTGGGGGATCAACTCGGCGTAGGCTCTATAGCCGAGATTGGGAAGCCCCATCGAGTTGATCGATCCTCCGGGAAATCCATAATACCGTGGTGTAGGATTGCCTTGGCGTGACTCAATCGTCATCGACTTCGTGACGATCGCCCCCGCACCGGATTTTCCCAGGGCCTCAAGTTCGTCCCGTGTGACACAGAGCGCTCCCGACGCATTCATGAAACAGCTGGGAAAGGTTACGCCGGCTACCGTTGTGGAGAGGTCGATCACGGAGTCACCAGTTCGGTCATACGTTCAGTGCGAGACACCAGCTGTCCATCTCGCATGGTCCACACATAGTCGGCGGTTTGCGCAGCCTGCAAACTGTGGGTCACCAACAGGACCGTCTGCCGTCCGGATATCGCAAGCTCACGAATAAGCGCCATAATGACGGCTCCTTGATGAGAATCGATATTTCCCGTCGGCTCATCGGCCAAGAGGAGACGGGGTCCATGTACCAACGCCCGTGCGATCGCGACTCTTTGTTGCTCCCCGCCGGACAATTCGGCTGGTCGATGTCGGCGACGATGACTCATTCCCACCCTGTGCAACATTTCATCTACTCGCTTCGCGATCTCCCGCCCGTTCTCCCCACGCAACATCAAGGGCAGCGCAATATTCTCCTCAGCCGTCAAACCATGAACCAAATGGAAGGCTTGGAAAACAATCCCGATCGTTTCACGTCTGATCTTCGTCCATTCGTAGCTGGTCAGGTTTCGGGTGGGGCGGCCATCCAGCACGATCTCCCCTGATGTAGGCAGGTCCAAGCCCGCAGCAAGGTTCAGAAGGGTGCTCTTCCCGCAACCACTAGGACCCACGAATGCGCAGAATTCACCAGGCTTAATCTCTAAATTCACATCGCGCAAAGCCGCGACCATGGCTTCTCCACGCGAATACGTTTTCGAGAGTTGTCTCAATGTCACCATCGGCGGACCCGCTCTCTCCGATGACGATCTCCTGATATCCGGTCACTCTCACTCCTATAGCACAATAAATCGGAAGCCGACAACCTTGACAGTGTCGGGCCTTTCGCCATAAAGAATGGTAGAACAAGCAACAATCATAAGGCTGTTCAATGCCCACTCATGTTTCAGAATGGGTCCCGGGTCTCGTGCGCCGTGCAATCAGGTTCTTTCTTCCTGTCCACTGTTCGAATTGCAGCTCGCTTTTGACAGATGATCCGATCCCCCATTTTTGTTCTGACTGCTGGAGCGCGATTTCCCTCATGCCTGATGCTCGATGCGCCCGTTGTGATCGCCCCTTCCCTTCTTCCATTGCCACGACCTACAGCCCAAACCATGTCTGCCAACCCTGCGCCAAACGTCCGCCTTCCTATACGAAGGCCTGGACTCTGTACCCTTATCTGCCTCCACTCCAGCATGCCATACGCCTTTTTAAGTACCAGGGCAAAGTTTCTCTGGCGGCTCCACTTGCCGCCCTCATGATCGCCCGACTTCCTCCACTCAATTCTGTTGATGTGATCATACCAGTGCCCTTGCACATTCAGAAACTCCGTGAACGAGAATTCAATCAGTCGCTGCTTCTCGCCGATCACATCGGGCGCACCCTCGATATTCCAGTGGCCTATACCAATTTGGTCCGAACCGCCTCTACGCCGGCTCAAACCACATTGTCTCGCAAAAGACGTCAAAAAAACCTTCGTCGAGCGTTTACCGTCCGACGCCCCGATGCGGTCGTCAACAAGCGCATTCTTCTGATCGACGACGTCTTCACGACCGGTACCACAGTGAACGAGTGCGCAAAGGCCCTGCGCAGGGCTGGGTCTGCCGACGTATTCGCCATAACGTTAAGTCGAACCGTGGGTACCGATACCGTTCCCGACCGAATCCTGGCTCAGCATCCGTACTCTTCTTGAGATGTGGAGGGAAAATCCATGCCGATTTACGAGTACTCATGTCAGGAATGCCGCAAGCGGAGCTCGTTCCTGGTCATGAACCCCCGTCATCCTCGTTCGATCGTTTGTCGGCACTGCAGCAGCTTGAAATTGGAACGTCTCCTGTCTCGATTCGCTGCACCCAAGTCGGAAGAGGCCAGACTCGAATCACTCGCGGACCCTGCCAACCTGAGTGGACTGGATGAGTCTGATCCTCGGAGCGTCGCTCGTCTCATGAAGAAAATGGGTGAAGAGATGGGGGAAGATGTGAGCGACGTGGAAGCTATGTTGAACCAACCCAACGACGATGAAGGACAAATAGACCATAGTGACAGTTTCTGACATGTACCGTCATATATCTTCGCTTGACATTTTTATCCCGGCCTCTAGAATGATCGAAGTACTGGAGGCGGCATGAGCATTCCTCGCTCTGGTAACAGGTGGAGTGATGAACAGAGATCCGAAGACCGAACTGATGACAGCGACAGAAACATGCCGGTATCTCAAGATTACTCCGCGTACCCTCTATCGCTATCTTCGGAGTCGGCAGATTCCCGCCTTCAAGCTGGGAAAGGAATGGCGATTTGTACGGTCAGATCTCGAGCAATGGATCCGGGATCGAACCAGAACCGCCGTGAATTCCTAAACACAGGACATCACCATGTTTGCCGGTGAATATCTTTGTAAGGTTGATGAGAAAGGGCGTTTCATCGTCCCCTCACCAATCCGTGAACAAATCGAAACCGAAGGCCAGACGGTAATGTTCTTGAAAGGTCCGGAACAGTCTCTGTTGATCTATTCTACGAGAGAATGGGAGAAGGTCCTCGAACGGACCAGGACGTCTCTGGATGAAGACCAGAGTCGTCTGTTTATGCACTTTGTCGTGTCCGAGGCCAGCTCATCGGACATCGATAAAACTGGACGGATCCTGATTCCGGGTCGTTTGCGAAAACTGGTTCCGGTCGATGAGGATCAAGAGATCATACTCGTCGGCCTGTATCATCGAATGGAAATTTGGAATCCAAGTGACTGGCGTCGGTATATTGCCCGTACGGAAGGTCGGTATGAGCAGAATATGACAAAAATCATGAACCTCCTCTAGTTCAGCTCCATGCCATCAAACCGATATCGCAACACCGTATTCTCTTTGAGATTTCCCATTCCCTCAACAACCCAGCTGATTGACAAGCGGTCACGACCGAGATCGATGACACCCGTGGCCGTCAACGGTTCGGCCGTATCGGCGAAGCTCGCTCCATTGAACTCCAATGTGGCCGTTGGGAAGCCATCCCATCCGCCTATTGTCACATCGAACATGCTCACGGTTACGTTGCCTGTCCCCCCCAGCATCAACCATCAATACGCGACGGTCAATGGGCGTCGTTTGCTATCCTCCGCCGGACGTGCATATAAAACATACGTCGGACGGCAAGTATGGCTGGCATTAGCCCAATCCCCAGCTAGATTCTCCTTGCAGGATCGACTTCAATCCGGACCGCTCGCGCTCACTATCCGATTCTTTTTCGTTTCCGCATTACGACGTGATCTCGATGGCGGCCTGAAAATCGCCCAAGATGCGATCTGCGAAGGGCTCGGCTTAAACGACAATCGCATCATTGAAACCCATTTGTACAAACAGGTCGACAAAGCCGATCCTCGCATTGAAGTCTCTCTCTCGTTCCTCCACCCGCCTCATCACTCGGACTGATCACTCACCGCATCACCCACCCAGCTACAGTTATCTCCCGTTCGTGCCGATAGCTGAGGGAGCGGTTTCTGCGGCCCCGGTCATTTGCAATCGGATCTCCGATGTCGACAACACGCATCCCCGTCCATGATCTTCAGATCGGAATGTACGTCGCCCGCCTGGACCGTTCGTGGTTTCGCTCTCCCTTACTCCGCCACTCATTTCTCATTGAGCATCCTTCGCAGATTGAAAAATTAGTGCGCGCAGGGGTGAAGATGGTCAATATCGACCTCGACAAGGGGATCGCTTCCCAACCGCATCTGGTATCGGACGCAACGCATTCTGCGACCGAGGCGGCATCTCGTTGGAGTAGGAAGCAACCCAAACCTTTGGCCCTGCTCAACGAAGAATATGTCCAGGCCAAGCTGGCCAAACAACAAATGGATCAAGCCGTACAATCCGTTTTTACGGCCATCACCAAAACAGGGACCGTCAACCCTCAGCAGGCGGCCGAAGTGGTTCAAGAAATCACGATCGCCATGAGAACTCTCACCGACTCCGCTATTTTCATGGCCTTGAGTCAAAACCGAGCCGGCGATTCCACTCTCAGCCGCCATGCATTGGCCACCTGTACGCTGTCACTGGTCCTGGGACAAGCTTTCCAATGAAGCTCCCCGCAGCAAGCTGCGGGGTATCACAGAACTCAATTCCGAAGACTTCTCGGAAGGAGAGGCCAACCCCGTAGCGAGCTACGGGGAATGTCAAGTTCAACCCCTTGGAATTGCAAGAGCTTGCGACCGCCGCCCTCTTACATGATATCGGCCTCTTGGAGATTCGGCCTGCCGTTGTCCGCCATGCTCACGCCACGTCAGGTCTTTCCAAGGCCGACCAATACCAATTGGAAACTCATCCCCGCCGCACGGTTCTTATGCTGGAGCAACACGGGAGGAGTGAGGCTGCGATACTGCGCCTCATCGCGAATCACCATGTCTACCTCGATGACAGCGGTTACCCAAAAGAGTCACGAGGACAGTTTACCTGCGACCGTACCCGCATTCTGATGGTCGTGGATCGATACGATGAATTGATCACTGGATTCGGTGGGACTTCTCCGCTCACTCCCCACCACACATTTCAATGTTTGTATCAAGAAGCGCGGCAAGGCAAGCTCGATCCACGAATCGTATCCTCATTTATCGCGAGAATCGGTATCTATCCGGTCTATAGTCATGTCCGACTGAACACACAAGAGTTGGCCGTGGTCGCGGAGATCAATCAGGAGACACTAGACCTCTTGCATAACCTCATTTTCAGGATTCCCTCGCCGTCCCAACTGTGATTCCATACCTCGCCAGTCAAGGGAGGACCGTCATGGAGATGCAGGGAGGGGAAGGAATGCCGGAGGA
>Ga0134126_10012801_pt1 | contig 10590 bp, 5 predicted proteins | sample KB31752_FD_96881 | JGI IMG/M metagenome (GOLD analysis project Ga0134126, IMG submission 96881) | Terrestrial soil microbial communities with excess Nitrogen fertilizer from Kellogg Biological Station, Michigan, USA - KB3-175-2 | ecosystem: Environmental > Terrestrial > Soil > Unclassified ...
CGACCTCGGGGTGTAGCTCAGCCTGGTAGAGCACTACGTTCGGGACGTAGGTGTCGCAGGTTCAAATCCTGTCACCCCGACCACTGATTCTCTTATCGTTTTTCTTCACCAGATCTCCTGGGTCACCGGTCCTGACACGCGTTGGGTCACAGGTTGGGTCACAACTCGCCCGAGGTGATTGCAGGTGCGCGACAGCTGTTGCATGCGTTCGAAGCGCTCGATGACCTGATGCAAGTTGTCGAGGCGCTACGCCCCACGTGGCCACGACGAGAACTCTTTCCGGACACCGCCGCATTCAAGCTCTAGCGAGTAGCCGCTCAGCCCTTCGGCAACGCAGGCGTTCGGGACTGACGGCCGGTACGGAGATCTCTGTGTGCAGCCGCGGCAGTTCTCGCGAATTCGAGGAACGCCTGCGGAGACCGCGCGTGTCGAAAGGCGTCCAATGTACGACGATAGTCAGCTGCCATTTTCGATCGCAGCGTCGCGCGCGGCCTCCTCGACAGCTTGACTCACGATCTTCCTGAACTCGGGATCTCCTCGAAAGGGCTCGAATTCCGGATACATCGCCGCGCGGACCACGTCGTGATCATGCTGTGCCAGGGCGAAGCCTAGCCAATTAAGCATCCCTGATCGATCCCCGGCGAGAGCCCGATACCTTGCGATCGATACGGCGTAGCCGGCGCCGTGCTCCCCCCGCCTTTCGCTGGCACTCAGCTGATCCAACATCCCTTGGCGTCCGCCGGTGCGAAGGCGTTCCTCGGCGCGATGAAGCGAAGCGATGACCTCGGGCAACCCCCGCAGCTCAGCGACTTTCAGCGCCTCATGGAGGTAGTCCGCATCCCGACCCATCAGGAGATAGCAATGCGCCAGGTACAAATGCCACGACACGAACTGTGGATCAATCCTGACGAGTTCCTCGATCGTCGCCAGCGCCTCCCCCCGTCGTCCGCTATCGAAGCGAATCTCGGCTTCGTCGGCGGCAATGGCGCGATTCTCTGGATCGAGGGCGCGCGCCCGCGCAACAGCCGCGAGTGCTTTCTGAAATTCGCCATGCGAGTCGAGCGCGGTCGCGTACCAGTGGTAGGCGCGCGCAGAGTTCGGGTCGAGTCGGAGCGCCGTTTCGAACGCGGGAAACGCAGTCGCCGCGTCTCCTTGCCACCACCAAGCCACGTAAGCCTTGTCCAGCCATCCCTCGGCGAGCGTGGGATCAAGGGCAATGGCTGTCCGTGCAGCGCGTGCCGCTCTCGGGAAGGTGACGACCCCGGCCTCCGACGCGAATTCCGGGAGCAAGACATACGTGTCCGCAAGTCCGGACCACCCCGCGGCGCGATCGGGGTATTGCTCCACCAGCTGCCGGAAGTTCTTCTCAGCGGCCCGCAGGCTGCCGGCCGTGCGGGTCGAGAGCTCGAGACGCGCGGTGAGGTACAAGTCACGTGCGCCGGGATCATCGTCGTACGGCGTGTGAACCTTCGGCACCGAGGATGCTCCATGGGCATGAAGCAATTCCCACACGATGAGTCCACCGAGGCTCGCGATCGCGATGGAGGCTATGGCCACTAGCGCGGGCACCCAGCGCCGGCGCCTGTCCAGCTGAGCCGGTGGTGGATCAAGGGCGGGGGGCAGTTCGGTCTCCCCTGTTTTCGGCCGCGTCCCGCTGGACGCCTCTGCACGAATCGCGGCCTGGATTTCATTCGGGAATGATTTCAACCACGCGGCCAGCTCATCGGGACTTGACCAGACCGTGCCGCGGCCCCCAGGAAGCCGACGGACCGGCAGCGCGCGCTCCACTTCCCACCGCCTCGCCGTTCGGGCGCTGCATCCAAGGTAATGGCCGATGGCCTTCCAACCAATGAGCCGTCGGCCGTTCTTGTTATTTTCCTGAGAATTCAAGCTTGTATGAGAGACGCCCTGAACCCATCGCCGCTTCGCCTGCTCGGCCCGCAGTCTTGGCGCAGTGTAGGGCGACCACCATGGAAAGTGGAGTACCCCGGAATCAGAAACACCTCCGTCACATTCCGCATTCGACGGGTGTGCACCGCACCATCGCAGTGGTGCCTTGTCCGGTGTCAGTAGGTGTCCCCTCTTGTCTACTAATGACCGTTGCGACTGTCGAAGCCGCAACGGACTCTGATTCCGCCATAGGAGGACGATTGGGCGGCTCGAGCAAAGCCGCGCACTGCAGCCGGTTCCGGAGTGCCGCGCGCGATCGTTCCCGCCGAGGCGTTTATCCGCCGGGCGTGGCACCTGGGAAAAGAAGAAGAGAACAGAAAAGTCGACGGGGAATTTTACAAGTGTTATCGAAACACGTCCTGCTGGTGGCTGCGGCTTGCCTGCGTGGTTCCAGACTCTTCCGCTTAGCAGCGGGCAAGTTTCACGACTTCACGGTTGCCACCCTGATGCTGGCAGGCCTCGCAGCGGGTTCTGTTCCCGCCGGCGCCCAGCAATACAGCGTGACCGAGATTCCCGCACCGACTGTGCCTGTCGGTATAGCCACCGCCCCCCCGATAGGGTATGCGCTCAACGCGAGTGGGGAGGTAACGGGTCAATTCGCGGCACAACCGTTCTACAACGGGGTCGCCGACGGCGCAAGGCATCTGTTTGTCTACAGTCACGGCACAACGGTCGACCTCGGTGCCGACGACCCAGCCTTCCTCTGCGTCAGCAACGGCAGCGGTGCAATCGGCTTGGGCATCAATGCGCAGGGCGACATTACCGGTGATCTATGCGCGGGCACCCAGAATTCCATAGCGTTCGTAAAGCTCAACGGTGCCAGCGGCTATGGCCCCTTCGTGCCCTTCGATAGCGTCATTCAGCAGACCTATCCAAATCTGGTCGCCTCCGTCGGTAATTCGATCAACGTCGGTGATCAGGTCGCTGGAACCCTCGAACTACCGAGCAGCCTCGTGTGCGGCAGTGCTCATCCCTTCATCTATGATCAGAGCACCGGGGTACTACATGATTTTTTTAGCTCCATACAACTCGCCGGGGGGTGCTCGGCCTACGCCACCGCCATCAGTGATGCCGGTCAAGTAGCGGGGCAGTTCTGGAACACCCAGTCTCTATACACTCAGGCCTACGTGTATAACCCGGCAACCGGAATCACCACTCCGATTCCCTATCTACCCGGAGGTATTCTCGGTGAGGCGAACGCGATCAGTTCCAACGGGCTGGTCGTCACCGGCTATTCCCAGAACAGTGGTGCCCCCCAGGAGGGATTTGTCTATACCCAGGGCGGCGTCACGACCGATATCGGCAATTTCGGTGGCGTCGGTGCACCTGACACGGCCAGCGTCGGCAACGGTGTGAACTCGAGTGGCCAGGTTACGGGAGAGGCATACACCGTCAACGGCGGACCCCATGCCTTCCTGTACAGCAACGGCGCCATTCATGATCTCAATACATTGATTCCCGCGGTCTCGGCTGCGACTTACACGCTCACCAATGGCGTCGCGATCAACGATGCCGGGCAGATTCTCGTGCTGGCCACCAAGACCGCCACCGGCCAGGAGGTGACGCTTCTCCTGACACCCAGCGCCGCCTCCGTGCCCAACGTCGTGGGCGACACACAGGCCGCAGCGACGAGCGCATTGACGGCGGCCGGATTCGTGCTCGGGACCGCCACGACCCAGGCCAGTACGACTGTCGCGCCAGGGACCGTCATCGGTCAGGACCCTGGCGCAGGAACCTCCGCGGCGTCCGGGTCAGCGGTCAACCTGGTCGTCTCAAGCGGTGTGACCGTCCCGAATCTCGTTGGGCTGCCGCTCTCCGCGGCTTCGGTCCCTTCCTCCTTGTTCCTCGGTGCGGTCACGCAGCAGTACAGCAGCGTGGCTCCACAAGGCACCATCATCGCTCAAAGCCCAGTGGCAGGCTCATCAGTAGCCGGCGGGACGGCGATCAATCTCGTCATCTCTCAAGGTCCTGCGCCGGTGCTGACACAAGTGCCGAACATCTTCGGTGACACGCAGACCTCAGCAATGGCGGCGCTGGTCGGCGCTGAGCTCACGCTCGGCACCGTCGGCAATGAGGCGAGCAGCACCGTACCTTGGGGCGAGGTGTCGAGCCAGTCTCCGCCAGCGGGAGATTCGGTTACCGTAGGATCGGCGGTGAACGTGATCCTCTCGAGCGGTCCCCCGCAGATGTCCGTCGGGCTCGCAGGTGCCCCGCAGTTTACCTACAACGGCTCGGCATGGGTTGTCGCGATCGGCATCAAGAACAACGGTAACGTGACAGCCGACAACATCAGAGCGCTCGTCATAAGCCTGAACGGTGTTCCGCCGCTTTCCGGCGCTGGCGAAGTGGTCGAGGGTATCGCACCAGGCAGTGCACAGTACATCGCGGTGACGTTCCCGGCCACCGTGACATCCGGAACCCTGAAGCTTTCGGGAATCTATACGGCGGGCACCCTGTCCGGGAACTGGACTCTCGGCGCTCGCGTCGCCGTGCCTCCCGTGCCATAGCGTGGCCGCGGGTCCCACTTATAACTTGATCAGCGATGGAGAATCGCTGGGGTCTTTGAAGTTGACGAAGAACAAGCATTGCGCCACAGGTCTCGTGCCGTGCGCGCTCATGGCTGCGGCGATTGGCCTGGCAGGTTGCGGTGGCGGATCGGGGTCAGGCGGCTCGTCCAACAGCTCCTCCCCGAGTAGCAGCTCTTCGAACTCGTACACGGTCGGCGGCTCCGTGACGGGTCTGACGGCAGGTGCCTCCGTCACACTGCAGACCGCGGGTGCTTCGAGCCTCACAGCGAACACCAATGGACCATTTGTCTTTGCATCAACGTTTGCCTCCGGCTCGAATTACTCCGTTTCGGTGCAGACGCAGCCCGTGAATGGGACCTGCTCGGTGACGAACGCAACGGGCACCGTAATCGCAGCGAACATCGGCAACATATCGGTCAGCTGCGTTCAGGTCCCAAGTATAGTCACCGTAGCCTCGATCGCATCGCCAACGGCCGGAGACTTCGTACAGCTCTCCGCCTCGGTGAAGGATGCTTTGGGAAACGCCATCAGTGGCCAGACGGTGGCTTGGAGCAGCAGCGATGCGACGGTGATCAAGATCAACTCCGCGGGATTGTTGATGGCTTTGGGCTCAGGCGCCGCCACGGTCACTGCGACGGCGCAGGGGGCGAGCGGACAACTCTCCGTGAGCGTAGCGGCAAACCCAAACGTGCAGCCTGGGAAGGTGCTCTTCTCCTTGGGTCCGATAGAGACCGTCTACAACTACGCCACGCAGCACTGCCCAACTGGCTACAACATTCCGGATGAGCCGGCACACGCGATCAAACTGTCCGATTCCTCCATCGTATTATTCGCCGCGAACTATCCGCTCAACTTTTCGTATCGTGGCGCCGATTTCAACTCGCTGCGGTCCAACTGCACTCCGGTGCTGACCAGTGTCAATAACACGACGCCACAGAGCTTTGAGAACGATCAGTGGATAAGCGGGGTGTATTACCAGAACAATGTCCTCTACGCCCTCATTCACAACGAATTCCATGACCCGGTAGCGACGACCTGCAAGCCTGGGGATTCCTCTCCCGGCAATCCCTGCTGGTACAACTCCGTCACTCTCGCAACCTCCACTGACGACGGCATGACTTTTACGATGCCGTCAACCTATCTCATTGCGCCTCCAACATCGGTATGGACGCCGCCCGCCACTGCGCCGACGCCATCGGCCGGTTACTATCCGATGGGTTACTTCAACCCTACTAACGTCGTCTCGCGTAATGACGGATACGTTTATGCGATGATCTTTTCGATCCCGCAGCCGAACTCCCCGGGCAACGCCGTGGGAGAGTGCGTAATGCGCACGGCGAACATAGCGGACCCAACCAGCTGGCGCGCGTGGGATGGGTCCGGATACAACATATCTTTTGCAAATCCGTACACTTCGGGTGCGGTACCGGTCGGGTGCAAGGTCGTTCTGGTCGGTACCCTGGTGGAGAGCGTGACGTACAACTCTTACCTGCAACAATACATCGCGATTGGAAATAACTGCGGTGATTGGTACAGCGTATCCCCTGATCTGGTCAACTGGACATCGCAGGTCACATTTGAGACGACTTACAACCCCCCAGCCCTCGGAAGCAATCCCTGTCCTGCGCCGGCGGGGCAACTCCCGGAGGGCTATCCCTCCTTGATTGACCACGACAGCGCGTCAGCGAATTTCGACACATCGGGGCAAACCGCCTATCTCTACCACGCGCGGTGGGAGAGCGACTTCACAACGGGATCACAGGATCGTGACTTGATCCGCCAACCCGTGATTCTGCTGAAGTCATCGGCGTCTGGATCGGATTTCACGCCGCCGACGACGAATTGGGGGCTCAGCCCGTCGGATCCCAATCCCATCACAGGAACCGTGACGGTTTATCCCTGGGCCTTTGATCCGGTAGGGATCAAGTCGGTCCAGATCTTTCTCGATGGGGCTCTGCTGGGCACCGCAACAGGCGGCTTTCCAAGACCCGACGTTGTGGCCGTCTATCCGCAAGCGCCTCTCAATTGCGGGTACCAGTTCCTGTTCGATTCGACCATCTATTCCAAGGGCACCCATACGCTCACAGCCGTCGTTACGGACAATGTGCAGATCACTATGACCTTATCCGCGCCGATAGTAATCAGTTGATCAGCTATTAATAACTGTGGATATTTCGATCAGAGCCGTGAATCCCATACACAACGAGAAAATGGCAATCATGAGAACTCGCAATCTCGTCGCATCGACATTCTCCCTCTTTCTCTGCGTCGGGATCATCCCCGCACGCGCCGAACCGCTGCTCGACCTGAGGCTCATCAATCCCGACCAGATGGTGACGCAAGGCACGACGGCGCTTGCTTTCGATGCGACGATCCTCAATCCCTCTGCCACGAACACCGTCTATCTGAACGGTGATGCTTCGGCGACATCCTCGACGCTTCTGACCGTGGATGACTCGCCGTTCTTCCTCGACGCGCCCTTGTCGCTCGCTCCCGGCGAAAGCAGCGGACCGTTCGAGCTGTTCGATGTCACGCTCTCTTCGGCCGCTCCGGTGGGGACGTATTCGCTCAATGCGTTCTCGATTCTCGGCGGGGCGGACGGCGGGACGTTCTCGGATTTTTCCGACATTGCGGACGCCACTTTCTCGGTGACAGTGAGCCCGAGCGTGATTTCGGTGCCGGAGCCCGACAGCCTTATCCTTACACTCGGTGGCCTGATTGCTGCGGCAGCGAGCCTTGGGATGCGACGACGAGTGAAGGAGGGCATGAGTAAGGTGTAGACCGAGCTCGATCGGCAGCCCTCCCCGCATGGGCTGCGCTACGCGCGAGCGCTCACTGCCATAGGTCTTACGCCGCGCCGTTCGCCGGGACGGCTGCAGCACGGTTTCCGGGCCCTCCTCGATCGAACTTGCGCCGGACATCCTGCGCCGCTATGGTGTCGGCTGTATTGCGGACACCATCTAGAACACCAAACGCCCGCTCCCTTCGTGATCAGTATCCTGAGTCGCAGGAACCTCGCTCTGACCATGGTGGGTTGACCATGATCTCATGCAGGACGGCCTTCGTTCTCGTCGCGGCCACGGTTGCCTTCGCGGCGGCCACGCCTCTCGATGCACAGGTGGCTCCCGTCGCGGCTTCGGCAGGTCCTCCGGCCGATCAGCAGACCGTTATTCGGCCCGATGTCATCCTCACGGGCACGCGCCAGAGGGGAATCAGGGCGGCCGAGAGCCCCGGACCCATTCAGATCATCAGCTCCTCGGAGCTGCTCCATGCGGGCAAAACCGACCTGATCAATGCCCTCGCACAGCTCGTGCCGTCCCTCATCGCGCAGAGCTTCGCCTTCGACATGGGTAACCAAACGTTACAGGCACGTCTGCGCGGGCTGAGCCCTAACGACGTGCTCATCTTGGTGAACGGCAGGCGGCGGCACACGACGGCGAACCTGGCAGTCGACAGCGCCAGTCCCTACGAAGGCGGCGCCGCCGCAGACCTCAACTTCATTCCGCTCTCCGCCGTCGATCACGTCGAGGTGCTCACCGAGGGAGCTGCCGCGCAATACGGCTCGGATGCCATCGCGGGCGTCATCAACATCATCCTCAGGAACAACACATCGGGAGGCGAGCTCGATGGCGCCTACGGCGGCTACTTCGACGGCGGCGGCGTCACGAGCGAAGTGGAAGGAGCGGCAGGATTTCAGCCGATCGAGAGATCATACTTCGATGCGACGGGGCAGGTGTACAGCCATGGTCATAGCGACCGCGGAAACGTCGATCCTCGCGTTGTCGACCCCGCCAACATCAACCCCGCAGACGGGGCCGCGTATCCGCTTACCAACATACCCCTCGCGCCCGGTTGGCCGAACCTGAATCTGATCCAGGGCGATGCTGAAGTGCACTCGAAGCTCGTCGCCTACAATACCGGATTCGCGCTCGGGGGCGACACGCAGCTCTACAGCTTCGGCACGTACGGGTACAAGAACGCGAGGTCCTACGAGAACTACCGCCTGCCCACCACGTCCGCCTACACGGACCCGAAGACCCGTGTAACCACCTATCAGTATCCGTACGGCTTCGATCCACTCGAAGAAAGCAAGGAGCAGGACTTCCAGCTCAACGTGGGTCTCAAAGGCGTCGTGGCGGACTGGAACTGGGACCTCGGCACCGGCTTCGGCGAGGACCATTTCGAGATGTACACGGTCGACTCGACCAATGCCGACCTCTACGCTGCGACCGGCGCCTCGCCCACGGACTTCTACGACGGCAAATTTATCGCGACGCAGTCGACGTCCTCACTGGACATCGATCGGGACTTCGAGATCGGACTCGCGGGCCCACTCAATGTCGCATTCGGCGGCGAATACCGGCGAGAGACGTATCTGCTGGGCCCCGCCACGGACCCGGCATCCTACCTCGGCGGCGGTGCACAATCTTTCCCCGGCTTTGCTCCTCTCAATGCCGTCGACGCTGCACGCAAGAGCCATGCGGGCTACATCGACCTCGCCGCGAAGATCATCGGCGGGGTGCGAATCGATGCAGCCGGGCGTTTCGAGCATTACAGCGACTTCGGCAACGCCACCATCGGGAAGCTCACGGCGCGATGGGATATCGCGCCGCAGTTCGCGGCGCGCGGCACCGCCAGTACCGGCTTCCGCGCGCCCACATTGGCTGAGGAGCACTACACGGCCATCAGCGTGGGTCCGACGACCGCCTTCGGGCAACTTGCTCCCGACGGGCCGGGCTCCGCCCTCCTCGGGATCGGCAATGGACTCGAGCCCGAACGGTCGACGAATCTGAGTCTCGGTATGGTTCTACAGCCGCTCGAGAATCTGAGCGCGACGATCGACGCGTACCAGATCATCCTGACCAACCGTATCGTCGGCAGCGGTACGCTGTTCGGCACCATCAATGGACTGCCGTTTCACGGAGCGGTCAACATCAACGAGGCCCTCGCCCAAAGCGGCCTTTCGATAGATCCCCACGTGCTCGCAAGCGGGACCACCGGCATCGATCTTTTTACGAACGGCATCGATACACGGACGCGCGGGGTGGAGCTCTCGCTCCTCAGTCCGAATGACTACGCGTTCGGGCACGTCGACTGGTCCCTCGCCGGCTCTTATGAGTACTCCGTCGTCACGCGACAACTCGTCTCACCCGCCGGACTCGGCGGCCAGCCCCTGTTCAACGCGACGGCCCTCGCCGAACTCACGACAGCAACTCCCCGGCTGATCCTGAACATCGGCATTCACTGGAGCCTGAGTGCCTTCTACGTGAATTTGCGCGAGCTGCTCTACGGACCCAGTGCAGACTACCTGGGCGACAGCGGTGAGGGCCCGACGGGTATCCCGATCTACTACCGCAATCAGGTCGGCACGATCCCGCTCACGAACGTCGAGGTCGGAATAAACGTCATGAAGTCGCTGACGCTGGCCGTCGGAGCGACAAACCTCTTCAATCGCTATCCGGAGAGAATCAACCCGGCGCTGACCGCGACGTTCAACGCTGCCGACGACAACTCGGGCGTTCAGAAGTACCCGTCGTTCGCCCCGTTTGGTATCGACGGCGGGTTCTACTACGCGCGGATCGGCTATCGTTGGTAGGCCATCGTCAGCAGAATCGTGGCGTGTGACGCACGATCGCGACTTTTCATCAGTCAAGCACCTGCTCGTCCTCGGTGTGAACCACAATGGCGAAAGCTGATCGCCCGGTTCGGGACGTAGGTGTCGCAGGTTCAAATCCTGTCACCCCGACCAGTGAATTCTCGGTCCGTTCCGGGCAGATAGGTAACGGATTATTCCGGGCACATAGGTGACAGTACCTTAGCACCGAAGGGATTTTCGGCGCATTCCACCCGCCCGAACTGCTCGTCGAAGAAGCCCAAGTCGTATTGCATGAAGGTCACGAGCCAGATCTTCTCGTCGACCTCTTTGATGCCGACCTTCTGCCCGGCGAAGACGTGGCTGAGGTTGACCTTGCGGCGACCGATGCAGATCCGGCCGCAGGCAGTGACCGTAATGGTGCGATCGTGCAGGGGATACTCCAGCTCGCCCAGGCCCTGATACGGCCGTGGCGAGTGCGAGTAGAGCTCAGCTGGGTATTTCATGCCCAAAGCCTGA
>Ga0134126_10012803_pt1 | contig 10587 bp, 15 predicted proteins | sample KB31752_FD_96881 | JGI IMG/M metagenome (GOLD analysis project Ga0134126, IMG submission 96881) | Terrestrial soil microbial communities with excess Nitrogen fertilizer from Kellogg Biological Station, Michigan, USA - KB3-175-2 | ecosystem: Environmental > Terrestrial > Soil > Unclassified ...
CCGATAGCGCCTTCGGGCATGACGATCTCCTTCCCGAAACGAGGGATGATCCGACCCGGTTTTCTGTCGAGAGGGTGGCGCGAGGTTTCGATAAGCGCCGTTCCTGTCCCTACGCCGGTACGATCCGGATCAGGTTCAAAGGGTTTGCGGCGGCTTTGCCTCGCCTCGTCTCAGCCCCCGCGTCAGGGGCTCCCCTCTGGAACGCGTCCAGTATGGATCGTGACAGTCCGGCGTCAAGCACCTCCCACGCCGGCTTCCGGCCGCCGTGCTAGCATGGCCGCCAGGGGACGGACATGCGATCGAGGACCATCATTTTACTGACGCTGCTGGCTGTGCTGGTAGCCAGCAGCGCCAAAGCCGCCGACTACGTCAAAGTCGGCGTCGTCAAAGTCGCGGCCAACGGGCCCAATTTCATCGCCATGGGCATGGTGAAATTGGAAGTGCGCGGCGATCAAGTTTTCGACAAGCGCTATGTCGTGCCGCTCGCGACGCAGTAGATTGATCGGACAAGGAGCACATCATGAGCCCGCAGCGCCTGGGGACCTCTGCTGTCATCGCTATCGCGCTGTTGGCGCTACCGGCGATTGCCGCGACCAAGGCCAAACCGAAAGCCGAGGCCAAGGAAGCGCCGAAGCTCTTCACCCTCACCTCGCCCACCCTCAAAGATAACGTGATGCTGCCGGTGAAATATGCCGGCAACAATTGCCGCGGCGGCGGGGCCGGAAAGAGCATCTCGCCGCCGCTTGCCTGGTCGAATGCACCGCCCAGCACCAAGAGCTTCGCGCTCATCATGATCGATCCCGACGGCGCGCGCGGCATGGGCTCGGTGCATTGGGTCGCCTACAACATCCCGGCGGCGCGCAAATCGCTCAAGGAAGGCGAAGGCAATCGCGAGGCCAAAGACGTCACCGAAGGCAAGAATTCGCGCGGCACCAACGGCTATACCGGGCCCTGCGGTCCGCCGGCCGATGCGCCGCATCATTACATTATCCAGCTTCTCGCGCTCGACATCGCCGCCGGCACGCTGCAGCCCGGACTCGATCGCGACGGGCTTTTGAAAATGATCAACGGCCATAGTCTCGGCCCGGCCAGCCTGGTCGTGCGCTATCGCCAGGCAAAGCCCTGATCACGATCACCAACCTGGAGGAAACTAGCATGTTGAAGCACGCCGCTCTCGCCGCCGCCGCTTTGGCGCTGGCTTGGACCATGAGCACCGCGCCGGCCGGCGCCGCCGATCAGAAGCCGCGGCCGAAGCTCTTCGTTCTCTATTCCTCGGCGATGAAGTCCTTCGGCTACATGCCGGAAAAATATGTCGGCTCCAATCCGAACGGGAATTGCAAGGGCGGCAACGTTTCGTTGCCGCTGTCATGGGACAACGTGCCGGCGAACACCAAGAGCTTCGCCATCCTGATGTTCGATCCAGCGGCGCGCGCCGGCACGGGCTTCTCCCATTGGGTCGCTTACGGCATTCCCGGCGACAAGAAGGGACTGAAGGAAGGCGAGGCAAACAGCGAGACGGCCTTCGGCGCCGGCAAGAACGGCGCCAACGGAGCCGGTTGGCGCGGACCATGCCCGCCGCCGACGGACTATCCGCATCCCTACACCATCACCCTCGTCGCGACCGACATCGCGCCGGGCACGTTGCAAGCGGGGATGAACCGCGATCAGCTCCTGGCGGCTTTGCAAGGCCACGCGCTCGGCGTGACAACCTTCATCGCCCGGTCACCCAAACCATAGGGGCGCCGAAGCCGGCAAAAGGCAGCTAGGAGCCCGAGACCTAGTCCGGATCGATCACGTCGGCGCAGGCATCGGTCGGTGCCGCGGCGACGTGACCGACCAGCGGCACGATTTTGAGCCCGGCCGAGCCGACGCGGCAGGGTGCCGCGACGACACCGCAGCCGCTCAGCGCGAGCGCGACAAGCAACAGCGTACAAAGCTTCATGGCAGGAGAACGCGGCGCCGCGGCAGCGGTTCCGCGCGTGGAGCTCAGCGCTCGCCGCGCAGCACCTCGAAGCGCAGCGGCACCGGCTCCCCGAGCCACAGCGGATAGATCGCATGATCGCGATAGCCGTTGCCGGTCTCGGGATGGACGAGGATGCGGAGGCCTTGGCGATTGAGCATTAGCCACGGCACCACCTTCGGGAATTCGCTCGCCGCGAACGCTATCTGATACATCGAGATCGGATGCGGCCCGACCGCGTCGTCATGCCAGCGGCCGAGCTGCGTATCGAATTGCTCGCCGACCGCCTGACGCAACCGCGCCGCGGTCTCGCGACTCTCCGCGTCGTAATAGATGTGCGCGTGGTAGCCGGTGATGAGCGCGGGATCGAGGGCCATGGATAGATCATAGACCAGCCGGCCGCGACGAAGAAGAAGGTTGCGCCGGGGCCGCCGATGCGCCAGCTTTCGCGCATGCGCAGGCTTTGTACCCTTGGACTTGTGGCGCTTGTTCTCAGCGGCTGCGGCTTGCCGGCGCCCTATCAGACTTACGCACCGGACCAGGCGTCGGCACCGCCGCCACCGCCGGCGCCGCTCATCGTCTACGGCGCGACGACAACCACGCCCGATATGGTGCCGGATGCTCCCGTGCTCGCGCCGGTACCGGTGTCCCCGACGCCGAGCAGCGCGCCAGCGAGCAACCGAGTCGCAATCTGCTACAACCGGCTTTGGAACAAGACCGACGACGTCAAGACTGCCGCGGCCCAGGCTTGCGGCGGCGCGCCCGCGCCGCAGGTCACCAGCCAGGGCATCGATATCGATGCCTGCCCGCTGCTGACGCCGACCAAAGCGGTCTTCGCCTGCAGCGCGCCGAAGACTCCCTAGCCGCGCCCGAGCGCCGCGCTTTCAGGACTGAAAAAGGCCGGACATGAAAAAAGCCCCCGGAGCGCTCGCTCCGGGGGCTTTTCTTCGCCGGTAGACGGCGAAATTACATGGTCTTCGGGGCCGAGCTGCTGCTGGGCTTCGAGGTCTTCTTGGAGGTCTTCTTCTTGGCGGTCTTCTTTGCCGAACTCTTCTTGGCAGGCGCCTTCTTGGTCGTCGTGGTGGTCGGCGCAGTGGTCTGGCCCTGCGCGTGCGCCACGTACGGCACGGTCGACGCGCCGACGAACGCGAGCAGAGCAAACGCGGAAATTAACGCCTTCATTCTTTGATACTCCTGAGGTTTCTTCTTGAGGTGCGGGCAGGAGGGCTATACCGCACCTGTCCCGATCGTTCGACCGAACGCAATACATCCGAATAGTAACATGTTTCGACGTATTGGCGACAAATTTCCCGTCGTAACATCACGATCTTGCGCGTATGTTGCGCGCAAGTCACACGCATAGCATCGAAACAATTCTCCACTCATCGGCAACGACACTGTGTCGGCCAAGCATCGCGCGCGGCTTGCACACATCGCGCCGCGCTTGCGCCAATAGCTTGGATTTGACGTGTTTTTTAGGCAAATTTCTCAAGTATTATTCTCGATTTTTACAATAATAATGAATGATGCGCCACGAATTTTACTATTGAACGTGGCGTTTATATTACCCGTTTAATTCCACATTAATGGGCGCTGGAGAGGATACGCGCGTCACCAACCTGGTCCAGGAGACAAAACGACCATGTCTATTTTTAAGAAGCTTTTTGCCGACGAGTCCGGCGCAACGGCCATCGAATACGGCCTGATCGCGGCGCTCATCGCCGTCGCGATCATCACCGCGGCGACGACCGTCGGCACCAACTTGGGTGCGACGTTCACGACGATCGGCGGCAAGCTCTAACCAGCTAGCTGCCTCGTTAGAGGCAAAGGAAGCCGTCATCCGCGATACGGAGCGGATGGCGGCCTTCGCTTTTTTGGGCCGCCGCGCGCGACTCGGCGCGGGGTCGTAGATCGTTAGCCGGGACGACGTACCGTCGCGGCCGATTGGCCGAAGAGGATCTTTGCCACCTCGGGGTCGGTGTTCGACCGGTTCGACTGATAGGCCTTGGCCTTCTCGTAAGCGGCCTTCACCCCTGGCCGGTTCGCCATCGTATCGAGCCAGCGTTTCACATTCGGGAATTCGTCGATCTTCTGCTGCTGCCGTTCCCAGATTGCGACCCAAGGATAGGACGCCATATCGGCGATCGAGAAATCGCCGACGAGATACGGGCTGCTCGCGAGTTGCTTATCCATTACGGCGTAGAGTCGGCTGACCTCTTTGAGATAGCGATCCATCGCATAGGGGATTTTCTCCGGCGCGTAATGAACGAAATGGTTGACCTGGCCCGCCATCGGCCCAAGCCCGCCGACCTGCCAGGCGAGCCATTCGAGCGTCTTGAAGCGGCCGCGCAAATCTTTAGGTAGGAACTTGCCGGTCTTCTCAGCCAGATAGATGAGGATCGCACCGGATTCGAAGACGCTGAGCGGCCCGCCCTTATCCGCCGGCTCGGTATCGACGATCACCGGCATGCGGTTGTTCGGCGATATCTTGAGAAAGTCGGGCTTGAACTGCTCGCCCGTCTGGATGTTGACCGGCTTGATCGAATAGGGAATGCCGGCTTCTTCGCAGAAGATGGTGATCTTGTGCCCGTTCGGCGTCGGCCAATAATAAAGCTCGATCACGTTAAGCCCTTCCGTTACGCGGTATTTAGGAACTGTGGGGACGTGTGGATGAAGCGACAAGCCGGCCCGGCAGATGCGCCAGCAAGCCGGCCATGAAATCCTTCGGGTCTGCCGCGCGCATCGCTTCGCCCATGACCGCGATGCCCGTGGCGCCAGCCTCAAGACACGCGGCGGCGTTGCCCGTATCGACTCCGCCGAGCGCCAGCACGGGCAATTGCCAAGGCCCGCGCAACGCATCGAGCCCGAGCGCCGGCCCGTAGCCGGGCTTGCTCTGGGTGAGGAAGATCGGGCTAAGCGTCGCGTAATCCGCACCCGCGGCGGCGGCCTTCGCCACCTCCGCCGCACCATGCGCCGAAATGCCGATCAGCACTTTTGGGCCGAGGACGCGTCGCGCTTCAGCGACCGAGCCTTGTGCGGGCAGATGAATACCGATGTCCAGGGCCGCGGCGGCTTCGAGATCGTCATGCACCGTGATCGTTGCACCGCATTTTTTGCCGAGCGCGACGAGACGCTGGAGCAGCGCGCGGCGCTCGGCCGCCGGCATATCCTTCTCGCGCAAACTGAGCCAGCGGCAACCGCCGGCAAAGAGCGCGGCGGCGATGTCTTCGAGCGGCGGTTTCGCCTGATGGCGATCGGTGATGGCGAGAACCGCCGGGATCGGCAGTTGCAGCAGCAGGCTCACCCGCCGACGAGACCCAGCTGCGGGCTCGAGGGCTCGGCCTGTGTCCGCTTCGGGATGCGGCCTGCGAGCCGCGCGCCGCGGCCGGCATCAACCGCGTAGCGCATCGCCAGCGACATGCGCACCGGATCGCGCGCCTTGGCGACAGCGGTGTTGAGCAACACGCCATCGCAGCCCAATTCCATCGCCTGTGCCGCATCCGAGGCGGTGCCGATGCCGGCATCGAGGATCACCGGCACCGGGCTGGTCGCGACGATGCGCTCGATCGCGTAAGGGTTCGCGATGCCGAGGCCGGTGCCGATTGGCGAACCCAGCGGCATGACCGCCGCGGCGCCGAGATCGGCAAGCTTACGACAAGTGACCGGATCGTCGTTGCAATAGGGCAGCACGATGAAACCGTCTTTCACCAACTGATCGGTCGCGACGAGAAGCTGCTCGACGTCGGGATAAAGCGTCTCGCGATCGCCGATCAGCTCGAGCTTCACCCAATTGGTCTCGAGCGCCTCGCGGCCGAGCTGCGCCGTCAGCACCGCATCCTTCACCGTCGCGCAGCCGGCCGTGTTCGGCAGCAGCGCATAACCGTCGAGCAGATCGACGAGGCTTTCGGCATAGGCTTCGAGGCTGATGCGCCGTAACGCCACGGTCACCAGTGCCGGCTGCGCCGATTGCAGCGAATCGAGTAGCACCTGCTGATTGGGATAGCCGCCGCTGCCCATCAGCAGCCGCGAGCCGAAGCTGCGGTCCGCAATGGTGAGTGCGTCGGTTACGGTATGTGTCGAATCGGGTGCCATCTCAGCCACCGCCGAAGGGCTTCACAATCTCGATGTGGTCACCCGCCGCAAGCTTGGCCGCAGCCCAGCCGCTTGCCGGCACGACCGCCCCGTTGAGCGCGACCGCGACGCCTTTCGGCTTGGTGATGCCGCGTGCCGCCAAAAGCTCCGCCACGGTGACGGCGCTCACCTGCTCGTCCTTGCCATTGACGCGAATGACCGCGTTCATGCCTTTTCCTTGGCCGTTGCCTGCGCCGTTCCTAGGCGTGTCCCGGCGAACCGCGAAATCGCGAAAGGCCGGATCACCTCGGCGACCTCTTCTTCCAGGATATAGCGCGCGATGGCGTCCGCCGTCACCGGGGTCAGCAAAATGCCATTCCGATGGTGACCGGTCGCGTAAACGAGTCCTTCGATCTCCCCGGGCCCTAAAAGCGGTGCGTCGTCGCGCGAGCCGGGACGGAAGCCGACCCACATCTCGTCGATCGGCAATTCCTCGACGCTGGGTAGTGCACGCCATGCACCTTCGAGCAGCGAGTAGACGCCGCCGGCGGTGAGATCGCCGTTGAAGCCGCGCTCTTCCGTGGTCGCGCCCACGATGAGGCGGCCATCCTCGCGCGGCACGAGATAAACGCGCGGCGTCCAGACGACGTGGCGCAAGATCGGCGCCGCCGGATCCATGCGCAACGCCAGCATCTGGCCCTTGATTGGCCGCACCGGAGGCCTAGCCGTCGGCGGCAGGCCGGCGATCTCGCCCGACCAGGCACCCGCGGCGAGCAGAACCACGTCGGCATCCACATGCCCATTATCGAGCGCGATACCCGTGATACGGCCGGCCGCGCTCTCGATCGCCGCGACTTTCGTATGCTCATGCAGCTTGCCGCCGGCGGCGATGAATGCCGCGCGCAGCGCGCGCACCAGCTTGCGGTTCTCGACTTGGTGGTCGCTCGCGCAATAGACCGCGGCGGCAAGATTGGGATGGAGATAAGGCTCGCGCTGGCGCGCTTGTCCGCCCGTCAGCCATTCGAGCGCGATGCCATGCGCGCGCTGGAAGTCGTAGGTGTAGCGAAGCTGCGCCGTGTCGTCGCGATTGAGCGCGACCATCAACGTGCCTTCCTGGCGCAGCTCGACGCTTTGCCCGGAAGCCGCTTCGAGCTCTGCGGCGAAACGCGGCCAGGCATCCTGGCTGGCGCGACAGAGGCCATGCAGCGCGAGCTCACCCGGCTCGGTCTCGACACCGGCGGCGAGCATGCCGGCTGCGGCCCAGCTCGCGCCCTTCCCGGCCTCGCCGCGCTCGAAAATCTCGACCGCGCAGCCGGCCTGCGCCAACCGCCAGCCGACGGACAGACCAATCACGCCGCCACCGATGATGGCGGTTTTAGGCTTACTGCGTGATGTTTGGCCGTCCATGGGCTCCCTTCGCTGGCATGACCCAGACAGGTTCCGTGGGTATGATCTCAGCCGGCCAATCGCCGGCACCCCAGCCGTGTCATCAAATTGAAGCGCTCGGGACCTGCCCTGGCAAGGGCTTTATTATCGCCCCTCGGTGACGGGGAGCCGCGCGATCGCTCTCAAGCCGAACCGCGTGCGTCAGCGAATCCGCGAGTCTTCCGCTGCCTGTGCCAGTTTCGGCCAGCGCGGAAACGGGCACACCACGCATAGCGCCCCTCGATACGCGCGAGCTGATGGCCGAGACCGCGTCGCAAGAGCATGGATGCGCGGCTCGATCTCGAGAACGGCGCGACGGCGGAAAGCTTCGTCGACGATATCCCGCAATCGGCTATGATTAGGTTCGTCCATCGACAACGTCGCCATCGTCCCGGCGCAAGGTGAATGTCTCGCTATCCGTCAAGACGCGCTCGGCCAATTCCTGTGTCATCGTCGATCGGACCCGCCGCTCTGAGTTTCTCGATCATTGCTATCGGATCGCGAAAATAATCCCAAGTGGCAAACGCCCATTCGCATCGCCGCTCTTCACGAACAAAGCGTCTTCGGTACTGGTCTGCGCGATAACCACATGGATATATATGTGTCTTGCTACGGAATTTTTCGAAAGGCGCGACGTGGCTGCTAAGCAATTGAAGACGTCAGACGGCTTCCGTTGGCGCCCGGCGCGCGAGCCGGTGAAGCTGCCGATCCGGGGCCGCTATGTGACGCTCGAGCCGCTAAAGCCACGGAGCCACGCTGCATCGCTTTACGAGGCGACACACGGGCCCGGGCATGACAAGCAGCTCTGGGATTTCATGTTCGTCGGGCCGTTCATCAACCGCGCGGATTTCGCGCTCTGGCTCGCCGCCTGCTCCGATTCCGAAGATCCGCTGTTTTTCGCCATCGTCGACAAGCGGCGTGGCGCGCTCGGCATGGTGAGCTTCATGCGCATCAATCCGGGCCATGGCGTGATCGAGCTCGGCAACATCTTCTTCGCCGCGCCATTGCAGAAGAGGCGCGGCGCGACCGAAGCGATCTTCCTCATGCTGCGTCAATGCTTCGAGCGCTGGGGCTATCGCCGCGTCGAATGGAAGTGCGACGCGCGCAATCGCCGCTCGCAGCGCGCGGCCTTGCGTTTCGGCTTTCAGCGCGAGGGGTATTTCCGCCAGCACATGGTGATCAAAGGAGACAGCCGCGATACTGTGTGGTTCGCGATCATCGATCGCGACTGGCCGCGGCTGCGCGATGCGTATCGGCACTGGCTCGCGCCGGCGAATTTCGATCGCGAGGGCGGGCAGCGCGCCAAGCTCAGAGCGCGGTTGCGAGGATATTGACCGCCAGCGCCAGCACGCCGGCATTGAAGAAGAAGGCGAGCACGCCATGCGCTAAAGTCAGGCGGCGCATCGGCTTCGAGAGCACCTGTACATCGGAGACCTGGCAGGTCATGCCGACCACGAAGGCGTAATACATAAAGTCCCAGAAATCGGGATGTCCTTTGCCCGGGAAAGCGAGGCCACCGCGCAGCGTGCCGTCGGCATCCGGATCGCCGTAGAAATAATGCGCATAGCGAATCGCGAACATCGTATGGACCAGGCTCCAGGACAGCATGAGCGTTCCGGCCGCCACCGAGACGCGGCCGACGAGCGAGCTCGTCGGCGCGCCTTCGGGCTTTTGCAGCACGAAAGCGAGCACGGTGAGGCTCGCCGCCGCGGCAATAACGACGACTCCGAGGATGATCCAGAGATGCGTGTCGCTGAGACTGGCGCGTTGGCGCAACACGGAGGAATTGCCCGCGCCAAGGACGAAGGCGGTCAGCGCGAAGAATAGGACCACGCCGGTGTCCCAGCCGATCGCGCCGCGCATGGACGCCGGTAGCGTCGCCGGCATGAGCAGGAAGACGCAAAAGCCGAGCACTGCCCCGGCGCCGAAGCGAAAAGTAACGACGAGACTGCGCAGAAAGCCAAGCATGAAGGCGAGGCTAACAAACGCGGCGGCAAGCGCAAATCGCCTGCATCCCGTGACCGCCCCTGCTTCCGGATGACTGATTTTGACCCATCGCAGTATTTCGTTAACGCTAATTTTTAAGGATGCCCTAACTTCGGCATCGCGATAATCGCCAACCACGCGGCCCGAATGGCCGCCGCAAAGGAAGAATCATGGTGGCGATCAGCCAAAGCGAGCCGTTCTCGGGCCGCGCTGGTACCGGAATCCGCGTCAAGCTGCTCGGCGCTTTCGGCGCGATGGCCTTGCTGGGCCTCGTCACCTGCCTCATAGCCGTGCTGCGCGGCGAGGCGCTGCTCGCCGTTATCGCGACGCTCAGCCTGATCGCCGTCGGCCCCGCGCTCTTCGTCGGCAGCCACCTTGTTCGCCGGCTCGACGCGCTGACCCGCAGCATGAGCGATCTCGCGCGCGGCAATCTCGATGTCGTTGTTCCGGAATTGGGTAATGACGAGATCGGAGAGATGGCGGGAGCATTGATCGTGTTTCGCGATCGCGCGCGGCTCGGCCGCGAACGCGAGACGCAAGCCGCGCAAGAGCGCCAAGCCATGACCGAACAGCGCCGCGCCGAGCTGCTCGCGCTGGCGCAAAGCTTCGAGGCAAGCGTCAAAGGCGTTGTCGATACCGTTTCGGGCGCGGCCGGCGCGATGCAGACGACCGCCGCGGCGATGGTCTCGACCGCCGAAGCCGCGCTACGCCAATCCGATGCCGTGGCCGAAGCCGCCGAGCGCGCCTCGACCAATGTGCAGACCGTCGCGGGCGCCGCCGAGGAGCTTTCCGTCTCGACCTCGGAGATCGGGCGCCAAGTCGCTGAATCGGCGCGCGTCGCGCATGACGCCGTCGCCGAAGCCGAGCGCACCAGCAACACCGTGCGCGGTCTTGCCGAAGCGGCGCATCGCATCGGCGAAGTGGTGAAGCTCATCTCCAATATCGCCAGCCAGACCAATCTCCTCGCGCTCAACGCCACGATCGAGGCGGCGCGCGCGGGTGAAGCCGGTCGCGGCTTCGCGGTGGTCGCATCCGAAGTCAAATCGCTCGCCAATCAGACGGCGAAAGCGACCGACGACATCGCCGCGCAAGTGCGCGCGATCCAGGACGCGACGCGCGAAGCAGTGAATGCGATCGGGGAGATC
>Ga0134126_10012804_pt1 | contig 10587 bp, 9 predicted proteins | sample KB31752_FD_96881 | JGI IMG/M metagenome (GOLD analysis project Ga0134126, IMG submission 96881) | Terrestrial soil microbial communities with excess Nitrogen fertilizer from Kellogg Biological Station, Michigan, USA - KB3-175-2 | ecosystem: Environmental > Terrestrial > Soil > Unclassified ...
GGGAACCACGGTTTGGGTTGACAGGGCAGGCGGCGCCCCCCTACCCTCTATGCCGTGACCAGATCGCCGCTCCTCCGTCTCCTGTTCTCCATTGCTCTGCTCCTATTGTTGGCGCGGCCGGCGGCTGCCCGTGGGCCACAACAACCAGCCTCCAAGCCTTTTACCCTCCTGGTGACCTCGTCGCGGCATCCGGATCCGCTGCTCGGCCTGATCGGCACCGCCGGCACGCGAGTACTGGTAGAGTCGACCGCGATCACCGATCCTCCTTTGATCGCCGCGCTTGACGCGGCGCGGGCCCGTGGGGTGGATGTGCGCGCGATGGCCGATCCGCATTCCGCCTCCAGCGGGAGTGCTCTAACGAGCCTGGCGGCCCACGATGTCTGGGTAAGGAGGGGCAACTCGGCCTACGCGCTCACCGGTGAAACGGTGGTGGTGATCGATGCCGGTACCCTGGTGATCTCCAATGCTCCCCTCACTCTGACGGCCCGCGTGACCCAGCGGCGCTTCCTGATGATCGACCACGATGCCAAGGATGTCGAGCAAGCGGCCGCCGTCTTTTACGACGACTGGGAGCGGCAAACCCCCACTCGTTTCGGCGATAACACGGTCATCGCCCCGCCGGATTATCAGGCCGCCGTGATCGACCAAATCAACAGCGCCACCCGGACCCTGGATATCATGGCCGAGACGCTGGATAGCAGCCCTATCGTGCAGGCGATTCTGGCCGCCACCGCCCGGAATGTTCGGGTCCGGGTCCTTCTTGATCCCAGCGCCTCGCAGGCGGTGCTGCTCTCGATGCTTACCTTCAAGGTGCAGGGGGGCGTGCTGCCCATTGGCTTTTCCGGATCGGCAGTCTACGTGGACCAGGATCGGGTGCTGCTTGGCAGCGCATCCCTCAGCGATGCCTCGCTCCTGCAACAGCGGGAGTTTGGTCTCCTAGTCAAATACGGCCCCGTGAACCAGGAGTTCACCAAGGCATTCGATGCCGACTGGAAGACTTCCACCCAGTTGAATCCTCCCCCGCCGACCGCCACGCCGACCGCTACCCCCAAGGTCACCCCTGGCCACCGGCGCGGGACACCCACTCGCACTCCCACCCCGCCGCCCACTCCCACCCCGCCGCCCACCGCCGCGCCCAGCACGCTCACCCTGAACCCATCCTACAACAGCAGCGTACGAATCGGCGGTCGGCAAGAGATCGTGGTCCGCACCATTCCCCGGGCCTCGGTCAGCATCGTGGTCACCTATCCCGATGGGTCCACGCGCAATCAGGGCACCACCCAGGGTTCCGGTCAGGCGGACGCCACCGGATCGTTCGTGGATGCCTGGTACGTGTCGCCCAGCGCCGCCACCGGCACCGCCAAGGCGGTGATTACGGTTACTGGGCTCGGGACGAGCAAGTCGACGACCATTACCTTTCAGATCACGCTCTAACCTACCCGCCCCGCCGGCCGGGAGGCTCGGCGTCGCGAATGCTCTCGGATCGAATGCGGACATAACTCCGATAGCGGCCGGGATCGATCAGCCCTTCCTCCAGGGCGCGGCGCACGGCGCAACCCGGCTCATGCACATGGGTACAGTGCGCGAACCGGCAGGCATCCAGATAAGGACGCATCTCGGGGAACAGCAACGGCACTTCCTCCGGATCGAGATCCCAGGGGGCAAGCTCACGGAGGCCGGGCGTATCGGCCAGGTAGCCGCCGAAGTCCAGGGGAAGCAAATCGGCCACCGTGGTCGTGTGGCGGCCCTTCCCGGTGGCGGCGCTGATCTCGGCGAAGCGGAGGCCCAGGCCCGGTTGGAGGGCGTTCAGGAGGCTGGATTTCCCGACCCCGGAGGAGCCAATGATCGTACTGATTTTCCCGGCCAGAATGTCGCGGATGGCCGTCAGGCCCACCCCGGAACGGACACTGGTCAGCACGACTGGGTAGCCGATATCACGGTAGGGCCGCATGATCCGCTCCGCCTCCTCCGTGCTCCCCAGATCCAGTTTGGTAATCACGATCACCGGGGGAATCTCCGCCTGTTCGGCGGCCAGGAGGAAGCGATCTAGGCGGGGAAGGTTCAGATCGGGCTCGTGGAGAGCGAACCCGAGGATGACCAGGTCCAGATTGGCGGCCAGCACATGCTTGAGGTCAACGCCGCCCGCCGCCGCCCGCGCCAACTCGTTGCGGCGGGGGAGAATCCGCTCGATCGCTCCTTCCTGACCATTCGCTGGGCGCACCAGCACCTGGTCGCCGATCACCAGGGGGTTCTTCTCGGTGCGCCGTCCTTGCTTGAAGCGCCCCGGCAAGGTGCAGACCAGGGTCTGCTCTCCCACGCGCACCGTGTAGAAGCCGCTTTGCGAGCGGACCACCAGGCCCTCCAGGAGGCCATTCTCGGACAATTTGATTCCTCGACGGTCATTTTGTTCACTCAAGCAGTCATCCTTCTTGCGGCCATTCGCTTGCCCAGCCCCGATCTCTACACTCTCTACCATGCTATGCACCTCTACGATAGCACGTCGTTATCTCCCATGGCGGGAGCCGGCGGCTGTTGTAGAATGAGAAGTGTAGGTAAGGAGTTGCCCCATGAGTCTTCCGGCGGCGAAATACGTGCGGGTCGAGGATTATCTGGCTTTTGAAAATACCTCTGATACCAAGCACGAGTACATGGATGGGGTCGTCTATCCGTGGGGCGACCCCGACCATCCACTCGACCCCGAGGTGGTGCTCGGCCTACGTCCAGAGCCGCGAACGGCCATGGCCGGAGGATCCAAGGCACACTCTCTGATCAAAGTAAATCTCACGATAGCGCTTGGCACACACCTGGGTGATGGACCGTGCCGCCTCTATGACAGCGATCTGCGCGTCCGTCCCGATGGCGGCCACTACTTCTACCCGGATCTCTTCGTGGTGTGCGCCGACGACCACGGCGCCCATACCGATACCGAGGTGGATAATCCTACCCTGGTGATCGAAGTGCTTTCCCCCAGCACCGAGCGCGTGGATCGGGTATCCAAGCTCCGCCGGTACGCCAATGCCCCCAGCCTGCGCGAATATATGCTCGTCAACAGCATGTTCCCGGAGGTCATGGTGCGACACCTTGAGCAGGGACAATGGCTCACCATTGTCCCTGAAGCGGATGAGGTCGTGCGTCTGGAGAGTATCGGGTTGGAACTCGACTTCGCCGCCATCTACCGGAACGTTGTATGGCCGTCCGGCGACTAACGGGCGCTCACGCGAACACGCCGTATACCCAGCTTTCGGGCCAGCCAGCGGCGTTGAAGCCGGCGGAGCGCCTGGGCCGCCTCCTGGATCTCTTGTGGATTGGGCGATCGGCGCCTCTGGCCGTAGGTCGCGACAGCATAAAGGCCGGTGATTTTCGTCACGTCGGCGTATTCCGCCGCTGACCGCTGGGCGTAGAGGCGCGCGGACTCCTGGGGGGTCTGCCAGGAACGCGGGCCCTGGGCCAGGATGGCGGCGGTTCGGCCCAGTTGCCGGTAGAGGCCGCCGATGGTCCGCCGGCGGCGGGACGCAGCGATTCCCCCGGCTCCCAGAATGACCGCCAACAGGATGAGCAACGCCCAGAACGGTGGGACGTGGGCGCCGGATTTCACCGTGGGCTTGGTTGCCGTCGCTACCGGTTTGGCCGAAGCCAGGGGGACGGTCCTGGCCGGCTTGATGGTTGGCTGCGTACCGCCCGCCAGGGCCGCGCCGGCGCCGGTCTGGCCCTCAGCGGCCGCGTCGGCGAAGCCGGGCGTGGGCTCGAAGGGCACCCAGCCCACTCCCTGAAAGAAGATTTCCGGCCAGGTGTGGGCGTCAGTTCCCCGCACATCCCAGCCGGTGGCCGTATGCGTGCCGGTGATGTAGCCGCCTACCACCCGCGCCGGTAATCCGGCCAGGCGGGCCAGCAGGGCCATGGCCGAGGCGAAATGCACGCAGTAGCCGCGGTGGCTGGTGAAGAGGAAATAGACCAGCGGATCCTGTCCATTGGGCGGGGCGCCGACCCCGCTATCGTAGGTAAAGGACGAGCCGCGGAGATAGGAGGTGATCGCTCGCGCCTTCCCCAATTCATCCGCTTCGTCCGCCGTGAGGCGCAGCGCCAGTTGTCGGAGGCGCGGATCGAGCCCCGTGGGGAGCGAGGTGAACCGTCCATCCGGCGGCGGGCCAATCGCCCCAAGACGGGGCGTGGTAAACGGCAGTTCCGCCGAGATCGTATAGTGGGCACCGGCTGTGAGCCCATTCGCCCCATACAGCGCGGCAGGCTCGCTGCCCGAGACGTTGGGATCGGGGTAGACGCCGCGGATGGGGATGCTGGCGGTCACTGGCCGCCCCGGAGCAAAAAGCAGCCCAGCGGCCGGCGCGGTCACGGTGATCCGGACGGTCACCACGCGGTTGTCATGATGAGGCACGTTCGCGGGCATCGCCACCCCTGGCGGGGCGGTCAGGGTTTGTCCAGGATCACCCAGGCGCCAGCTTCCCTGACTGTACTGGCTGTAGACCTGTCCTCGCCAATAGGGCCGGAGATCGGACGGCACGCCCTGAGCGCGCATCACCAGGCCGGGATAGGGGTGGAATGGCCCGTTAAGGGCAATCTGGTCGCCAAAACCACCCGCGCCCAAGGCGCCGCTCTCGGGAGACGCCGCGAGGCGCAACGGGTTGCTGAGGTCCGGCTGCCAGCGGGTCCAGGTTTGGGAGGCCCAGCGTTGCAAGGTTCCGGCCTGCCAGGAGGGTATCGCGCCCCAGGCCACGGGAACCGCCAGACCGAGCGCGCAGAGGCCGCCCGCCAGCGAGACCGCTGCCCAGCGGAGCGGCAAGCGGCTTTCCGCATGCCTGGCCAAGTGCGCCCAGCGATCCGCCCAGGTGTGCCACAGAACCAACAAGAGCGCCAATCCGACGAATGGGACGATCCAGGATTGAGCGGCGCCGCTCACGCTGGCCGCGGTGAGCACGTTCGCGCCCGCCAACACAATGGCCGGCCACACGTAGCCGGCGCGAAGCACCAGCCAGAGTACCCCCCAGGTCAGCTCCCAGGTGAGCAGGCCCAGAAGCAAGAGGAGCATGAAGATCGCGCCATGGCCGCCGAGATTGAGGGAAATTGCCTGACTGGCGGATTGGCCGGGGAGTTCCAGAGCAAGCCCGCTCGCGGGCAGATTCCTGATCGAATCGGTCAAGCCAACCGGGCGGTTCGCCAGCCAGATGGCGCCCGCCCCCGCGAAAAGCTGGGCCAGCAGCCAGCAGAACCAGTCGGGGAGCCCGGAGAGGATAACGGGAAGCGAGCAGACCCCAGCCGCCAGGCACAGCGTCACCAGATAGGGCGCGCCGCCAGTTATGAACAGCACTCCAAGGGTCCGCACCGCGATCAGGGTCATGGCCAGGGCGATCGCGGCCGCTCCCAGGAAGCGGGTAACGGCTTGCCATGAGGGCGCCGGTACTGATCCCTGGCACTCCACTACGGCGCCCACCCGCTATAGCGGTGAACCCGCACCCCTGCGCGGTCCAGCGCCAGGGCCTGCGCGTCCAGGATCTCCTCGTCCGCCGATTCCGGAGTTTGCACCAGCACGCAGACCACTGCTCCACCCGCTCGTGCCATGCTCGCCAGGCGAGCGCTCCAGCGGGCATCCGCCCAGGGTGTGATCACCACCAACGTGCCCCAGCGGGTCCGCCCCGGCAACCGCTCCAGGTCGCGCGTCACGTTGCCGGATGCGGGCGCCGCCAGGGCCAGAGCCTCGCGCGGCGTCTGCCCGTGGCCGCGCCGATGGCCTGGCGCGATAAGGGTGTTCGGCCCGGCCAGGAGCAATCCCGTGGGAATGGATGCCCGTTCATGCCGCTCCAGCAGATACGCGGCGGCGGCGATCACTAGCTCCACCGTCTCATCTCCATCGGACTCCGCATGCGCGCCGGCATCCAGATCCACGACGATCCAGGTTTCCGCCATGGGCTCTCCCTCCGGTTCGCGCACGATCAGGGTTCCGCGCCGGGCGGTGGACAGCCAGTGAATACGCGAGAGGACATCACCCGGTTGATACGGGCGCACTTCACGGACCATGGCGGAAGGTTGGGCGCCGGAGCGCCCACGGGGAGTGGGGCCTCGACCTGCCGGGGAGGGCAGGACCAGATGGGCCAGAGGGAGGGGACGCGGATAGACCAGCACCATGTCACTGGCCCGCCCGCTCCGCGATCGGGCGAAAAAACCAAACGGGTCGCCGGTGCGTACTCGCCACCCGCCCACCGGCCAGTACCCGCGGAATCGGCACGGGAGCGCGATCTCAATGGAGCGGCGCCCCCAGGGAGGCATCGCCACCAGGCGTGCTTCGGCGCTCTGGGCGGCGATCCCCTCGGGACGGAGCATGGTCCAGATGACCGGCCAGGGAGCGCGATTCCGGATCGTGTACCGGACGGTCAGCGCGTCGCCGGCGGTGACGGAGTGCCGAGGGAGGGTGCTGGTGGCGCTCAGGGCCCAGGCGCTGGCCTGGGTCGCCAGGAGGCAGGCCACCAGGAGGGCAAGGAGCGCCAGGCCGATCCGCTGCGGCAGCGGCCACCCAGAGAACAGACCCGCTCCCAGGATCACGACTCCCAGGGCGGCGGGCCACGTCCACCGGCCTTCCAGCGGCGTCATCGGCCCCACGCGACGGCACTCACGTCCCCAGCGGCGCCGTCCGAAAGGTTGCGTAACCCCTTGCCGTCGTAGCGCATCACCCACAGGTCGTGCAACCGGCCCAGCGGCCCCAGCGCCCCCGAGGCCACGAGCAGGGCGATGTTCTTTCCGTCCGGGCTCCACGATGGCTGGGACGCGGCCAGACCAAGGTTGCTGGTCAGGATCGTGAGGTACTGGCCGTCAGGATGGAGGAGCACGATGACCGAAGCGGCCGCTTCCCCCGCGCCCTCGGCCGGATGGAGGGTGGCGGCAATGTGGCTACCGTCGGGCGAGTAGCGGGCATCGGAGAAGCTGCCAGCATCCGGCGCGTCGCCGCCCAGCGGACGGGCATGGCCGCCGCCGGCAGCGGCCACCCACAGAGTCCCATCCAGAGTGAACAGCAGATGTTTCCCATCCGGAGACCAATCCTGCAGGAGGCGCACCCCGCCTGCGAATAGTCTCCGGAGATGCGTCCCATCGACGTTTACCTCATACGTGCTGAAGTTGGCGCAGCAGCCGGCACTGAATCCGAGTCCCCTGGCATCCGGGGTATAGCGAGGGGCCGTAATCTGGCCAAAGGAATTCGCGGGCAATGCATAGAGAAGCCGTGGGTGCGCGCCGGCGGCGTTGGCCTGCCAGAGCGCCGTGCCGTCCAATACATAAGCGATATGCCGGCCATCGGGTGAGCGGGTGAGCGCGGTCACGGACCCCGCCTCGATGATCCCCGGCACGCGCGCCAGGTGATCGCTCGGTGTCCCCCACCACAGGGCGGAATGGGCGGGTGAGAGATCGCGGGTGAGCGGCGCGGCGGCAAGCAGGATGGGGCCGGCGGGTAGCTGCCCGGCCCCGCGAGCGGGCGGAAGCGCTTGCGTGAAGAGGAGAACCAGCGCGAGGAGGAGCGCCAGCCATGAAATCGAACTCCGGAATCCGCGAGTCGCCCTGGCGGTCCGATGTAGGGACTGCCCAGCCGGGGACTGTGATCCCCTGGCGGAAACGGGGCGACTGAGATCGCGGGCGGCCAGCGGGCTCCGCCGCCGGGGATTATGGTTCGAGAGCAACCGCAATGGATGCATCCTCCCTGACCCGCGCCAGATCGTCATCACGGCGCCGGGCAATCGCCAGCACATGGGCGCTGGCGGCCAGCAAGCCAGGATCGGAGGCCAGATCATAGTTCAGGTCGGCCCACGCCTCCCAGGCCGGTCCCTGCAGGGCGCTCACCCTCTCCTCCACCCCATCGACGATCCCCTCGGCCGCCAGCAGGCGGAGCACATCGAAACCCGAGGCTTGCAGCAGGGGCGGGATCTCCTCTGGGCGCGCGTGGTAGGCATGAGGCAACGTCATGTCGAACGGCTCCGGCAAGACCCCGCACTCCAGCAGCGTTTCATACCGCTCGGCGTCCCGGAGCAGCAGCCGGGGATCGGTGCGCGCCAGGTAGCGCAGTGGCGCGTATCGGGTGAGGAAGGCCGCCAGCAGCGTGCCACCCGGTACTAACACCCGGCGGCACTCGCGCAGCGCGTGAAAGCGATCCTCGGCCACCGGCAAGTGATAGAGCGGACCGAGGAGCAGGACGGCATCGAAGGAGCCGGCGGTAAAGCGTGAGAGATCGGTCGCGGTCCCTTCGACCAACTCGACCAGTCGCACTTTCCGGTCGTTGGCGTGAGCGCGCGCCCGCGCCAGCATCCGCGGGGAAAGATCGAGCAGAGTCACGTCGTGGCCGGCGGCCGCCAGGGCCACCGCGTAACGGCCAGGGCCGCCACCAACATCCAGCACTCGCGCCTGGAGCGGAAGCGAATCTCGGATCGCGCGGAGGGTCACGCCGTACTCCACCCGATGGCGGGTCAGCCGGAGCCACTCGCGATCCACTTGATGGTCATAATAGGCGGCGACCTCAACCTGAGCGCTCGCCGTCCGTTCCTCCACCCCGCACCTCCGTTGGGAATCCGCTTTTGAGGGTAGCAGATTGGCGGGAAACCTCTCCGCGGTCTCTCGTCCTGGCGCCCCGTCACGAGATTCGGTAGATTTCTACCTACACGGAGACCTGCTGTATGACGAGCAGGGGCTACCGGCTTGATTATAGATTCGTCCGCGCTGATCGCCATCCTCCGCGCCGAACCGGAAGCGCCGGACATGGCTCGCGCCCTCGTGGAGGCCGCGGATCGGCGTCTTTCCGCCGCCAATTTCGTGGAGGTTGGCGCCGTGATCGATGGGGCCGCCGATCCCGTGGCGAGCGGTCGCTACGATGATCTCCTGCGGGCGGCACATATCACCATTGTCCCAGTCACCGAGGCGCAGGCCCGCCTCGCTCGCCAGGCGTATCGCGATTTCGGCAAGGGAAGCGGCCATCCCGCTCGCCTCAATTTCGGCGACTGTTTAGCCTACGCGCTGGCCAAGGAGTTGAGTGAGCCGCTGCTGTTCAAGGGCGACGATTTCGTGCACATCGACGCCATGGCCGCGCGGTAACCGGCAATCGGTCCGATCCGACCGATCCGTCTGATGTGGCCCGCTGGGCGATACACTTGAGGGGAAGCTGCTATTCCCCGATTCAGGCGCCCGCTGAAGCGACAGCAAGAGTAAGGTATCCCGTGATGATCGCGCTGGAAGTCGCCATCGACAACGCATTCCGCGAGCGAGCCCTGGCGATCAAGACAATGGCCCGCGAGGCCGGCTTCGACGCCGTGGGGATCGCGAGCGCCGCTCCCTTCGTGGAGGCGCGCCGCTTCCTCCGCGAGCGGATCGCGGGAGGCGCCTTCTCCGGGCTCCCCTGGTTCAGCGCCGCACGGGCCGATTTCGCCGCCGATCCCCGGAACCTCCTGCCGGGCGCCCGTTCGATCGTGGCCGTGGCCCTCTCGTACCGCACCGAGGAACCGGCGCCGGACGCCGAAGAAGGACCGCGAGGGAAAGTCGCGCGATACGCCTGGGCGCGAGACTACCATCCCATCCTGAAAGAGAGGATGGCCGCCGTGGTGGCGGCCATGCAGGCGCGCTACGGGGCGGGAGAGTGCCGGACCCTGGTCGACACGGCCCGGATCGTGGATCGGGCGGCGGCTCAGCGGGCAGGTACCGGCTGGTACGGGAAGAACACCAATATCATCAATCCCATCCATGGCTCCTGGGTACTGCTGGGAGAGATCCTGACTACTCTGGAGCTGGCCCCCGATCCGCCGCTCCGCAAGCACTGCGGCGCCTGCCGGCTCTGCCTGGATGCCTGTCCCACCGGCGCCCTCACCGGCCCCTACACCATGGACAACAATCGCTGCATCTCCTATCTCACGATCGAGCACAAAGGGGTGATTCCCCGCGAATTGCGTCCCTTGATCGGCGAGTGGATCTTCGGCTGCGACATCTGCCAGGAGGTCTGCCCCCCGGCGATCAAGGGCCAGATCGCCCACCATCCTCCCTTCCGCGCCGCCAGCGCCGATGCCGCCTTCCCCGCCCTCATCCCCCTCCTGGCGATCACCGAGGACGAGTTCCGCGCCCGCTTCGCCGGCAGTCCGATCAAGCGGGCCAAACGCGAGGGCTTGCAACGCAATGTGGCCGTGGCCCTGGGGAACTGCGGCGACCGCGCGGCGGTGCCCGCGCTTATCCTGGCCCTGGCCGCGGCCACGCCGCTGGTCCGTGGCCACGCCGCCTGGGCCCTGGGCCAGCTGGGCGGGCAGGAGGCGACGGAGGCGCTCCGCCGGCGTCTTCCCGAGGAGGGCGATCCCTGGGTGCGGGAAGAGATCGGGCTGGCTCTGGAGAGGGTTTAGATGATCTGGCCCTGGCCCAGAGCCACGATGTCGCGCAGGGTCACGCGGGCGGGCAGGGCCAGCATATACACCACGAGATCGGCGACATCCTCCGAGCAAAGACCCCGCTTGGCCGCCAGCCCGGCCGCTACCGCCGCCGGATCGATGACGCCCCAGATCTCGTTGAGCACGATGCCGGGCGAGATGGTGGCCACCCGAATCCCATGCGGCGCCACCTCTCGACGGA
>Ga0134126_10012805_pt1 | contig 10587 bp, 11 predicted proteins | sample KB31752_FD_96881 | JGI IMG/M metagenome (GOLD analysis project Ga0134126, IMG submission 96881) | Terrestrial soil microbial communities with excess Nitrogen fertilizer from Kellogg Biological Station, Michigan, USA - KB3-175-2 | ecosystem: Environmental > Terrestrial > Soil > Unclassified ...
AGCATCACGCATCTTTGGCTTTGTGGACGACCTGTTCTTCCAGGCCAAGATTCAGGAGACCGCCCGCAAGCTGAACGTCAAGGTCGAATTTGTTAAAACCGAACAAGACCTCACTGAACGTATCAAGCTCAATGGCGAAGAGAAACCTTCACTGATCATCTTCGATCTCAACCATGTGAGCGCGAAACCGCTCAGCCTCATCCCCAAGCTGAAAAACAAGCTCAAGAAGACTTCGGTGATTGGTTTCCTGTCACATGTTCAGGGTGACCTGAAGCAGAAGGCGCATGAAGTGGGATGCGACATGGTGCTGCCGCGCTCCGCGTTCTCACAGAACCTGCCGCAGTTGTTGCGGCGTCATGGTGCCGCGGAAGAGCCGATCACTGGCTAACGTTTGTCTCGCGCTTTGACGTCTAACTTGGGAAGTGAAAGTGAACGTCCTGGCGTGAGCTGATCGCGACTCCATCGACCGAAGCCGGTCTGAATCGCCAATTCTTCAGGGTTGCAATCACCTTGTCATCAATATCTGACTGCAATGACTGGACGACCTTCGTCTCGGTCACGATTCCGTGCTCATCGATGGTGACCTCTACAACTACATCTCCCTGCAACCCTTTGGGTAGCTGCCACGGATAGATTGATGGATCAGGAAAAACTAAAGGCAGTGCGGGACTAGCTTCGACACCGATCACGGGCCCTTGCGCGAGAGATCCTTCAGGGGAACCTGCGCGAGCAGATTCAACTGGCTGTTGTGGCGCCTCGATGGCCGGTTTCTGTTTGGTTTTCGGCCGGAAGTGGAATTTTTTTGCAATTTTGGTAGGTGCTGCGACGCGCGGGAAATAAATCAGATTCGCCGAATTGCCGTGAATCCCCCAAGCCACGCTCGACGGCTGAATAAACAATGGCGCGCGATTGAGCCACAGGAAAACAATTACGCAATGCACTGTCAGAGAAAAGATCAGCGCTGCGCGTCGTCTGCGATTTGCAGGGTGAGGAAACTGGAACATATGGCAACTCGGGCCAGAATCCATTTTATCCCTTGTGGCAAGGCGGCTTACGTTACCCCGGAGGCCAGCGAAGGTCACGTCCGCCGATTAAATGCACGTGCAGGTGAAAAACTGATTGCCCTGCTTTTGGGCCAACGTTAAGAATCGTTCGATACCCGTCTTCAATTCTTCGATCTTTGGCAATTTTCGCTGCGGTTAGATGACAGCGGCCGATGATCTCTGCCTCATTCTCCCGCGCTTCTTTCAATCCAACTATGTGCTTCTTTGGCACTACGAGCACGTGAGTTGGCGCCTTTGGATCAATATCCTCAAAGGCGAAGGTATCCTCGTCTTCATAAACTTTCTTCGAAGGAATCTTTCCCTGAATGATTTTGCAGAATAAACAGTCGTCCATGTTGAAATCCAGTGGTTAGTGGCTAGTGTTCAGTTGTCAGAGATCAGCAATGGCGAAGTTTGACACTTATTGCTGACCACCGCCACTCATCACTAAGCACTGACCGCTGACCGCTGACCACTTTCTAATCCAGCCTCACCAGAAAGACCCCGCCTTCAGGCGTTTTCGTGTCTCGAGTAATCTCTTCCGCGCGAGCCCTCAGGTCATCTTTCACTCTTACTCGTACCCACCACGCTCCGGTGGGACTGCTGAAAGTCAGCACTTTGGCGGAGTGGTAGCGTCGCGAAAGATGGTCGGCAATCTCGCGCGCCCGGTTCTCGCGCTCGAAGCCTCCCAGCTGAACTGCCCAACGGCCGCCGGATTCGATCGATTGCGGCGTCTTCAACACTTCAATTCGCACCCGGCCAGTGCCTTTTTGTACCAGACCGATCTGTTTCGCCGCGGCCTGCGAAAGGTCAATAATTCTTCCTTCAATGAAAGGACCCCGGTCGGTGATGCGTACCACCGCAGACTTGTGAGAGTCCAAATTCGTGACTCGCACAATCGACCCCAGTGGCAAGGTTCGATGCGCGGCGGTCATTGCGTTCATGTCGTAAACTTCGCCGTTTGAGCCGCGCCGGTTGTGATACGGAGCTCCATACCAGCTGGCAATTCCGGTCTCGACTTGTACTGGCTGGTTATCCGCATTAGCCTCAACTTCGGGGCTGGGAGAGGATTCTGGCGGATTCGTCTGCTTCTGTGCAGCGACTGCGGGTGGCGTCCCTTCGGGAGCTGACTGCTCGGCTTCATCAATCGGAGGCGCAGGCGCCACCGCTACCCGTGCAGGCTTGTGACTGCAGGAAGCCAAAAAGAAACAAAGACAGCAGAGTAGGGAAACCCTTTTCATTTTCGACTGGTTGAATGCTGTTCCATGTAGTTGGCCAGATCTTGCATCTTCTGCGCGGCAACCCGCAATGCTTTCGTTGAATGTTGGCGCACTGCAGGGACGACTTCGTTGTTTAGGTATGCGATAAAGTCACTGGCCTCCTTCTCCAGGCGTTCAGTGGTTTCGCCGACAGTTTTGCCTACGCGCCCGGTTGTTTCTTCAACTTTGCGATTGAAGTCGCCCATAAATTACAGTCCTCTCGCGCCGAAAAATAGCGCATCCCGAATACGTCATTATTTCGCGCCTCGCAGGGACGGTCAATCACCAACTGGACACGCCGTAAGCCCTTCGCATTACAATCCGTGCAGCCATGGATTCCCGCACCCTCCATAATCGCCGGTTGCCGCAATTGCGTCGAACACTCTTGCGCTGGTACGACGAAAATCGCCGCGAGCTACCGTGGCGAAGTACCCGCGCTCCATACCGTATTTGGATTTCAGAAATCATGTTGCAGCAGACGCGGGTCGCGGCGGTCCTGCCGAGATACGAGAAATTCCTCCGCCGCTTTCATTCCGTAGAAAAACTTGCCTCTGCGCGGCTGTCGTCTGTGCTGGCGCAATGGAGCGGTCTCGGTTATTACCGGCGTGCACGCAACCTGCATGCAGCAGCGAAGGTGATTGCGCGCCAGCGCAAGGGTAGTTTTCCTGATTCTTCGGAAGAATGGCGCAAGTTGCCAGGTATCGGACGCTACACTTCAGCGGCGATTGCCAGCATTGCCTTTAATGAGCCAATCGCGGTTGTCGACGGAAACGTCGAGCGTGTCTTGCGCCGCCTGCTCCATTGCGCAACTGCTACCGATTCCTGGAGTGCGGCTCAACGATTATTGGATCGTGAGCGGCCGGGCGACTTCAATCAGGCCATCATGGAGTTGGGCGCTACGATTTGCTTGCCGGGCGAACCCTTGTGTGAACAGTGTCCGATCAGAATTCATTGCGGAACCCGGGGAAGAGGCGAATTGCGCGACCGTAAACCGCGCCAGCTAAAGGCATCGATTTCAATTGCGCTTGCAACCAAAGGTGACGCCGTCCTGTTGGTTCAACGCAACGCGGGCGAGAGTCTGATGTCCGGAATGTGGGAATTGCCCAAGATCGCTCACCCAATTCGCAACGAAGAAGTGTTGTTCCGGGTACGCCATTCGATCACCGTGACTGATTACTTGGTGTCCGTGGTTGCTCAATCAATGACGAATGCCGAAAACGGAGAATGGATCGGCCGCCGGAAAGCGGACAGACTGCCGCTCACCGGACTCACGAAAAAAATCTTACGCAAAGCCAATATCATCCAATAAAAAGGTGCGTATGTGGCCGGCACTCAAGACTCTGTTCGGAGGACGCAGAATGGCAGCTCTGGAAGCGGGCAAGCAAGCTCCGCAATTTGAATTATCCGCAATGGACGGACCCAAGTTTTCTCTGCAGGAAGCGCTTGGCCGAGGGCCAGTCCTCGCAGTGTTCTTCAAGATCTCCTGCCCGGTATGCCAGTATGCACTTCCCTACTACGAACGCGTTTTCAAAAACTATGGCAAGGGGAAACTCAGCGTCGTGGGTGTTTCGCAGAATGAGAAGAAAGACACCGCCGACTTCATGAAGAAGTATGGTCTGACGTTTCCGATGCTTCTGGATGACACCAAGGCTTTTCCCGCTTCAAATGCGTACGGGCTGACTAACGTCCCCAGCGCGTTCTGGATTTCTCAAGACGGCGACATCGAAATCTCTAGCGTAGGATGGTCACGCGAAGACTTCGAAAAGATTGTGAAGAGAGCGGCCTCAGCCAATGGAGAGCCAGTAAAGCCGGTCTTCCAGCCAACTGAGCAGATCGCCGACTTCCGTGCTGGTTGAAGTTCAAGAAACTAGCCTGCAGTTTGCGGGTGATAATTCAAACGCGGCTTTTGACTTTTAGTTGCCAACGCTTGTGGCGTCGGCTCGTTCCTTTTGGGTTCCGCGTTCTGCCTTTCCGCTACAATATTCCATTCATTCTGACTTCAGGAGCCCGTCTGAATGCGAAATACTGTTTTTTTAATTCTCCCGTTATTTTTTGTCACAGCATCAATAGCCCAAAATTCCCGCAAATCCAGCCAAAAAGAGTTCGCATCTGCCCATCTACCGCCAGCAGCAATCGCTGCCCTACAGAAGATTGATCCCGAGCATATTCGCGCGAACGTTCGTTTTCTGTCGCATGATTTGCTTGAGGGACGCGGCACCGGGCAACGCGGTGGCGACATTGCGGCGGAATACATTGCCACCCAGTTCTGGCTTGATGGGCTGAAGCCTGCCGGCGACAATGGAACATTTTTTCAGAACGTGCCGATGGTGGGAATTACACCTTCACCCGAAACCACTTTTGAACTCGTTCCGCGCCACGGCGAAGCGATGCAGTTGAAGCCGCTCGATGATTATGTGTCTTACGACCAGACCGAGCATGCAACAGATGACATTGACAGCGAAATTATTTACGTGGGGTATGGTATTGAGGCGCCTGAGTACCAGTGGGACGACTATAAGGGTGTTGATGTGCGCGGGAAAGTGCTTCTCATGCTGGTGAATGAGCCATCGTCGGATGACCCCAGATTTTTCAAAGGGCCGGCGCTCACCTATTACGGACGCTGGACGTACAAGTACGAGGAGGCTGCGCGGAAAGGTGCGATTGGCGTGATCCTCATCCACAAGTCGGATATGGCGAGCTATCCATGGGAAGTCGTGCGCAATTCGAACTCCGGAGAAAAAGAATTCCTAAAGAACGACGCGCCGCAACTCAAAGCCGCGGGGTGGATCCAGTTGGAAGTAGCACGGCAATTGGCGCAGAAGTCGGGAATGGATCTCGACAAAATGATGATGGAGGCGAACACTCGCAACTTTCGCCCAGTGCCTCTTCCGGCAAAACTCAAAGCTCACATGGTCAGCAAAATCCGGCAGATCTCCTCCCGCAATGTGCTGGCGATGCTGCAGGGATCCGACCCGAAGCTGAAGAACGAGGCGGTGGTGTATTCGGCGCATTACGATCATCTCGGCATTCGTCCCGACATGCCGGGCGACAATATTTACAACGGTGCTCGTGATAACGCCACCGGCTGCGGCATTCTGCTCGAACTGGCGCGAGTGTACGCGCAAGCCCAGTCCAAACCCCGGCGCTCGGTGATTTTTGCTTCGGTCACAGCAGAGGAGCAGGGATTGCTGGGATCGGAATACTTTGGAAAACATCCGCCCATTCCCGCGGGAAAGATTTCCCTCGACCTGAATTTCGATGACGTGCCCCCGCTTGGAGAACCTGAGGAGGTCGAAGTGTCCGGCGCAGAGCGCACCACTTTTTATCCAACGGTCGAAGCAATGGCCAAAGAGTTCCGCTTGGCAATCCGGCCCGACTCGCATCCGGAAGCCGGGCACTATTATCGTTCGGACCACTTCAGCCTGGCGCGTGTTGGAGTGCCGGCCTTTTCCATCAATGAAGGAATGAAGTACAAAGGCCACAACACTCAATGGGGAATCGAACAAGCCGAAGAATATACGAACAAGCACTATCACCAGCCCAGCGATGAATACAGCCCTAGCATGGACTTCAGGGGCGATGCGACAATGGCGCGCTTCGGATTCGCCCTGGGCTGGGCTGCAGCTTCTCAACCGAAGGTTCAGGGGTGGCAAAAAGGCGACGAGTTTGAAAAAACAAGGCTGCAGAGCGAGGATGCCGCTCACTAAACGTATCGAGCCGTAAGGAACAAAAGCAGCGAGATATCCGTATTGTTTGTCAGGAGTACTTCGTATGACCGCTTTCCTGCTGTGGTGCATGTTGTTCGTGTTTTGCTGGCCGGTGGCGCTGTTGGCATTAATTGCGTACCCGTTCGTATGGCTGTTCCTGCTGCCATTCCGGATCGTGGGGGTTGCAGTTCATGGCGCGCTGGCGCTGGTAGCCGGGCTGATTATGTTGCCATTTCGATTGTTAAGCGCGCCTTTTCGAATTGCCCGAATCTGAACAGCGCAGTTTACGGCGACCTTCAAGCCTGCCTGCGATACCAGTCTAGAAAGCTGCGAAAGGCGGCACCGCGATGGCTGTATTTCGCTTTCTCCTCAGGAGTCAATTCGGCGAAGGTTCTCCCTATACCTGGAAAATAGAAAAGCGGATCGTATCCGAAGCCATTCGAACCGCGCGGCTGCTCGATGATGGTCCCCTCAGCTTTGCCTTCGAACAATGACAGAGTCTTTCCTTCCCGTGCCGCTGCGATCCAGCAGACAAACCGCGCCGTCCGTTTCCCGGCGGACACGCGACGAATTTCTCGCATCAGTTTGGCATTATTGGCCTCGTCGTCTGTATTAGTTTCTGCCGCGTGGGGTTCATCCGCGGCGTAACGAGCGGAGTGCACTCCGGGTGCGCCGCCGAGGGCATCTACCTCCAGCCCGGAATCGTCAGCGATCACAAGCTCTCCCGCAGCGTGTCGGCTGTAAGCCTCCGCTTTTTTCCGCGCGTTGGCTTCGAACGTGGCGCCATCTTCGACCACTGGAGGGAGGGAAGCAAAATTTGGAAGAGGCGCAACTTCGATCCCATGCACAGACGCCGCTCCCGCGAAATCACGAATTTTCCCAGCATTCGAAGTGGCGATTAGAATTCGACCCGTCATGGAGGCTCAATGCGCGGCTGTCAAAATTGGTTGTGGTTTCCAGATCGCGAACAATAGAAGGATCACAGCCATTGCAACACCCGAGAACAGCAATCCAAGTTTGTGGTCCGAGCCGTCGACGAATCTAATGCGGACACTGTTTGCGCCGGCGGAAACAGGCACTACCATTTGGCCGGTGTCAGCCGTGCTCTCCGTCTTCGCTCGGCGCCCATTTATTTTGACCTTCCACAAGGGATAATTAAAAAGTCGAAGAACCAGTTTGCCCGGCGATGTCGCGCGAACCTCGATCGCGCGCCGTTCAGCGTCCCACGTTTGGATCGTGATCTGCGCCTGCCCTTTGCCTTCGAAGCGCACCTGCGGCGCCTTCTGATCAACATCATAAGGGTCGACTCCCAGAGGAACGTATTCATCAACTCCTTCGTTCCCGCTGCCGTCCTGCTGATTGTCCAGCATCTCCTGAATGTCGCCCGCATTGTCCCACCAGGGATTTTGCACGCGATGCCACACGATCGACAACACTGCAAGCATCGCCACGCACAGAACAATCCGCCACCACCACCGCTGCAAACTCACACTGACTAGCAACGCGAACGGAACGTTTAAGCACAGCAGCCAGCGCCACGGCAGTTGCACGAATCGTAATTCCGGAAGATGGTTCCAGAAGGGAAGCGTCGGACTAACCATTAACAGTGCGCACACAGCACTCCAGATCAGCAAAGGCAGCCAGAGTTTATTCCGCCGCAGTGACCGTGGCCAAATAAACGCGCCGGCCAGAATCACGAGTTGCGTCACGGCAACTATCGAGACCAGCAAGTTGAAGCGATTGTGATCGGGATCCGCCGTGTTGGTAAACAAAAAGCTGTCTTCCGGGCGCACTCCCGGCGCTAGCACCTGACCGATGTTCACCCAGCTCTGCTGGTGATAAGCCGGCACCAGAAAAAATCCTGCGAGCATGGCTCCTAAAACCGTAGCCGATAGGGCATACAAGAAAATGGTGAACGATCGTCGCCGAATCGCCAGTACCAGCGCCAGCACGCCTAACGAATAATTCGTCATTACCGCGGCGGGTAGGTTGGTAAGCCAACTCGCCGCCATAATCAAGCTGAGTGGCACGACCTCGCGTCGTCCGTTTTTCTCCATTTGCAGGATGAGCAGAAGCATGAGCGGGAGATAAATCGAGGCCATCAACTCCGCCTGATCACTTCGCCAATACACGATCACCAGGTTGTAGGGATTGGCTGCGTACAGCATCGCCGCAAAGATTGCGTCGCGACGCGAGAGCCACTTTCTTGCCAGCGCGAACATCGAAGCGCCCGCCAGCGTGAGCGCGATCCAGGTGTAAGCAGCCGGAACCAATTTCCAAGGAAGAACAAACCCTAGCAGCCCTCCCAAAGTCCATGAGAAAGGCGGGTAAAAGATGAATCGTGCTTCGCCGTATCCGTAATGGGCCAGCGCGGCCCAATGCGGATAGATTGTGCCCTGCTTCCAATGATCGACAACCTCGATCCACGAGTTCATATGGAATTCGAAATCGTGGCCCGACGGAATTCCAAGTTTCAGGAAAGGGAGAATGACGCAAAGGGCAACCGTCGCTATAAGCGCCAGGGGCGTTGCAACCGGTCGTAGTCTGTTGCCCATCATTCAATCCAATCGCCAGAGCGACAGGGAAGCGGAATAAGGTATCACATCAAGCCAGAAGCCAAAATGCGAGAAGAAACTAACTTTAGCTGAAGCCTAACACCCCTAATCCGAATCGAATGTAGCTTGAACCGCCAGTCCTCACGATGAGTTCGCCATCGCAAGCACGTCCCGATATCAATCCCTGGCTGATCGCGGTTGCGGTTATGTCGAGCACCTTCATGGAGGTGCTGGATACAACTGTCGTGAACGTCTCGCTGCCGCACATCGCGGGAAACCTGTCTGCGACGGTTGACGAGGCCACATGGACGCTGACCTCCTATTTAGTCGCCAACGCAATTATCCTGCCCATGACCGGCTGGCTGGCGGGCCGGTTCGGACGGAAACGCCTGCTTTTGCTGGCGGTGACCGGCTTCACTGCGGCTTCCTTCTTCTGCGGTCTCGCGCCATCGCTTCCGATTCTGATCGTCTTCCGCATAATTCAGGGTGCTTGCGGAGGAGGATTGCAGCCGCTCTCGCAGGCCATTCTGCTCGAATCGTTCCCGCCTGAGAAGCGCGGCCAAGCCATGGCATTCTGGGCACTGGGTATCGTAGTTGCGCCGATGCTTGGCCCTGTCCTCGGCGGCTGGCTTACCGACAATTACAGTTGGCGCTCGGTCTTCTACATCAATGTGCCAATCGGAGTCTTGGCTATTCTGCTCACCCAGGCATTTGTCTGGGATCCGCCCTACCTGCGCCGTGAACGCACCGGCATCGACTACTGGGGAATCGGGCTGCTGACGGTGGGCATGGGATCTTTACAGATAATGCTCGACAAGGGCCAGGAAGAAGATTGGTTCGGCTCTCACTTCATCGCGGTCCTCGCAGTACTGGCAGTGATGGGTCTTGGGGGATTAATCATCCGCGAGCTCAAGGCCACCCATCCGGTCATCGACCTCAGCGTCTTTAAATACCGGTCCTATGCCGTAGGTACATTCCTGATGACCATTGTCGGATTCGTGCTCTACGGAAGCACTGTTTTATTGCCGCTTCTCATGCAGGAATTGCTCGGATATACCGCAACTCACGCGGGAGTGACAAACTTGCCTCGCGGTATGGCATCATTTTTATTCATGCCGGTGGTTGGAATTCTCGTGGGAAGAGTCGATTCGCGCAAACTGCTGGCTGCTGGCTTGATTGCCACAGCGTGGGCAATGTTCGCGCTTTCATTTTTCAGCCTCGACGTAGGTTTCTGGAATTTCTGGTGGCCGCTGATGTTGCAGGGAGCAGGTCTGGGTCTGATTTTTGTCCCTTTGACAACCGTCACTAATGATCCCGTGCCCCGCGAGCGCATGGGCAATGCCACCAGTATCTTTAACCTGATGCGCAATGTCGGAGCGAGCATCGGGATCTCAAGCGTCGAAACGTTGCAGTTCCGCCACTTGCAGGCCCACATCAATTATCTTGGGCAGCACGTCAGCAGTGCCAGCTTGCAGACGCAACGCACCCTTGGCGGTCTTCGCGAGTTGTTCGTATCGAAGGGGGCCGATCAGGTGACTGCCACGCAGCAGGCTCACGCAGCGCTCTGGGGAATGTTGCAACGGCAAGCCGCGATTCTCTCCTACAACGACGTCTTTCGATTTCTGGGCTGGATGTTCTTGTTATTGTTACCTTTATTGCTGCTGATGGAGAAACCCAGAGGTGGCAAGGGCCCACCCATGGCCCACTAGAGCCGCTTTTTCGATGCAAGCCATCCAAATTTTGCGTGTGAAGGCACTGCGTTAAATATTGACGAACCCTCTGCCGCTTTCTATCATCTATTAGCCAGATGACTCTATCCCGCCAAATGCAGTGCCAGTGTTGTTCGTGTTGTTGTATGTGTGCCTACACTGGCGCGGGAGAGCTACTGACCTGAGAATTTGATATACCGGTACAGAAGCCCATCGCCAGTACACGCTGGCGGTGGGCTTTTTCTTTTTGCCGCAGAAAGGATGAAATGTTCCCAATTTTCCTGAAACTCGAAGGACGGCAGTGCCTGGTGGTC
>Ga0134126_10012806_pt1 | contig 10587 bp, 10 predicted proteins | sample KB31752_FD_96881 | JGI IMG/M metagenome (GOLD analysis project Ga0134126, IMG submission 96881) | Terrestrial soil microbial communities with excess Nitrogen fertilizer from Kellogg Biological Station, Michigan, USA - KB3-175-2 | ecosystem: Environmental > Terrestrial > Soil > Unclassified ...
CAACTCGTCGAACCTGGCTGGAAGCGAGAGTTGCTTTAACGAAGCCCATCCGCAGGCTCATTCTTTCGCATCGGGCGAAACTTCGGCGATCTTGCCGGGTATAGCCCCTTGGCCAACGTCCCTCGCGCCTTGGCGAAAGGCCGGCTTGATATGAAAATCGCTTCGCTCGTCGTGGTGGCCGCTGCGCTCATCGTTATGGATGTCGCGCTGATCGTGATCGCCGCGTCGCTGGCGCTGGTCGGCGCGGCGGGGACCGCCGACCCGCCCGGCTATCGCGAAAACGACTCGACCATTCGCACTTCGACCGACTCCTTCGACAGCGGCGGAAAGCGAGTTGCAATCGAATGCTTCCAGCCCAAGACCGGCGGGCCGCATCCCGCGGTGCTCGTAGTGCATGGCGCCGACGGATTCAAAGTCGAGCCTATCAAGAAGGTCTATCGAGGTCTGGCCCAAGAAGCCGCGCGGCGCGGCTACTCCGCCTATCTGGTCCATTACTATGATCGCGCCGACAGCAAGATCGGCGACGTCCTTGGCTATGCCGTGAACTTCGCCGCCTGGCTCGAAACGATCGACGACGCGCTGGAGCTTATCGAGCGGCAGCCGAGCGTCGACCGCGAGCGGATCGGCTTGATTGGCCTTTCGCTTGGTTCGTTTCTCTCGCTGAGCAAGGCCGCCGGCGACGAGCGCATCGGCGCCGTCGTCGAGTACTTCGGCGATCTGCCGCTTGGCCAGCCTCCGCTGGAGCGGATGCCGCCGGTGTTGATCTTGCATGGCGAACGCGATCGGCTCGTTTCCGTCGATAAGGCCAAGAAGCTCGAACTGGCGCTCAAAGCCAAGAACCTGACCTACGAAATCAAACTCTACCCAAACCAGGGCCACGGCTTTACGGGCGACGAGGCTCAGGACGCCTTCGAGCGCACATTCAAGTTCCTCGACAAGCATCTACTGCCGAAGGCCGAGTAGCAAGGCTCGGGCAGTGTCCTTACAGGCGGGTGGTTACGACAGTGACCTACCGCGGCAACCAACCAACAGTTCGCGAGAATCCGACCGCCAAAACGATTAAAGAAATGCAGCCCGTAGCGGGTACAATGCCCTGATGGTTCGCTTATTTCAGTTCAGCCCAAGCTTAAAGGCGAACAGTGACGCTCCTCTTGATCCCGATTATCGCACTGGCCGTAGCGCTTGTGGTCGCCCTCGTCGTGGTCTTCGCGTTCGGTTTCGGGCGGCCGAAAAAATGAGCGGCCCCATGCCCCGCCCGTTGCAGTTCAGCTTGAAGCGATTGGGAGTCGCAGTTGCCTGGGCCGCGATGGCGATGTTCATTGCGACCTTTTTGACTCGCGACGCGACGCCGTGGTTGGTGATTCAAATCCCCGCAATGGTTGCGTGCTGCACAGCCGCCTTGACCTGCCTGACCAGGGGTATTGGAACTTCGTTCCTGGTCGCCGCCGGCATCATCGTCGGAAGTCTGGTCCTCTTCGCGATCGGCGCCGTCTTTAGATAGGATCTGGCTGGTCATGCCCCGCCCTCAATTCAGCATCCGAACCCTGCTCTGGCTGACGCTCGTCGTGGCGGCGTTCTTGGGTGGAACCGGATTCGAGCGAGACCGCCTCCGGCGCGAGTGGGCCAGAAACGGAATTTGGCTGGATCTCGGCGCTAGCGTGGCTGATGGCGGCGATTTTGAGGTATCGGTCGTTCGTCCGGGCCAGCTCAGCCTGAGCCGCCGCTCGCTGTTCAGCTTGAATAGCACGCTGTGGGGCGTCGCGCTCGCGGCCGCGTTTTTAGGCGGCCATGGTGCTTCAGCGGAGGCTATCGAGCGAGAGGCCCCAGCCCATGCATCCGCCAGGTAGCCTGAAGACGCCTGCGAATGCGCCGCCGGCGCTCCCTGACGTCGAACCGGACTGAAGTGCCCGCTCCCCGCCTACTCTCAGCGCCCAACTAAGTCGCAGCCCACTAGCCCATAGCCCACTTCCCACGCTCGCTCTGCGTTGCTCGGTCGCCGCGCTTTCGCTCTAATGAGGCGGTTCCCGCCAATATCTGCCCTCGGGGGCCCCCGCCGCCCTATCAGGAGCGCCGCTTTGATCTTTGAAACGCCTCGCTCGCTCAGCCGGCGCAAGCTATTGCAAGTCGGCTGCTCCGGTTTCGCCGGGCTGTCGCTGCCGTCGGTGCTCGCCGGCCGCGCCCAGGCGGCCGATGCCGCGGCGCCGCGGCGGCCGAAAGCGGTGATCCTTGTGTTGCTCACCGGCGGCGCGGCCCATCAAGATACTTTCGATCTCAAGCCGGAAGCCCCCGACGGCATTCGCAGCGACTTCAAGCCGATCGACACGCGCACGCCGGGCATCCAACTCTGCGAACACCTGCCGCTGCTGGCCGCGCGCAGCGACAAGCTGGCGATCGTGCGCTCGATGTCGCACGGCGACAACGGTCATCTGCCGGCGACCCATACCATGCTCTGCGGCACGCAGATGCCGCTGCGCCGCGGGAGCGATCTCGACAACGTGCTTTCGCGCCGCGACTGGCCCTGCTACGGCGCCGCGCTCGATTTCGTCCGCCCGCGGCACGACGGAGTGCCCAACGGCGTGACGCTGCCGCACCGCTTGATCGAAGGCCCGCTGACCTGGCCGGGGCAACACGCGGGATTTTTGGGCGCCGCGCACGATCCCTGGGAAATCAACCACGATCCAAACAAGCCCGACTTCCGCGTCGACACGCTGAGCCTGCCCGACGGGCTGGGCCTCGATCGCCTCGGGCTGCGCCGTTCGCTGCTCGAACAGATCAACCGCGACCGCGGCCACTTGGAGGCGCTGGCCGATGCCGGCGCGTTCAGCGAGCAGCAACAGATCGCCCTCACGCTATTGACCTCGGGCAAAGTGACCGACGCCTTCCGCATCGAGCGCGAGCCGGCCGAGGTCCGCGACCGTTACGGGCGGCACATGTTCGGCCAGTCGCTGCTGTTGGCCCGGCGGCTGGTCGAGGCGGGAGTGCCGATCGTGCAGGCCAACATGGGCATCGTGCAAAGTTGGGACACGCACGTCGATAACTTCGGCCGCTTGAAAAACGGGCTGTTGCCGCCGTTGGACAGCGGCGTCTCGGCCTTGCTCGACGATCTGGCCGCGACCGGGCTGCTCGACGAAACGTTGGTGGTGCTGGCCGGCGAGTTCGGCCGCACGCCGAAGATTTCGCTGCTGCCCGGCAACACGGTGCCCGGCCGCGACCATTGGGCGCACGTTTATTCGACGGTCTTCGCCGGCGGCGGCGTTCGCGGGGGCCAGACGATCGGCCGCTCCGACAAGACGGCCGCCGCGCCGATCACTCGCTCTTACCGGCCCGAAGATCTCGGCGCCACGATCTACCACGCGCTGGGCCTCGAGCCCTCGACCGAGATCACCGATCCCCTCGGCCGTCCCCTGCCGCTCAACCGCGGCGAAGTGATCGAGCCGCTGTTCAGCGGGGCGGCAGTTTAGCCAATCTGCGTCTCGGACAGCAGGCGCTCAAGCAAGTCGAGTACCCCAAGCTCTTGCGCCCAATGGCGCAAGTACGCGAGATCCAATCGCGACTTTTGCAGCAAAGCCACTCGCAATAGGTCGCTCCACTGGCGTTCGGAGGTTTCGTCGCCCAAACGAAACCATTCGAGCTTGGCCAACAAAATGTCCTCGGGCGAAGCGATGCGAGTGTCGACCGGATCGGCATCCCCAAGCGCCTCGTGGACGGCCCGCTCTTGCGCCTGCCGATCGAACGGCCGGTCGCGGCTCACGAAAACATCAACTTTGTAGGAAGACGCAAGATGAATCAGGTTGAAGCACGTACGGAGTCGCACCGCTTCGCGGACGGCCGTTTCGCTGATGTAATACTGATCCTTGAGGGCGTCGATGAGGCGTAGAGCAGTGGACTCGTCGAGCTCGGCGGCGACGTCGACATCCAACGTGCTGCGCGACGCTCCATGAAACGAGCTGGCAACCGAGCCTCCAACGTAATATCGGACATTGAGCCGCTGGAACTCGGCGATCACAGGCCGCAGCGCCGACAACAAGCCGCTTTCTTCAGTCACGGCCCGCCGCCCCGTCATACTGCCGCACGGCATCGGCCAGCTCGCGCCCGTAGTGCAACTCGATGAACATGTGCTCGACTTGCCGCGGGGTGAATTCCGGATGCACCCGGGCGATCGCCCGCTTCGACGCTTGACTCACCTCGTCAGAGAGCCGTGCCGCGAGCATCAACCGCTCGGCAGGCGATTTCTCGCGGAGCAACTCGCGTTGGATTTGCTCGGCTTCTCGCGAGGTATCGACCGGGATCGGCATGGGCGGACCTTGGAAGACGTTGCATCAAAAGATGTTGCATCAAGCGGAACGTCTTCTCACGATACCTGTTGTATGCGATCGCGACAACGGATTTCGCTCTTGACTCGGGGGGGAAGGGCCTCTAGCCTCCGCGGCCCCCGTCGTTTCGGGCGTCCACGAATCCATGCGTCCTGCAAAGATCATCGTCCCCATGAAGGGCCTGTCGCGGCGACCGTGCGCAGTGGCGGCAACCGGCTTCGCCTTGTTGCTTGTGGGCGGCTGCGCCCGCTGGCAAGCGAGCGCCAAATTGGCGCTGCCGGCGATCCAGACGCCGCCCGACAGCGTGGCGCTCGAAATCTTGTTCATTCAGTTCCCCTTTGGCGACCCGGAAATCAACGGGCCGCTGTGGACGGAAATCGACGAACAGGAGATCGATCCCGCCCTGCGACAACGTCTCGACGCCAACGGAATTCGCGCCGGCGTCATCAGCGGCCAACTGCCGGCGGCGCTGGAGCGGTTGCTCAATCCGCCCGATGAGCCCAAAAAAGCCGCGGCCGATCCCGATCTGGTCGACGTTCGCAAACGGCCGACGAGCCACGGCCGGCGCTTGCAGGTGACGGCCGGCGAACCGTTTTTGATTCCCGTCACCGGCGACAAGGAGCGTCATGAAAGCCTGACTATCTTGACTCGCAACGAACAGGGCGAGGTCGAGGGACAGACCTTCGCCAAAGTGCGAGGCGTCTTCGACGCCAAGGCCTTCGCCTTGCCCGATGGCCGCGTACGCCTGGAGCTCGAACCGCAAATCGAATATGGCGATGCCAAGCAGCAGTTCGCCCACGGCGAAGGCGGCTCGCTGCAAATTCGGCTGGCGCCGTCGCGCGAGATTTATCAATCGCTTCGCCTGGAGGCCGTCGTGTCTCGGGGGCAAATGCTCGTTCTCAGCAGCGCGCCCGATCGGTTGGGCAGCCTGGGGCGCCATTACTTCAGCGAGGAGATCGAAGGCTCGCGCGAGCAAAAGCTCCTTTTGATCCGGCTCGCCAACAGCGGCACGCCCGACGCAAAAGTCTCTCCGCCGCCGGCGCCGAGCGATGAGGACTAGCTAAGCCCGCACCGCCAAGGCGCTGCGCACCGATTCGAGCCGCCCCGCCGAACCGAGCATCTGGTTTTTGTGGGTGATGAAGGCGGCGTATTCCGCCATGAACGGCTTGCCGCTGGTCCGCAAATCGAAATCGCCCGGCTGATCGCGGAAGACCTCGCGAAAAATGGCGCACCAGACCAACCGGCCGTCGGTGTCGATGTTGACCTTGGTCACGCCGAGTTGCGCGGCCGGCAGATAATCCTTTTCCGGCACTCCGCTCGTCGCGGGCAACTTGCCGCCGGCATTGTTGATGCGGTCCACGTACTCTTTCGGCACGCTGCTCGACCCGTGCATCACGAGCGGGAAGCCGGGCAGGCGTTTCTGAATCTCGGCGATCCGGTCGAAGTGCAAGCCCTGCGTGCCCGAGAACTTGTAGGCGCCGTGCGAGGTGCCGATGGCCACCGCCAGCGAATCGCAGCCGCTGCGTTCGACGAACTCGACGGCCTCGTCCGGGTCGGTCAGGCAAGCATGGTCGGCCGAAACCGAAATGTCCTCTTCGACCCCGCCCAACATGCCCAACTCGGCCTCGACGGAAATGCCGCGATCGTGGGCCCGCTCGACGACTCGCCGGGTGATGGCGATGTTTTCGTCGAACGATTCGTGCGAAGCGTCGATCATCACCGACGAGTAAAACCCGCTGTCGATGCACTCGTAAGCCACTTCTTCGGTGCCGTGGTCCAGGTGGACGGCGAAGATGGCCTCGGGAAACACCTCCTCGGCGGTCCGAATCATGGCTTCCAGGAAGCGTTTGTCGCTATATCCCCGGGCTCCGCGCGAAAGCTGGATGATGAACGGGGCGCTGCGGCTGGGGTCCGTTGGCTCGTTGTTCGAGCCTTTCTTGGCCAAATTGCCTCGGAACAGCCCGATGGTTTGTTCCAGGTTGTTGATGTTATAGGCCCCGACGGCGTACTTTCCGTAGGCTTGGTCGAAGAGATCCTTGGTCGTCACGATCACGTCAGAGGCTCCGAGGAGAAAAAGGCCGGCGGCTTGCAAGGGCGTTCATGCCGCCTCGATCCACCCGCAAAATGGGTTTTGAACAAAGTGCGGCAACGGACGGCGCTTTGGACAAGCTGCGGATTTTACTGCTGTTAGGCTTATTCGGCTAGCGGACTGGCCAAGATGGCCAACTTTTCCAAGATGGCCGCGCAATGATTTGGCCGCCTTCGCAACTCAGCTTATCGGCGCCATCCCAATCGGCTGGGAGCTGCATCGCAGCCAACATACCACCGGGGCGGCTTGGCCCGCCAGGTCGGAAATGTAGGGTGGGCAACGCCCACCTTGATTGGAGCAATCTTCCGGATTCTGGCGGGCAGTGCCTACACCCTACTGGTCTTTCGCGAGACATTGCTTCAACTGGCCAAGATGGCCAACTTTTCCAAGATGGCCGCGCAATGATTTGGCCGCCTTCGCAACTCGGCTTGTCGGCGCCATCCCAATCGGCTGGGGATCGCATCCCAGCCAACATACCGCCTGGTCGGCTTGGCCCGCCACGGCTGAAAAGCTCAAAAACCCGCCGCGCCGCAGGTCTACATTGTCATGGCAACCGCTCGGGGCTAAAATCCCCCGCCGCAAACTATTTCCCGACCGACCCCGTCAAGGAAGACGAGTCGATGATGAGCGAAGCCGCTTCGCCGTTAGGATATCTAACCCCCTTCGAGCAAATTAGTTATGCGCGCGAGATCATTCAGATCGAAGCGCATGCGCTCGACAAGCTGTCGCACCGCTTGGACGGCTCGTTTTGCGAGGCCGTCGCCCTGTTGTACGGCTGCCGCGGAATGGCGGTCGTCACCGGAATGGGCAAGGCCGGATTGATTGGCCAGAAAATTTCGGCCACGTTGGCCTCGGTGGGCGTCCGCAGCATCTTTTTGCATCCGGCCGAAGCGGTGCATGGAGACCTGGGGCGAATTCGCGCCGACGACGTGATGCTGGTTTTGTCTCAAAGCGGCGAAACCGAGGAGATCGTGCGGTTGTTGCCCTCGCTGGCCGATTTAAACGTGCCGATCATCGCCATCACGGCCCGGGCGACGAGCACGCTCGGGCGCGGCGCCGCGGTGGTCATCGAGTTGGGGCCGCTCAAAGAGGCTTGTCCCTTGGGCTTGGCGCCGAGCACCAGCACGACGGCGATGCTGGCCATGGGCGATGCGTTGGCGCTCGTCGTGAGCCGGTTGCTTTGCTTCGGTCATGCCGACTTTGCGCGGGTCCATCCGGCGGGCAGCCTGGGCAGAAAGCTGAGCAAGGTCGAGGACCAAATGCGGCCCTTGGAAGACTGCCGCGTCGCCCGCGACTCGCTCTCGGTGCGCGAAGTGTTCTCCGCCTTGCGCAGGCCAGGGCGCAGAACGGGCGCCATCCTGCTGGTCGGCGACGACGACCGGCTGAGCGGCTTGTTCACCGATAGCGATCTGGCGCGGCTCTTCGAGACGCGGCGGTACGAGGCCTTCGATCAGCCGATCTCGCAGGTGATGACTTCCAACCCGCGCACCGCGCCGCTCGGTTCGATGCTCAGCGACGCCGTGGCGATATTGGCCGAACTGAAAATCAGCGAGTTGCCGGTAGTCGACGCCGGCGGAGCGCCGGTCGGATTGCTCGACATTACCGATATCGTGGGTATGATCCCGGAAGAGGCTTGACTCTCGCCGGAACGTGCAAAACCTTCCCCATCGGAAAATCTTGCCATCCGCGCGAAACTGCTGAACCGTTCGCCAACCGGGACTCGTAGATGACATTAGTACAGCGCAGCCAGGCCATCGAGTTGATCTTGTCCGACGTCGATGGGGTTTTGACCGACGGCAGCATCGTGTTCGACAACGAAGGCATCGAAACCAAGCGGTTTCATATTCGCGACGGCCTGGGGATCAAGCTCTGGCAGCGCGCCGGGGGGAAATTCGGAGTGGTGACGGGGCGCAGCTCGCACATCGTCAACGTGCGAGCGACGGAATTGGGAGTCACGATCGTGCGTCAAGGCGCCGAGCAAAAACTGACGGCCGTGCGCGAGATCGCGGCGGAGTTGCGGCTGTCGCCCGAGCAGATCTGTTACATCGGCGACGATTTGCCCGATCTGGCCGCGGTGCAGTTCGCCGGCATTGGCGTAGCCGTGGCCGACGCCTGTCCCGAGCTGCGCAAAGCCGCGGACTACGTGACGACGCTCGCCGGCGGGCAGGGAGCGGTGCGGGAGACCATCGAACTCGTTCTCAAGTCCCAGCAGCGCTGGGACGACCTCCTTCAGCAGTACAACGCCTCGGCCCTGTAAAACAAGGCAGTACCGATCCTGTTCGCGCGCATCTCTCGAATTCTCGGCAGCTTCGCGGCCGTCGTGGCGGCCTACAGCGCTTATTCGCTGTTCGCCGTGCCGTGGATCGAACCCGAGGCCGTCCGGCCCGACGCGGCGGCATCGAGCGCCGCGGACCGCGCGCACGCTTCCGACGCCGTCAGCGCCCAACGGACCGGCTTGCGATGCTGGTTCCAAGAAGGAGACTGGGAGCTGACGTCGCCGAAGATTCTCGAAACGTCCCAAGGCAAGCTGCTGCTGAAGGACCACGAACGCCTGGACGACCATCACTTCGTGAAAATGAAGCCGTGCAGCATCGTGCTGATGCCCGAGGGCAAGTTCGAGAGCGTCGAAGACCGCAACCGGCAGGCGATCGTATTGCGGGCGCCCGAGGCCGTGCTGCAATTCGACCAGGAATTCAACCTGGTGAGCGGAGACATCAACCGCCTGGTCGTCGTCGGCGCCGAGTTGATCGGCAAGGTCACGATCCACAGCCAGCAGCGCCTGCCGGGGCCGGAAGACGATCTGTGGGTCGAAACCCGTGACGTCAAATATGGGAACGATCAGATCGTCACGGTCGAGCGGCCGGCCGGCGCGCCGCAGTCGCCCGACGTGCATCGGGTCAAATTCCGCCAAGGACCGAACCAAGGCGAGGGCCGGCAACTGCGGATCGATCTGGCCACGCCCGCCGAAAAGGCGAATCCGGCGCCCGGCCGAAAATTCGGCTCGGTCAAGCGGTTCGAATTGGCGCGCGACGTTCGCCTGCGAATGCTGCCCGGCAACTCCGACTTGTTTCCGAGCGGGGCCGCTTCGCCGGTTGGCGCCGCGAAGCAAAACGCGGCGCCGCAGCCGCCCGTGGAGATCGCCTGCCGGGGACCGTTTCGCTTCGATCTGCTTGCGAACGTGGCGACGTTCAACGACCACGTGACCGTCGTGCGCCTGAACCCCAGCGCGGCCAGCGATCAGTTGACGTGCGACGTGCTCGACGTGTACTTCGAGGCCGATGCGAAACCGGCCGCGGCGGCGGCCGAAGCGACCCAGCCGCCATCGTCGAAATTGCATCCCTCGCGGCTGACGGCGCGCGGAAATCCGGTCGTGCTCGATTCGCCTTCGAACGGCATGCGGGCCCGCGGCCAGAGACTTGAATACGACGTGCAGAACCGGGCCGGGAAACTGTTCGATCAAGAAGACGCCTTTCTCGTTCAAGAAGGCAAAGCCGGCAATCCGCCCCAGGAGATTCACGCCCGCGAGTTGCAGTTCGAATCGGACCCTGAAAACCCCTCGGGGCCGCCGCGCAAGATGATCGCCAAGGGCAAAGGCTGGTTGAAAGGGAATCCGCCCGAAGGGCAGGCGGGGCAATCGCAGCGGCGCCAGGGACAATTCACCGCGAGTTGGACGCGGTCGCTGACGTTCGTGCCATTCGAAGAATATCGTCTGTTGTCGTTGCGGGGCGATGCTCACGTCGAAATGCCCGGCAGCGGCAAGATGGACGCCGAACAGATTCATCTTTATCTGAAGGAAGTCCCAGTCGAACCGGTGCAGCCGAGCGCGGCGTCCCCAAATGCGGCTGTTCCAAATACAGTCGCGCGGAAGAAGCTGGTTCCCGCCAAGTTGAACGCTCTGGGGGCCGCGCGCGGCGCGAAGCTTGGCCCCGACAGCGTCATCATCGGCTCGCCGCAACTCGACGGGACCGTGAATAAGATCGAAGTCTGGTTCAAGCAGCCTGCCCCCGTGGCGCCCGCGCCGGCCGGGGCCGCGCCGGCCGCCGCGGCGCCGCCCGAGCCTGCCCCGAAGGCCGAAGCGGCGGACCCGCGACAGCACTTTCACGTTTCCGGCAGGCTGTTGCAGGTCAACGCGCTGTTGGCGGGCGACCGCGGCGGCCCGACGCAAATCACCGACGTGATCCTGAG
>Ga0134126_10012807_pt1 | contig 10586 bp, 5 predicted proteins | sample KB31752_FD_96881 | JGI IMG/M metagenome (GOLD analysis project Ga0134126, IMG submission 96881) | Terrestrial soil microbial communities with excess Nitrogen fertilizer from Kellogg Biological Station, Michigan, USA - KB3-175-2 | ecosystem: Environmental > Terrestrial > Soil > Unclassified ...
GCTATTGCCCAATGGCCGCGCGGGCTTTCAAGTGGGTCCGTATGATCGAAGCCGAGCGCTGGTGATTGATCCGGTTCTGACCTATTCGACCTATCTCGGGGGCTCAGGAGATGAGAGCTGCGCAACCATCGCCGCGAGCTCATTCGTTCCGCATTGCCCGGCAGTAGCCGTTGATTCCGCCTCTCGCGTCTACATCGCGGGCGCAACCACCTCACCGGGGAGTTCGTTTCCGGGTGCTGGACCAGGGCTGACGTTGAACGGCACTGCCGATGTATTCGTAGCTCGCATTAGCGTCAATAGCGCTGGTGCGATCCCTGCGTTAGGGGTCGACTACGTCACCTATCTTGGAGCTACGGGAACGCAGTATCCGACCGGAATCGGCGTGGACAGCGGCTTCAACGTCTACGTCGCGGGCAATACGGATTCGGCGCAATTCCCGACGGCGAATGGCCTCTCCGGAGTGCCCTCGAGCGGCAATCACGCTTTTGTCGCCAAACTGGATCCGGGCGCGAACCTCATTTACTCAACCTACATCGCAGGTTCAGGTGCGGACAGCGTTAGCGACCTCGCTGTCGATAGCCGCGGGCGCGCTTATGTTTTGGGCATCAGTTCGTCTTCGGATCTTCCGACGACCCCCGGCGCACTGCAGCCCACGTATCCCGCGGGCGTGACCAACCAGTTCTACTTCGCCAAGCTTGATCCAGCCCAGATTGGCGCCAATAGCCTTCTCTATCTCACATACTTCGGTGGCACTACACCCACTTCGGGAGCTGTTTCAGGTGGCGGCATCGCAGTTGACACGAACTTGAACGTCTATGTCGCCGGCGGTACCACGTTCACCGACATGCCCGTGGTGAATGCGTATGCAAGCACGCTCAAAGGCGGGATCGACATTTGGGCTGCCAAGCTGAAGGCGCCAACCACGAACACCCAGCAATACTCGCTGGTCTATGAAACCTATTTGGGCGGAACTGGCGACGATGTTGCCTATGGTGTAGCTGCGGTTGATGGGACGAACTCGTACATTACAGGTTCCACAACTTCGACGGACTTCACTATTCCAACCGGCACGACGGCATTCCAGTCTACGAATGGCGGCGGTACCGATGCGTTTGCCGCCAGGTTCGGCCCCCCGGTTGTTACCGGGACTACGCAGGGAACGGTCCCCCTCAACTACTTTAGTTATCTTGGCGGAAGTGGCACGGATGTTGGGTTAGGTATCACGGTCGACAGTAGCCAGAACGTTCGCATCACTGGCTTAACGACCTCGGGCAACACCCTGAATGCCGACCCGTTGCCGGGCGTGACAGGCGGCGGCACGGACGCTTTCCTCGCGCGGATTGCTACCAGTTCGGGCAGTGGTTCAGCAACCAGCATTCTCGGTGGCTCGGGAACAGACATTGGCACAAGCCTCGCGACCGACGTGTCATTGAATAACTACGTCGTCGGAGAAACCAATTCAGGTAATTTCCCAACTGCAGCCTCCGCTGGCCAACCACAAGTCACGGCCGTTCAAACTTCGCTTTCCGGCCCCAGCGACGCTTTTGTGAGCAAACTCGGTCCGACGATTTCCGGTCTGACGCTTACATGCCCGGTCGGTGCGGTCGTGAATGGATCGACGGTCACTGCTTGCAGTCCGGCAGCGCCCACAGCCAGTCCTTCACCTGTTGGCGTAGGTAACCAGGTGAAGTTTACTTATCCCATTTACAACACCGGAGATCCGGTTGTTGGAGCAGTATTTACGTCGAGCGTTCAGGGGACTACATCGACCATAAACAGTGCATCCGGTTCTGGATGTGCGAGTTCCAACTCTGCGGCAAACGGTAGCTTTACTTGCAATCTCGGTACACTGAATACCTCGGGTGTGAGCACAAGCGGTTCAACCACAACGTTAACTAGCACCTCGTCGGTGCAAATAACTGTTACCCCTACGGCACCCAACCCGCCGCTCGTTTCGACCACCACGATTGGGAACAGCGGTGTATTAAACATTGCGGGAAGCTCGTTCCAAGCGACTCTAGGTCAACAAGCCCAGGTCAATGACTTCAACGTTCAAGCGGCTCCCGCAACCCAGACCGTCACGGCGGGCAATCAGGCAACGTACACGGTTACCGTTACTCCTACGGGTATCTTCCCTAATTCGGTGTCACTTGGTCCCTGTACTGGTCTTCCGGCAGGTGCTAGCTGCACGTTTGCGCAGAACCCGATTCCGAATCTGAATAATCTCGCTCAGAACCGCACCATGGAGATCACCACGACTGCGCGAGTTACCACCCCGGCGAGCCTCTTCCGCCACAGCGATATTTTTTATGGATTCTGGCTGCCAATTTCGGGATTGGCATTCGTTGGTGCTGGGGTGACACGCAAGCGGCGTTGGGTTATGGGTCTCATTATCGCCGCTGCGCTGGCAGTGATGCTGCTTCAATCTGGGTGTAGCAATTACAGATCAAACACGAAAACTGTTGCGGGAACGCCGGCGGGAACCTACACGGTGACAATCGGTGCTACGTCGGGAACTGCAAATCGCTCTACGACTGTTACCCTGGTTGTTCAGTAATCGAGCTTTACTGGCTGCGCTTTAGGATGGCCACCGAGTCTTCGTCGGCTCCGATCGCGCCCTGCAGCTTTGTCCACTCCGGATATTGTTTCGCCTGAATCGTCAACTCGCGAACCGTAAGTTGTCGCCAATACCGCAGCTTCCTGCCCTCGAGCTCAATCTTGCTTTCGTAAGCGGCGAATCCCACATCGACTTTTACCGGCGAGGGAACATCATCGACAACATATCCTTTCGGTAACTCGATCTCGTAAACGTCTGTTTCTTGGCGGGTGCTGCCCAATTCAATTGGATAATGCCGGGATTTGTGTTCCACGCTGGCGCTCTTGTCGTCGAGCACCCGGGGCCTCACGAGCATAAGAGGACCGCGGGTCTGCGCAAACTGCGGTGCAGAAATCTTGTAGTCCAAAATCAGATCTTTGTCGCGCTCTCCGCTGTGCTTGAATTCCACGTTGGTCAGCGTGAAGCCCTGAATAGACCGACTGAGCCAGTGTTCAAAGTCACTCGTGCGTTGGCGTTCATCGGTGTAATGGAGTTCCTCGCGTCCTGCCCTGGCAGAATCTCCGCTGCGATCTTCCGAGACTTCTCCGGAAAGTGCGCCGGAGTCATCGAGGGTGAAGTGTCCTTCTCTGGTGACGAGATTCCAGTCCGGAGCAAGTACAGGTGTGTGGACCAGTTCGCCGCCGTTGTCGGTCACAATCAGCGCATAGGTGTCCTGTAATTCCGAGCGCAACGAACCGACGGGCGTGAACTCGTCCGTAGGATCAAAAATGATGTATCTCGTTCCGGTTTTTGAAGTCACTACCGAGCGGTATTCCCTTGCAGCGATATCATCAGGCAATACGACCGCGAGAATGGCGTGGTTGCCCCAGGACGAAGGGACATCCGGGTTGATGAATCCGCGGTCACTGTTTACCAGAACCAGGTAGGAACGGATACCAACCACCTGGAGCATCGCCTTCAAGAGAGTAGCTTTGTCTTTGCAATCTCCATAGCGAGAGTGAAAAACTTCATTCGCAGAGTGAGGCTGATTGCCACCGATGCCTATGGAAATCGCTACATAGCGAATCTCGGATTGGAGGAATTCAGCGAGCGTTCGCAAACGGGATTGGAAGTCGAGCTTCCCGGCAACCAACTGATTCACTTTGGCGGCGATCTCTGGGGTTGGAGAAGTGCGCTCTGCTAAAAGCGCGGAGTACCACTGTCCGACTTGGGGCCACGAGGCTGAGGTGCGGCTCTCCTGGCCGGGAGCGAAATAGGCAATGCTCATGCGTCCTGCGAGAACATACGCCGGAGGCATCATTGGCTCAATGTCGTCATCGATGCCCGGAATGTTTTTTTGGTGCCATTCCCATGCATTGCTTCCAGTCGCCGCGGGATTGATGGGCGAACCTGAAGACCAGGCTGTTCGGTACTCCCAACCGGGCGGAAGATCCAGTCGCAACACACTTTCGAGCACCGGTAGTTCGCCTTGGAACTCCCAGCCAAGTTCGTTGATGTACTCATGTGTCCTTCGTTCCCATTCGAAGCCGACAATGGTACCAGGGCCTAACGCCGGAGCTTGTGCAGCCAGTTGCATTTCATCACTGTATAACTCGAAGCTGAAGCGACCTTTTTGAACAAAGTCTTTATCTTTGACCTCAAATTCATTGCCGCTTGCGTCAATCACCCAGGCGTGGGCGAGATTCACTTTCTCGCCCTTCTGATAACCAATGCTTAAGGCTCCGTACTTGCGGCCGCCCGGACGCAATATCTTGAGCACAGTTCGAGAATGCTCGATGTACTCTCCCGGTCCCGTTACTTTGTAGTCAGTTTCATCCAGCAACCAAACACCTTTTACTTCCGTGGGAAGCGGAGGGACGGCCTGCGACGCCGCTTGCCGAACCCAATCGGGTACGTTAACGCGGGCGTACGAGGTCGCGACGAGTATGGTGAGCGCCAATGTGGCGCAGAGTGCAATCCTAGTTGCTGCTCGCGACATTGGGGCCCGCCTTCAGCAATGCCGGCTGATCATCTCCAGCCTTGACTCTGTCAAAGAAGCTTTTCAGTTCTGTGTATTGAGTCTGAAGAACTATGCTTTCACCCATGACCAAATCGCGACGAGAGAACAGCCGACCGGGTGATTCCTGTTTCTGTCTGGTCACATAGACCGCATACTGCAGCTTTATTTCGTCGTCAGGCGCTAGGCTTTCTACCTCAATCCCGGCCGGAACGTTGATGTGCACCTCATCGGCCTCCTGCCAGGGATAATAGAAGTACACGGGATTTACTCGTTTTGCCGAAGGAAAGCGGTTTTTAGAGCCCACCTGAAATAAGTGTTGCTGTAACAACAACCTTTTCCCCGACAGAACAGCAAACGGGAACGAGACCTTGAACTCAGCCGTCAGCGGTGTTTCCGCGGCCTCCCAATCGGGGCTGTTCGTCAAACTAATTTCGCTATTGCCAGGCAGTTCGGCACGTAATTCGTCCTCTAAAATCTTCTTTCGACCGTCCGCATCCGTCTTGCCACCTTCCTGCCTCTTCAGCATGGCCTTGAGACCCTTGAATACCAGCACCACTTGTCCGTGCGCCGTTCCGTTCATGTCCAAGGAAACGTTGGCCATTCGCGTGATCACCGATTGCTTGTAAGTAGGGAACGGCGTCTCGCCAAAATCTGCTCCTTTGGGGTTGAGCTTCAGTCCGCCCACTGCCGAATATTTCCAATCCAAAATTCCGTAAGGACAGAACTTCGAACCAGGATCGAGATAGACATCTTTCCCGTCCAACTGGACGATGGCAATCTCCGCGTCGAACTGGCGAGTGCTGAGGTACTGTTTTAAGAAGATCTCGCGGCTTCTATCCGGTACCCAAATCAACGAAGCCGGTATCCCCGCGGCACGGACCATCGACACGAACAGCCGATTGAGTTCGTCATGCGTTCCGCTACGATTTGCCAGGACATCCTCGGAGCCCTTGTTGATTTTGATTTGGAGGATTTTAGCTTCGTTCTTCGTGCGTTCTGGAATGTAATCCTGGTTCTCCAGCTGGGCTACGTAAGCATAGATTTTTCGAACTTTTTGTTCTGGCGTGTCCGAAGGCGCCACTACTTTGGCAGCTGTGGGACCAACTCCCTTATCTCTGCCAATGAAGCCATCTACGTCCTTGCTCCAGAACTTGCCTTGTGATTTCCAGTAGTCTTCGGGTTTGAGAGTCTCCTGGTAATAGAAGTAAACGCGCCAGCGCAGCACCGAAGGCGGCGGCATATCGGGTTCCTCGACAAAGGCTGGAACGTTATCAAGGTCCAAGTCGATCCAGTGCGTCGTCTGCCCTTGTGAGGCGATGGAGGACGATTCTGCGGCTTCATTGCGATGTATTTGAGGTTGCTTGTCTACGCCGAGAAATGGAGTCCAGGCAACTCCATTCGCGATCTGGCCATGGGCGAGTTGCACCTCCATGCTTCCGTGATTCTGGAAGGGAATGTACTTGAAGTAGGTCCGCCGCTGGAAAAGATCCTGCTGCACATCCCACTGCGGTGCTAACACCACGTTGTCGTCATATCCCAGGTCATACTTGTAGTCGATAATGCTGCCCACTTGCACATCGGGCAGCGTAAAACTCTTCACGTTTACTTTGATATCTCCGCTTTTGAGGACGGTCTTGTCGAACGCTTTACCGTCGAAAGGCACGACTGAACCATCCGCATGGGTAGTTCGGCCGGAGACTCCTCTCACCGTGAATGAACGCCTGCTATACGGTATTTCTACGTTCGCGTATTCTCTGCCGGCCTCTGTCAAGATTTTGATTCGCTCATGCACAGATTGGAAGTTGTGCATGTCGTCGTCGACTTCTTCCCGCATGAGGATGACTGCGGGTGCGCCTGGCTGCTCGGGAAGGCTTGTCATTTTTAGCTCTTCCGAAGATATGGGCGGGAAGTCAGCCGCGCTAAGAGGTAAAACAGCGAGAACAGAGAGGGCAAACAGGCTAAACAGGGCCCAACGAGTCAAGGTCATTTAGGACTCCCAAGAACACCCTCGTGCCTAGGACACACGAAGGCAATATCTGCGTGGGGAAGAACATGAACATAGTACCTTTTCGTACCTGTAGTCAACGATGAAGTGCTTGGTGTGACAAGCAGTGAAAGGTAATTGCCGGCTAGTCGGCCGCGACTTGGCTCTTGGCGTCTTCTGTCCGCCGAGCTCGGTTTGGAGGCAGGCCGGCGTCCCGGATCTTATATAGAAGTGCGCGGTAACTGATATTCAGAGTTCGCGCCGCCTGCTTGCGGTTCCAATGATGGTTATGCAGGACTTTCAGAATGATTTTGCGCTCCAGCGCACGGGTCGCCTGGCGTGTAAGCTTCTTGAGCGAAATAGGGCCGTCGAGATTGATCTCTGGCGTCAGCAGGTCGGCCTCGCGCGGTTGTAAGTCGGCGCTGATTACGTCCTCGCTGCCCAGAATGACGTACCGCTTCATCAGATTTTCCAGCTCGCGAATATTGCCCGGCCAGTGGTACTTCTGCAGAACTTCCATAAGTTCCGCGGAGATCGGACGCGCTTTGCAGTTGTACTTGCGGTTGTAGAACTCGAGGAAATAGTTAGCAAGTGGATCGATATCGCCACGCCGCTCGCGCAACGGCGGCATATAGAGATTCACCACATTGATTCGGTAAAAGAGGTCTTGGCGAAAGGTCCCGTTCTCGATTTCTTCTTCGAGCCGACGATTTGTGGCGCATACGATGCGAACTTCCACCTTCTTGTCAGCCTGTGCGCCGATGCGGCAGAACTGGCCGTCCTGCAATAGCTGCAGCAGCTTCGACTGCAGGGGCATGTCGAGTTCGGAAATTTCATCAAGGAACAGCGTCCCGCGGTGGGCCATCTCCACACGGCCAGGTTTCGAGCCATAGGCACCTGTGAACGCGCCGCGCTCGTATCCGAAGAGTTCGCTTTCCAGCAACGTTCCAGGGATCGCAGGGCAGTTGACCTTCACAAACGGGCCACTCTTCCATGGAGACAAGGCATGAACCAGGCGAGCAATTATGTCTTTACCAGTTCCGCTTTCACCATGGATAAGTACGGGAACGTTGGCGCCAGCCACCTTTGAGAGGCGGTCACGGAGGGCCTGCATGGCCTCAGAGTTCCCGAAAACGATGGCCTCGGGCGGGATGTCGCCGATCGCCTGAACCAGGGAACTGACAGAATTTGTCACTGTAGCTGCCATAGGGAATCTGAGGCTCCTTTGACATAACCCTCTGGTGCATCCCAGGCGCCAAACCTCTCACCCAAAGGTTCATTTGTGGAGCCATTTAGTTAAAGGTGTGTGACTGCAATGGCTTGCATCTATGCCTCTCGTAATGCGCATGGGTGTTGGCCCTGGCGCGGAGGCGCTGATAGCGCTTGAAAATCAAGAATTTGAGTGGGAAAAAACTTTCACACAGAAGAAGCAACTTTCCTTCGGGTCTTGGCTCTCTGCATGGCAGGACTGAGCAGGGGGTGCTGAAACTTGAGGCCTAATAAATGGTAGCCTTCGCCGTGGATTACACGAACAATCTTGGCGCGGATGTTTTTCGCACTTTTTGCTACCGGCGCTGAAGCCGCCAGAGGGGCGCTTGGGATTTCGAGCGAAACCTGCGCTGCTGGCCGGAGAGCGCGATGTACCGCGACCAGCGCTCCCCCAGCGGAGACGTTCAAGGCGGTAGCGAATTCCAGGAAATCCTTACCGCTCTGGTCCCGACTGCGGACAAAAACCGGAATAGCGAGCGGCAACCGAACCCACTCACGACGTTCTATGCCCGCCTTACGCTGATCCAAACTGGAGCCCCCATGAGTGGTTACGGAAACGTTCTTCTCGCACCTATTGGGCCAAACGAATTCCAGATCTCGGGCCACCATCTGGGAACGAGGGACAATGGAGTCCATAGCCCGCGTCTGATGCGATATTTCCTGCGTAATCAGCCACTTGCTGGCGTTTTGTAGAAGAACTCTAAGGGGGCTCCCGCACTCGAGTCACGGAAAGGATTTACCAAAAGTGACTAATCTTTTGCATTTTTCATTGACACAAGCGGCTGTGTACCCTAGCATTTCGTTTGGTACTCAGCTGTTTTTGAGGACCAGCCTGAATGCAGTTTCCCTCCCCCGCTATTGTTGTTAACCCCTAGTGTCGAAAGAGATTTCCGTGTCTTCTATACCAGCCAAAGAAGGATCCGCAGCGGCGGCAGCGAGTGAATCTGGCTTTTCCGGTGCCATTCAGGAATCGAAGGAGATGCAGGAATACTCGCAACTCCGCGAGCGCTATCTTCGCACCACGAATGCATTGGCATCTGCGGCTCACGATTTGAAGACGCCGCTCGCAATCCTCAACGGTTACGTGGAGCTTCTGCAGAGCGAAAAACTGGGTGAATTGAACGATCGTCAGCGTGAGGTTCTGCGCGACATGCGTTCCAACGGGCATCGCTTGCAGCACTACATCCAGGATTTCCTTAGCTTCAGTGTGCTTGAAACGGGCGAACTGAGGATGAGGTTTGAAACTGCGAATGTGAACTCGTGCTTGTCGGAAGTTTGCCGGCTGTGGTCGCCGCGATTCCAGGAAAAGGGCTTGGCGCTCTACTTTCTCGCGAACGAAAAAGTCATTGAGTTCCCGTTTGACGCGCCCAAGATGGAGAGAATCGTTTCGAATCTCCTGGAGAATTCTTACAAGTTCACGCCCCCGGGCGGGACGGTGTGGTTGCACGCGGAGCCGTACATGTGGGAACGCCGCACGGCAGCTGTTCCACCCGCAACTCAGGAACGCCGGCGGCGTCCACTTTCAACACCAAATTCGGTGAAGATCAGTGTTTCCGATACTGGGCCTGGAGTGCCGCCCGAGTATCACCTCGAAATCTTTGACGATTTCTTTCGCTTGCCTTCCAGCGAGAAAACGGAAGGAATGGGGCTTGGCCTCGCGATCGCGCGTAGGCTGGTGAATGGCATGGGCGGCAAGATCTGGGTTGAAAGCGAGCCTGGTGCTGGATGCAAGTTCTCCTTCATCCTTCCGTTGAAGCCGCCGGTGAGTGAATCGAACGACAAGAGAGCGGAAGGAAAGGCGAAATGAGCGACAAGGCCAAAATCTTACTCGTTGACGACGAACCGGGGATGTTGCGGTACATCAAAACACTTCTAGAAGTGGAAGACCACCATGTATCAACCGCGTCTACCGGTGAAGAAGCTCTAGAGATCGTGCAAAAAGGCATGAACCCCGATCTAGTGCTGCTGGACCTGCTGATGCCCGGGATTGATGGGTTGGAAACGCTTGAGAATCTCCGCAAGATTCGTCCGGGCGTGAAGGTCGTCATGCTGTCGTGCGTCAACGATACCAAGAAGGTTGTGCAGGCGATTCGCCTCGGGGCTGCCGACTACATCACGAAGCCGTTTCAGAAGGCCGAACTCGACAACGTCATCGATCAATGCCTGGGGACGAATCAGCAGAATTACGCGGGTGAAGTCGAGGAGCTTGGCGACGAGACGTTTTTCGTTGCCGCTTCCGCCAACATGCGCAAGCTGCGGTCGCAAGCGGCGTTGGTTGCGAATGTCGACATTCCTGTGCTCATGCTCGGCGAGAGTGGCACCGGAAAAGAGGTCATGGCGCGCCTTATTCACAAGCTTTCTCCACGCGCTCACAGAACATTCTTAAAAGTGAATTGCGCCGCGGTGCCGGCTGATCTGCTTGAAAGCGAACTGTTCGGCTACGAGGCCGGTGCCTTTACTGGTGCGACTCACGCCAAGCCGGGGAAATTCGAGCTTTGCAATAAAGGCACGATCCTTCTCGATGAGATTGGCGAGATGCCGCCGTCGCTGCAAGCGAAGCTGTTACACGTTTTGCAGGATCAGCAGTTTTCTCGATTAGGCAGTCGCTCGGTGCTCAAGGTCGACGTGCGGATCCTCGCAGCGACCAACATCAACATTCCGGAAGCGCTAGCCAACAAACGGTTACGCGAAGATTTGTACTACCGCCTGAATGCGTTCACTCTCCACATTCCGCCGCTGCGCGAGCGCAAAGAAGAAATTCCGATTCTGCTGAAGCA
>Ga0134126_10012809_pt1 | contig 10585 bp, 14 predicted proteins | sample KB31752_FD_96881 | JGI IMG/M metagenome (GOLD analysis project Ga0134126, IMG submission 96881) | Terrestrial soil microbial communities with excess Nitrogen fertilizer from Kellogg Biological Station, Michigan, USA - KB3-175-2 | ecosystem: Environmental > Terrestrial > Soil > Unclassified ...
AAACAAAAATACCATTGATTCGAAGCTACTTCTCTTGGCGAGAAGAACACCTCTGTGAAGGACAGTCGATTTTTTTTCTTGCTCATTCAGTAAAATAAACTCAGAAAGTCTCATAGTTAACATTTTAAAAAGTGAACGTTTTAAATTATTTACTAAAAACCTTATGCTGAAAAAGTAATCGTTGCCGCGAAAGAAGTGGTGATGGATGTAATGTAACCCGATTAAATGAATATCGTCGCCTTATTTTTTGCTGGTGCCGGTATTAATTGGTACCTTTCAATGACGACGGCGGATCAACTTGATCTTTTGCCGGACGTTGTCTCCCAATAAGATACTTATGAATATCAGGATCTCCAATATCAGCTTGAATACGACCGACTCCGAGCTAAGAAAGCTCTTCTTTCAATACGGCAATGTCGACTATGCCACGGTGAATAGAAATTCCCTCAATGGCCGCTCGCTAAGGAGTGGAGAGATTTGCATGCCAGTATCGGCACAGGCCAGGCAGGCGATAATCTCACTTGATAAGACAATTTTTAACGGGAAGATCATTTCTGTGAGCGAACTTCCGACGGAACTATACTAAGGCTGTTGAAGAGGCCCGTCTCTAAAAAGTCTACTGGATTCATCGAACCTCCATATTAATAGCTCCGCACCTCCATATTAATAGCGCCGCAGCAACTCCAATGAAACCAGGACATCCCCGGACAATACGAGGTCCAGACTGGATAGGTCGGCAGTATAGTCTGAGGGGGTCATGATTGATCCTGATCTTTGTCGGAATATTTTCCTTTGTCGCCCCGTTTACAACATATCTCAACCTTGCCAAATACCTGTTGTTCGCTCACCTTTTTCGACGCCTATAGATCCAGGAAACCGGATGACACGCTAAATCTATTGTTCTGATGCTTCTAATAAAACCCGGCGTGAAAAGGAATGACGTGCAGAAACCCTCGCCGGGAAAGATAAAAGTATGTTAATACTTTTATTAAAATTATGTTTCTATCTTTGTGGAGACGCTAAAAAAAATGGTTATGCCTACAATACAAGAAAACACACTCGATGCCACCCTGCTGGAACCCCGGCAGAAGCATCCTACCATCTTTGCCCGCTTCGATCAATTGTCGGGAGGGGAATGCCTGACCATCTTCAACGACCATGATCCTAAGCCACTCTATTACCAGCTGCTGGGAGAACGGGGGGATATATTCAACTGGGAATACCTCGAACAGGGTCCCGAATGGTGGAAGGTCCGGATCACCAGGCGGGGAAGCGGGGAGGCTGGTCATACGCTCGGGCAGATTGCCGCGAAAGATATTCGCAAGGCGCAGGTGTTTAAGAAGTATGGCCTCGACTTTTGTTGCGGAGGTAAGAAAACGGTCGTTGAAGCCTGTGCCGAAAAAGGCATCGATGTTACCCGGGTGGAGCAGGAGCTCCAGCAGGCCGGCAAGGACAGGGATGTTCATCCCTTGCCGTATAATGAATGGGATCCGGGATTTCTGGCAGATTATATCGCGAATACCCATCATCGGTACATCAAAAAAAATCTCCCCGACATCCTGACTTATGCCTGTAAAGTGGCGCAGGTGCATGGAGCGCACCATCCCGAGCTGCCGGCTGTATACGAGTTGGTAGAGCATATCAGTGCCGAGCTGAGCGCGCACCTGGAGACCGAAGAGCAGATATTGTTCCCTTATATCAAAGTCCTGGCGACTCGTGGAGCCGCCTCGAAAACGGAGGAATTGCTGTCTTTCGGTCCTGCGGGCAACCCTATACGCCGGATGGAGATAGAGCATGAGACGGTTGGGCAGAACCTGGAAGCCATCAGGGAGCTAACGGCGGATTATTTCCTGCCGGAGGATGCCTGCGCCAGCTACAGTCTCCTGTTCCGCATGTTGTCGGAGTTTGAAGAAGACCTTCATTTGCATGTTCACCTGGAGAATAATATATTGTTCCCCAAAACATTGGAACTGGAGGAACAGCTGGGTTTTTGAATTTACGAGGGCAGCGATATCGCGGTAACGAATAGAATCACGCAAGAATGGTAACCGTCGATGTTCGCGAGCTGTCAATGCCGATGCCGATGATGATGATCCTCGGGAAGCTGGATGATCTGCCGGAGGGGCATGCGTTATTCGCGCACCACAAGCGTATCCCCGTCTTCCTGCTGCCCGAGCTGGAAGAAAGGGGTTTCGAACATCGAGTCCGGGAGGGGGCCGTTCTCCTGGCGGCGTCCGCCATCGAGATCGGTCTGAACGTGGTCGACCTGGGATTGATCTACCGGATCGAATTCGATGAACCGGCTTCTCGAATAACGGTGACCATGACCCTCTCCACACCGTATTGCCCGGTGGGTGAAACCATTACCGCTGCGGTACAACGAGTCTTATTGGATACATTTGCGGGCAATGCGGCAACGATAGAGCTGACGTTTCAGCCGCCGTGGAGCTATGACCGGATTTCGGAAGCCGGGAAAAAATACCTAAGTACATAAACCATGCTGAGCTTAACTTGTAAAACAGCGATTAAAGCCGTTATCTACCTCGCTTCACGGACAGGCCGCGGAGAGCGGCGGGGGATCAAGGAGATAGCCGCCGCCATTGATGCCAACGAACATACCGTAGGGAAGCTGCTCCAAGCCCTCGTCAAGCAAAAGGTGATCAACAGCGCCAAGGGGCCGTCCGGCGGATTTTACATTTCCGGTGAGCAGCAGAAACGGCCGATCATGAAGATCATTGAAGCTATCGACGGCGACGCGATTTTCACAGAGTGCGGCCTGGGGTTGAGCAAATGTTCTGCGGTGCATCCGTGTCCCATTCACGATGATTATAGGGAAGGCAGGATGCTATTGGAAAAACTTTTCAGGACCCACCGGATCATCGATCTGTGCGGAACGGTCAGCAACGGCTCCGCTTACCTCACAGGGTAGGATAAGCTGCACCCGGCTCCAGGGGTATGCCCATCTTTTACGAATCCGCTAACAGATCGTAGTATTCGTCATCCTCGTTTTTCCCCCCAAATCCTTCACCGATCTTTTCACTACTCTCCAGGAATTCGATAGACCGGATCCATTTGACCATTTTGTAACCGAGCTGGTTCTCGACCCGGAGCCGCAGCGGTGCGCCATGCTCGACGGGCAGCGGTGAATAGTTCATTTCCCAGGCCAGGATACAGCCTGGTTTGAGGCAGTTGTCCAGCGTATGGGTATCGTAATAGGTGCCTCCATAGAGGCCCTCACCAAAGGAATAGAATGCCACGATGGTGGCGCCAGGCTTAGGCTGGACCATTTCGACGATCGCGCGCATCGGTACCCCGCCCCATTCGGCAATGCCGGTCCACCCCTGGATGCAATGGTGCATGGTGATCTGCTGCTGTATTCCCATGGCTTGAAGGTCCGCGAGGGAAAGCTGCACCGGATGGTTCACCATCCCTCCGACAGATAGCCGGTAGTCCCGGAAGGATTGATCCGCCAGCCGACGCCATTCCTCCGATTGCGGCATCTTGCCGTTCATCCAGAAATAAGGTGAAATATCCTGCCGCCGGTAATATAGTCTTGGCTTCAGGCGATTAATGGTCAGCCGCCACAAAGTCCCGTTCATGACTGCCTCGACCCGTTGCAGAACCCGGGGCCGCCGCCAGGACAGCCAGTGCGCGAAAAATGCAAAGCACACAACTGCCAATACGATGGCGCTCCCGATAGTGATTCCCCTGTGATCCGACAGGCTGTCGGTACCCAGGATGATATGATTCATGTTCCGCACTGCGCCCGTCAGGACCACCAGCGCGACATGGATCACCAGGAAGACCAGGAACGCCAACAACACGAGGAAATGTACCGAGCGGGCTGCCTGCCGGTTGCCGAACAGCTTAGGCAGCCAATGCAGCCGGTTCTCCACCGCAGGTGACATCGCCATCCCCGAGACCAGGGCCACCGGTGCGAGCACGAAGACTACTACGAAATAGGACAGTTGCTGCAGCGCATTGTAGCGGAAAAACCCGTTTGGTTCGGCCGGCCAGTGAAAAGTGGCATAATGCACAAACACATTCCATGCATCGGGGATAATCGACCAGGACGTGGGAACCAGCCGCCGCCAATGGTCCGTCGCCAGCAGTAAGACGATAAATATCACCCCGTTCAAGATAAAGAAAGGGACGGTGATAAAATGCCAGCATCGTGCAATCCCAACCGAGTGCCGGAACCCCGGCAGACCCAGCACCGGGCTGATATACCGGGCGTCATCCTTGGCCGTATATACCCGGTCCCGCGGCACCTTGTGGGGCGTGAACCGGATCCATTCCGAATCAGGATTGCAGCCGTTGTTCCAATATAGGCGCGGATGGTCGGCAAGGATCGATAACCCACTCCGCATGATCAACGCAAGAAAAAAGAAATTCACCCAGTGAGAAAGCCGGACCCAACCGGGAAAACCATGCGGTAATGCTTTTGTGGCCGTCGCGAGGACCGGGCCGACCGGGCCCGGGTCGGCCGGAAGTCCACCAATCGCCAGTTGCAGCCATGCGGCACCCACCGTGACTACGAGGAGCCCGGCGAGTGTCCACCAGACATAGTGTTTGAGCCCAATGAAGACACGCCTGTCAGCGGGATATTTTACTGCCCGCTCCGCTGGTGAAAAATGAGTAAACATAGAAAAGCGTCCGACGCATGAAGTTAAAACAGTTTTCGCGGTGAACGACCGGTATTTTTGCACGTGGTCAAAGAATCGAAGCCCGTGTGCTCAAGGTCACCGTGGAATACGGATTTCATAGAATACGCATTATTCTGCAGTTGTTGATCGTTCTTTCTTCAAATCGGATATGCCGGTCCAGCGTATCGGGAAAGGCCGCCAGCAAATCTTTGTTTGATTTATCTCTGGTGATCCGCTCAACAAACTCATAAATCCTTTTATGATCGCCAAATGCCTTGGCCCGGACAAAATCACCTGCGGGCAGTTTAGAGAATAAGCCCTCTTCTTCCTTCCTGAAATGAGGCAACAAATCTTGCTGAAAGAAATAAAGCAGATAACTGCTGATTCGTTCTGCGGATATAGCTGATTCCAGGCCGCGTCTTATCTTGTTAATAGGTTCTCCATGATAAATTTTTTGTATAATATACCTTCTTCCTTTGCCATATGCCTCGTCAATTCCGAGCTGATTACCGGGAGGTTTCTCCTTATGTACGCATGATGGACGTTAAAGATGTAATCTGCCAAAAAATCTGCACTTCAGTCATTATACGGTGATGGAGGTGTTGAAGGGTAATACAGTGGCCCGAGTTCGAAACAGATGATCGCCTCAAGTTTTTCGGGCAGGCGCGCCGGGTTGGGAAGACAACAGCCGAACGTATACGTGCTGGATGCCGACGGCAAGAACTCCGGTTGGGCAAAATATCTTTTATCTGTACATTCGGCGCTTTTTTTACCCGGGCTGCCGACCAGACCCGGATGGCAAGAGTATCCGGGAGAAATATTAAATTTGTGGGCAGCCACGTCGGCGTTTCTATCGGCGAAGACGGTCCTTCCCAAATGGCCCTGGAAGATAGTGCATTGTTTGGCGCAGTGCCTGACTGCGTTGTTTTTCAGCCCGCTGACGCAGTTGCCACGGCTCAAATAACGGCTTTACTGCTTCAGCATCAGGGGTTTGCATATATGCGTATGCTTCGCCCAAAGACAAAAGTGCTGGATGCCAATGATGAGAGATTTTATATTGGTGGGTCAAAGGTTGTCCGCCGCAGATCAATTGAGGGGCCAGAGTGAAAGACCTATTATCAAGGAACGGCAAGGGATAGCGGAAATGTAATTGCCGGATAAAAACCAGGAGGGTAATAATATGGGACTAAAGATTAAAAGAGTGTATGAAAAGCCAGCCAAAGAGGACGGCAGGCGTATTCTCGTGGACCGGCTATGGCCGCGCGGTCTTACGAAAGAGAAGGCCCACATTGATTTGTGGCTGAAGGAGATTGCTCCGAGTACAACACTCAGGAAATGGTTTGGCCATGACCCTGCCAAGTGGGATGAATTTCAAAAGAGATATCGCATGGAGCTAAAAACGAATAAGGAGCAGGTCTCGTTGCTAAAGGAAGAGCAAAACAAAGGAGTTGTTACTTTGGTTTATGGCGCCAAAGATGAGGAGCACAATGAGGCCCTTGTTCTCAAAGACTGGCTTGACCATTGAGTTTCGCAGCTAACAACCACGATTGGCTTAAAAATATAACTTATGTCGAAAGATCCCTATCAGGTAAAAAGGGCATTGACCACTAAAAACGGCACTTTCACCGATTTCAGTCTTGAAGAACTTGCCAATAAGGGCCATGGTATTGCTAAATTGCCTTTTTCCATCCGGATCTTGCTGGAGAATGCGTTGCGTAATTTTGATGATTTCGCTATAACCCATGACAATATAGAAACTATTCTTCGGTAGAAACCCGCCGGCTCGGATAAAGATATTCCATTTAAACCTGCCCGTGTATTAATGCAGGATTTTATAGGTGTTCCGGCCGTTGTGGATATTGCTTCACTCCGGGCGGAAGTGAAAAATCGACTATGGCATTTTCCCGCCATCAATCCAAGCATCTGCTTCACAAAGAACTACCGTAAATTTATAGCAAGAAATCGGCATCAAAAAACAGCCGGCCACAGCGCTTGGGCGCAGGCTTTTCTTTTTCCCGATTTGGCTACGTTGGCGCAACTGTCACTGTCTGTCTAGCCGCGAATATATCTGCGCTAGTACTGCGGCCTTGTCTTTTTTGATTTCATTGGCAAAGGCAATGGCCTGGGGATGGACCTCGTGGTGTTTCTCGCTCCAGGCAATGATCTCTATGAGAACGGGTGCCAGGCCGGCTCCTTTAGGCGTGAGCTGGTAAAGTACCTTAGCCTTGCTTTCCGGATGCCTGGTCTTGGAGATGATGCCGGCGCATTCGAGCAGGCCGAGCCGGTCGGCAAGGATATTGGTGGCGATACCTTCCCCGCCTTTCAAAAGATCACCGTATGTGTTGAGTCCCTTGAACATCAGATCCCTGATAATGAGCAGAGACCATTTGTCCCCGAATATGTCGAGGGCCGTGCTGATCGGGCAGTCCGACCGGAACACAATTTTCCTTTTATTCAAGTGATACCAATTATTGGACTTGCAAATTACAAGTATTTTTTTATTTTTACACTTGCAAATTACAAGTTAATCGTAAAATCAACTGTCAATGAGCACTTTACAGGCCAGGAGTGAAGCTTTGCTGAACGCGTCCGTCTCGAGGGTGTGGGCGATCGTCACGGATATAACCCTGCTTCCAAGAATCAATCCGGGTGTAATAAAGGTGTCGGGTGCAATGAACGAACCGAACGCAGTGCGGACCTGCAAGGTGGAAAGCAAAGGCCGAAAAGGGATAATTACGGAAAAGCTCGTTGAATTTGTCCCGGAGAAGAGGATGGTATGGAAGGTGGAAAGCGATACGATGGGCATGAGCAAAATGTTACTGGATACTCGATTTTCGCTCCTGCTGGAAACGGTGACGGATTCGAGTACGAAGGTGACGGCGGAGACACATTATTCACCAAGGACGATCCTGGCCAGGATGATGAACGGACTTATGATGAAAAAAATGTTTGCCAAGGCACAGGAAAAAATCTTACAGAACCTACGGGCACTGGCCCAAAATCAGTAATTTATATGACCACACTGCATAATGAGATCCTTATCGACGCGCCCATGGAGAAAATATGGGATTCCCTTTCCAATATTGAAGAATTGGAAAAATTCGATCCGACGGTAAAAAGGTCTAATGCGCTTACACCGGTGAAGGCCGGGATCGGCGCAGCAAGAAGAGTGGAGATGAAGGATGGTAAGAATTGGTTTGAGGAAAAGGTGACGAGTTGGGTGCCTGGTAAAGCGCTGACCTATGAACTGACAGCCTGCTCTTTTCCTATACAGGGCCTGTCCCATACCTACAGTTTTGAGCGGGCGGGAAACAGGATCAGGGTAAAGCAGGTGATGATATACCAGGTGAAGTTCGGATGGCTTGGGCGGGTTATGGACAGACTGATCATCAGGAGACAATCGGAAGCCGGCATAAAGAAATTCATGGCCGGCCTTAAGGAATATGCTGAAATAAAATAGCGGTCTTATGTCATACAGCGAAAAATTAGCGGATCGGATCCGTAGGCGATTGGCGGGGTTGCCGAATATAGCGGAAAAAAAGATGATGGGCGGACTCACCTTTATGTACAACGGAAAGATGTGCGTGGGCATCATCAAAGAAGAGCTGATGTGCCGGATAGATCCTGCCTTGCATGAACAGTCGGTTGCCCGAAAAGGATGCCGAACGATGGATTTCACTAACCGGCCGATGAGTGGCTATGTTATGGTGGATGAGAGCGGGATGAAAAGCAAGGCGGATTTCAACTATTGGATCGATTTAGCCCTGGATTTTAATAAGCGGGCCAAGGCTTCGAAAAAGAAGAAAGCGTCATAGGGCTTCCAATGATTATCAGCCATAAAAAATTTGACCTGTGGGGTAAGACGCTGATCGAAACGATCATTATCAAACCACCTTACCGCCTGTCGGTAGATTTTCCGCAGCAAGCCTGTTTCATTTATTACAAAAAAGGAAAGACACAGATCAACTCCCCGGCCGAACAGGTGCTGGTCGGGAGTGATGAATCGGTAATTTTGAATTGCGGGACGTATTTTGCCAACCTGCTCGAATATTCCGATGGCGACTTCTATGAAATACTGGTCTTTCATTTACATGCGGATACGCTCAAAAAATTGTACCGGCAGGAATTCCCCGCCTTTCTGAAAAAGGGCAATGAGCAACCATATATCCAAAAGATAGCCTCAAAGGACATTATCAGGAAATTTATTGAAAACCTGGATTTCTACTTCGAGAACCCGACCTTTGTCAACGACGATATCCTTGAGCTGAAGGTGAAGGAACTGATCCTCATTCTTCTGCAAAGCAAGAACTCCACATCAATAAAGGACTTGCTGCGGGACTTATTCACGCCTCGCGAACTGAACATCAGGGACATTGTCCAACGGCATTTGTATTCAAATATTACGGTGAAGGATCTTGCTGAGCTGGCAAACATGACTTTGGCAACCTTCAACCGTAAGTTCACCGAAGTATTTCAGGATACGCCTGCCAATTATATCAAAACCAAAAGATTGGAAAGGGCGAGGGATCTGCTGCAGGTCAGCACCCTGACCATTAGTGAAATTGCCTTTCAAACCTGCTTCAATGACGTGTCGCATTTTTCAAGATCGTTTAAGCAACAATTTAAGGTTACTCCCGCCTCCTGCCGGGAAAGGGAAAGCAAGCATTCGTCTCGCTGAGTGAATTGTTCAACAAATTGAAATTTTTAGGCAAGGCCAAAAGGGACCGAAATTGCAACTTTGCGTCAAGGACAAAAAGAATGCGATGAAACCAATTATCGATCCGCCGATGTTCGGAAACTGGGCTTTGATCACAGGAGCTTCTTCAGGCATTGGGGAAGAATTTGCACAACAGCTGGGGGCGGGAGGCTTGAATTTGGTCCTGGTCGCCAGAAGAAAGGAGCTGCTGCAAACGCTGGCCGGGCAGCTTTCGTCCCGGCATAAAATTGAATGCCTGGCTATTCAGGCCGACTTGTCAAAGCGGGAAGACCTGCATTCACTGATGGAAAAGACCAGCCACCTGGAGATTGGCTTGCTCATATCAAACGCAGGCACAGGAGATGTAGCGAGGTTCCTCGATCGTGGGATTGACGATCTCGGCGACAGAATTCATCTCAACGCTATATCACACTTGTTGCTTACGCATCACTTCGCAAAAAAAATGGCAACAAGAAGGAAAGGCGGCATTTTGCTGACCGGCGCTATGGGGGCGGTGGAGGGAGTAGCATACATGGCAGCCGAGGCGGCAACTAAAGGTTTTATTCAGGCATTGGGGAAGAGTTTGCATACGGAGTTTCGAGAGTACGGTATACATATCACTGTTCTGGTCACGACGCCTACGGAGACGCCTGTTTTTTATAAACTTGGATTTACTCTTCAAAATACGCCGGTAAAACCACTCCGTGCGGAGCAATGCGTGGCCGAAGCATTGGCTGGTTTGACAAAGAACCAAATGTTGGTTTATCCTGGTCTGAAGTTCAGGGTGATAAGAGCACTTACACCTGAATCCTTAAGTCGAAAAATGGCGGTTAGAATGCTGAAAAAGAACAACAATATAAAATAATATGAGACGAAGATTGGTTTATATCATCAGTACTACATTGGTAGTCCTGATGTCTTTGATTACCGGGATAGGTAACCTGATCCCTTTTCCGCACATTGAAGGCGATCTCATCCACCTGGGCTATCCGCCCTATTTCAGAATCATACTTGGCACCTGGAAGGTAATTGCAGCAATTGTAATAATATTCCCCCGGAGGCTATGGATCAAGGACCTGGCTTATATAGGAATTTTACTTGACCTATCGGGTGCCGCTGCATCGAGACTGGCAGTAGGGGACGGCTTGATAAAGGTGATCCTGCCACTGATCATTTCGGTTTGGGTTGCTGTTTCGTGGTGGAATTTCAGGACACGGCTAAGCGATTGAAAGGATAGCCGCAA
>Ga0134126_10012810_pt1 | contig 10585 bp, 8 predicted proteins | sample KB31752_FD_96881 | JGI IMG/M metagenome (GOLD analysis project Ga0134126, IMG submission 96881) | Terrestrial soil microbial communities with excess Nitrogen fertilizer from Kellogg Biological Station, Michigan, USA - KB3-175-2 | ecosystem: Environmental > Terrestrial > Soil > Unclassified ...
AAGCCGTTCACGATGCGGCAGACTGCGGCAAACCATTGCAGATCTTTCGTGAACTCCGGGGAATCCGGAGCTTCGGTATGCAGCGTGGTAATCGAGTAAGGAATGTTGTACTGCCTGAGGTTGTTGCATGCCGACATCTTTCCGCAGAAGCTGTCGCGGCGGAAAGCGATGGTCATTTTTTTGGGATCATCGGGCGTGGCCTGGATCAGGACTGGCACACGCAGGCCCGAAAGCCGCAGCGTGTCAGCAATCGCGCGCTCTTCGCCGAAATTCGGTAGGGTCACGATAATGCCGTCAATCCGGTCCGCATTCTTCTTGAATAATTCCGCACAGCGCGTCGATTCCTCACGCGTTTCAACAGCGCCGTACTTACTCTGCTCGGGAGTGAGCGCAACTACTTCCATGCCGGCCGTTTGGAGAACGCGAATCATCTCTTCACGGCCGCTCTTGGCGAGGTGATCGGGAAAGAATCCCCGGTTCCCCACGATCAGCCCCATTGTCATCTTGTTATTCGTCATAAAGCCCCTAAAAGAAATTCAAAACTTCTTGGGTTCGGCTACCCGCTTTCAGCAATCGTTTACCCGACCAAACAGTGTACGCCGCAAGCCAACGGAAACACGTCAAGTTATGTATTCTTTGGCCTGAAGATCAGGCAGTATGCCCCGCCCAGGACGATCAGCAGAGCGCCCCACCAGACAGGCGCGTGCAGGTTAGACAGCACAGTGTCGGGCGGATGCGAGAGTTCCGCAATCCCGCTGATGAAAATCAGTATGCCGTACACGAACAGCAGCACGCCGACAAAGAACCAAACCGGAATGATGTGATGTTTTTCGCTCATCGTCTCACCAGAAAATGATTTGCAAAACTACGAACAGCACCATGGCCACCGCGCCCCAGAACGCAGGCTTGTGGAAGATGCTTGCGTGTTCTTCATGCGCGATTGGAGTCAGGCTGTAAACCAGGCCCACCAATTCCTGGTCCGGCTTGGGCTTGGTAACCAGCGTGACCAGGACCGTCACTACTACGCAGGTAACACAGGCCCAGAGAGATTGGTACATGTCTTGCGCAAGTCCCTTTGCGAGCGGTGAACGGGCAAAGATTGGCACCCATTTGTCCGGGTCGATTTTGTGCATCAACAAAAACATCGTCAAGGACGAAAGAGTACCGGCGAGCAAACCGAGGAAGCCAGCCCACCGTGTGACGCGTTTCCATAACATCCCCAGCAGCACCGTGCCAAACAGCGGCGCAATGAAGAACCCAAACAGCGCCTGCACGTAATCCATGATGCTGGCGAAACCCATCACCAGGTAGGCTGTGCCGATGCTGATAATCAAGCCAATAATGGTGCACCAGCGCCCCATGGAAACGTAATGCTTGTCTGGAGCAGTCTTGTTGAGATAGGGACGATAAATGTCGTACGTCCACACGGTCGCGAAGGCGCTAACATTTCCAGCCATGCCAGCCATGAATCCCGCGACGAGGGCGGTAATTCCGAGGCCCAATAGGCCTGGGCCGCAGTAGCGGGCAAGCATGAGAGGCAACACTTCGTTATAGCTGTGTTGGCCTGCTTGCAGGTCGCTGGCGGGCACGAGGTGCATGGGAAGAACGGCCAGTCCCAGCAGACCGGGAAGGATGACGATCAACGGAACGGCCATTTTGAAGAACGATCCGATAATCGGCGCCAGTTTTGCGGAACGGATGTCCCTGGCGGAGAGTACGCGCTGAACCACCAGGAAGTCCGTAGTCCAGTAACCCATCGACTGCACCGCGCCGAGGCCAAAAACAATTCCGATCCAATTGATGCCCATGGGATTATTGGCAAATGAACCCATCGGCGCCCACATATGGGTGAAGTCTTGACCCGGAAAATTCTGCTGAATGCGCGCGACCATGCCCGCCCAGCCGTGGGTTTCAATCAGCCCGAGAATTGGAATCAGCAACGCGCCGAACCAGATGAGGAAAAACTGCAACACTTCGTTGAAGATTGCTGAGAACAGACCACCTGCGGCCACGTAGACGCCGACCGTCAGAGATGAAACCCAAATGCTGAAGTTGATGTCCCATCCGAGGACGACTTTCATGACCACGGCCATGGCGTACATATTCACGCCCGACATCAGGATTGTCATCACCGCGAAGGTGATCGCGCTCAGACCGGCAGCTTCCGTGCCATAGCGCAGCTTCAGATATCCGGGGACAGAGTGCGTCTTGGAGATGTAGTAGAACGGCATCATCACCAAGCCGAGGAACACCATGGCAGGAATGGCGCCGACCCAGTACCAGTGCGCGGCCATGATTCCGTACTGGTAGGCTGAACCCGCCCATCCGAGCAGTTCAAGTGAACCAAGGTTGGCAGAGACGAAGGCCAGGCCTGCGACCCACGCGGTCATCTCGCGGCCGGCAAGAAAGAAGTCTTCGCCGGTGTTGGCAAATTTCTTGAGATAAAAGCCAATAACCAGAACCAATAGGAAGTAGAAGGCGATGATGGCCAAGTCAACGCCAGAAAGTTTCACCAACCGCTCTGCGACAAACATCGCCAAGAGTGGACTCATTTTTTCTCCCCTGCCTGACCGTAGTATGCGTTGCGACCGTGCTTGCGCAAGAAATGGCGGTCGTGAAGCGTGCTTGAAATATTACCCATCCCCGGATTCAAAGTCGTAGTGAAATATGCCATGCGAGCGATGGACTCGAGAACCACCGCGTTATGCGCGGCGCTGCTGACATCTTTGCCCCATGCAAATGGACCGTGATTCGCTACCAATACCGCTGGAATCACGTCAGGATCCTTGTCGCGAAAGGTGCGCGCAATCGCCTCGCCAGTGTTCCATTCGTACTCGCCCGCGATCTCCTCGGCAGGCATAGGATCAGTCACCGGCACCGGTCCGTGAAAGTAATCAGCGTGGGTAGTCCCAAAGCAGGGAATGTCCCGTCGGGCCTGGGCCCATGCGGTCGCGTACTCAGAATGCGTGTGAACGACGCCGCCAATGTTTTTGAACCGCTGATAGAGCAGAACGTGCGTGGGTAGATCGGAGGAGGGCCGCAGGTTGCCTTCGAGCACCTTACCGTTCAGATCCGTCAAAACGAGGTGCTCCGGCTTCATCTGATCATAAGGCACGCCGCTTGGCTTGATGACTACCAATCCCTCTTCGCGCAGGATGCCACTCGCATTTCCGAAGGTGTACAAAACTAGTCCGCGTCTCACCAACTCGAGGTTGGCTTCGAGCACCTGCTCACGGAGTTGCTGCAAGGTTTTGCTTGAAGTTATGGTTGCAGACATGAGATTCGAGTGCTTGAAATTGGGGCCGCCATTCTGTGCGGCCCCAAATGCTGCTTTCCTTACTGTCGAACTAGCGTGCCGAGAACCGGAAAACCGTTACCCAATGATATTTCTGTCCTGGCTTCAACTCGGTTGATGGGAACTTCGGATGATTGGGCGAATCCGGGAAGTGCTGGGTCTCCAGACAAAGTCCCGAACGGTGTCCGTAAACCTTGCCGCCTTTGCCGGTGATGCTTCCGTCAAGGAAGTTGCCGGTATAGAACTGAACGCCCGGTTGGTCGGTTATGACCTGGAGAACGCGACCGCTGGAAGGCTCATAAACTTCGGCCGCTTCAGCCATTTTCCCGGTGCTGTCGAGCACCCAGTTGTGATCGTAGCCGTGCCCTTTCTTCAATTGGTCGTTGTCGTCACTGATACGGGCGCCCACAGCGGTTGGCTTGCGGAAATCAAAAGGCGTGCCCGCCACCGACGCAATCTCTCCGGTGGGAATCAGGTTCGCATCCACGGGCGTGTAGTGACTGGCGTTAATCTTCACGTCGTTCTTCAGGATGTCGCCGCTGCCTGCGCCTGCGAGGTTGAAGTAGGAGTGATTTGTAAGGTTGAGGACGGTGTCCTTGTCGGTGGTGGCTGAGTAGTCAATCTTGAGGTCTTTACCCACTAGCGTGTAACGCACAACTGCTGTCAGCTTGCCAGGAAAGCCTTGGTCGCCATCGGGACTCACGTAAGTAAGCTCAACCCCATGAGGGATTTCCTTTGCGTCCCAAACGACTTTGTCAAAGCCTTTCGGACCGCCGTGGAGCGCGTTGACTGGGTGGTTCGGGTCTGGACCGTCGTTCACTGGAATCGAATAGGTCTTACCGTCGAGCGTGAACTTGCCCCCGGCGATGCGGTTGCCATAACGCCCGATCAGCGCGCCGAAATACCCCTTATTTCCTTTGACGTATTCGTCCAGGGTATCGAACCCAAGGACGATATCGGCTGACTTACCATTTTTGTCGGGAACTTTCAGCGCCTGGATAATGCCCCCATACGTAATGATGTGTGCCTCTATCGCCCCATCTTTGAGCGTATAAATGTCGACATTCTTGCCGTCGGGCGTCTTGCCGAAGCTTTGTTTGGTTACTTGAGCCGAGACCACGGAAGTCATTGTCATGAGCGCAATTACGAGAGCCGCAACCCTCATCTCGTATTCCTCCAAGTTGGAATGAAACGATTTAGACCAGTGCTGCAATATGAAACCACGGGCCGATCATTATCCCGCATTCGATAGCCCATTGTAAACGTTTACCGTACAACTTTGGTCACCGGTGGTACTACGGTCCATTCGTACTAGACGGCAGCATGTTCCGCCTCGAGACCTGCGCCATTGGCAGCTGAGCAGACGAAGACATCGGGCGTGATTCCGGTCTTGGCTTTATAGCGAGAAGCCACTGCTTTAGCAAAGCTTTGCGAGTTCGTGTGCTCAACGAGATTGATCGTGCATCCGCCAAAGCCGCCGCCCGTCATACGGCCACCGATAAAGCCAGCCACGCCGTGAGCAGATTCCACCATAGCATCGAGTTCTATGCAGCTGACCTGGTAGAGATCGCGAAGGCTTTCGTGTGATGCGCGCATGAGCATGCCAACTTTGGCAAGGTCGCCGGAAGCGAAACACTTGACCGCCTCCAGCGTGCGCGCATTCTCCTCTACTACGTGCAGGCATCGGCGATAGACGATTGCGGGCAGGTCGGACTCGTGCTTGGTCAGTTGCTCAGCCGACACATCGCGAAGCGCCTTAATTCCCGGGTAGAACTTCGACAGGACTCGAACACCTTCTTCGCATTGCGCCCGCCGCTCGTTGTATTCGCCGCCCGAAAGCTCGTGCTTCACCATGGTGTTGCAAATGACAAAATCCACCGCGGGCGGAATCGGCACCAGTTGAAAGTCGAGCGAGCGGCAATCGATCAGTACCGCATGTCCCTCTTTGCCGAAGCAGGAAACGAACTGGTCCATGATGCCGACATGGGCGCCGACAAATTCGTTTTCAGCACTTTGGCAAAGCTTGGCGATCTGCTTGAGCGGAAGCGTTTTGCCAGAAAGACTCTGAAGAGCCAGAGCAGAAGCCACTTCCAATGCGGCGGACGAACTCAGACCTGAGCCGACGGGCACTTCGCTGTGCAGCAGCAGGTTCGCGCCATTCAAGGGAATACCCGCGCGCTTTAACTGGTGCGCCACGCCCAGCACATAGTCCGCCCATTTGTCTTGCTTCTTATCAGGAAGGCGAGCCACATCGTATTCGAACTGGCCATCGTAGGCGGTGGATTTGAGGATAAGCTTTTCGTCTCCACGGGGAGCAATTGCAACGTGCGCATAGAAACCGATGGCGCTTGGCAACACAAAACCATCGTTGTAATCGGTGTGCTCGCCAATGAGGTTTACGCGACCGGGCGCCCGGAAAATCTTTGGACGTGCATGAAATTCCCGTTCGAAAACTTGCGGCAGTTCGTTCGCCTTCAAATTTTTCACTTGCGGCGCGCTCCCCTGTTGGCGTGTCTCTGCGCGGATTCTAACGTATCTGCGAACATCCCGGTTCGAAGTCCCACGCTATTGTAATGGCACGGTGTTTGTGAGAGAACATACTAAAGTCGAATCAAGTAAGGTGGACCAGCAATTGCACGGAAGGCGCTACAAGACCCATGGGAAATCATCTGGATGCAGTATTCCGCGAGTCGCCGCACCGCAGGTTCAATCCGCTCAGCAACGAATGGGTTTTAGTTTCGCCGCACCGCACGCAGCGTCCCTGGCAGGGTGCAGTGGAGTCGATGCCCCAGGCGCAACGCCCCAAATACGATCCTTCCTGCTATCTCTGTCCCGGCAATCAGCGGGCTAACGGCGCCCTGAATCCGCAGTACCATTCAACTTTCGTTTTCGAAAACGATTTTGCTGCGCTAAAAAAGGATGTTCCCTGCTCCCATCTGGACGTTAATAACAAAGGATTGCTGGTGGCGGAAACCGAGTCGGGAATCTGCCGCGTGATGTGCTTCTCGCCCCGCCATGATTTGACGCTGGCGACGATGGAGGCGCAGGATATCGAGCCGGTCATTCGTGAATGGACAGCGCAAACGCGGGAGCTTTCGAGTACTCACGGGATCCGGCACGTCCAGATTTTCGAGAACCGCGGAGAGATGATGGGTGCGAGCAATCCGCACCCTCATTGCCAGATCTGGGCCACTGCAACGGTTCCTCAAGCGCCGGCGCGCGAGTTTTTCGCACAGCAAAATTATCGAGAGAAGAACGGCGCGTGTTTGCTTTGCGACTACGTCGAAATCGAACGCGAGGAGAAGGCGCGTGTTGTGTGTGAAAACGACGGGTTCCTAGCCGTAGTACCGTTCTGGGCGGTGTGGCCGTTTGAAATATTGGTGTGCAGCCGCAGACATTTTGGCAGCTTCACGGAGTTCCAAGCAGGCGAAGTGACGCAACTTAGCGCATTGCTCAAGCGGATTACGTCCACCTACGACCGCGTATTCGACGTGCCATTTCCGTACTCAATGGGATTCCATCAGCATCCGTTTGACGAAGAGTCGCACCCCGAGTGGCACTTCCATGCGCATTTTTATCCGCCACTGCTGCGGTCGGCGACTGTGCGAAAGTTCATGGTGGGATTCGAAATGCTGGGAACTCCGCAGCGCGATATCACGCCGGAGTTAGCGGCGGAAAAGCTAAGATCGATTGCCAAGTAAGTCGGGCCAAGGCGCTGGCACTACTCATACCGGATCAGCTTGGGTGCCAGGGTTTTCAGCCATGCGTGCTCTGAGTCCGGCTTTAGCCGCCTGAGAGATTTACATCATTGGAAGAGCTCAACCTCAGGGGCTGAAGCCCGCGTCTTGTCGGCATTTTTCATGCAGGCCTTGAAGGCCTGCTCCACCCAAAATCTCTGCCGATCGAGATGATCGGGTTACACCCTCTCCAGCACGGTCGCGATTCCCTGCCCTACACCAATGCACATGGTGCACAGCGCGTATCGCGCCTTCATTCGCCTGAGTTGATATACCGCCGCCGTCGCGAGACGAGCGCCACTGGCTCCGAGTGGATGGCCGAGTGCAATCGCTCCGCCGTTGGCATTCACGTGCGCTGCGTCATCGGGAAGGCCGAGGTCTCGCAGAACAGCCAGCGATTGTGCCGAGAAAGCTTCGTTCAACTCTATGAACTCGATTTGCGAAAGCTTCAGCCCGGTCTTCTCGAGCAAGCGGTTTGTTGCGGCAACCGGTCCGATACCCATAATGCGCGGGGGAACTCCGGCTGTAGCTGATCCCAGAACCCGCGCCAGAGGAGTCAATCCGTATTTCGCTACCGCTTCTTCGGAAGCCAGCAGCAACGCGCCAGCGCCATCATTCACACCGGAGGCATTGCCCGCGGTGACAGTTCCGTTCGGCTTCACAATGGGCTTGAGTTTGGCCAGAGCTTCCATCGTGGTATCCGGACGCGGGTGCTCGTCCTGAGTAACCACGGTCTCCGCACCCTTCTTTCCCGGGATTCGCACCGGCACAATCTCTTCCGCGAGATTTCCGTTTTTCATTGCGGCAGCGGTGCGCTGCTGGCTTCGTAGGGCAAACGCGTCCTGATCCTCACGCGAAATCTTCCACTGCTCGGCGACGTTCTCCGCAGTCTCCGGCATGGAATCGGTTCCGTACTTTTCTTTCATCGCGGGATTGACGAAGCGCCAGCCGATGGTGGTGTCTTCAATCTTGGCTCCGCGGGAAAAAGGAGCTTCAGCCTTCCCGATCACGAAGGGCGCGCGTGACATGCTTTCCACGCCGCCGGCAATCACCAGCGAGGCTTCTCCCGACTTGATCGCGCGTGCGGCGATGGAAATGGCCTCGAGGCTTGAGCCACACAGGCGATTCACCGTAGCTCCGGGCACGTCGACCGGCAGTCCCGCCAGCAGTAACGCCATGCGCGCGACATTGCGATTGTCCTCGCCCGCCTGATTGGCGCAACCGTAGACGACGTCATCCAGCGCACCCCAATCCACGTTGGGATTGCGTTCCAGGAGTGCTTTGATCGGTATGGAAGCGAGATCGTCGGTGCGCACTGATGCCAAAGCTCCGCCATAACGCCCAAAAGGCGTGCGAATCGCGTCACAGATGTAAGCGTCAGACATCAAGAAATCCAAGCCCGCGAAACGAGCACATAATCCCATGTGCCCGCCGCGTTCTTCTTTAGAACTACGTAGTATCCACTTCCGCAGAGCATCCCGCAGCGGTAGGAAACCTCCACCAACATGCGGCTGTTTGTTTCGTTTCGCGCCAACAGCTCCACCGAAACCTCTTTCTGCCGGTCTTCGGGAACGAAGAACGCTGATTGCTTCATTGCCGCCTCGAAATTAGCGGGGGCCAGGCGTAAGTTGCGGGTTTTCGATCGCGCATCCCACATTGACTCTGTTTTGAGGAACGGCTCGGCGGCCATCAGACCTTCTCCACGACATGCTTTGAACAAAGTGGCAATGCGTTTGGCAAGAGTGAACGCTCTGTTAGAGCCATTCAAGACAAGGGCGTAGCCGATCGATTCATCTATCTGTGGACAGTCATCATCTTGTTTTTTGCAGCCTCGATCGTCTTTACATGGATTCTCCACAATCAGCTTCTCAAGTCTATCCAAGTCTGCTCCCGTGATTATGTCGCCACTCAGAAGCATTGGGGACTCTCCCTCAACGTTCAGGTTGTTCGCGCAATCTGCAGTTGCCGTGCTGCCAATGATGAGAAGCACAACATAGGCTTTGGCGTGGAGCTCCTGATCTTCGTTGTGGCAAACCTTCGCAAGTTCTGGCTTTCGCGACTGGCCGGTTGCGAACAAGGTGGCTAACGGCGCCTCATCATCCCCATCCCACTGTTTGAGAAGCTTCAGCGTCTCGGAGTCCGTCTTCGGTCCGGCGGCCTCGCCGAACGAAACAGACGCCGCCAACAGCAAACCAACTGCGACGCAGAAGAGAACACTGCGTGAATGCTTGCATATTGGTCGTGGACGATTCATTGAACACTGAGGGTACCACTCCCGAACCCTGGCCATTTACAATGTTCTTCGCCTGCCTAAAATCTGGCACCGAAGATGCTGCAATACCTTCCAGCCCTCGCCGTTTTCTTTGCCCAGCACGGGATTACGCAATACGTGCGACGGCATTTTCTCGACACTACGTTTAAGGGGCTGTACGAGGCCAACGGCTTCGATCTGGCACTTCTGATCCCGTATTTCATCGTCCTGATCCTGCTAGCGACGTACGGAATTCATCGCTACACACTGGTTTATCTCTATTACAAGAAGAAGGACCGGGCCACCAAGCCACCGCAGGAATTCGCCGAGCTGCCGCGAGTAACGGTTCAACTTCCGATTTTTAACGAGCAGTACGTTGTTGACCGCCTGCTGCAGGCGGTGTGCAGACTCGAGTACCCGCGCGAGAAGCTGGACTTCCAGTTGCTCGACGATTCCACCGACGAAACAGCAACCGTGGCGCGCGACTTGTGCGAGCATTACGCCTCGCAGGGATATCCGGTGGTCTACCTGCACCGCACCAACCGAGCAGGATTCAAAGCCGGCGCGTTACATGAGGGATTGAAGAGCGCCAAAGGCGAATTCGTTGCCATCTTTGACGCGGATTTCGTACCGCCGAGTGATTTTCTGCTGAAAACGGTTCACCACTTCACCGATCCCAAGATCGGGATGGTGCAAACTCGCTGGACGCATATCAATCGCAACTACTCTTTCCTGACAGAAGTGGAAGCCATCCTGCTCGACGGACATTTCGTCCTCGAGCACTCGGGCCGGGCGCGCCACGATGTGTTCTTCAATTTCAATGGCACAGCCGGAATCTGGCGTCGTCAGGCCATCGATGATGCCGGCGGCTGGGAGCACGATACGCTCACCGAAGATACCGATCTTTCCTACCGAGCTCAGCTTAAGGGGTGGAAGTTCGTCTATCGGCAGGACGTGGAGTGCCCGGCGGAGTTGCCGGTCGAGATGACGGCGTTTAAAACGCAGCAAGCACGCTGGGCGAAAGGGTTGATTCAAACTGGCAAGAAAATTCTCCCGCGTGTGCTTAAAAGCAAGCAACCGTTCCGCGTCAAACTTGAAGCTTGGTATCACCTGACCGCGAATATGAGTTATCCCCTTATGGTGATTTTGTCGGTGTTGCTGCTACCCGCAATGGTCATCCGCTTCTACCAGGGATGGTTCCAGATGCTCTACATCGACATCCCGCTTTTCCTGGCATCAACGTTCTCGATTTCCAGCTTTTACCTGGTGTCGCAACGAGAGCTCTTTCCGCGAACCTGGCCA
>Ga0134126_10012811_pt1 | contig 10585 bp, 12 predicted proteins | sample KB31752_FD_96881 | JGI IMG/M metagenome (GOLD analysis project Ga0134126, IMG submission 96881) | Terrestrial soil microbial communities with excess Nitrogen fertilizer from Kellogg Biological Station, Michigan, USA - KB3-175-2 | ecosystem: Environmental > Terrestrial > Soil > Unclassified ...
CACGACGCCGTCCTCGATGTACACCGGAGCGAAGAGCCGCACGCCCGGCGCCGCCGCCGGCCGACGCGCCCGCCCCCGCTCCAGCATCGCCTTGTTCGTCTCGAGCAGCGTGTCCAGCTTCCCCGCGTCGTACCACCCCTCCACGTCGATCACCTTGATCCGCGCACCGTGGTCGATCATGTACTGAAATGCATCGGTGAGGTAATACTCGCCGTGCACCGGCGGCTCACGCATCACGTGGTCGATGCCCTCGAACAGCAGCTTCCAGTCGCGCATGTAGTAGAGCCCGATGTTCGCTCGGCGCGAGATCGGCTCGCGTGGCTTCTCCACGATGCGCGTCATGTGCCCGGCGTCGTCCGTCACCACGACGCCGAAGCGCTGATAGTCTTCGACTTCCTTCACCCAGATGATGCCATCCGCGTCCGTCGTGTGGATCACTGAGAGATCGGCGTCGAAGATCGTGTCCACGAAGATGATCAGAATCGGCTGGTCGACGTACGGACGCGCGAGCTCGATCGCGCTCGCCGTACCGTTCTGCACCTCTTGCTCGATGAACACCGACGGAAAGTCGTATTCGGTTTTCGCGAACGCTTCGACTTTCTCCTTGAGATGGCCGGTGATGTAGATGATCTGCTCCACTCCGCCTAACCGCTCCAGATCATCCAGGATGTACGCCATCACCGGCTTCCCCGCCACGCGCAGCATTGGCTTTGGCGTGACGTGCGTGTGTGGCCTGAGCCGCGTCCCCTTGCCCGCGAGCGGAATGATGACCTTCATGGCGCGCTCGTCCCCTCCCGTCCGTAACGGTCCTTGAGTCGCACGACGTCGTCGAGGTGAGGCGTCGATGCTTCCAGCACGTCGCAATCCGTAACCGCTTCCATGTAGTGGATCGTGCCCGGCGTGATACGGAACGCCTGGCCCGCTTCCAATCGCATGTCCTCGAGCTCTCCGTCGCCGAGCTTCACCCAGTAGATGAGTTTGCCCGACAGCAGGTACACGGTCTCGTCCTTCACGTTGTGATACTGGACTGAGAGCGCGTGGCCAGCTTTGATGTGCAGAATCTTCCCGACGTATTGGTCGGTTCGCGCCCAGATGATCTCGTGTCCCCACGGCTTGGGGACCACGGTCACCGCTGCCGGTCCGGACATGCGCTGGCTCGCCTGTAGTGGAGTCTCAGGATTCTAGAGCACTGCATGTGCCGCGCAAGCGCGGTTGGGCCGTTGGACGCGCGGCGCAGCCGCCGCGTTCGCATCTCAGCGAATCGTGCCGAGCATTCGCGAACGCAGCACGCTCAGTCGGCGGCGCACTGACCCATCCATGATCGTGTCGCCGACCCGCACGATGGTGCCGCCGAGGATCTCGGGACGGACCACGAAGTGCGGCACCACCGTCTTGCCCAGCACGCGCGACAACCGCGCGGTCACGTCGCGACCGAGCGCCTGATCGGGCTCCCGCGACACCGTCACCGACGCGTGCACGCGGTTCTGGATCGCGTCGACGATCGCGTGGTACTCGACCGCGATATCGGGAATGAGATGCTGGCGGCGATGCGTGATCACGGCCTGGAGGAATCGCACGAACGGACGCGGCAACCGATCCGCGAATGCCGCCGCCACGATCTCGTTCTTGCGTTCCGCGCTCACACGCGGCGATTCGAGGAATCGTGCCAGGCGGACGTCCGCTTGGATGGCGCCGGCCACCTCGTCGATCAGGCCGCCCCAGCCGTCGAGATCCGACGCGCGGCGCGCGAGCTCGACGAGCGTCTCGGCGTAATTGCGCGCGATCGTCGGTTCTTGCATCAGCGGCTGCCCACCGGTTCCAACGATGCCAGGAACGACTCGACCACTTTGCGATTCGTCTCGTCGTCGAGGTTCTTCTCGATCACTTTGCTCGCGCCACGCACGGCGAGGTTCACCGCGTCACGACGCAGCTCGACCATTGCTTGCTGGCGCTCGGACTCGATCTCTTGCCGCGCGCGATCGAGCACCTGCTGCTGCTCGCGGTGCGCCTGCTCCAGAATCTCCGTGCGCACCTTCTCGCCGGCGACTCGGCCCTCCACGACGAAGCGTTGGGCATCGGCGTGCGCCTGCGCGACAAGTTTCTTGTGCTCTTCCAACAGGCGCGCCGCCTCTTCGCGATCCTTCTTGGCGCTCTCGATCGAATCTTCCAGCGCCTGCTCGCGTGCCTCGACCGCTCGCGTAATCGGCTTGAACGCGAACTGCGTCAGCACGATCAACGTGACGATGAAAATCGCCAGCGTCCAGACCATCAGCCCGCCATTGGCGGTGAGCAGCTTCGGCGGCTCCGGGTGCTGCGCCTGGGCGGCGAGCGGGAGCGCGCTGCCTAACAAGAGGAGGCAAGTCGCCAACGACGTGCGCATGAGAACGATCCTCGAGAAGTGAAACCGCATCGGAAGCCCGGGCCTCCGATGCCGGTCGGATACTAGAACGTGAACTTGTTCTGAATGACGAACGCGACGACGACCGCAAACAGGGCCACGCCCTCGATGAGCGCCGCGAGAATCAGCCCCGCGGTCTGAATCGAGCCCGACGCCTCGGGCTGCCGCGCGATGCCGTCGGCCACCTGCCCGCCGATGCGTCCGATGCCGATACCGGCACCGATCGTCGCCAATCCCGCGCCGACGCCTGCGCCTAACATGGCCCACGCACCCGCGTACTCGCGCGTGAACGAGCCGGCTGCCTGCAAGAATGCGAACATGTGCATGGTCGATGAACTCCGTTCCGTTGACTGACCGTCGCTCCGCGCCGGCCTAAAACGCACCGCCGCCGCTCGCCCCCGAGGCCCGGGCCCCAACGAGCTTCCCCAGTCGCTCGACTAGGTACGCACCTGCAGTCGGAGCACCTTCTGCAGGAGTACAACACACCGGAGAACCATCCTGCCTGTCTAGTCTTCTTCTCGTCTCTAGTGCGCTTCGGACCTGATCAGCCCGATGAACACGCACGACAAAATCGTGAAGATGTATGCCTGCAAGAACGCCACGAAGATCTCGAGAAGACTGCTGCCCACGCCCATGAGCACAGACGGAAGGCCCACCCAGTAACTGGCGAATGTGAAAATGAGGCTGATCAATGCCAGTAGCACCACGTGTCCGGCCGTCATGTTCGCGAACAATCGAATAGCGAGCGCGAACGGCTTCGTGAACTTGCCGATGATCTCCACGACGGTCATGATCGGCACCATGAAGATCTTGACCCAGAGCGGAATCTCCTTGGGTGGCACATAGAAAATCGTGCGCAGATAGCGCCAGCCTTGCGTCTTGATGCCCGTCGCTTCCACCACGACGAAGGTGATGATGGCGAGCATTGCTGTCACCGAGATGTTGCCGGTGGCCGTCGATCCGTAAGGCACCAAGCCTAGGAGATTCGCGAACAGAATAAAGAAAAAGAGCGTGAGCCCGAACGGCACGAATGCGTTGCCGTGCGGCCCGACGTTCGCGAGCACGACGTCGTTCCGGATGTACAGCACGACTGCTTCGATCCCGGTCGCGAACCCTCGCGGCGAACCGCGCTCGGTATGGTGGCGCTCGTGCGCGATCGCCGCTGGAATGAGCACCAGCATGCAGAGCACTGCCGCCACAGCCAGCATCACGACGTGCTTCGTCGGCGAGAAATCAATCTCGATCGACCCGATGCGCACGGGCGCCCAACGCGGAAGCTCCTTCTCACCCCAGTACGGGAGCTCGATTGAGTGCGAGTCGGTGATGTGCGGCATGATGATGTCGACCGGCTCCGCCTGTGATCCCGTTAGGCGGTCGCCCCTCGGACCCACGTGGATCTGCTCGGCCGGCGTCGTGCTCGGCGAGGCCTGCGCCTGGGCAGCCAGCGGCGCCGCCGCACATGCGAGCGCGAGAAGGAGCGAACGGAAGGTCATCGTTTGAGAAGCAGTGGTTCGACCAGCGTCGTCACGAAAAAAAACGTCGCTAAACTGATCAGCGCCGGCTCCGCGCGCAGCCCCAGCGTCCTCACGAGCCAGAATCCCATCACCGCCAACGACGCAAGCCTGAGCAGCATCCCCAATCCCCACGCCGGAAACACATTCGTGCCCGTACCCGCAACCACCAGCACCACCGCGAACGCAAAAACCTGCACCGCGAAGGCGATCACCGCACTCACTCGAATCGCCTGTGCATCGCCGGTCAATCGGAACAAGAGACCGAGCAAGAACGCAGCAAGGACGATCAAGACCGCACTCGCGGAGACGAAACGCATCACCCGCTTCACCGCGCGCCTCCGCCTCGCTGCCCGTCGTCAGTCGAGTCGCTTCCGTCCTTCTGTTTCGTAGTCGCCATGAGCGCGCGATACAGCGAATAGAACCCGGCGAACGCGCCCACAAACGCTCCTAACACCAACAGCCACGGCGAAGTACCCAGCTTCCCATCGAGCCAGCGCCCCACGTACACAAACAACAGGATCGACACAACCAGCTGGATCCCCGACCCCGCAAACACCATCGGGGACGGCCCACGCGTCGATGACCCTCGCTCCCCGCGCCCAGTAGCAGGCGCGCCAGGTCGCCGCTCTGGATCTCTCATGCGCGCGGAAATGTAGGAGCTTGTGAAATTTTTCGCAAGCTAAAGAAGACCCCGCTCACACCCACCGGACATAATAACCGTCTAATCGCCAAGTTTCGGTATCAACATAACTTACGAGTTACCCCACCCTTGACTGCTCGTCCCGGTGTTGATAACTTCGAGCCAGATTCCGTGTTCCCCTTTTGCCAGCTGCGACCGCCCCGTTCCCGCGCCAGCCCACGCACCACGGCCGGTCTCCATCTCATGAGCTCCCGCTTCGTCATCTGGTTACTCTGCGCCGGCGCCGTGTTCGTGGCCTGGAGCCCCCACGCCAAACACAACGAATCCGCCGCCAGCACGACGAACGAGCATCGATCAGACACCGTCCTGAAGGAAGTCGCTCCCAGCGCTGCCCTCACCTCTGCCGCGCAAGTCACGGTCGACCACACTGTCAAAGTCAGCCTCCACGTCACCAACGTGGCCGATCACGCCGTCGAAATCGACTTCCCCAGCGGCAAGACCCACGACGTTGTCATCCTCGACTCGACCGGCCACGAAGTCTGGCGCTGGAGCGAAGGCCGCATGTTCACGCAGGCGGTCCGCAACACACTCCTCGGCGCAAACGAGACCGTGACGTACGAGGAGACATGGAATCCCGGTCATTTCACTGGTGATTTCACCGCGGTCGCGCGACTCGAGAGCAACAACCACCCGATGCAGCAGCGCACGGATTTCACGCTGCGATAGTCGAGCGCACGCGCGACCCCGCTCGCCATAGTCCGCGCCACCCTTAACGCCTCCCGCCCCCGCCGCTACCTTTCGCTCAAACCTGCGGCGAAATCGGAGGGCGCGTTTGGCGACACCGGCTCGATCTTCCACACACGATGACACGCGTGACGTCCAGCTCCTCTCCGAGCTGGCCAACGCGCGTCGGTCACTCGTCGATCAGATCGGCCGCCGCATCGTCGGCCAGAAAGAGGTCGTCGAGAATCTCGTCGCCGCGCTGCTGAGTGGGGGCCACGCCTTGCTCGTCGGCGTACCCGGCCTCGCGAAGACGCTTCTCGTTAGGACGCTCGCCGATGCGCTCGACCTCTCCTTCTCTCGCATCCAGTTCACCCCCGACTTGATGCCGAGTGACATCACCGGGACCGAGCTGCTCGAGGAAGACCACGCGACCGGGCGTCGCGTATTCAAGTACGTGAAGGGCCCCGTCTTCGCGAACGCCGTATTGGCCGACGAAATCAACCGCGCGCCTCCCAAGACACAGGCCGCGTTGCTCCAGGCCATGCAAGAGCACGCCGTGACCGCCGCGGGACGCACGCACCCGCTGCCGGAGCCGTTCTTCGTGCTGGCCACGCAGAATCCGATCGAGCAGGAAGGCACCTATCCGCTGCCCGAAGCGCAGCTCGACCGCTTCATGTTCGAGCTCCGCGTCGGCTATCCGACCGCCGACGAAGAGGAGCACGTCGTCGCGACCACCACGAGCGACACCGAGGCGACGATCACCCCGGTGCTCGACGCGGCGCAACTCATCGCGCTGCAGCATCTCGTACGACGTCTCCCGGCTCCGCCCACAGTCGTGCGCTACGCGGTCGGCCTCGCGCGGTCCACCCGCCCCGACGCCAAGGAAGCGTCGCCCGACGTCCGCAAGTACGTAAGCTGGGGCGCCGGCCCGCGGGCCTCGCAGTATCTGGTGTTAGGCGCGAAAGCGCGCGCGGCCATGGACGGACGTGCCGTGCCCGACCTCGACGACGTCCGCTCGGTCGCCCACGTCGTGCTCCGCCACCGCCTCGTGATGAATTTCCAGGGCGAGGCCGAAGGCATGACGCCCGAACGCCTCATCCGGCTCGACGAGCGTTAGGCGGCCATTCGGCCTAACCAAGTTAGTCGTCGTCCGCCTCGCCGTCGGCCTCGCCGACCCACCAACGGCGCCACCACGGCGGCCGCGACTCCGGCGCCAACGCCCGGTCCACCGCCGCCCGCCACGCGTCGCGCATCTCCGCCGCGTCCCCGAAGCGCTGCTCCGCCACCGGCGCCAACCCGCGCTCCAACCACTCGGCCACCGGCTCCGGATACGCGCTCAGATCCACCTCGCCCGACAGTTGACGGCCGAGGATCGCCCGCCCGTCGCCGGTTCCATACGGCGGCTCGCCCGACAATAGGTACGTGACGATCGCCGCCAGCCCGAAGCAGTCCACCGCCGGCCCCTGCGCTTCGCCTAACAATTGCTCGGGCGCCGCGAACTCCGGCGTCCCGGTCGTTCCGCTCAGCAGCTCCTCGCCCGAAATCTTCGCCACGCCGAAGTCCGCGATCCGCCACCGCCGATGCCGGTCGATCAGAATGTTCTCAGGCTTGAGATCGCGGTGCACGATCCCGATGGCGTGCGCCGCCGCGAGCCCGTCCAGCACCTGATCGACGTGCGACGCAATCTGCTCCACCGAGCGCGGCCCGGATCGCTTCACCAGATCCGTGAGCGAGCCGTTCTCGGCGAGCTCCATCGTGTACCACGACACGCCGCCGTTGCTGTCCCAGTCATAGATCGGCACGATCGCCGGATGCGCGAGTTGCGCCGCGAGCTGCGCCTCACGGCGGAACCGCCGCACCGCGATCTCGTCGTTCGCCACCTGCGGGTGCAACATCTTGAGCGCCACCTCGCGCTCGAGCGTCAGGTCGCGCACCCGCCACACCGATCCGAACGTACCGGAGCCCAGCCGCGCGATCACTTCGTAGTCCTCCCCGGTCGCCCATCGAAGCCGCTCCTCTTCCGCGTCGCCTAACGGACGGATCGCCGGCATCGAGCCGCTGATGTACACGGAAGACCGCCCGCCGCCGCCTACCGCGCGATCCAGCTCGCGCAGCATCGCCGCAACCGAGTGATACCGCTTCTCGGGATCGCGCTCCAATGCGCGGTTGAGCACACGCGCCACCGCCTGCGGACAATCCGGGCGCACCAGCGGAAGCGGCGGCACCTCCGGCGGAGGATACTCGCCCGTAAGCGCCGCGAATGCCGTCGCCGCCAACTGCCATTGGTCGCTCTCAGCCGTCGGCAGCCATTCGCCGTCGGGCCACTCCGGCGCGCACGGAAGACGTCCAGGAAATGGCGTCAGCCCCGCCGGTATCAGGTTGCGCGGCAACACCCACTCCCACGCCAGCAGCCACAGCTGACCCGTCGGCGTCAACCAGATCGACTCGCCGCACACGGCGCCGTGCGCCGTACCGGTCGTGTGCAGATACGCGAGCGCCTGCCCCGTGGACCGCAGCAACTGCAGCGACGTGCTGAGATCGTCTGGTCCCACCCGACGGATCCGCCCTGCCACACTCTCGCCGGATATCCACCGCCGCACGTACGCGGGCCCGCGGCGACTCTGTGCACCGCCCGGCCACCAGTCGTACGCCGTCGGTATCGACGCGTGCGCGCGGTGCGCCAGCGCACGCGCCTCGGCGCCCAGCCACACCGCGTGCGCAGGTTCGGGAACCGTCACCAACGACAGCGACCGCCCCAGCGCGTCCACCACTTCCTGGTAGTGACGGAACTCGGCGAGCACGCCCTCCGCGCCCCACGACCAACCGGCGGGTAGTTGCCAGCCCTCGATGTGTGACGGAAGTTTCGCCGTCACGCTATTCGGCGACGGTGCGCCCGGAGCCAAAGGCGAGACGCCCAAGTCGGGCGCGGCGGCCGGTGACGCCGGCGCCCCTCCGGGACGCGAGCCGGCGCCGGCGGGCGGCGTGACGGTCACGAGCCAAACCTACAGTCGGTGCCGGTCACGGCCAAGCACACATTCAACGAGCGCCATGGACACGATCATCGCCGCACCCAGCATTGTCTTCGAGCCCCTCTTCGACGACGTGACCGTTCCTTCGCGCGGCACCACTGGCGCTGCCGGCTACGACGTGCGTGCTCACTTGCACGGCCGCGCCGTCCGCACGTGGCGCGATGGCGCCGAAGTGATGCTTTCGGCAAGTGCGAATGGCGCGTTCACCTTGGAACCTGGCGACGTCGCCCTCATCCCACTCGGCTTCCGCGCACGGCTCCCCGCTGGCTACGAGGCACAAGTGCGACTCCGCAGCTCGATCGCGTTTCGCCGCGGTCTCGTCCTGCCCAACGCACCAGGAACCATCGACGCCGACTACCCCGACGAGTGGTTGGTGATGGTGCGGAATGTCTCCACCCAGCGCATCACGATCGAGCACGGCGAGCGCATCGCACAGATCATCCTGCATCGCTACGCCACCCTCGACTGGTCCATCGGCGTCGTGACGCGATCCACCGATCGCAGCGGCGGCATCGGCAGCACGGGCTAACGAAACGTTGCCTGCCTAACTGAATCGTATGACATTGTAGTACGAATGACGCTCGCGTGACGAGCTCGGCGTTAGTACCTTGGTCGGGCGCGAAACAAGGGCACAAGGACGCGTCACATGATTCACTTGGTGGGACTCGGTCACGCCGTCATCACCATCGGCGTCACTCGCCTTACGCAAGCCAGCGAGACGTTGTTCGCCTCGGCACTGCTGTTCGTGTCCGAAGCCGGTCGGCCCATCGAGCGACGCCGCATCATTGAGCTGCTGTGGCCGCGCGCGTCCGCCCAACGCGCAAACCACCGGCTCCGCCAAACCCTCTATCGCCTCAACACCCTCGGCGCCGCGCTCCGATCGGATCGCGGCCACATCACCTTACCCGCCCGCTCAGCGCAGTCCGACTTCGGTGAAGTGATCGCCGCGGGACGCAGCGCCGACCCCAATCGCGTCGCGGAGCTCGTCCAAGGCCCGTTTCTCCCAGGATACGCACCACGCTTCTCGCCGACGTTCAGCGAATGGCTCGAGCGTGAACGCGACGTCGTCACGTCTGGACTGCGGCGCGTGCTCATCGCCGCTATCGCCGCGCAGCGCGAACGAAACGATTGGGCAGCCGTCGAGCGCCTGGCCACACGATGTCTGCTGCTCGATCCGCTCAACGAGGAAGCGACACTCGCCCTCGCCGAAGCTGCCGCACTCCATGGCAGCAAGGTTCGCGCGCTCGAGATCCTCGATTCCTATCTGCGCGAGCTCGGACCAGGTGCGGGCGACATACGCGTGCCCGCCACACTCCTCCGACGACGAATCGCCGAAGCCTATCGCGCCGCGCCCGAGCAGCAACGTGCATCGCAAGTCGGGCGCGAGCAGGAGATGCAGGACGTGAAACGCGTCTTGCACGGTCTGTTCGCTGCGCACGGTGAGACCTGCCTCGTCTGCGGCGAAGAGGGCATCGGCAAAACGCGATTCGCGACGGAAATCGCGTGCGCCGCCCAACTCGACGGCATCAAGGTCGTGCGGGTCGAATGCCAGGCACACGACGTCGAGCGCCCGCTCGCCGGTATCATCGAGGTCGTCCGGCGCGTGCGCGCGATGCGCGGCGCGATCGCCGTCGGCGAGGCGTCCAAGCGCACGCTCGATGCCGTCCTCGTCGCCAGCGAGCCGGCTGCCGGGCCCGACATCGCCGACATGGACCAGCTGTGCGCGCGCGTCCGGATCGCGCTCATCGACCTCCTCGATGCCGTGTCGCACGAACAACCGGTTGTCCTCATCATCGAGGACGCACAGTGGCTCGATCGCGCGTCGTGGACGTGCGTTCGCGCGTTGTCCCGTTGGGCACTCAAGCATCGTGCGCTCATCGTCCTCACCGCCAGGCAGAACGACCTCGCCCGGCAGTTCGATTGTGCCGACGATGTACGTCCGCGTCTCATGCGCCTCAAGCCGCTCGACGATCTGGCCAGCCGCATGCTCGTGCAACGCGTCCTCGGCGGCTCGTCCCGCGAGGGAAACGAGCCCTTCGCCGAGTGGTGCGTCGCCCGCGGCGGCGGCAATCCATACGTCCTCACCGAGCTGGCTGCGCGCGCCGAAGGGGACACCGAACCGTTCCGCGCGCCTGCAGCCCTCGAGCGCATTGCCGCCGAGCGCCTCGACGGACTGAGCGACGTTCCGCTGAGGATCCTGCAGGCCATCGCCGTCCTCGGCCCGGCCTCGTCTACTCGGCGTGTGGAAGAGCTGTTAGGCACCACTCGGTTAGGCCTGCTC
>Ga0134126_10012812_pt1 | contig 10585 bp, 13 predicted proteins | sample KB31752_FD_96881 | JGI IMG/M metagenome (GOLD analysis project Ga0134126, IMG submission 96881) | Terrestrial soil microbial communities with excess Nitrogen fertilizer from Kellogg Biological Station, Michigan, USA - KB3-175-2 | ecosystem: Environmental > Terrestrial > Soil > Unclassified ...
ATACTATGGTATTCTATGGAGGCCTAGATTTGGCTAAGAGGGTAGACCATTCTGCTCTTATTGTCCTAGAAAACCGTGGTGATGGCATTCTGTACCAATATGCAGAAAAACTCTGGCCACATGTGGATTATTCCATAGTAGCAGATGATATTGAAAGGTATCATAAAAAACTCAGATTTAATAGAATTGGATTTGATAGAACAGGTGCTGGTGATGCAGTTATGGAGCTATTTAGGCCCAAGAATATTTTTGAACCAATTATATTTTCTAATCCTGCAAAGATTGCAATGATTAATCTAACACAGGGACTTATGCTAAATGGTAAATTAAAAATCAAGGTGGGTGGAGAACTGGAAAAGGAAATAAAAGAGCAGGAGTGGGATAGAACTGATGCTGGTAATTTGATTTATAGACATCCTTCAAGGTCACATGACGATTTATTCTGGGCCCTCGCATGCGCTTGTTCAGTTGCTGCAAGAAGTATTGAAGGATTTGCCAGACCTATTATGAAGACCGCAGAGCCCAATTATCGTAACTTAGACAAGGAAGTAGACGAGGAAATGAAGGGCTATTTGAATGTAGTATAGAAAGCATTAAATAAAGGTTTAATATAGTTATCTACATAAGGTTTAAGTAATGGGAACTGTAAAGGTGGCCGGTCTTCCAAGGCCAGTTATGAAAACATTGGGCATGCATACAGCCTCACGTAGCATGGAGCCCGGCTCAGATTGGCGCAAGGCACCTAATGACACTCCCGGTAGGTTAGCAGATTTACAAGTATGGTATCCAGTTGACCCATACACTCCAACTGAAAGAAAGGAATTCAGGTCTGCAATGAACAATGTCTATGTTTATCGTGCATGTAGAATACAAACTACATTCGTGGCAGGACAGGGTTATACCACTTCTATTGTACCAAGAATTGAGGAAGACCTGACTGATGATGAGCAGGAAATATTCTCCCAGCAAACTATAGCAGTTCCATACTGGGGTGAAGAACTCACAATGGATGAAATCAAAAATAGAATTGATAAGATGGCCTTGGATATGAAACTTGCAGAAAATCTCTTTAATGCTTATTACACTTCACTAGAACAGGGTAGATGCGCGCTAGCACTTACTCCATTAGACCCAGACCCAGAAACTGGAAAGTATGAACTACCAAGAGAAATCAGATATATTCGTCCAGAGTTTACACTTAGACCAATACTTGATAGTTTAACTGCAGAGATGATTGGCCTATACGTTGTAGGTTCTAGGTCAAGAAACATGCCTTCAGCAATTAACTCTGATAGATTAATCTATATTTCCCATGGCTTTAACAATGAATTATTCTCAGACTTTTATGGAGATTCCAAGATTGCAAGAATAGCAGATATTGCAAACAATCTCAATTTGGTTCTAAATCAGGATTACGAAAGAGTTGCAGAGCATACGTGGCATCAGCCAAAGGTATGGGCTATCCCAATTCCTCCACAGGATGTAGGCAATGAGGAATCAATTGTACAGCAATTCCTACAGGGCAATAATGAACAGGCCAAGGGTAGAGATATTGCAGTTGCAACAAGTGCAATGGAGGATGAAAGAATGGTTACTTTGCTCAATGCACAAACCAATTCTGGTAATGTTCAAGCTTTGGAAATAATCAGAACAGGTCTAATCAAGGGTATTATAACTGCATTTGGATTACCGGGATTTATGTTGAGTGAAGGTGACATTGGTTCACTTGGAGGTACTGCAAATATTGAAGAGATTGATATGTATCTTAACACAGAGGCCAAGCCAGAAACTGCAAAACTGGAAGCAATCGCAGAGGCCCAATTCTATGACAGAATACTTTGTATCTTATTTGATATTGATGACCCTGACGACTTACCAGTAAAGATTCAGCATAGATACAACAAGCCTACATTGTTTACAATTCTTCCAATGGAGCAGATACAATCATTAGACCTTCTTGTACAAAGAGGCTGGATTGACCCATCTGCAGTATTAGAAATATTACACTTGGAGAAATACAAGAAGGAAACAGAAACCAAGGGTGAGGCAAAATCTCCAGATAATCTAGTAGTTACAGGATGGAAGGCCTCTAATGGATGGAATGCCGGCCCACTTGCAACATGGAATTCAGAAACTAACTCATGGACTCCAACAGATTGGACTCAGGAGGGCTGGAATGACCAATGGCCACAAAGAGGATGGAATGATAAATGGGGAGAAGGCCCAGATAATGGATGGAATATAAATCCTAGAAACAGATGGGCCAAGAAGGGTAGCCTATATGCAAAGGCGCAGCCTAAGCCATTAGTTCTAAAGAAAACACAACCTACAAATACGACAACGAGGAATAGCCCAATATGACTACAGAGACTGAATTGATACTTGATGCATTAAAGGATTTGAAGGAGGATATTAGAGAGATAAGAAAAGACCAGAAGGAGCAGGGTGTGTCAATAACTGATTTGTGTACCAGAACATCATTGAATGAGGAGAGTATTAAGAATCATGTCAAGGCCAATGTCAAATCAGAAACTAAACCATTCAAAGTAATCAGTATAGCACTTACTGCAGTTTCAACAATAACAATGGCTATTTATTACCTGAAACTGGCTGGTCTGTTTTAACTACACCATCTAATCTGAATTTTACACCCTGTCTTTCTAGACTATGAGCATATTTACCAGCCTTGGTAATGTGTATCTCCATTGGGGCTTCCTTGCCATCCTTAATTAGAATAAATTTTACAAACAAGAATTAAACTTGACAAAGTGAGTATAAATATTTTACTTTGATGTGTTACCAAGTGATATGTTAATATCACCCGGGAGAAATGATTTAAAAATCTTCTTGTTTCCAGTTATTGGATGTCTGTCATCTATACACCAAGAACATATACCGTTTTTATTATTTGTCTCTGCGGCACATTTATGTTTCTTACATTTACATGGAGTCATTTAAACTGTACACCGTTACGCTTTAGGATTTCATTACGTTGTGTTATCCATTGGTCATCTGGCATAGTTCCTTTTAGTTTAGTGTGGGCCTTCATCTCATTATCCAATTGAGTAGGCTCTTTTTTCACAACAACTTTCTCTTCCATAAACTTGTGTGGTCTATGTGTTGGGTCTTCATACCAGAATTGGAACATATCAGAGCGTAACTTGGACATTTGTCCAGTAACTGTATCATGGAATACTACACCCTCTGGAATTATGGATTCAGACACACCTATAGACGGATGAAGTAAATCGTATAGTTTAGACCTCACCTGATGTCTAATCCAATACTCTAAATCCTCAAATTTTAGGGATGGGAAAGTGTAACTTAGTTTGTCTCTACCAAATGAATTGAATGGTACCCATAACTTTTCCTTTAGATTCATTGCATTCTCCTGTACCCCGGGCCCAATTAATTCTCCAAAATGTTGGCCATCTGGTAGAGTTGCAATATATGGAGCTATTAACTCATGCTTACATGAGTTAAGAATTCCTTGCCAAAGTCTATCATTAGAGTAAACTGGTATCGGATTCATTCTATTATAGGCTCTGACTATCTTGCTATTTTCAATCACTATTGATACGTTAGTACCATCTAGTTTCTCAACTGCTACTAGGTTATTAGAATCAAAGAACCATTGCATATACGGGTCAATTTCCTTAGTTAAAACATATCTTCCATCTACTAGGGCCCTCTTAAAAGGACTCTGTAGTTTTGGCATATCTTGGTCATTCATTGGTGAAACCTCATAATAAAAAACATAATGGCCATTCCAATAGACATTCCAGATAGGTATATAGCTGCGAAATCTCTATTGGAGATGGTTATCATGCCGTATTCCTGTTATGATTCTGTGTATGCTCTGCTCTTGTTTCAAAGTCTATATCCTTCTGGCATAAATCACAGTAGAATATACCATCTAACATAGATTCTTCACCACAAATTCATATAATTGTTTTGGATTGCTTCTTGGACAATATGTTTTGTAGTATTGTTCTCTTGTAAGGAGTGTGCTTCCTGTAAAGGGAATCAATTCTTGTAACCATTCTTGGTATGTTTTCATGGATACCCTTAGAGATGGGGATTTATAAATCTGTCGCAGAAAATGATAGTCCTCTGGGTGCTAGACGGGGAGGTACTACCACCCAGCTCGGCTATCGGAAGTAGTATAGCATACCATATATTTAAATTGCACGGTGTGGTATAATTCACATGCGAGTACCAGATTACTTGAATGGTATTGAGCTTTTTGAAATAGATATTTACGAAGAGGATATGAAGCAGGATGATGTTTGTTGGGGCTGTGGTGCTGCATGCCAGACTAGGTATGATGAGAAATACCATGGCTGGAGAGGATACTGTCCAGACTGTGGAACCAACTGGCCCCTAAGTTGAAAAATAGGGAAGTTCTTAAATACCACACCACATAATAACTTCCATGCCTGACCAACAAAGACCAATACTGGATTTTAAAAAGTTCAGTGAGCACACTGACTCTATATCTGATTTTAGTGGTGCATATAAGGTAGGAATACGAGGACTTACAGACCTTGATAAATTATATGAGAAAAAAGGCTATCTTATTCTAGCAGAGGGAAAATGGATAAAGAGTGATAATATTGATGTGCCAGCATCTCAAGTACAGACAATTTATTCTTTTGCACAAAAGCCGGGCCAGATGGGATTTATTGTGGCTCATAGAAGATTCATAAATCCAGATACAAAGAAAAACGATGTAGAATATTTCATAATCGGTATAAAGGAATTTATAAAAAATGCTAGAGGAGGAACTATAGATAATACATATACTCTTAGAGTTGATGTATCAAAGGCCACAGGGCCATTAACAAATGAGGGAATGTGGTTATCATTTAAGAGAATCTATGACCATTTGGAGCTATACAAGCCAATAACAGATAACATACTAGGTAGACGATTCCCGGAGTTTATTTAATGGATGCTCCTTTTAGAAAATTTGAGGCTTTTAATTGTGCCATATGTGACAAGCCTTGTATTTGGGTCGGGTTGGAATCTAGGCCTGATGATTTTTGTCTGGAGCATAGAAAAAATAAAAACCCGGTTTAGGTAAGTTCTAAACTGGGGTGCGAGAAAACATCATAAATTGAGCCTCGCCTGTAAAGCCGGGAGTCAACTCTGACAATAAATCACTATTCTCATGCCTGTTTATAACCTTTGTGAAAGATACCTTTATATCATAGGTCTGTCGTAGATGCCATATGGTGCAATTAGGTCAAAACGGTGCGGATACAGTAACACATATTGTTTCGCTAATCGTTTTACTAGGACTAGGGCTGGGAGTTCCAGCTATAATCGGTGAATTCCAACATCAACCATTAGACGATGTTGCACTGATTGGATTCTATGGATTTGAAGCAACCGTTGCAGTATGCGCGGCATACTATTCCATAAAATATCAAACATCTGGAACCACAATCACCACAGACCCAACTCCATTAACTCCAACTAAACCTTAGAATTAGAAACTTTTAATATCTAATTCATCCCCTATTTTTGTATGCTACAACCAAATTGTACTGTTTATGCAGATTTAACCTCTGAATATCATTTACCGGCTGGAGTAACTACAATAGGTAAACAGCCTGATGGAATAGTCACTTGGAGTCTAAAAAATGCATCGGGTGACATACCAGATACTCATAAGGAGTTTATTGCCATAGCCAGTGGTATTACACAGTGGGGATTACAACTAAAAAATGTGACCTTCCATAATGTCCCATCTTCTTTGAATGCAAATGTAAAGATAGAATTTGTAAAACCGGGAGACCCAAGATATTCCGGATTGTTCGTAAGTAATAGCACTCTAGCACAGACCTATTTCCCAATACCACAAAATGGAGCCTTGTCTGGCTGTATGTTTCTAAATGGTGATTTCAGAGAGATATTCTCGTTGGATGGTGCTCCCATACCTTGTTCTCAGGCTCTTGCATCTGGCCACGCCACAGGATGTGTAGACCCAAACCAGTTAATTCAGACTTATAAACTTTCCAAGGTTACAAGACATGAGTTTGGCCATGCTTTAGGCCTTCCACACTTGGATAAGGGAAATACAATGACAGCATTCTATCAAGACATGCCGGATAAACTAGGCCCGGAGGATATACAAGTTGCACAGGGGCTTTATGGAGATAGAGGTATGGAACAACATATAATTGACTCTGTTGATAGTCTAGTTGCCAGAAGTGTGGGATTAATTTGAGTCCAGAAGACCAAAAAATAACAGATGAGTTAATTAAAAAATATGCTAAATTACTAGACCAAATGGCTACTTGGGATTAATCTAACTTAAAGCCTTTTATAGTAAAATAGCAAACTTAATATAGACATGGGTACTTTCCCGACAATCACAGGTGCAGGAACAACAACTGCAACTAAATTCTTCGGAGATGCAATGAATAGGCTCTCCAACATGCTTAACGGAGTTGATATTTCTGCAGATGCAGTTGTGATTATCAATAGTGCCACAACTTGGACATTCCAGAATACAGCCTTTAGAATACAGAACCCAGCAGCAACATTTAGTTATATTTTCACTCCAGCCGCAATCGTAGCAAACAGAACACTCAATCTTCCACTTTTGACAGGTACTGATACTCTAGCAGTTCTTGCATTACAACAGACTTTTACAAACAAAAACCTTAATGCATCAAATGTAAACTTCATTGATAACGCAGATAACACAAAGATTCTAACATTTTCGCTTACGGGTATCACAACTGGTAATACCAGAACTCTAACAATCCCTGATACGTCCAGTACAATAGCAGTTACTGGACTAGCACAAACCTTCACAACTCAGCAGACTATTTCTCCAACTACAGCAACTGCATTATTACTGAATCATCCAACCACACCAACTGGTTCTGCTAGTGGTTTTGTGGGTGCTCTAAACGTTGTATCTGGTGGTACAATTGCATTTGCAACTACACCACAAACTGGCGCATTTTATGGCACAATATTAAACGCAGCAACATTAACCAATCCCTCTTCTGGAACAATAACCAATGCATATACACTATACATAAGCGGCCCACCTATAGCATCAACTAATGTAACTATAACAAACCCATATGCATTGTATATTAATTCGGGAACAACGGTATTACAAGCAACAACTGTGGCTGGAACACTTACAATGTCAAGTGCCAACATTGCACTTGGAACAAATAGTATAACTGGAAACTTTACGGCAACAGGTTCACCAACAGTACAGGGTTCTCTAACTGTAGGAACTGGACAATCTGGTGGACAGACTGATTTCATATATCTTTTAATGAATAACGGATTTGGTAGCGATTATCCAACTACTGGTAGTGGTGGTGCTATTGGATGGAACTTCAGTTCTCCGGGAGTTGATTTCTGGAACATAACAACATCGGCAACAACATCATTTGTATTTAGACAATTAACTGGTGCATCAGCACAGACTACTTTGATGGCTATAAGTCCAACTGGATTATTTTCAACATATGCAACTAGAGGAACTGCAGGACTTGGAGTTGCTACAGTATTCGGTTCTACTTTACAAAAATCAGAAACTGGCGCAGATACAAACGTATTGACACTAACACCACCAGCAACAGCAGGAAGATATAGAGTATCAGTATCTATTTCAGTAAGTGCTGCAAGTGCAGCAACGTTAGGATGGACAGCAAGTTGGAAAGATTCAAACGGAGCAACACAGACACCAGCAAACTTACCACTATTCACACAGAACTCAACAACTGTGGGTTTGACAATATCTGTTAGTGCAAATGTCACATATAGTGGCTCATGGGATATGGATATAGATAACTCCGCAACAAACATAGTAGTTAAAACAACATTCACTGGAACATCAGTCGCATATAAAATAAGTGCAATAATAGAACAGTTGGCATAATGACCAACCAATCATATAAAGTATATGGATTGGGTGGAACTTTTTTTGCTCAAAATGAAAGAACTGGTATAATAGATATAACAGACAGTGATTTCTTCAATGTTTTGCAATACGCAGTAAATAACACAACTGGTGGAACTGTTAGAGTTCTATGGGATAATTACACATTAGACCAACAGATAAACATACCATCAAATGTAACATTAGAAATAAACGGGTACATAACACTAGCAAATAACTACAATGGTCACATGTTAGCAATATCACAGGGTGCAAGTAATATCAAGATATTTGGAAACTGTACACTAGATGGAAACAAATCTAACCAAAATCCACCTAACCCAGTTGCTTGTATATATGTTGATGCCGGTTCATCAAACATTAAAATACATGGTATAACTTGCGTCAACTCTCATAATTGGTCAATAAATTTTGCTGGTAATAATTCAGTTATCAGTGATTGTATTTTTGGAAATTGTAATAATGGATTTATATTTGCAACATCCACAAGTTATAATAATACAATTAGAAATTGTACAGTTTATGGTGTTCCTAATGATTGGGGAATAATGGCTTATGGTGGTGCATATAATATAAAAATATTGTCATGTACATCATACAACATAATTGGTGGTTCTGGTATTGGAGTTTTATCAGACCAATGGAGGACATCACCATGTCATGATATTTTAATAGATGATTGTATTTCTTATAATAACACTGGGTCTGGTGTATCATCTTGGGCTATATCTGGTCATCATTATAATATAAAAATATCAAACTGTAATTCTTATAAAAACAATACTTCTAATGGGTGGGCTGGAAACGGTGGTTATTCAGTAGTGTTGTCTGATAATGTAATACTTACTGGAAACATCAGTCATGAAAACGGTAATGGTTCTAATGGCTCATGTGGATACTACATACAAGATTGTAATCATGTATCATGTTACTCTAACAAAACATTCAATGAAGGAATAGGAAGTAATAACAATGGAAGTGGATTCTTATTGTATAACTTAAATAAATCCGTAGTGATACAGGGGAACGAAATTTATGACAATCAAACAACCAGAACAATGAATATAGGTATAAATGCGCTAAACAATATGACAGATTGCAGCGCAATTTATAATTACATAAGTACAAACATACCATATCCTGTATACCAAACATCGTATTTTACAAATACTGTGGGAAATATAGCATAAAATACAAACATTTAATAACCACATATTAAAAGTTATCCTATGGTAAAGATAGAGCTTAATACGCCACTTCTAAATCTAGAAGGATTGCCTTTACTTGACGAGAAATCTCAACCAATTCTAATTGGTAAGGTAATAGCCAATATTCTTGCCTCAAGCCCCTCTGCAGATAATGCAGATACTGTGAGACTTTATGACTTGGCAACTGAGATATTCAAATCAGACTCATATGACACCACAAGTGACTCAACACTTGAATTCATTGAAAAGTACATAGACAAGGCACAACAAGTCCCTCTGATTAAGGCACAATTGCTGAAGGCAATTAAGAAGGCTAGACTAAATCTAGCACAATAACTCTTTTTTCTCTTATAATTCTTATATACTACAATCGTTAAGATTAAATACATGGTAGCAACACTATCTGTTTTCAAGGATACTGCCGGTTCTGACGGCTCACCGGGAACTAGTACCGATATTGGCCCATTAGGCCCTCCTTCATTAAGACTGAAAACAGTTGATGATGTTACTGTAGATTCTACAAACCCAGTACCAATTCCAAATTCAGGAACTAATTATTCCTTTGTATCCTCTCTGTATGTCAAGGTTCTAGTAGCACCAAATACTCAGATTAATAATTTTAAAGTGTTCACTGATGGAAATGCTTTTGGAACTGGAATCACAACATCAATTGGTGACCAATATCCAACAAGAAACCACTCTTCAACATCAGGTTATAAAAAGGCAACAGGAACTACCGGAACAACAGGAACTGAGATGACAGCATTTTATACAGGTATCACAACAAAAACAAACATTTTCACTTATACTTCAGGTTCTCCAGTATCTGGCCCAACAATATCTGAATCGGGTGGAATATTGGTAAACGTTGGAGATACTACAAATTACTTTGTAGTTCAGGCTGCAGTTGGTTCTACAACCTCACCGGGTAAAAAGACAGCATCCACTTGGACAATCCAGTGGGACGAAATTTAGAAACATTTTTAATCTAGTTCTACTTAGTTATTCCATGACCTAATCAGTCAAGAGGAGTTTAATATCGGCAGTATGCCCTAGTGCGGTATGAACAGGATTGATTATCCTAACGAAAGACCACCGTGGGCCAAGTGGGTTCAAATCCCACCCCTCGCTTTATTCTTTAAATACTATTTTGGTCTAATTACATCTGCAATGCAATGCTATAGAGGACAATACAATGACAAGACTTTTATTTAACAATACAGGAGGGTTTATCAATGAGTGATTTTAGATGGCGCGCTATCTATTCAGATGGTAGCTATCTAGACGAGTATAAAGCAGACGGAACTCCCAACAAATACTATGATATAGACAGAACAAAACTCTCCATTTTTGAATTCTTCAAGGAGGGCAAGTCAATCTATAGACTACATTTGGAACCCGGTCAGACTCTAATCTATCGCAGGAGACCAAGGGCAGA
>Ga0134126_10012813_pt1 | contig 10585 bp, 11 predicted proteins | sample KB31752_FD_96881 | JGI IMG/M metagenome (GOLD analysis project Ga0134126, IMG submission 96881) | Terrestrial soil microbial communities with excess Nitrogen fertilizer from Kellogg Biological Station, Michigan, USA - KB3-175-2 | ecosystem: Environmental > Terrestrial > Soil > Unclassified ...
CGCTGTGCGGTTACCTGGCCGAGCGGGGTGCGGACCGATCGGTGCGGGGGTCGGTGCCGGCCATGCTGGCGGGCGAGGTGGTCATCTACGCGGTCGGCCTGACCTGGCTCGCGCTGGACCTGCACCTGGGCGCGTCGGCCACGATCGCGGCCGGGCTCACGCCGTTCCTGGCCGGGGATGCGATCAAGGCCGCGATCGCCGCCGGGCTGCTGCCCGCGGCATGGGCGCTGACCGGGCGGCGGGCCACGACCGGCTCGCCGACCGACTCGCAGGCCGGCTAGCCGGGCGGGGGCAGGCCGCGGGCCAGGACGTCCATCAGGTCATCGAAGATGTCGTCGGGGACCCGGCCGCCCGCGGTCCATTCCGCCCAGCGCATGCCGATGAAGTGGCCCAGCCCGGTGTAGATGTAGGCGATGACCTCGGGGTCATAGCGCGCGTCGACCTCGCCGGTCAGCTGGGCCACCCGCACGCCGCGGGAGTAGCCGCGGGCCAGCCGCTCGTAGTAGGCCCGGAACTCGCCCGGCGCCACGAACTCGGCCTCGCGCAGGATCCGGAAGCTCCATGGCCGCTCTGACATCAGGTCAAAGTAGGCCCGGAACGCGGCCCGCTCCCTGGCCCGCTGGTTGTCCTCGGCCCGCTGCAGGGCCGCGGCCATGGCCGCGCGCAGGTCGATGTTGAGCCGGCGGATCACGGCGACGAAGATGTCGGTCTTGGAGTCGAAGTGGGCGTAGAAGCTGCCGGTGGCCATGCCCGCCAGCTCGCAGATCGCGGCCACGGTGGTGTCGCGGTAGCTCCGCTCGCCGAACAGCCGCTCGGCCGCGCCGAGCAGCCGCTCGGCCGGCGGCCGGTCCTCTGCCGCCGGCCTGCGGCTTGATGCCACGCTCAACCCGTTACCCCCCTGCCTGCCTCGCGCAGACAAGTTTGGCATGCCGGCATGGCCGGGCCGAAGGCCCGGCCATGCCGGCGCTAATTCAGTGCGGCGGGAGGCCCGAGGACGGTGCCGCGGGCTGCGTCGTGGTGTACGGGGTGATGGCCCCGGACGGGCTGGTGTCGGTGACCAGCACCGGCCCCATGGGAACCAGCTTGCCGCCGGAGACCGTGGCCATGTAGGCCCCGGTGATGCCGTTGTGATCCGACGCCGAATACGCGTACGGGGCGACGGAGACCCCCTGCGGCAGGCCTGCGTTAATCGCGTTGATCAGATCCTGCCGGGTCGGGTTGCGGCCGGCCTTGAACATGGCCTGGGCGAAGGTGTAGGCGACGGCCATGCCGTACTCGACGTTGCCGTCCATGGGCAGCTTGGGGATGTACTGGTTGTGGATCTTGGTGAACAGCTGAATCCAGCTGTTGCTGGCGCTGCCCAGTGAGGGCAGGTAGCCGTCGGTGATGATGCCCTGGGTGAGCAGGTTGCCGTTGACCTTGTGGTGGGCCTTGGCCGCGAACGCCTCCAGCAGCCCGGCCAGGGTGATCGGGTCCGAGCCGACATCGCTGACCACGAGCTGCGGGTTGTAGCTGAGCCCGAGCGCGTTGAGCTTGAGCAGCGCGGTGAAGGCCGGCACCGAGAACGAGACCACGACCTGGGCCCCGGCCGCCTTGAGCTTGGCCACCAGCGGGCCGATGGTGGTGTTGGTCGGGTCGTAGGCCTCCTTGGCCACGATCTGCTTGGCCGGGATCTCCTCGTCCAGGCCCTTGACCCCGTCCTGGCCGAACTCGTCGTCCTGGTAGAAGAAGCCGATTTTCTTGCCCTTGAAATGGTCCTTCACGTACTGGCCGAGGATCTTGCCCTCGCGCACGTAGTCCAGCTGCCAGCCGAAGGTCTCGGGCAGCTTGGCCGAGTCGTCCCAGCACTCGCAGCCCGAGGCCACGAACACGTCCGGCACCTTCTCGCTGTTCAGGAACGGGGCCACGGCCAGGTGGGTGGGCGTGCCCAGGCCGTCGAAGAGCGCGTACACGTTGTCCTTGAGCACCAGCTGGCGGACCACCGACGCGGTCATCGACGGGTTGTACTGGTCGTTGAGGTACTTGTAGTCGATCTTGCGGCCGTAGATACCGCCGTGGGCGTTGAGGTACTGGAAGTAGGCGTTGGAGGCGGGCGCGATCTCGTCGTAGCCCGGCGCGGCGATGCCGGTCAGCGGCTGGTGGCTGCCGATGGTGATCGTCGAGGCGGTGATGCCCGGCGCGGAGGCGGTCAGGGCGCCCGAGCTCCCGGAGCCGGACTTGCCGGAGCTGCCGCTGGAGCCGCAGGCGGCGATCAGCATCGCGACCGCGGCCAGGCCGGCCACGGGCGCGAGCGCCAATCTTCGCGTTCGGCGTGCTGTGTTCATGTGGTGGTGCCTTTCTCCTTGGTGTCACGCGCCGGAGCGTTCCGGCGCAGCAAGCTGGACCACGAAGGCAGTCGGCCTTGGCGCAGCAGCGGCGGGCCCGCGGCGGGGGCCGCGAACCCGAACAGGCGGCGCAGGCCGCCCTGGATGCCGGCCGGGAAGGCGAGCATGACGACGATGAGCACCAGGCCGTAGGCGGCGATCGGCACGCTGGAGCTGGCCGCGCCGGACAGACCGTGGCTGGCCGCGAAGTCGGTCAGGAAGCTGGGCACCAGGACCAGCAGCAGGCTGCCCCAGACCGCGCCGGCCAGGCTGCCCAGGCCGCCCAGCACCGCCGCGGTGAGCAGCCCGATGGACAGCGACAGCGTGTAGCCACCGGGCGAGACGTTGGCGGTGACGATGGCCAGCAGCGCCCCGCCGACACCCGCGCAGGCGGCGCTGATCACGAACGCCAGCACGCGCAGCCGGGCCACGTTCAGCCCGGACAGCGCGGCCGCGATCTCGTCGTCGCGGATCGCGCGCCAGGCCCGGCCGATGCCGCTGCGGACCAGGTTGGCCAGCAGCACCAGGGTGATCAGCGCGGCCGCGCAGCAGACCCAGGCCAGCCACTGGGTGAGCTGGAACGTGGGGCCCAGGAAGCCGGGCACGTTGACGGTGACGTCCAGTCCCTGGTCGCCGCCGAACACGCCCTGGTAGCGGTCGGCGATCGAGGGCAGCGCCACGGCCAGCATGAGCGTCGCGCCGGCCAGGTAGGGCCCGCGCAGCCGGGCCGCGGCCGCGCCGACCACCGCGCCGGCCGCCGCGCTGATCACCGCGCTGGCCGCGATGACCAGCTCCAGCGGCCAGGCCAGGTGGATCAGCAGCAGCGCCGCGGCGTAGCCGCCGATGGCCATGAACGCGCCCTGCCCGATGGACAGCTGGCCGCTGACCCCGATCAGCACGGTCAGCCCGCCCACGGCCACCACGTACGCGGCCACCTCGGCCAGCTGGTAGTCGCGGTAGGAGCCGAGCTTGTAGGACAGCAGCAGCAGGACCAGGCCGGCGACCAGCGCCGCGGCCAGGTGCTTGGCCAGGGTCACGTCATACCCTCCGGACGGAAGTGGCGGAGAACAGCCCGGTGGGCCGCAGCATCAGCACGCCGACCAGCGCGGCCAGGCCCGCTATCTCGACCAGGTCGCTGCCCAGGTAGCCGCCGACGTAGCTGAGCGCCACGCCGAGGATCAGCCCGCCCACGACCGCGCCGACCGGGCTGTCCAGGCCGCCGATGACGGCGGCCGTGAAGCCCAGCACGAAGATGGCGTCCATGCTGTTGGGGTAGAGGAACGTGGACGGCGTGACCAGCAGCCCGGCCAGCGCCCCGAGCAGCCCGGCCAGCGCCCAGCCCAGGGTCAGCACCCGCCCGATGCGCACGCCCAGCAGCCGGGCCACGTCCGGGCTGAACGCCGTGGCCCGCAGCCGCAGGCCGGCCGAGGTGTAACGGAACAGCAGGGCGAGCAGGATCGCCGCGGCCAGCACCGCGCCCGCGGTGAAGATGCCGTCGCGGGAGACGCCCAGCGCCACCGAGCCCGTCTTGATCCCGGTGATCGAGTACGCGGGCGGGAACGACCGGTACTGGCCGCCGTAGATGATCCCGGCCAGTCCCTCCAGGAAGATCAGCAGCCCGATGGTCACGATGACCGCGTTGAGCGGCGGCTTGCGCATCGTCGGCCGGACCACCGAGCGCTCCAGCACCGCGCCCAGCACCAGCCCGGCCGCCAGCGCGATCACGAAGCCCAGCCAGTAGTTCCCGGTCCGGTTGATGACGATCAGCGCGATGTAGGTGGTGAACATCGCCATGCCGCCCTGGGCGTAGTTGAGCACCCGGGTGCCGCGCCAGATCAGGACCAGCGACAGCGCGATGGCCGCGTAGATCATCCCGGTGCTGATGCCCCCGAGCGTGAACTCAAGGAACTCCTGCATGTCCTGCCTCCAGTCGGCGTGCCTCCACTCGGCCCCGGTGCTCGGGCGCTAGAAACCCAGGTAGTGCCGGCGCAGCCCCTCGTCGGCGGCCAGGGTGGCCGCGTCGGCCCTGGCCACGACCTTGCCGAGGTTGAGCACGATGCCCTGGTCGGCGATGCCCAGCGCGGTGCGCGCGTTCTGCTCCACCAGCAGCACCGTCAGCCCCGCGTCGTCGCGCAGCTGGCGGACCAGGTCCATCACCTGGGCCACGATCTTGGGGGCCAGCCCGAGCGACGGCTCGTCCAGCAGCAGCACGCGGGGCGCGGTCAGCAGCGCGCGGGCGATGACCAGGATCTGCCGCTCGCCACCCGACAGGGTGCCGGCCGCCTTGCGCCGCCGGTCCCCCAGCACCGGGAACCGCTCGTAGCTGCCCGCCAGCGCGGCCGCCCGCTGCCGGCGGTCCTGGAGCAGCAGGCCGACCCGCAGGTTCTCCTCGATGGTCAGCTCGGTGATCACGCCCTGGCCCTCGGGCACGTGCGCGATCCCGGCCCGCGCGATGTCGGCCGGGAGGCGGTGGGCGACGCTGGTCCCGTCCAGCAGGACCCGCCCGGCGCGCGGCCGGACCAGCCCCGAGATGGTGCGCAGCAGCGTGGTCTTGCCCGCGCCGTTGGCGCCGAGCACGGCCGTGATGGTGCCCTTGGCCATCCCGATGGAGACCCCGTCCAGCACTGGCGCGGCGCCGTAGCCCGCGACCAGGCCGTCCACCGTCAGCGCCTCGGTCATGACGTCAGTCATCGCTCGCCGGCCCCTCGCCCTGTGGCCCGTCGCCCTGTGGCCCGTCGCCCGGTGGGCCCTCGCCCAGGTAGGCCGCCGTCACGGCGGGATCGGCCTGCACCTCGGCCGGCGTGCCCGAGGCGATCACCTTGCCGAAGTCCAGCACGTGGATCCGCTGGCAGACCGACATCACCAGGTCCATCCGGTGCTCGATCACCACCACGCTGGCGTCCGCCGCCAGCTCGCTGATCAGCGTGCCCAGGCCCGGCAGCTCGGCCTCGTTCAGCCCGCTGGCCGGCTCGTCGAGCAGCAGCAGCCGGGGCTCCGACACCAGCGCGCGGGCCATCGCCACCCGCTTGCGCGGTCCGTGGGCCAGCGCCGGCGGCCGTTCGTCGGCCAGGTCGGCGATGCCCAGCCGGTCCAGCGCCTGCATCGACCGGTCCCGCAGCCGGCGCTCGTCGCGGTCCGACCGCGGCAGCCCGAGCATGGCCGTCCAGAACCCGGCCCGGCGCTGGCTGGCCGCCCCGGTCATGACGTTCTCCAGCACCGTCAGCCCGCTGAACAGGCCCGTGCCCTGGAGGGTCCGGGCGATCCCGTGCCCGGCCAGCTGGCTGGGCCGCAGCCGGGCCAGCGCGCGGCCACCGAAGCTGATCGTGCCGGACTGCGGGCGGACGAAGCCGCACAGCACGTTCAGCAGCGTCGTCTTGCCCGCGCCGTTGGGACCGATGATCCCGGTCACCTGCCGACTCGCGGCCGTCAGCGAGACGTTGTCCAGCGCCGTCAGGCCGCCGAACCGCACCGTGACGCCGCTCACATCCAAGGCCCCGGATGAATCCCTATTCATCACCATTTGCCTTGTTCACTAGGCACTACCGGCTTGATGTGAACCAAGATTCATGGCAAGGCAGGCTGTGCGCAAGCCATGAAGTCACTTTCGTGGCCAAACCGAGACCCGGCGGGCGGACCCCGCGCGACGTGGCGGCGGCCGCTAGGCCGTGCGCAGCACCAGCTCGGTGAGCGCCTCGCCCAGCGGCGCGTCGATCGTCAACCGGGCGTGCTCGTCACCCCGGGTCGGCCCCTGGTTGACGATCACCACCGGGCGGCCTAGCTGCGCCGCCCGGCGCACGAACCGCAGGCCCGACATCACCGTCAGCGACGACCCCAGCACCAGCACCATCGCCGAGCGCTCGACCAGTCCGTAGCACTCCTGCACCCGCGGCGGCGGCACGTTCTCTCCGAAGAACACCACGTCCGGCTTGAGCAGCCCCCCGCACCCCGTGCAGTCCACCACCCGGAAGCCCAGCACCTGGTCGTCCGACAGCACCGCGTCTCCGTCCGGGTTGATCCGGATCTCCTCCGCCGCCCAGGCCGGGTTGGCCCGGTCCAGCCGCTGCTCCAGCAGCCCCCGCGGCGTCCGCTCCCCGCAGCCCAGGCAGACCACCCGGTCCAGGCTGCCGTGCAGCTCGACCACGCTGGCCGCGCCCGCCGCCTGGTGCAGCCCGTCCACGTTCTGGGTGATGATCCCGGTCAGCAGCCCGCGCCGGCCCAGCTCGGCCACCGCCCGGTGGCCCGCGTTCGGCGCCGCCCGCGCGATGTGGCGCCAGCCCTGGTGGCTGCGCGCCCAGTACCGCTGGCGGCTGGCTGCCCCGCTGGTGAACGCCTGGTAGGTCATCGGCTGCGCCCGCCGGGTCCGGCCGGTCGGCCCGCGGTAGTCGGGGATGCCCGACTCGGTCGACAGCCCGGCCCCGCTGAGGATCAGCACCTCGCCCGCCGCGACCAGCCCGGCCAGATCGGCCAGGGCATCGCGAACAAGGGGTACGTCACCGGGATCGCGGGCAAGCTCCGTCACCCTTTCATGCTGCCTGACCGACTCCGATGCCCCGGCCGCCGGCGCCCGTCCAGCCTCACCCGGTGCGGGGGGTTTCCGCCCGGCCGGCCGGCGGAACATCCAGGCCCATGTCGAACCACTTCACCGGTCTCAGCCTGGGCCCGCCCCTCGGCGACCAGCGCCTGGACCTGTGCGACCTCTACGTCTTCCAGGCCCCCGCCGATCCGGCCGGCCGGACCGTGCTGATCCTCAACGCCAATCCCGAGATCAGCGGCTTCCACCCCGACGCCATCTACCGGCTGAACATCGACAACGACGGCGACGGCCTGACCGACATCGCGTTCATGTACGTGTTCAGCCCGGTCGTTGACGGCCGCCAGACCGCGAGCGTGTACCTGGCCAGGGGCAGCCAGGCCCGGTCGGACGAGGTCGCGGGCACGAAGATCATCTCCGACGTCGAGGTCTCCTTCGACCCCGAGCCGAACATCGTCATGACCGGGGCCATCGCGTTCTGCGCCGGGGCCCGCAGCGACGCGTTCTTTTTCGACTACGAGGGGGTCGATAACCTCTTCGACACCGACGGCGGCCGCAACTTCACCGCGCCACACCTGGGCGGGCCCACACCGTGGACCGGCCTTGACTCCAACACCGAGGCCAACGTGCTGTCGATCGCGCTCGAGCTGCCCACCGGCGAGCTCGGCGCCCGCCCGGACATCCGCGTCTGGGGCCGGTGCAGCCTGCGCCGCGACGGCGGGCTCGAGCACGTGGACCGGGCCGGCCACCCATCGGTGAGCAGCTTCTTCAACACCGACGAGACCAAGGAGGAGTACAACGCCAGCGAGCCCGTCAACGACCGCGGGCGCTGGCTGGACCAGTTCGTGCACCTGATGGGACACACCGGCCACTACACGCGCGACGAAGCCATCGCGGCCATCGACGCCGAGGGCCTGCTGCCGGACATGCTGGGCTTCGACCCGGCCTCGCCGGCGCAGTACCCCAACGGCCGGACGTTCACCGACGACGTGATCGAGCACCGGCTGGCGTTCCTGTCCAAGGGCGAGATCCCGCCGACCGGCCTCAAACCACACACCGACCTGCTCCGGGAGTTCCCGTACCTGGGCCCGCCCCATCCGTCAGCCGGGTCTCCGCCACGATCGCCCTGACCGTCTCGGCCAGCGTGCTGGCCTCCGGGATCACCCGCTCGCGGACCGAGGTGAGCAGGTCGCGGGGCCGGTACCAGTCGCGCATGTCCTCGGCCGTGAACTCGGCCGCCTGCGGCCGGGTGGCGTGCCGCCGCAGCGTCTCGTCCAGGGAGGCGTCCAGGTAGTAGAACCACGACGAGCCGAGGTGGTCGCGCCGCAGCCCGGCCAGCATCGGCTCGTAACGGTCGGCGTACAGGATGCCGTCCAGCACCACGTGGTAGCCCTGGTCCAGGCAGTACCGGGCGATCTGGTCGATCAGCCCGATGTTCACCCCGCCGGGCCGGTCCCGCTCCCACACGATCGTGCGGCGGACGACGTCCTGGGGCACCCAGGCCAGCCCCCGCCCGTGGGCCTGGCGCAGCGCCCGGGCCACCGAGCTCTTGCCCGACCCCGAGTTCCCGCGCACCACGATCAGCCGAGTCCCCGCCGACCCGACCGCCCCGGCCGCCCCTAAGGTCCCGTCCAGCTCCATAACACCGCCCGTCTCGTTCGGCGCCGGGCCGGATCCCGAATTACCGCCGAGCCGCAATCCAGCTGACATCAGCACGGAAGTCTGTCAGCGCTATTCGCGGACAGTTTTCCGCGATCATGAGGCCAACCTTCACAGCATGAGGATTAGCGCGTAGCCCATGGTCACGCCCATGGCGATCTCGCAGCACGCGGCCAGGCGCGGGGACAGCGGCGTCCCCCAACCGGCGCCGGAGCCGACGTCCGCGCCGGGTCCGGCCGCCGCGCCAGGTCCGGCCGCCGCGCCAGGTCCGCCCGCGCCGGGGCCCGCCGCCGCGACGGCGCCGACTCGAGCCAGGGCCGGCAGCCGGTCGGCCGTCACGACCACGTAGCCGAGCAGGACCACGGCGAAGACCAGGGCCAGCGTCGAGAAGCGGGCGCCCCCGCCGCCCATGCCGCTCGCCCGCGTGCCCGCGCCGGCGGCGGCCCGGCCGGCCGGGCCGGCCGCCGCGAGCATGTAGACCATCGCGGCGCAGCCCAGCGCGTGCTGGGCGTGGTGGGGGTGGGAACGGCCCAGGGCGGCCCGGTTGCGGTGCTCGCGCACGGCCAGCCAGCCGAACCAGGCCGTGGTGCCGGCGAAGATGACTTCCCAGCCGCCGGCCCAGAACACCCGCAGCGCCGGGACCAGCATCCCGGCCATGGCCACCCCCATCAGCACGTGCACCGCGTCGGCCTGGCGGTCGGTCCGGCGGCGCTGCCGCCAGGAGATCACCAGGCGGGCCAGGCAGTAGGCGGCGGTCGCCAGCATCACGCCGGCGAACGTGTAGGCGAGCCAGGTCTGTCCGGCCACCGCTACCCCCTCCCCTGGCTCGGCGGCGACGGCATGGGCCAGTAAGCCAGGGCGAGCAGGGCCAGCAGCGGGCCCGAGTTCGGGTCGGTGCCGCCGCCGGTCAGCATCCCGCCCAGCCCCTGGGCCAGCCAGATAACGGCGGCGGTCACGATGGCCAGCACCAGCACGGCGCGAGCGGCGGGCCTCGGCAGGCAGACGCCGACGGCGATGACCGCCAGCACGACGGCGAGCACGACGGCGACGACGCCGCCACGGGTGGCCACGAACGCGGCCAGGTGCCTGTCGGTCCCGGCCAGCCACCGCGGCTCGCCCGCGGCCATGTCGGCGATCATGCCGGAGATGGCCCCGCGGGCCCGGGTGGCGGGCTGGAGGGCCAGGTAGGCCAGGCTGCCCCACAAGACCATCCACAGCGCCCTGGCCACGGGCGCTCCGACCGACCGGCCGGCCAGGAACGAGGCCGGCCGCTCGCGGCGGGGCGGCCACAGCAGGACCGCCAGCAGGCCGTAGAGCAGCACCGCGCCGGGGGCGCCGTTGACCGGGTTGGCGGTGCCGTTGAGCACGCCGCCCAGGCCCTCGCCTAGCCACCACAGCGCCAGCGACCAGGCGATGGACAGGCCGAGGGCGAGCCGGACCGTCGGGCGGAAGGCGATCCCGAGCGCGATGAGCAGCTGGATTGTCGCGAACACCGCGTTGGTCACGACGCCGTGCTCGGCGATGATGCGGGCCGACCAGCTGATCGGCCCGGCGATGAGGCCGGGATTGCCTGGCCCGGTCCCGCTCAGCATCCGCGCGAAGTCCTTGCTGAACATGAAGGCCTGGAACTGCAAGATGGCGTCGAGCAGCCAGAGCCCGGCCAGCAGGAGCTGGAGCCGACGGCGCGCGTCGGGCGCGGCCCAGGCGCCGGGTCCGGCGACTCCCCCGGTGAGCCACCGCCGGGCCGACCTGGCCTGCTCGGCGTAACTCGTCATCAGGTGCCCCCACTCAGCCGCCAGCCGAGGCGGCGTAAGGCGAAATTATTTGTCGCGGCGTCGGCCGCACAAGGGTTCTGACTGAATTGCCGGGCCTTATTAATCGGCCTGCTGCCTGCGAAAACCCCATGGCGGGCACCGATAAAACCCGGCACGGGTATCGGCAATAGGGGTGCGGGGTATGCGCATTACCCATCGGGGGCATTGCCGTTATCCGGGCCGCGCCGGACCGGGCCGCGCCGGGCCGAGCCGGGCCG
>Ga0134126_10012814_pt1 | contig 10584 bp, 7 predicted proteins | sample KB31752_FD_96881 | JGI IMG/M metagenome (GOLD analysis project Ga0134126, IMG submission 96881) | Terrestrial soil microbial communities with excess Nitrogen fertilizer from Kellogg Biological Station, Michigan, USA - KB3-175-2 | ecosystem: Environmental > Terrestrial > Soil > Unclassified ...
CGCATATCAGAAAGCCAAGCAGCAACATCCGGCGCCGACGCTCGACGGATTCACGCCGGACCAGCAATTCTTTATTGCCTGGGGACAGTTCCGCGGTGATGAGATCCGTCCAGAAACGCAGCGAAGGATGGTGCAGGGCGATCCGCATCCGATTGCGAAATTCCGGGTGATTGGGCCGCTGTCGAACATGACGGTGTTTGCGAAAACGTTCAGCTGCAAAAAAGGATCAGCGATGGTGAGACCGGAGAAGGAGAGATGCGAGGTGTGGTGAAGATCCCGGCAAGTGCGCGCCTGACAAACAAAGAGTCGGACAAAAATGTCCGACGCGCATGGACTAGCTCCATCTGCAATCAGTCGCAGATCATCAACTGGCGTGGTTTGCGCGTTTTGACTCTGAAGACCCCTGTAACTTGCTTTCCGTTCTGCAGTTCGACAGAGAAGTCACCAGTCAGGCCATTAACTTGCCGCCCGCGAAAGGGAATGAAAATGCTGCGCGAGACTCGCGTGAGCCTGATCTTGCTGTGAACGACGGTTTCGCAGCGAGAGGCTTGGTCGCAGGTAGTTAGGCCCTCAAACCATTGGTTCAGCATGTTGTCCCATGCGCCAACTCCAGGAATAGCAAATATGATCTCTCGTGTTTAGCTTTTTGCCATCTATCGCTACTAAATGAAGGCGTTCGCGAGACATGTAGCTGCAACTCTCCGGACGAACGAACCCGCGAGCGTTTGCAGCAAAACTCTTTGCTGAAACAATGACGACTAGACAGATTGCAATCTGTTTTGCCTTCACGGGATGGATTGTTTCATGTCTTGAGACAATCTGCAGCGAATTGGACTGAGTCTCAAGATTATGTGGCGAAGCGCAGTCCGCAGACTACCCGCAAAGAACACACTCTTTCAAGAAAACAAAAAGAGATCGGACAGGAATGTCCGCCCCACACAAACAAGAAAGGTCGGACACGAATGTCCGACCCACACCTGACAATGACTTGGTAAATGCTGCTACATTGTTTCGCCGCGCTTGCGGAGGAACGCCGGCACGTCGAGATCCGCTTGCTCGAAGTTGCGGATCATGGCGCCGCGCATGCCGTCTAGGGCGATGACGTCGGGCGCAGGAGATGACGCTTCTACGGTTTGCGTTCCGCCGAATGACGAACTCGATGATGCCGTCGAGGCTATCGGCTCGTCGTGCGATTGCATCACCATTGACGGGGGCTCGGAGATCGAGTCGAAGTCGTCGGAAGATGTGCTCACGGTAAAGCCGGTCGAAGTCTCCTTGCGAATTCGTGGACGCTCTTCTTCCTTGAATCCAGTGGCAATGACGGTGATCTTCACCGCGTCCTTCATCTTCTCGTCGAGAACCGCGCCAAAAATAATGTTGGCATTTTCGTCGGCGGCATTCTGAATAATGCTGCAGGCTTCCTGGACCTCGGCCAGCTTCAGCGAAGCGGAACCGGTGATGTTGATCAGGATGCCGCGCGCGCCGTCGATGGCCCCGGCTTCGAGCAGCGGAGAAGCGATAGCCTTCTGCGCGGCTTCGATTGCACGGCGCGAACCGTTAGCAGTCGCGGTGCCCATGACGGCGTAACCCATGCGGGCCATGATCGCCTTCACGTCGGCAAAGTCGCGGTTAATGATGCCGGGAATGGTGATGATGTCCGAAATCCCCTGCACGCCCTGGCGAAGGATATCGTCGGCGACGCGGAAAGACTCGAAGAAGCCGGCGTCCTGCGCGACCGCGAGCAGCTTTTCATTAGGGATGACAATGGTGGTGTCGACAGAGTCCATGAGTTCGGCGACGCCGCGCTCGGCTTGCTGCATGCGGCGCTTGCCTTCGAAGGCGAACGGCTTGGTCACGACGGCAACCGTGAGCGCGCCCATTTCGCTGGCGAGCGAAGCGATGATCGGCGCAGCGCCGGTTCCGGTGCCGCCGCCAAGACCGGTAGTCACGAAGACCATATCAGCGCCTTCGAGCGCTTCGATGATCTTGTCGGAATCCTCGAGAGCGGCTTTGCGGCCGACTTCCGGGTTCGCGCCCGCGCCGAGACCATTGGTCAGCTTCACGCCGAGTTGAATCTTGGTTGCCGCACGCGACATGCGGAGAGCCTGCAGGTCGGTGTTGGCGACGATGAACTCGATGCCGTCCATCCCGGCCTCGATCATGCGGTTGACGGCATTGCCGCCGCCGCCGCCAATGCCGATTACCTTGATGCGAGCGTCGTTGCGGGAATCGTCTGTGTAGTTGATGCGAATTTCGTTGGACTCTTTTTTCATGGACATCACCTCAAATGAGCTACTAGCTTTTAGCTCTCTAGCGAACAAAACATTCACCACAGAGGCACAGGGACACAGAGCAGAGAAGGCCTTGAATTTCTGTGCCTCTGTGTCTCGGTGGTGAATTCTTCATGCATCCTTTCTTACCAGCATGGCTTTCAAACGCGAACTCCAGCGCTCGTCCTGGATGCCGCGGGCGGTGCGGGCGCGGTGGCTGTAAGCAACCATGCCCAGCACAGTTGCGAATTCGGGCTCGGCCAAGGCGGATGGCATCTTCGCGATCGGCACCGGCCATGCCATACGGATTGGCTTGCGAACCACCGAATCTGCAACATCCATAATTCCCGGTAAGCGTGCGCCTCCGCCGCTCAGCACAAGTCCGGCGGCGCAAACTTCCAGCATTCCGGAGTGGCGCAAGTTTTCGCGCAGCATCTCGAAAAGCTCACGGGCGCGCGGCTCAAGAATTTCGCCGACCATGCGCTGCGAAACCAGGCGCGACGGGCGATCACCGACTGAAGGCACTTCCACTTCGTTGCCTTCGGGAATGAGCGTCACCACAGTGTTGCCAAATCCTTTTTTGATTTTTTCCGCTTCAGTGATCGGGGTGCAAAGGCCGACAGAGAGGTCGCTGGTGAAGTGATCGCCGCCGACCGGCAGCACGGTGCTGTGCGCGACAGCGCCTTCCTGAACCACAAGAACGCCGGTCGAACCTGCCCCGATGTCGACGAGGCATATTCCCAATTCGCGCTCGTCAGAACGAAGCACTGAGTCGGCGCAGGCGAGCGGCTCGAAAACCGTGTCGTCGACATGAACCCCGGCGCGGTTCACCGCAGTAACGACGTTCTGCGTGGCCGAAGTCGCCGCGGTGATCATGTGCACGCGAACTTCAAGGCGCGTGCAGATCATGCCGAGCGGGTCGTGCACACCGGACTGCTCGTCGAGGATGAATTCCTGCGGAAGCAGATGGAGCACTTCGCGGTCGGGCGGAAGCGGAATATTCTTCGCCTTCTCGACTGCCTGGCGAATCTCTTCGCGTCCAATCTCGCGCGAGCGGCTGAAGACCAGACCACCGTGCGTGTTAATCCCGCGCACGTGCGCGCCGGCGACGCCGAGGGTGGCGTGCTCGACCGGGATCCCGGCAACATCCTCGGCGCGCTCGACAGCCTTGGTGATCGATGCCACTGCCTTGTCGAGATCGACAATGATGCCCTTGCGCGAGCCGCGCGAATCAGCCAACCCGTGACCGCGATAGCGCAGACCGTTCTCGGTGATCTCGACAACGAGAACGCAGGTTTTCGCGCTGCCTACGTCGATGGCGGTCAAGAAATGCTCGGTCGGCCTGTTCATTAACGGCTGTCCTGTCCTTTCGCGATGGCTGGGCTGGGTTTACTGGAAATTACTTGTCGAGCTGCGCTCGGCCGGACAGCCGAGGCGGCTGTCCCTACGTGCTTCTTGCTGGCAACCGGCTTCGATGTCTTTGCTGGCGCGTGCACTGCGGCTTTGTGCACCGCAGGATGCCACTTTGCCGCAGGATGTTTGGCGGCGGTCTTCACCGCAGCTTTTGTGGTTGCGGCTGGTTTCTTCGTCGTAGCGACGTGAACCGGTTGTGGCGTCGGCTTTGGCTTCACAGGCTCGTGCTGCACCAGAATGGCTGGCTTTACTCCTGCAGCCAGTGCAGCCTTGACGGCCCTCGCCGAGAGCGCGGGTTGCGCCTGAGTTCCATGAAGATCGGGATTGACGATGATCTGGCGGTCGTAACGCAGGTCGACAGATTCCAGCTTCGGAAACTGCTGGCGCCATTCGCGGAGGTGTCCAACATATATTTTGTAGCGATCCAAATAGTTCGACGAGCCGAGGTGAACCAAAACTTCACCGTCAGGATCGTTGGTGAGGACTTTCACGTCTTCCGGGTCGGAGAGATCGACTTCGCTCAACTCCTGCGAGTAGTGCGCACCACCAGAATCCAACTCGTGGACGACCTGGCTGTAAATCTTCATTTGGGCCGAACGCGTAGAGAGCGGCTGGCTCGAACTCATGCCGAGGATCACCGGAAAGGAGTACTTCTTTTTCGACGAGAGCTCCATCAGGACGCCGGTGCTGTCGACGAGCATGATCTTGGAGCCGATCTGCGCGAACGCGACAGGCGTGCGCTCCTTGATCTCGATCTTGATGCGGTCGGGAGCGAAGCGCATGACGCTGGCGGATTCGACCCAGGGAATCTGCTGCAGCTGTTTTTGGCGCTCGTCGAGCGGAATAAAGAAGACGTTGCGGCCGATGTCGCCGCCCATGACTTCCATCACCTGGCCGCGTGTTACGTTGCTCAGGCCGGTCATTTGGATGTCGTCGCTGGAGTTCAACCTAAAGCGCCAGGAATGCTGGCCATAGTGATAGAGCCAAGAGGCGCCGATAGCGAAGATGCAAGCGATCACAATTGCAAGCAGAGCCCAGAAAATCTTGGTTGCGGTCTTCTTTGGCAGGGGACTGCGGCGGGCGGGAACGCGCTTTTGCGCGCGCAAAAATGGGGATTCCTTCTCCGCGTCCAAGTCGAGCAGGCGAGCGTCGTCCAGTTCTTCGCGCGCCGGTTCGTCGGGCGTGGAGTACAACTCTTCCTGGATGGTGGCAGATCCTCTTCTGGCCATCAACCGGTCAGTTGTCGAGGAAACCGCAGAGCAAGTTCAATATAACTTTATTTGCAGTGCGATAGGAAGAATAAAGTTGGTGCGTTTTGCACAGGGGAGCTGGTAGCCATCCGCCATCAGCCATCAGCGGTCAGGAAAAGCAAACCATCTAGGCGCAATGTTTGCAGATGAGCAGGAAACACAGATTCCTCTAAAACCTGAAGCTTCGAACAGTGGCAATCATATTTGGAGTGGCTGATGGCTGACGGCTGATGGCTCAAAGCTGTTATCATTCTCGACTTCTTACCATGCACCCGATACTTCTCAGTTTGCTGCTGGGCCTGACAGCGGCTGCGGCCAATGTGTTTGGCGGGACGATGATCGTCCAGAAAAACTGGGAGCGCTCCTACTTGAAGTATTTTGTCGCGCTGGGAGCGGGGTTCATGCTGGCGACGGCGACCATCGAAATCATTCCGCAAAGCCTGGCCCTCGCAGGGCAAAAGGCTGCGCTCCTGGTATTGATCGGTTACCTCATCATTCACTTCTTCGAGCACACCATCACCCCGCACTTTCACTTTGGTGAAGAAACCCACGCGGACGAATTTGTTGCGCCGCATAAAAGCGCCTCCGTCCTGCTCGGGCTCGTGATTCACACCTTCTTTGACGGGATTGCCATTGCGTCGGGATTTATCGTGTCCAACTGGTTGGGGTGGGTGATTTTTCTGGCGGTGTTTCTGCACAAAATACCTGAGGGATTCACGGTGGCGTCGGTCATGCTGGCCAGCGGGCAGAGTAAGAGGCTGGCGTGGGGGGCATCGGTATTACTGGGGGGCGCGACCTTGGCCGGGGTTTTGAGTATGGCCGCGATGAAGCAGCATATTGGGATCGGTTTGCCGCTGTCAGGTGGCGTGACGATTTATGTGGCGGCGTCGGATCTTATGCCGGAGGTCAACCGCGAGCCTGGAGTGAAGATGGCAGTGGTGGTGCTGTTGGGAGTGGCGGTGTTCTTTGTGTTGGACCGGTTGGTGCACTGAAGCAATTGAATCATTGAGACATTGAATCATTGAAAAAACGCACGAACACAAGTCTTGAATGATTCAATGATCCGATGACTCAATGATTCAATTTTGCAGAAGCCGTATCGCTACTCGACTGTGTGCTTGGCGGTGTAGCCTTCGCGGGCGATGACCTGGTACTTCACGTCTTTGCCCTTCTGGTCGCGAATCTTCAGCGGGCCACCGTCAGGAGCTACGACTTCCACTTTTAATTTGCGGTAGGTGCCGTCCAAAGCGGTGTTGGTCGGGCGATACACGAGCGTGTACTCGTGCCGAATGTCCTGGGCCAGTTCCTTGAATGCGTCGACCATATCACCGGTGAAGCGGGGCTGGAAGAAACGTCCGCCGGTCAGTTTGGAGAAGGTTTGCAACTGATTGTCGGCCTGCAGCCAGTCGATCTGGCTCATACCGTAGCTTGCCATCCCGTGACTCATGCCGGTGCAGTTATGGGTCTCGCAGTAGTTGCGAAGCACCCAACCGATGCTCATGGTGAAGATGGTGACATCCTTGGTGGTCTTGACCTTTTTCAATACTTCATCGAGCCGCAACTTACTAAAGGTGTCGATGCCGGTGCTGATCAGGATGAGGTATTTGTGACCTTCTATGCGATCGAGGCGATCCAGCGTGTCGTACACCGCGTCGAACAAATTAGTTTCGGAGAAACCCGGAATCCGCAAACTATTTAACGCGCCTTGTATCGCCTGTTTGTCCTGGGTGAAGTCCACGAGGATGTCGGGCTTCATGTCATAAGAAATGACCGCGACATAATCCTGCGGCTTCAGGGTGCTGGCGAAGATGTACGAGGCCTGGAGCGTGTCGTACATCAGGTAGTAGTTCGTTGATGCGAACTCTACCAGGAGAACCGCGGTGATGGGCGCTTCCTCAATCTTGAAGTCGCTCAAGGTCTGTTGCTTGCCATCTTCAAAGACTCGGAAGTTTTCCTTCTTGAGATTCGGAATGAACTGGCCATCCTTGGTGGTGACCATGACAGGGATAGTCACCAGCGGCACGTCTACGTGGATGGAATAATCCGGCATGCCCTCGATCTTTTTGGGCTTCTCGACGGGCGGCGGAGGCGGTTCCTCGGTCTTCTTCGGGATCGCGTAAGGGCCGGTACTCCCATTGGGGCCGCCGGCTTCGGGGGGCGCTTCCTGCTGGTTGGGGTTCTGCGAACCGGACTGTGCACCTGAGCCTTGCGAATTCGACCCAGACTGCGCGTTCAGGTGTCCGGGGAACACGAACAGGACTGCAACGGAAAAAGTTAGGAATAGTGCGCAGAATTGTGCGCTGCGAATGAATTTCTGAATGCAACCCATCGAAAACATTGGGGTCCTTCCGGCAACTCCCATGCTAGTATAGACGCACGGCTTCGTGATTGGGATGTTTTGCCTTGACCTCCCCAGCGGGCAAATCAACAAACGAAGTGAATTCCAGTAATTTGGGACCTTCCAGGTGGTCCTGAGGGCAAAATGAGAAAAGCTGCTCTCGGCGTCGTGGTAGTGTACGGTCTTCTACTCTCCTCGCTGACTTTCGCTCAAGATAGCAAACCAGTTAATACCTTTCCCCTCGACAAAATAGCCCCCGGCATGCACGGGATCGCATACACGGTCTTTCAGGGGACCACGCCTGAGCCGATGGATGTCGAAGTCCTGGGTGTGCTGAAGAATGCCAACGGGCCCAAAGGCGACATTATTCTTGTGCGCCTCGGAGGGGAGAAAGCGCAATACACCGGCGTAGTTGCCGGCATGAGCGGCAGCCCGGTCTACATCGACGGCAAATTGGCTGGTGCGGTCGCGTTCCGTATTGGCGAGTTCTCGAAGGAGCCCATCGCCGGGGTGACGCCGATTTCTGAGATGCTGGAGATCAGCGCGCTCGATACCACGCCGACCAGCGTTCCGGTACAAGCGAAGTCGCTGCCCTCGTTAACTTCGAAGACATCAGGGCCGGGCGTTTCCAGCGTTCCGGTGCAAAGCTTCGCGAACTACTTGAAGCCGATTGAAACGCCGCTGGTGTTTAGCGGGTTTTCGGAAGATGCAGTTCAGAGGTTTGCCGGCCAGTTTGCCTCGCAGGGAATTGTGCCGGTGATGGGTGTTGGCTCGGCGAGTTCTGTGAAGCAGCCGGAACCGCTGGTTCCGGGATCGGCAGTCAGCGCGGTGTTGGTCAGCGGCGACATGAATATCGCTGCGACTTGCACGGTGACTTATCTAGACGCGACACACCTCCTTGCCTGCGGCCATCCGCTGATGCAGTTTGGCATGGTCGATCTGCCGATGACCAAGGCGCAGGTGCTGGCCACGCTGCCGTCGCCGCTGAACGCTTTCAAAATCGTGAACGCGACGGAGACCGTCGGATCATTCGTCCAAGACCGCCACAACGGAATTCTGGGTGAGTTCGGCAAGGCTGCCGAAATGATTCCGGTGACTTTGACCATTCACGGCGGCACCACGCCAAAGGTCTTCCACTACGAAGTGCTAAACAATGCGCGCCTGAGCCCGGTGGCAATTTCGACCACGGTGTATAACGCGCTTCACGGTGTCAACGAATACGGCGACGAAACCACCTATTCGATGAAGGGCATCATTAACGTTGGCGGATTTCCTGAAGTGAAGCTTGAAGATATGTTTTCGGCTAGCGCTGACGGGATGCAGCCTGCCGCGATGATGGCGGCGAGCGCCATCGGCGGAAGTTTTGGGCGAATCTATGACAATCCTTACAGCACGCCCGACATCAAGGGCTTGCAACTGGATTTCGAGGTCACCAACGAACGACGTTCGGCGCGGCTGGAGAGTGCGCGGACGGATGTTAGCGAGGCGCGTCCCGGGGATGAAGTGATGGTTGAAGTTTTGTTGCGGCCGTATCGCGGCGACGCCATCATCGAACACGTGCCGGTGCACATTCCGACATCGGCATCGAAGGGCTCTACGCTACATGTCCTGGTCAGCGACGGTGACATGCTCGATCGCCTGCGCCATAGCCCGTCGGGACAGAAGCTCGACTTGGCTTCCACCATTGGCGTACTCAACAAACAGCACGTGAATAATCGGGTCTACGTTTCGGTTCTGGACCAGGATCCGGAGGCCATGGTTGCCGACAAGGTGATGCCGGCGCTGCCGCTGTCGGTCATGAACGTCATGGACGGTATGCGCGGTACGCAGGACATGACGGTTTTGGGCGAGTCGTCCGTCAGCGAGACGGCGACCAAGCCGCTGGATTACGTGGTCTCCGGAGCACAGTTGCTGTCGGTGACGATTAAGTAGGATAAAGTTCGGTAGATGGTAAGGCCCGCCGCACAAGCAGCGGGCTTTTTATTTTGTGCTCACGTCTATAATCCTCCACTAAGTTCCTGCTGACTGGAGGGGGTACATGATTCGTCGCCTCGCGATCATCTTTCTGCTGTTAAGTGGCATCTGTGTCGCGCAAGACACATCGCGCATGGAGCAGGTTATTCAGTCGTATGTTGCGGCGAAGCAGTTCATGGGTTCTGTGCTGGTTGCGAAGGGTGACCAGATCATCCTCAGTAAAGGTTACGGATTTGCGAACCTGGAGTGGCAGATTCCGAACTCGCCTGAATCGAAGTTCCGCCTCGGTTCTGTAACCAAGCAATTCACCGCGGCCTGTATCCTGATGCTCGAGGAACGCGGCAAGCTAAAGATCGACGAACCGATAAAGAAGTACATGCCAGACGCACCCGCCGCATGGGACAAAATCACTTTCTTTCACCTGCTGACCCATACCTCAGGCATCCCGAGCTTCACCGGATTCGCAGACTACGCCTCGACCGAAGCGATTGCCACGACTCCAGAAAAGCTGGTTGCGCGTTTTCGCGATAAGCCGCTCGAATTTCAGCCGGGCGAGAAATGGAATTACAGCAACTCCGGTTATGTCCTGCTGGGATATCTGATCGAGAAAATCAGCGGCGAACCCTACAGCCAGTTCGTTCAGGAAAATATCTTCACTCCGCTTGGAATGAAGGATTCCGGCTACGATTCGAACAAGGCGATCATTCCCCACCGCGATTCCGGTTACACGCCCAACGACAAAGGAGAGCTGCAAAATGCGGGCTACATCGATATGACAATCCCGCTTTCAGCGGGCGCACTCTACTCGACGACGCTCGATCTGCTGAAGTGGGAACAAGGCCTCTTCGGCGGCAAGCTCATTTCGGCCTCATCCCTGCAAAAGATGATTACCCCCTTCAAGAGTGACTACGCCTTTGGTTTGGCTGTTCGCGACGTGAAAGGGCACAAGCTGATTGAACATGGCGGCGGTATCGAGGGTTTCAACACCGAACTGGCCTACTACCCAGAAGAAAAGCTTACAGTCGTCGTTCTGTCGAACCAGAATACCGGCGCAACCGGCGATATCGCGATGAAGTTGGCATCTGTCACACGCGGAGAACCGGTGGTCCTGGTTTCGGAAAGAAAGGAGATCCAGGTTTCACCGGCAGTCCTGGAGAAATATGTGGGTACCTATGAACTCACGCCGAATTTCAGCATAGTGATGACCGTCGAAGGCGGACACCTTATGACCCAGGCGACCGGGCAGCCTAAATTCCCCCTCTTCCCTGAATCGGAAACCAAGTTCTTCCTCAAGGTTGTCGATGCTGAAGTGGAGTTTGTGAAGAACGACAAAGGTGAC
>Ga0134126_10012815_pt1 | contig 10584 bp, 10 predicted proteins | sample KB31752_FD_96881 | JGI IMG/M metagenome (GOLD analysis project Ga0134126, IMG submission 96881) | Terrestrial soil microbial communities with excess Nitrogen fertilizer from Kellogg Biological Station, Michigan, USA - KB3-175-2 | ecosystem: Environmental > Terrestrial > Soil > Unclassified ...
ACGCCATGCGCGGGCCGGAGCGGTCGATGCTGGTGATCACCCACTACCAGCGCCTCTTGGACTACATCCGCCCCGACCGCGTGCACGTGCTGGCGGCCGGCCGCATCGTCGCATCGGGCGGGCCGGAACTGGCGCACGAGCTCGAGCGCGAGGGCTACGACAAGTACGGGGCGCAGGCCGCATGAGCTTGGCGCGCGCCATCGAGACGGGCGACGTAGCCCGGCTGCCGTCGCGCCGCGACGAGGACTGGCATTGGTCCGACCTGCGCGGCCTGATCCGCCAGCTGCCGGCGCCGTCCGCGCCGATGGCTGGCGCGTTGCCGCCTGGACCGTTCGATGCGCTGGCGGACCGGATCGCGATTGTCGCCAACGGGCGCGGGCCGGCGGAGAGCGTGGGCGAGGACGTGACGGCGCTGCGGATCGTCGGTCGAGGCGACGGCGCGCACGCGGCCGACCATGCGATCGTCGTGCCGGCGGGCGCGAGCCTCGTGCTGCTCGAAAGCTACGAAGGTGAGGGCGGACACGTCGCCGAGCTCGACCTCGCGATCCGCCTCGGCGAGGGCGCACGACTGGAGCGCATCGTGCTGGCCGACGAGGACGCCGCCGCAGTGCTCGTCTCGCGCGCCGAGGTCGAGCTGGCGCCCGGCGCTTCGTTCGCGCAGACCGTGGTCGCGTCGGGCGCGCGGCGACAGCGGTTGGAGACGCGCGTTTCCCATCCGGGCGGCGGCGCCTCGGCGCGGCTGGACGGGGTCTATGTGGTGGCCGACCAGCGCCACGCCGACATCACCACCGTCGTCACCCACGAAGGGATGGACGGGACCACCGAGCAGCTTACCAAGGGCGTCGTCCGCGACCAGGCGCGCGGCGTCTTCCAGGGGCGGATCGTCGTGCAGCCGGGCGCCGACAAGACCGACGCGCGGATGGGCCACCATGCGCTGATCCTCTCCGAGCGCGCCGAAGTGGACGCCAAGCCGGAGCTGGAGATCTTCGCCGACGACGTCGCCTGCGCGCATGGCAACACGGTGGGCGCCCTGGATGAAGATGCGCTGTTCTACGCCGAGCAGCGCGGCATCCCGGAGCCCGAGGCGCGGGCGCTGCTCACCGAGGCGTTCCTCGGCGAGGTGGTCGACCGCATCGAACACGAGGGCGCGCGCGAGGTGGTGCGGGCCTGGGTGGCCGAGCGGCTGCAGGTGGCGTGATGGCGTTCGATGTCGAAAAGGCCCGCGCCGAGTTTCCGATCCTGCAGCGGCAGGTGAATGGGCGCCCGCTCGTCTACCTGGACAGCGCGGCGTCGGCCCAGAAGCCGCGGGCGGTGATCGAGGCGATGAGCGCCGCGATGGAGACCAGCTACGCCAACGTCCACCGTGGGCTGCACACGCTCGCCAACGAAACGACGGAAGCCTATGAAAAGGCGCGCGAAAACGTCCGTAGGCTAATCAACGCCGATAGCGCCTCCGAAGTCGTTTTCACCAAGGGCACCACCGAGGCGGTCAACCTCGTCGCCTCCTCGTTCGGGCAGCAGCTCGCGGCCGGTGACGAGATCGTGCTCTCGGTGATGGAGCACCACGCCAACATCGTGCCCTGGCACCTGCTGCGTGAGCGCAAGGGCGTCGTGCTGAAGTTCATTCCGATCACGGACGCCGGCGAGCTCGACCTGGCCGCCTACCGCAACCTCCTGGGTCCGCGCACGAAAATGGTGGCGGTCAGCCACATGTCGAACGTGCTGGGCACGGTCAATCCGGTCGCCGAGATCGTCGCCGAGGCGCATGCGGCGGGCGCCGTAACGTTCGTCGACGGCGCGCAGGGCATCGTTCACCTGAAGGTCGACGTGCAGGCGCTGGGCGCCGACTTCTACGCCTTCTCCGGGCACAAGCTCTACGGACCGACCGGCATCGGCGCGCTCTACGGCAAGGCCGAGCGGCTGGCGGCGCTGCCGCCGTACCAGGGCGGCGGCGAGATGATCGGCCGTGTCACGCTGGACGAGATCACCTACGCCGACCCGCCGCACCGGTTCGAGGCCGGCACGCCGCCGATCCTCGAGGCGATCGGGCTCTCGGCGGCGATCGAGTGGCTGGCGACGCTCGACCGCGGCGCCATCGCCGCCCACGAGCATGCGCTCTACGCGCGGGTGAAGCAGCGTCTCAACGGCGCCAACTGGATCCAGGAGATCGGCCAGGCGCCTGGCAAGGGCGCGATCTTCGCCTTCACCATGGAGGGCGCGCACCCTCACGACGCCGCCCAGATCCTCGACCGCTATGGGGTGGCGGTGCGCGCCGGCACGCACTGCGCCGAGCCGCTGCTCGCCCGCTACGGTCTGACCTCCAGCGCCCGGGCCTCGTTCGGCCTATATAACACCCTCGAGGAGGCCGACTCGTTCGTCGACGCCCTCGAAAAGACCAGGACATTCTTCAGCTGATGGACGACGCGACCCTCAACACCGACCAAGCCTCGCGGGCGCTCAGCCCGGGCGAGCTCGACGCGCTCACCGACCAGCTCGTCGAGAAGCTGAAGACCGTGTTCGACCCGGAGATCCCGGTCGACATCTACGAGCTCGGCCTCATCTACAAGGTCGACGTCTCCGACGATAAGGACGTGGTCATCGACATGACCCTGACCGCGCCCGGCTGCCCGGTCGCGGGCGAAATGCCTGATTGGGTGCGCGAGGCGGTGGAATCGATCCCCGGTATCAAGTCGTGCACCGTGAACCTGGTGTTCGACCCGCCGTGGGATCCCTCGCTGATGTCCGACGAGGCGAAACTCGAACTCAACATGTTCTGACCCCATATCCCAGCCATGGATGCCACCGTTCAGCCCAGAGCCCGCCGCCCGCGCCCCAAGGTCGTCACCCTGACGGACGCTGCGGCCGCGCGGGTCAGGGAGATCATCGCCAAGAGCGACAAGCCCTACCTGCGGGTGGGAGTGAAGAACGGCGGCTGCGCCGGCCAGGAGTACGTGCTGGAGTATGCTCAGGCGCCCGAGCCACTCGACGAGGTCGTGGAGGACAAGGGAGTCAACATCGTCGTGGACTCCAAGGCGGTGCTGTTCCTGATCGGCGCCGAGATCGACTACGAGGTGAGCCGGCTCGCCGCCAGGTTCACTTTCCACAATCCCAACGAGACCGACGCCTGCGGCTGCGGCGAGAGCGTGACGATCGAGCCGGCGAAGCTGGATTAGGGCGAGCTGCCGCCAGTTTCGCCGACCATGAGCGCTAGACGCCGCTCGGGCCGCCTCGGCCTTACGCCGCAGTGGCCTTCCACTCGGCGCGGCTGACGCGGTTGCGGCCGGCGCGCTTGCTCTCGTAGAGCGCGGTGTCGGCGCGGTCCATCAGCGAGGCGGGCGTCTCGGTCGGGCGGCGCTGGGCGAAGCCGGCGGAGATGGTGACCGTGCCGAGCTCTTCGCTGGTCGAGCGGCGCTTCAGCCGGCGCGAGGCGATCTCCTGGCAGATCTCGTGGAGGATGGCGTCCACCTCGCCCCCGCTCTCGGTCGAGAAGATCATCGCGAACTCCTCGCCGCCGTAGCGGGCCGCGAACCGGGGCGGCGCGCCGACGCGGCCGATCACGCCGGCCACGTAGCGCAGCACCTGGTCGCCGGTCTGGTGGCCCCAGGTGTCGTTGAAGATCTTGAAGTGGTCGATGTCGAGCACCGCCAGCTGCAGCGGCACCCCGCTGAGGTCGGCCGCTGCGCAGGCGCGCGCCAGCTCCTCGTCGAACGCCTTGCGGTTGGGCAGGCTGGTCAGCGCGTCGGTGGTCGCCTCGCGCCTGGCCTGCGCCAGGGTGTCGCGCAGCCGGCCGACCTCGGCGTTGGAATCCGCCAGCTTCTGCTGCAGCACCATGTTCTCGGTCTGCACGAGATCGGTGGCCTGGGTCAGGCCGCGGATGACGGTCTTCACCTCATCCGCCGCGCGGTCGTCGCGCAACTCGTGGCGGGCGGCGGCCAACTGCTGGCTGTAGCTGGCGTTGGTGCGCTGGGCGCTGCGGATCGCCTTCGACACCGTGGCCAACTCGTGGGTCAGCAGGTCGCCGGCGTCCTTGATCTCGTCCTGCAGCCTGACCTTGGGCAGGAAGTTGTGGGCAAGCTCCTCAGCGACGAGGTCGCTGATCGGCTCGCCGCTCTTCAAGAGGCGCTCGATCTCACGGGCGAGGGGGCCTTCCGGATCGGCGAGCAGGTGCAGCCAGAGCTCGAAGTTGAGGGCGGTCGGCCACACCGACGCTTCCTGCATCCGGTCGAGTGCTGCGTGCGCCACCTCGTAGGCCTTCGGGCCACGCAAGGCGAGCTCGGTTTCGCCGGGCATTCATCCCCCCAATTGCTGGGCGGACCATAGGAGCAAGAGTTCAAACAGCCCGTTAAGCCTACAGGCGGCGCAGCAACCCTGACACGGTGTGCGGGCGAGCTACTTGCGCGCCAGGAAGGCTGGCACGTCGGCGCCGAAACCGACCACGCGCCGGTCGTCGTCACCGCGGCCGTGCGAGCCGCTGCGGCGCGACTCGTGGCGGGGCTCTTGCCGCTTGTCGGCGCGCGCTTCGTGGCGCGGCTCGTGACGCTGTTCGCGCGGTTCGGGACGGGGCTCTGAACGCGCTTCGGGGCGAGACTCGGCGCGCGGCCGCTCGGCTCGGTCGCTGCGCTCGCGGCGCGGCCGTGGCTTGCGGCGTGGTTCCTCGGATTGTTCGGGGGCGACGGCCGCGGGCGCGGCGGCCGGCGGTTCGTAACCTTCCGGGCGCGGCGTCGGCCTGGCCGGCTCCATGGCGGCGACCGAGGTCTCGCTGGCCGGGCGGCCGTAGCTGCGATCGCGGCGCTCGGGCCGGCGGCGGGTGTCGCGCGAGCGGCCGTCGGACTTCACCTCGCTCCAGTCGATGTCGAGCTTGATCTCTTCCGGCGCCTTGCCGATCAGCTTGACCACCTTGTCGAAGTTGCGCCCGTCGGCGGGGGTCACCAGGGTGATCGAGTCGCCGCTGCGGCCGGCGCGGCCGGTGCGGCCGATCCGGTGCACATAGTCGTCCGCATGGTGCGGAACGTCGTAGTTGAAGACGTGGCTGACCTCGGGAATGTCGAGGCCGCGCGCCGCGACGTCGGAGGCGACCAGCAGCCGCAGCTCGCCCTTGCGGAACGCGTCCAGCGTCTTCATCCGCTGGTTCTGGTCCAGGTCGCCATGGATGGGCGAGGCGTCGAAGCCGTGCTTCTTCAGCGACTTGGCAACGATATCTACTTCGCTCTTGCGGTTGCAGAACACCAGTCCTGTCGTCAGGCTGGTCTGTCCGATCAGCTTGCGCAGCGCCAGCCGCTTGGCGCCCGGATCGCTCGTCGGCACGCGGAACACGTGCTGGGCGATGGTCTCGGCGGTGGTGGCGGGCCGGGCGACCTCGATGCGGGTCGGGTCCCTCAGGAACTGCTTGGTGAGCCGGGTGATCTCCGGCGGCATGGTGGCCGAGAAGAAGAGGGTCTGCTTGTTCGCCGGCGTCATCTTGAAGATGCGCTCGATGTCGGGGATGAAGCCCATGTCGAGCATGCGATCGGCCTCGTCGACCACCATGATCTGCACGCCGGTGAGCAGCAGCTTGCCGCGCTCGAAGTGGTCGAGCAGGCGGCCGGGGGTGGCGATCAGCACGTCGACGCCGCGGTCGAGCTTGGCTTCCTGGTCGCCGAACGAGACGCCGCCGATCAGCAGCGCCCACGAGAGCTTCTGGCCCATCGAGTAGCGCTCGAACGAGGCGGCGACCTGGTCGGCCAGCTCGCGCGTCGGGCAGACCACCAGCGAGCGCGGCATCCGCGCCTTGGAGCGGCCCGCCACCAGGCGGTCGATCATTGGAAGGGTGAAGGCGGCGGTCTTGCCGGTGCCGGTCTGGGCGATGCCGAGCACGTCGCGGCCGGCGAGGGCCACGGGGATGGCCTGGTCTTGGATGGGGGTGGCCTCGGTATAACCCGTCGCGGCGACCGCTTGGAGGGTCGCAGGGCTGAGGCCCAGTTTGGAAAATTCTGTCATGTCTCGAGTAATTCGAACCGGCGAATCAGGCACGGATGATGCGCGCCACGACCCGGTTCGGGCGATCGGAACATAGGTATGCGACCTTGCGAGTCAATGCAGGGGCGCCTGCCTTCGATGTCGCGCCCGCGTTGCAGGCCAAGGCGCGCTCCGCTCTGCGGCCTCCACGAGACGGCTTTGCAACGTAGCGGGCGGTTCGCCTATGCGGCGAACTCGCCATATTGTCGCACCAGCTCTGCCAAGTTGTCGCACCACAACCGCCGCGTTTTCGCCCTGCGACATAGTTAGCGGAGCTGTCAGGTTGGCTGTTGGGATCGGGGCCCTCGGCCGTGGAGACGTGGGACGAAATGCAAACCAGGATCTTGGCGGGCGCCGCCCTTATCGGCGCCATCTCTCTCGGTGGATGTGCGACCCAAGACTACGTGAACAAGCACGTGGCAGTGGTGCAGGACCAGGTCACGCAAACGCAGGCCCAGCAGACGCAGCAGGGCCAGCACATCGACCAGCTCGACCAGAACACCAAGGACGCGATGTCGCGGGCCGAGGAGGCGCACAAGCTGGCGGAGGGCAAGTTCCTCTACTCGATGGTGCTGTCGGACGACTCGGTGAAGTTCCCGCTCGATTCGTCGCGACTTTCGCCGGAGGCCGAGACGCGGCTCGCCGACTTCGTGACCAAGCTGTCGAGCGACAACCGCAACGTCTACGTCGAGATCCAGGGCCACACCGACAAGACCGGGTCCGACGCCACCAACATGCGGCTGGGCGAGGCGCGCGCCGAAGCCGTGCGGCTCTTCATGAACCGCAAGGGCGTGCCCCTGAACCGGATGGCGACCATCTCCTATGGCGACACCTCGCCGGTGGCGCCGAACAACACCCGCGCCGGGCGGGCGCAGAACCGCCGCGTCGTGCTGATCGTGATGGCTTGATCGCAGCGGCAATCCGGGCGCGCAGACCCGGAGCCGCCTGCGAGACGCCGGGGCGTCGCTGAGGCCCAGACCGGAGCCCGGTCTGGGCCTTGGTGCGTTTGGGCAAGCGCCTCCTCGGAAGGTCGGGTCAGCGCAGGCCGAGGAGGTCGGACCAGCGCCACTCGCCGGCGACCAGCTCGACCTGCGGCGAGCCGTCGTTCAGCGACAGCAGTATCGGGCCGCGCACCCGCTGATGACGGCAGGCAGCGGGCGCGAAGGCCACTTCCCAGGTGATCGCCTCCCGGACGGCGGCCAGGCCCTTGCCGTCCTCGGCGCCCGACTGCACCCAGTCGCCGTTCCAGATCAGGATGGAACGGCCGCTGCCGGCGGCGTGCATGGCGGCTCTCGCGAGCGGGTCCTTGCGCAGCGCCGCCTGCACCCGGCTCGCCATGTCGCACTCGCCCCCGCCCCCGCCAGCGCCGTTGCCGCCCCCGCCAGCGCCAGCGCCGTCACCGGCGCCGCCCGCAGCTTCGCGAGCCGCCGCCAGCTGGGAGTCGACGAGCTGGTCGAGGTTGGCGCGCGGCGTCCGCGAGGCGACGCGCACCGCCGGCGGCGAGGTCGGCGCGCGCGGTGCGGGCGAGCGACGCGCGATGAACGCCACGGGCGGCGGCGGGGTCGGATGGGCGGCCGGCGGCCTGGCGGGCGCCTTGTGCGCGGGCGCCGGCTTGGCCGGAGCCGCGGGTTGCGGCGCGGGCGGCTTGGGCGCGGGCGGCAGCGGGACCGCGGCGAGGCTGACCGGGATTTCCAGCCCGGGCAGCGGCGGCGCGACCGTACGCCAGCCGAGCAGCAGCACGGTGAACAGCGCTGCGTGCAGGCCGGCGCTGAGCGCGGCCGCGCCCGCGCGTCCACGCCAGCGGCGGCGATGCGGCGGCGAGCGATCCATGCGGCTGTCGCCCCGAATCCCTGAGAGCCTCTACCAGCGCCTCAGGGACCACGCATCGGCGTCAGCATCGTGGCGCGATCGTGGCGCGACGCCGCCGGCGCCCGCGCCCCGCCAGTCCGGTCAGGCCGGCTGCTTCGTCCGCATCGCGCCCATGAAGTCGCGCTTGCCGAGCGGCACGCCCTTGGAGCGCAGGATGTCGTAGGCGGTCGCGGCGTGGAAATAGAAGTTCGGCAGCGAGAACGACATCAGGAAGTTCTCTGCCGTGAACGGCACCTCGAAGCTGCGCATGCGGAAGGTGACGTCCTTGCCCTCGAGCGCGTTCACCTCGTCCGGCGTCAGCTTCTGCAGCGCCGCGCGGGTCTCTTCGACCAGCGCCTGCAGCTGCACGTAGGTCAGCGGGCGCGTCTCGTTCGGCGGCGCGAACGCGCCCGCCTTGGCGCCCTCGATGGCGCCGCGCGAATGGTGGACGACCGAGATGATCTGGAAGCGGAACGGCAGCATGTCGTCCCAGAGCCGCGTCTCGACGATGGATTCCGGATCGATGTTGTTGTCCTGGCAGTGCGCCAGCCCGCGGCCGAGGAAGCCGGAGACGCCGCCCAGCGTCTGCAAATAGGACGCGACGGTCAGGTCGTAGAGAGGAACGCCCATGGGATGTCTCCTTGCCGAGGTCGAGTTTCGATAGGAGACTAAGGCGCGCTGACGCGGCGTGCGGCAAGCCGTTTCTGAAGGCGAGGGTGCCTGGGAGCTAACGCGCCCACGGTGACCGGGGCTGCGACGGCGGGGGCATGGCCGACGGCGCCTGGCGCCGCGCTGAGACGCGCTCGTACTGGCGGCCGGCGTCGTCGCCGTGGATGGCGCGGAACAGCGCGACATACCCCGTCTGGAACCAGATCGAGACCAGCAGCACGCCGCCGGCGACATCGACCGTGGCCAGGGAGTTGTAGAGAGCTTCGTAGATGAAGCGGAGCATGAGGAGACCGCTGCGCAATGGGGGCTGCTTGACGCGCCTGAAGGTGAGGTCGTTGCGCGCGGGCGGCTCTTCAAGCCCTGGGCTGAGGTCCCTGGCCTGAGGTGCGCGACTACGGAGACGGGGCCGCCAGGCGCCTGAACACGGCGTTCCGCTTCAGGAAGGCCGCGGCCGGCGGCAGAACTCGATCGGCGCGCCGCACTTGTCGGTGATGCGCAGGATCCGCACGCCGGTCGGACAGAGCTCGCATCGCCAAGGCCTGGGCGATGTGCAGGCGCCCTGCTGCACGAGCCGGCTGCCGTAGGCGCATTTCGGCGGCCGCGGCGCGGGGCTCGTCGCGGGATGACGGGCGGGCTGGCCCTCGGCCGCCGTCGCCGCCAGCGTCATCGCCGCCAGGCCGAGGACAATCCCTACGCGCATGCAGACCAGCGTTCGCCCAAGGCGCCGCCTTGTCAACGGCTCACGGGCCGAACCTGGGCCGAACCGCGGTTCACACTACGGGTCGCGGCCCGATCGGGCCGGCCAGCGTCTCGGCGAGGCGTCGCAGCGCATCGGCGAGCACCGCGCGGCGGCCGGGGCCGCCCAGCGAGATGCGCATGCCAGGCTCGGCGGCCGCGCCAATGGCGAACGCCTCCTGGGTGACCAGCGCCAGTCCGCGGGCCTCGGCGGCCGCCCGGATATGCTCGGGCGCGGCGGCGGCGGGCAGCGGCAGCCAGACGTGCAGGCTCTCCGCCGAGCCCACGGCGTCCGGCAGCAGTTGCGCGGCCAGCGCCCGGCGCGCGCGCGCCTCGGCGCGGACGGCGGCCAGCAGCGCCTCGGCGCGGCCCTCGCGGATCCAGGTAGTGGCCACCGCCGCCATCACCGGCGGCGGCGTCAGTGCGATGGCGCGCAGTCCGCCGGCGATCCGCGCGGCGTCGCCGGGCGTGGCGCAGACCACGTAGGCGACGCGCAGGCCCGGGCTCAGCGTCTTCGACAGCGTGCCGATATAGACCCAGCGCGCCGGCAGGAAGGTGGCGAGAGCGGGCGGCGGCGCGTCGAGCAGGCGGCTGTAGGGATCGTCCTCGACCAGCCAGGCGCCGGCGGCCTCGATGATCCGCGCGAGTGCGCGGCGTCGCGCCGCCGGCGTCGTCCGTGCGGTGGGGTTCTGCATCGTCGGCGTCAGGTAGACGGCCATGGGGCGAGCGCGCGCGCAGGTCTCCTGCAGCGCTTCGGGGATCGGTCCGTCCGCGTCGACGGGGCAGGCGATCGCCCGCAGGCCGAGCTGGTCGGTGACCGCCTTGAAGCCAGGATAGGTGAGGGGCTCTGCGACGACGGCGTCGCCGGCTTTGCAGAGCGTCGAGAGGGTTGCGGCGAGTGCGGCCTGCGCCCCCGGACTGACCAGCACCGTCTCCGGCGCCCGCTCGCCGAGGCAGGGCGCCAGCCACGCCGCGCCCGCGCCGCGCTGACCGAGCGTCCCGAAGCCGGGATGGTAGGCCATCAGGCGGGCCGGATCGGTGCGGGTCAGGATGGCGTCGATGGAGTCGCGCAGCAGCTCGGCCAGCGACAGGCCCTCGGGCGGCGGCGGCAGGTTCATGCTGAGGTCGATCAGGCCGGCGTCGTCCTCCTCGGCGCCCAGCCGCACGAACGTGCCGCGTCCGACGGCGCCTTCGACCAGGCCCCGCGCGTGGGCCGCCGCGTAGGCGCGGGTCACCGTGGTGAGGTCGACGCCGAGCTGCTCGGCGACCTGCCGCTGCGCCGGCAGGCGGTCGCCGGGCTGCAGCTCGCCCTCGTGGATCGCCGCCTCGAGCGCACGG
>Ga0134126_10012817_pt1 | contig 10584 bp, 4 predicted proteins | sample KB31752_FD_96881 | JGI IMG/M metagenome (GOLD analysis project Ga0134126, IMG submission 96881) | Terrestrial soil microbial communities with excess Nitrogen fertilizer from Kellogg Biological Station, Michigan, USA - KB3-175-2 | ecosystem: Environmental > Terrestrial > Soil > Unclassified ...
CTCATCGATGGTGCCGTAGACGTTGTCCCGCAGGATGCGGCCAGTCTCGTCAAACATGCGCTCGGTGCCGTCGCTCTCTTCGAGCCGGCCGCGAGTTGCGTATTTCTCGGCCGCCGCACGCGCCTCGCGTAAGAGCTCGAGCCCGCCGCCTGGCGTTCCCGCAGCCTCTTCACCCTCCTCCCCCTCTTCGTCTTCCTCATCCTCCTCGCCATCCTCGTCCAGGCTCGACTCGAGCTCCGCAGGCTCACCCTCCTCGGGATCGGCATCCGCCAACGGCTCCTCTGCCTGCGACGGGGCGCTCGCCGCCCGAAAGGTGGCGACTTCGATGATCTCCTGCCCGAAAAAGACATGCGCCAGGCGAAAGCGCCGCCCCACCAGCCGGCAGTTCCGGAAGAGCCGTTTGACCTGCTCCGGGAGCGCATCGGTGGCCACATCGAAGTCCTTGGGCTCCATACCGAGCAGCAGATCCCGAACACAGCCGCCCACCAGGAAGGCGTGAAATCCGGCGTCCTTCAACCGGTACAGCACCCGCAGGGCGTTCTGAGAAATGTGGGAGCGGGAGACCGTGTGCTCCGCCCGCGGGATGATCGTGGGCGTGGCCGCAGGTGCCACCAGGTGCGCTGGAGGGGAATTCAATTCGTAGCTTTCGGCTTAGGTCCGGGACGCAGCCTTCCATTATACGCAGGCCAGGGCCCGATCCCGTTATGGGACAACGTATTGGGCGCCAGATTGGACACTGTACTCCCCTCTGCATTCCGGCCCACCTCTGGCCTCGACCGGCCGCAAATCAAGGGGTCGCCTTAGACATTGCGACCGATCTCACCTAGGCTCGGTGCTCCCCGCACTACGGCCGCGGGAAATAACTCGGGGGTGACAAATGGCTGGTCCGGCAAAGCTCAGGCGCGATGCAGGAGTCATCGGGCTTCTGTACGCGAGTCTCGGCAGCATCATCGGCTCGGGGTGGCTGTTCGGCCCGCTGCACGCCGCGGTCGAGGCCGGGCCCTGGAGCGTCTGCTCGTGGGTGATCGGCGCCGGCGCCATCCTGCTTCTCGCCTTCGTGTTCGCCGAGCTCTCGACCATGTTTCCGAACTCGGGCGCCCTGGTGCACATGACTCATGTCAGCCACGGCGACCTCGTCGGCAAGATCTGGAGCTGGATCCTGTTTCTGGCATTCGTGACCGTGCCACCGGTGGAGGTGAGCGCGGTACTCACCTACTCCAACAATTACATACCGGGACTGATCGAACCGCAGACGGGGCTGATGACGGCCGTTGGCATGGGCTGGGCAGCGGTGCTCTTTGCCGGAGTGGTGGCCCTCAACTTCCTGGCCGTGCGCTGGGTTCTCGCCATCAACAGCGCGACGACTTGGTGGAAGCTCATCATTCCCATCCTGACCATAGGCATTCTGGCGGCGTACTCGTTCCATCCGCACAACATGGTGGTGCACGCCGCCAGCACCCCGAAGAGCGGCATCTTCACGGCCGTGGCGACGGCCGGAATCGTCTTCAGCTTTCTCGGCTTCCAACAGGCGATCGCCCTCGCGGGAGAGACGCGCAACCCGAACCGCTACGTGCCCATCGCGCTGATCAGCTCCGTGCTCATCGGCATGTTGATCTACGTGGGCCTGCAGATCGCGTTCATCACGGCACTCAACCCCGCGGATATCGGCAATGGCTGGGCGCAGCTGCACTTCACCGGCATGTTCGGCCCTCTTGCCGCCATCGCTGTCGGCGTAGGCGCGCTCTGGTGGGCGATCGTCCTCTACGTGGACGCCATCATCTCGCCTCTCGGGACTGCATTCATCTATGTGACCGGCAGCCCCCGCATCATCATGGCCGCCGGCGAGATGGGGAATGCACCCGCGCGCATGACACAGCTCAGCCGCCACGGCGTACCGTGGAAGGGACTCGTGGTCACCTACATCGCCGGCGTCGTGTTCTTCTTCCCCTTCCCCTCGTGGCAGAAGCTGGTATCGGCGGTCTCCCTCATCACCGTACTCTCCTACAGCATCGGGCCGGTGATTCTGCTGCACCTGCGCAAGGCCATGCCCGACGCCGAGCGGCCGTTCCGGCTGCGCGCGGCCGGGATCATCGCGCCCATCGCATTCGTCGCCTCCAACTGGATCATCTACTGGACGGGGTATGACATCGGCGAGTGGATGTTCAGCGCCGTATTCGCCTACATCGTGGTGTACCTCGTCTGGTGCGCGATACGCCGCCGGCCTCTGCGGCAGATCGGCTGGCGAGAGGGCTGGTGGGTGATTCCCTATCTCGCGGGGATGTGGATCGTGAGCTACCTCGGCCCCGCGGGCGCCATGGGGGGTAAAGGGGTCATCGGGTTCTTCACCGGGATGGGAATCATCGCGGTGTTCAGCCTAGTAATCCTTTGGCTCGCGCTCGCGTCGGGGCAGAGTGCCGAGGACGTGCGCCGATGTGCCGAGCGCGTGAAGACCCTCGGGTCCTGCGGCACCGAATCCCGCAGCCCGATGGAGCTCGAGCCCGCTCCCTGAGCCGGGGGCATACCCCCCAAAGCGTGCCTATGTCCTTGAAATCACCGGACCATTGCCAGCCGGGGAATCCCCCCTATAATACCGCGCTCCTGAAGCCGGCCCCCAAAGCCATACCGCGCTCCCTTCGTCTAGAGGCCCAGGACATAGCCCTCTCAAGGCTGTAACACGGGTTCGAATCCCGTAGGGAGCGCCATAAAAACGGTCCGTTCTGAGCGGATGGGTGACGATTTATTCCGGGGGCATAGGTAACACTCTAGCCTGGAATGGATTCTCCGCGCACCCGACCCGGCCTGTCTCGTCGTCGAAGAACCCCAGGTCGTAGTGCATAAAGCTCACCAGCCGTAAGCGTTTCCTATTGGCCGTATTGATTACCGGCCCCAAAAGTGCCGCACGATCGCGACTGCGCCAAGGACGAAGACGGCCAGGGTAAATAGGAAGGCGATTCGTAGCCATCAGAACTAGTTCCTGGCAGTGGCGCGATCGACCGATCTTGACAGCGGGTTGGTGAGCGCCTCTTCCTCGATCCATTCGCCCGCGACCAAGACGGGCGGCGCGAGTACCACAACACGAGCCACGCACGCCAAGAGACCGGGTGCAAGGACCATACTTAACAAGCAGAATTCTGGCGGCGACCGGGGCAACGAACAGGTAACCGGCGAAGATCCGAAGCAAGCGTCTGCTCATAGTAAGCGTTTGGCAGTCACCGAATTGACTTCCTTGTGCCGTGTTTGGGCGGCAATGATTCAAGGGAGTAAACCCTCAATCCGGTTGATGGGATGGTCAGCGACGCGCTCGAGGACGCAGCGCAGATACGCTTCCGGATCTTCTCCCCCTCAAGCAGCCGAGCTACCGGCTGATGCTGTGCGGCTGGGTTGCGCGGGGTGACGTTGCGTCGCTTCGTCATCACCGCAACGCCTGATTCAAAGGCTTCCAGAGCCATCGATCTGGTCGATCGGCGCTTCTACGCCGAGGGCTCGGATCGACTGTGGGTGGCAAATATCACCTACATTCCGACCTGGGCGGGATTTCTGTATCTGGCGATGGGGACGGACGTGTATTCCCGACGGATCGTGGGATGGCCAATGGAGACACACCTGCGCATCGAGCTGATTCTCTCGGCACTCGAGATGGCGCTCACACAGCGTCGTCCAGAGGCGGTGATTCATCACTCGGATCGCGGCTGCCATTACACGAATTAAGCCTTCGGCAAGCCCTGCAGGAAGCTGGTGTCATGCCCTCGATGGGCTCAGTCGGTAATGCGTACGACAACGCCATGGCGGAGGGCTTCTTCGCCACGCTCGAGCACGAGGTGCTGAGCGGTCACCGGTTCCGCTCCCACGGGAAGCCAAGATGGCGATCTTCGAATGGATCGAGGGCGGCACAACCGCATCGTCAACATTCCGGCGTCGGGTAAGCCAATCAATGTCAGTGACTTGGGCGAGCTGTATGCGACTAAAACCGAGTCTACGTGGTGCCGCCATCCGAAGACACATAGATGTCATCTCGGCATGCTTGCTTTTCGTAACATGCGAGCGCAATATCACCACCAGTTAGGATCAGGGTGGTTAGGCAGGGTTTCCGTTCTGCGGCCATGAAATGGCTGGAATACAGGGGGATCGAAATGATCAAGGTGTATTCGTCGTTTACTGCAATTACCTGGTGTTCACTGAGATTGCAGTCATCTGATCCTTTCACAGTTAGAATCTGGCGCGCGCTCCTCTAAAGCGCGCCTGCTCGCACTCTTCTCTAGCCTCAAGCCGCTGTCCTGTTCCGTGCGCACGCTCGGAGCGGCAGCCGCCGTATGCCCATCGACGAGAACGGCACCCACAAGCCGAGTTGGTAGTCGGAGGATCAATATGTGGTCTCAAAGTAAAGGTACACAACCACCACGCGGTTCCCAGCCGCTGGGCGCGGCTAGGTATGCGACTTGGTTCGCAGCTCTGCTCTGGAGCGTCATGCTCGTAATTTCTTTCCCTGCGCGAGCTCAGAGTTTTGCTACCATTTCCGTTACTGTAGATCCAAACGACAACGTGTGGGTTTATGGCCCTTGGGCTACGTTTGAGGAGGCCGGGAATGCAATCGCATCGCCGAATGGCTTTCACGTAACCACTTGCACGCCTTCGGGCGTCCCTTCAGGATCCCCATCTGAGGGATTTTGTGGCTATACAAAACCCGGATCCCCAGTGTATTGTCCCGGAGGAGACCCGCAGACGTCCACAGCTTGCATACGCGTCTATGTCGGCGCTGGTCCGGCGCAGGAATACTTCGTCCAAACGACCACCACGTCGCCGTCTCAAGCTGATGCTGGCTGCTCAGATCTGGCGTGTGCAAACGGCCCCGATCCGGTCAACCCCTCCTCAGGCAATGAGTTCCTCGCCGAAACAGACATTGAAGCAGGGGTTCTGCCGCAGTCGCTCCCTTTCAAACGCTACTACAACAGTCTTAACACTAGCGCATCGGACCTCGGATCGGGCTGGAGCCATAGCTTCAGCCGGCATCTTAAGATCTCCTCCGTGCAACTAACTTCCTCCAACACGTCTTCCCCCTATATAGCGCAGTCGGACGCCTGTACGGTCGGCTGGACAGAAATCAGAGGTAGCGTAGCGGGATTCGAGACGGCCTCAGCATCGTTTTCCAATGGTGCCTGCACGGTCTCGAACGGCTCGGCCGTCATGGTAGTTCCGATATATACAACTCCGAACCCGCCAGTTCCTATGGCCACCATCCAGGCGTACAGGGACGACGGTCACATCGTCAGTTTCACCTCAAGCGGCACAACAATCACGACAGAGCCCGGCGTTGGTTATAAGCTCGTGAGCACTTCAAGCGGAGGCTATCAGCTCCTAGACGAGAACGACAACGTGGAGACCTACGACGGCTCTGGAAAGCTTCTCACGATCGCTGATCGAGCCGGCAATGCGCAGACTCTCTCCTATAGCGCCTCTACCGGTCTTCTCACTTCCATCACCGATAACTTTGGCCATTCACTGACTCTTGCTTATGACAGTCAGAACCGACTGCAGACCGTGGCGCCGCCGGATGGTTTATCTGTCCAATACGCTTACAACGGCGCCGGGGATCTCTCCCAGGCCACCAATCTGGATACCAGTACGCGCCAGTACCTTTATGCCGATCCGAATTGGCCTACCGGCCTCTCAAGCGTGGTGGATGAGAATGGCCAGACTGAGTTCAGCCTAAGGTACGATCCCAAAGGACGGGTCGTAAGCTCCACCCTGGGTGGGGTTTCCTCGTCCGTGAGCTTCAGCTATAACAGCGATGGCACTACCACCGAGACCGATCCCCTGGGCGCGGCGCGCACCTTCGCGTTCCAGCAGGTCGGACATCATGAGCTCAGTAGCTCTGTGTCGGGTTCGCCCTGCTTCCCCTGCGGGTACGCTGCTTCAACCAGCTACGACAGCGGCGGCTTCCCCGCGAGCGAGACGGATTTCAATGGGAACGTCACCACATATGTTTACGACGACGCAAGGGGTCTCGAGACGTCCCGGACAGAAGCCTCGGGCACCGCTGCGGCGCGGACGACTACGACCCAATGGAACTCGACCTTCCGCCTGCCGGCGCTGATCTCGGAATACGCCGGTGGAACCGCGACGGGCACAGCTGTCCGCACCACGGCCTTCAATTACGACGGCTCCGGAAATCTTCTCACAAAGACGATCACAGACCCCGCAACGGGCGTAGCTCGCACCTGGACCTATACTTACGACAGCTACGGCCGGATGCTCACGGCCGATGGTCCCAGGGCCGACGTCTCCGACCTCACGACATACACGTACTACACCTGCACGACCGGCTCCCAATGCGGTGAGCTCGAGACTATGACCGATGCGCTCGGGCACGTGACGACCTATAACACATACGATGCGAACGGGCGTCCACTCACGGTCACCGATCCCAATGGGGTAGTGGCCACCCTCACCTATGATGCTCGAGGCCAGCTGAAGTCCCGCTCGGCGGCTGGACAGACCACCTCCCTCGCGTACTACCCCACTGGGCTCCTCGAGCAGGTCACACTCCCCGATCGCAGCAGCCTCTCGTTTACGTACGATGCGGCCCATCGCCTCACACAGGTCAGCGACGGGCTCGGGAATAAGACTGTGTACAGCCTGGACGCTATGGGCAACCGCACCGCGGAGAACACGTACGACCCTTCAGGCACCTTGCACCGCACCCATACCCGGGTAATTAATGCCCTGAACGAGGTCTACCAGGAGGTAAATGCCGCCGGCACTGCCGCGGTTACGACCACCTATGGCTACGATAACGATGGCAATGCCACCTCGATTGATGCCCCGCTCTCTCGAAATACTGCTGAGACCTATGACGCCCTGAACCGGCTGAGCACGATCACAGACGCAGGAACGGGAGTCACCACCTACGGCTACGATGCCGAGGATGACCTCACCTCGGTTAAGGATCCCCGAAACCTTATCACCTCCTATCGCTACGACGGCTTTGGAGACCTCACCTCGCTCGTGAGCCCGGATACAGGAACGACCACCAATACCTACGATCCCGCCGGGAACCTCGCGACCGCGACCGATGCGCGAGGAGCCGTCGCGACCTATGGCTACGATGCTCTCAATCGAGTGACCTCCATTGCTTATTCCCTGAGCGGGAGCACCGACCAGACGATCTCCTTCACCTATGATCAGGGAACGGATGGCGTCGGCCACCTCACTGGCGCCTCGGACGCCAATCACTCGATGAGCTTTGCTTATGACTCTCTAGGTGAAATGACGGGTCTGAGTCAGACCGTGGGCACTGTGACGCGCTCGATCACGTACGGCTACACGAGTGGCAATCTCACCTCGATGACTACCCCATCGGGACAGACCGTCACCTACGGCTACAATGCGAACCACCAAGTCACGAGCATTGCAGTGAACGGGATGACGGTACTGTCGAACGTGAGCTATGAACCTTTCGGGCCCGCGAACGGGTGGACCTGGGGTAACGGCACCGGCTTCAGCCGCTCGTTCAACGGCGATGGGCTGATCACCGGCATCAGCAGCCCAGGGGGTCAGGAGACCTTGAGCTACGATGATGCCTCAAGGATCAGCGGCATCACGAATACGGCCCCGGGCGCCTCAAACTGGACCTATGGTTACGATGCACTGGATCGCCTGACCTCGGCTATCCAGGGCACTAGAAAGTACGGCTGGACGTATGATGCGAACGGGAACCGCCTAAGCCAAACCGGTTTTTCCCCCTCGACCTATACGATCTCTGGCTCGAACAACCAGATCGCCTCCATCAGCGGCACTCTGGCTCGCACCTACAGCTACGACGCAGCCGGCAATACCACGGCGTATAGCACCATCACTGCGACCTACACCGACCGCGGGCGCCTGAGCACCGTCATGCAAGGTAACACCGAGCGGCTGGTGTACAACGCCCTCGGCCAGCGCATCAAGACGAGCGGCGGGGGTTCTGGGACGATCCTCTACTCGTACGATCAGGCGGGCCATCTCTTAGGGGAATACTCGAGCACTGGCGCACTGATCGAAGAGACGGTATGGCTCGGGGACATCCCTGTGGCGACGCTGCGTCCTGGGACCCCCGTGGCGATCTATTATGTGCAGAGCGATCAGCTGAACGCGCCGCGCCAAGTCACGCGCCCGAGCGACAACCTGCAGATGTGGACCTGGTTCTCGGATCCATTCGGCACCACCACTCCCAATGGGAACCCACAGGGCGCCGGCACCTTCAACTACAACGCCCGCTTCCCTGGCCAAATCCACGACATAGAGGCTCAGCTCAAATACAACGGCATTCGGGAGTATGACCCGCAGATCGGCCGGTATGTGGAATCCGATCCAATAGGGCTCGCCGGCGGAAGCTACTCAACCTACGCGTATGCTGGCGGGAATCCGGTTAGCAACTATGATCCGGACGGATCGCAGGAGGTCTTGCCTACGCCCGCAGGTCCGATTCCTGTACCGGCTCTTCCGGGCTCGACCGACAACCAGCAGTGGGACCAGGCCAGGGATGCTGAAGCGATCGCCATGCAGGATGCGGCTGAAAATGCTCTCCTCGCCCTTATCAATGGCGCCAGGAAGGCGGCACAGGCAGTGCACAATGTTTGTTCGGCCGTATCGCACGAGAGGACAAAAATTGCGAAGCGCTTTACCAAAGCACCCTTCAAACATGTGCTTCGCTGAAGGGGCGTAAGAGATTTGCTTGTTTTGAGGCTGCCAGGGAAAACCGCGAGCAGTGCTACCAAGAGAAGGGAAAAACGGCTCCATCACTGTGAGACGAAGATGAGCAGATACATTGCGGAACGGCATCTGTTGTTTTCTATAAAAGGCGACGGAGCTCGTAAGAAGTTAACGGTTGGAATTTGCGCGCCAAAAGTGGTTACGCAAGACACAGTCAAATTCCCTGTAGATGGCGTCGTATCGATATGTCATGTCGACATGGAAGGCCTAGCTGAGCATAGCTTTGATGTATACGGCACAGATTCCATGCAGGCGGTCAATTTGGCCTCAAACATCGAGGCCGTCATAAAGCGGCTGAGCGACAAGTATGATTTTTTTTGGGCTACGGGTGAGCCCTATTTCGAAGAGGATAACTGAGTCGGGATGAGGCGACTAAAACTTTAGCGTGCCCTGCCGAGCGAGCTCGTCCGGATCGAGCGTCGAGCGCAGGAGGCCAATGATGATGAAGGTGCGCGGGTGGGCGGCCATGGTGCCCATGATCAAATGTAGGTTGCCCGCGGGGATCGTCTGGCCGTACATGCGCTTGAGGTGATCGAGGGCGGCATCGCCGTAGCTGCGCTTGTACTGCCGGAAGGCCTCTTGCACCTCCCAGTCATGGATCTGATGGTTATGCGGGTGTTGGGCTGAGGTGTAGCGATAGACGAAGGCGAACTCTGGCTTCTCAAGTGGAGTGAGGGGGTCTTCGAGAAACGAGCTTTGCTGCATCTGGAGGACCTGGTCTGCGATCTGGCGATCTTCAGCGTCGGCGTCCTTGGCAGGCTTGACGAGGAACTTCAGGCTGCCGGGGTCGGGGCGGATGATACCGAGGCTGCGGTTGCTCTCGCGGTTCTCGGCGTGCAGTTGCGTCAGTGAGGGCGCGATGAAGGGCTGCCAGAGTTGCACCTTGGCGGCATCGGAGAGCTTCTTGCCGCGCTCGATGAGGCGGATGGAGCCTTCATCGACGCGGAAGCTCTCGGGGTGTCGGGCGACGATCGCGCGAAAGTGGTCCGGACGGCCCGGATAGCCACGCTCGCGGACCATGTGATACAGGCGACTGGCCCGCAAAGTCGGATAGCGTGTGAGGACCTCCTGGATGAACGGCAGAAAGGGATCTGCCATCGAGCGACGCACGGATTGCTCAGCCGCAGGGATACCCGCCTGCGTCAGCACGCGCCGTACCGTGGAGTGGTGAACGTGAAGTTGCTGGGCGACCGTGCCCACGGGCCAGTGCTCGGCGTGATACAGCCGCAAGATCTCTGCCTCGAGCTCGCGAGAGATCATCGCTCATCCGCTCCATCGCCATGGATGCAGCCGTGCGAAGGGCGGCAACACTGCTCCGCAGAACGCGCAGGTGCCCTGCGGCTTGTAGCAATGGGTTTCGGAGACATCGATCGATTCGCTCCCGATCGCAGTACCGATCGACACCCTGCAGTCTGCGGTGATGCTTGCACATCCCTGATGCGTCACTTCGTTCCGGCGTTGACGATAGCGGCGTTGCCGTTCGGCATGGTGACGGGCCCCATGGAGCGTACGTTGGTAGCGAGTACCTGCGCGACGCATACACTCGCGGCGTGCCACCCGCGAGCACCCGCCGGCGCAGTAGATATTGCCGCGGTCGCACCGCAGGCAGATTTGCACCTGCACTCCGCAGCGGCGGCAGTAATAGAGCCGGTAGCTCGGCTCTTCGAGCAGCCCCACGCCCCTCCCCCCGAAGGCACTGGACAGCGCCCGGGAGGCGAGGCATAAAGGTCCTGCAAAGCCGCCTCCGAAGGCGCTGAGCACCGAGGGCCCGGGGGTCTGACGCCAATCAAACGAACCCGGGCCTTCGTCTTTTCTGGTTTATCTCGCCCGAGCATA
>Ga0134126_10012818_pt1 | contig 10583 bp, 7 predicted proteins | sample KB31752_FD_96881 | JGI IMG/M metagenome (GOLD analysis project Ga0134126, IMG submission 96881) | Terrestrial soil microbial communities with excess Nitrogen fertilizer from Kellogg Biological Station, Michigan, USA - KB3-175-2 | ecosystem: Environmental > Terrestrial > Soil > Unclassified ...
CCCGCGACGCGACGGCGGAGGAATGCAAACGGATAGCGCTCATCCGGATCATACGAAGGACGTCCGGCCAGAACGGTAACCTGGTGGCGTTTCGACAACGCGCCGGCAACCACTGCGGCGATTTTCGCCGTCGCGGATGTGTCCGGTGGAAAATGTTCGTTCAGCAATAAAATGTTCAAAGCAGTTCCGAGTTACCGTTTTCGTAGACTGATCTCACGGTATCAGTCCGGTGTTCACGACTTTGTACCCAAGACAGCGGCGGACGGTTCCTCGCTCGAATTCCCCGCCGCATTTTTCTCCAACAAGAAATTCCCCAGGACCAAGACGTCCATTTTGGTGCGATCGAAACAGGCCAAGGCTTCTTCGGGCCGGCAGACTATCGGTTCATTGTCGTTAAACGACGTGTTCAGCAAAACAGGAACGCCAGTGAAGTCGCCGAAAGCGCGGATGAGCCGCCAATAGAGCGGATGAGTTTCGCGGCTCACGGTCTGCAGACGCGCTGTGCCATCCACATGCGTCGGCGCGGGAATTACCGCGCGCTTCGATGGGCGCACCGGATACGCGAAGGTCATGTACGGCGACGGATGGGTGCGTTCGAAATATTCTCCCGTGGCTTCCTCGAGAATCGAAGGAGCGAAGGGCCGGAACGTTTCGCGATGTTTGATGCGGCGGTTAAGCGTTTCTTTCATTTGGGCGCGGCGGGGATCGGCGAGGATACTGCGGTTCCCCAACGCGCGCGGACCCCATTCGGCGCGGCCCTGAACCCAGCTGACAACTTCTCCCTGGGCGATATGTTTGGCTGTGGCCTGCACCAGAGCGCCTTCTTGGAGTTCGGCGACTTGGACATCTTCGGAATCCGAGCCGCGGCTCGAAACGGCCTTGCGGATGTCGTCAGGTGTAAAACCGGGGCCCCAAAAAGCATGATTCATCTCAAAACTGCGAGGTCTTGCGAGAACTTGATGGTATACGGCAAACGCTGCGCCGAGAGAAAGCCCGCCATCGCCGGCAGCAGGCTGCACGTAGATGCGCTCGAAAGGCGTGCGTTCGAGAATTTTCCCATTAGCCACGCAGTTGAAAGCGACGCCACCCGCCAGGCAGAGCGTTTTCGCCTTAGTCTGCGCGTGGAGGGCGTTCACGTTGGACAATAAAATTTCTTCGAGATGAGCCTGCATGGACGCGGCCAAGTCTCGATGGCGCTGATCGAGAGGCTGTTCGGGGCCTCGAGTATGGCCTAGTCGTTCCTCGAGAAGCGGGGAAAAGAGGCGACCGAGCAATGGCGTTTCATTCGCCTTCTTCCAGGTCATTTCCGGGCCGGTCTTATGATGCGTGAAATAACGAAGGTTGAGACGGAAACCGATGGGAGCTTCGGCGCGGACGACGTCGCGGAGCTCGTCAAGATACGCGGGCGAGCCATAGGCCGCGAGACCCATTACTTTGTACTCATCACCAAACTTCCAGAAGCCAAGATATTGCGTCATCGCCGTATAAAACATTCCGAGCGAATGAGGAAATGCGATGGAGCCATCGACGCGGATTTGCGAGCCTTCGCCGACTCCCCACATGGTGCTGGCGAAATCACCCAAACCGTCGGCAGAGAGCACGGCGGCACGGTCGAAGGGAGAGACGAAAAATGTGCTGGCCAGATGAGCCTCGTGGTGTTCAATGCGATGAAATTGCGCGCGAATGCTTTGCGGGTCGATTTCGAACGCAGCGGCGAGCTCCTCTTTCATTCCGGCGAAGCGCGATAGAACTTTAACCCGTTCGAGCGCGAAGCGGGGCATGCGCAGGGCGAAGCGCAACTTGGTACCCAGGCGCGCCCACGGATTGCGTGGAATCGCGATGTGATCGACTTGAGATAACTTAACTCCAGCAGTTTCCAGGCAGTATTGGATGGCCTTTACCGGCAACCCTGCGGCATATTTCACGCGATTCAGGCGCTCTTCTTCGACAGCTGCGACAAGGCGACCATCCACAACAATAGCTGCCGACGCATTTGCGTGATACGCGTTGATTCCCAAGATGATCATGCGCCCGTCAATTCCCTCTGGCTGACGTTCGGAATGCCTGTTGGTCGCCCTGATTAGGATAGCGCGGAAGCCGCCTTCCTGTCCTTATCGTTCGGGCCTTCGGCGACTCCGGTCAGATTCCGGCGGACCCATTCATTGAGCACAAATAAACTCCAGGGCCGCGACCAGCTCGTGCGCCCAGCCAGGAAACTCTGCCAGACAGTCCTAACTCCTCTCTTGTCGATGATATCGCCAAGTGTTTGGTCACAATTTGTGAGCCCAGATTCGACGCGGTCTCGCAGCGGGCCGCGCAGCCAATGTTCCCAGGGCAATGTGAATGTACGCTTGGTCTGGGACACAATCTCTTCCGGCAAGAGGTCTCGAAGCGCTTCAATCAGCAGGCCTTTGCGCACGCCATTCCTGTTTTTTACCGTTGCCGGAAATCCGAGCGCTAATTCGACGAGCAAATGATCCAGGAATGGAACGCGAACCTCGAGCGAATGGCGCATGCTCATCGCATCAGTGTCCCGAAGGAGCATGTTGACGAGATACGAGCGAATTTCCAGCCGGGAAATAGCAGTAAAGGGATCGATCCGGCAGGCTTGGGCGGCCGCAGCGGTCATCCAGGCGAACCACAGTGAGCTTTCCCACCCAGGGCGATTGGTGCGAAGAAGCTGCGATACGGTTCGTGACGGGAAGAGCGTTCGCGTGAAGAAATACGGATGCGGGAAATCGTCCGGACTCGAAAACGCGCCGGCAAGTTTGAGAACTGAATCGGGATGTTCTGTGCATCTGGCCCACGCGCGAAAAGGAGCGTTTCCGGCCCGACGCAACAGAGATGGGAGCAATCGCGAGAACGCCATCATACGCGCTACCTGGGGAGTGGAACTGAATGTGGAGTAGCCTCCGAAGATTTCATCGCTGCCCAGGCCCGAGAGTGCGACTTTGAGGCCGGCTTGGCGCGCCGCCCAGGATACGAAATACGTATTTATGCCGTCGACGCTGGGTTGATCGAAAGCGGCAACGGCGTCGTCGAGACGCGACTGCATTTCTTCGCCGCTCAGGAGCAACTCGGAATGCTCGGTTCCTAGGAGATCGGCCGTTCGGCGAGCGAGCAAGGCTTCGCTGAATTCCTGCTCCGAAAAAACTACGGTAAATGTTTTTATGCCGGAACGCTGGCGGCTGGCCAACGCGGCGAGCGCAGTGGAGTCAATGCCACTACTCAAGAAAATTCCCAGAGGCACATCTGCAAGCAAATGGCAGCGGACAGAATCTTCGAGCGCCGCCCGCACTCGCGCGACCGGTGACGTTCCCCGTGGCTCGGGAGCATCCGATCTGGTGGCTTCGGCGACATTCCAATAAGCCTTTGGCCGAAACGATGCGGACGGCTGATCGCACGAAACATAACCGCAGTGGCCCGGCGGCAGGGAATAAATTCCATCGACGAGCGTCATGGGTTCGCCGACCGATCCGAAAAGCAGATAGCTGGAGAGCGCCTCGGCCGAGAGGCGGCGCGGGATGGAATTGCTGGCGAGGAGCGCGCGCACTTCGGAGGCGAAGAAGAATTTCTTCTCTACCGTGGCGTAATACAGGGGCTTGATTCCCATCCGGTCGCGAGCGAGGAAAACACGCCGCGGGCGTCCAGCCTTGCCTTCAGGTATTTCAACAATGGCAAACGCAAACATGCCGCGCAAATGCCGTACGCAATCCTCACCCCAGGTTTCGTACGCGTGGACGATCACTTCCGTGTCGGATTGGGTGCGGAAAACGTGGCCGGCAGATTCGAGCGAGTGCCGCAATTCACGAAAGTTATAGATCTCACCGTTGAAGACAACCGCGAGCGTAGAGTTTTCGTTCCAAATGGGCTGTTGGCCACCGGGAAGATCGATAATGCTGAGGCGCTGCATGCCGAGGGCAGCGCCTGGAGCTATCAGCACGCCATTACCGTCGGGACCGCGATGCTCCATGGCGCGCATCATGCGCTGGAGGGGTAAGGCAGCTTGATTTTGGTCTTCGGAGCCGATTACGCCACAGATTCCGCACATAAGAGTTTGCCGGCTTCCCCTGTAAGATTCATCCTCTGTTACTTTACGACCAAACAGGCCAGGACTGGAAGATTCAACGCCGGACGCGCACGCAGGGTGGGGTCTTTGTGCTGCGCAGAAGCTAATGCCTCAGAAAAGCCAGGCTGCCTGTTCGAAGGCGATCCCTGAGGCGGACTCGTTTAATACCGAGCCGGCGACTGGCAAGCCATCCTAAAAGAAGCCTGACGACACAGAAGAAGAGAAACAGGACTGCGGCGCCGACACATGCGGTGAGAGATTCGCGTTCGACGAGGAGCGTCATGAGGGGAGAGGCGGCCGCTCCAGGGGAAATCGTAGTCGCGATCTTTCCAAAGAGCGGGCCGAGAAAAGGAATCCGACCAAAGTGGATGTCCGCCGTATGCTCGAACGAATATTCGGGAAGATAATTCTGGAGCCCCGACGTCGCGATTCGAAATACTTGCGGGTCTTTCAGTTGTTCCGCCGTAAGGAGCGCCCCATCGGGGCCGCGCATCATGATCCGAAACGTAGGATCGACGACAATCCATCGCCCATTGAGCAGAACCTGGGTGTCGACATGTGTCGTTGAGCCTCGCGGACTCAATAGCAACAGACGCCGCACTTGCAAACCGCTGCTGGACGCCAAATTTATAAACGCGTTGGAAGCGGAGCCACAAACCTGCAACAAAGCCCGGTAATTTAGAGTTTGCTCGGGATCGCGGAGAAGAAACTTCCCCGTCAAGACTCCGTCCTGGCGGGCCGGTCCGGATTTCATCCAATCCAGAATGGCCTGTACTTTTTCTTCAGGAGCAGCGTTGGCAGGTACGACCGCGTCAGAAAAGCCTCTTAGGTATTGGCGCGTCGAGTATTCCCAAACCAATGCGTAGAGCAGAAACACCGCAGACGCGATGAGCAAAAGATTCGCGAGGGCCCAAATTGAACGAAGCAACGGGTGACCGTTCACCTGGCTGGCACCTCGGAAATCACGTCCCTATAAATGGCTTCCATTTCGGACAGCGGCTGCTCCCACGAAAGGCCACGCACGACGCCGGGGCAAGCATCGCGGAATTGGCCGGCAAGGCTGCCACCATCGAGCAACAGTCCCAAAGCAGTGGCAATCGCGCGAGAATCGTGCGGTACGACCAGGCCGGCTCGTCCATCGACGATGGGGGCGATGCCGCACTGGTCCGTGACGATCACGGGCGTGCCGCAAGCCATGGCCTCGGCAGCGGAGTTGCCGAAATTCTCGTTTTGCGAAGGCAAAACGAAGACGTCGGCATCCCGGTATGCGGCCCATTTTGCATCGTCATAGAGCGGTCCCGTAAACAATACATTGTCGGCAATCCTGGATGCCGCTGCAAGAGATTTCAGGCGGGCTAAGTATCCATCGCGTTCCTCGGGACCGGCAAGAACGAGGACGGCGTCGGCGGCGTGTGGCGTTTCGCGACGCCAGAGCGCGAACGCCTCGAGCAATAAATCGGGACTCTTCTTGGAAACGAGGCGCCCAAGAAAAAGAACGATTCGTGCTTGCGGTGAAATCGTCCACTTTTCGCGGAACGCTCCAGCCGGTGGCAAGGAAGCTGGGATGTCTATGCCATTTCGCCGGACGACCACGCGAGCAGAATCCATTCCGCCGGCTACGAGTTCGTGCTTTTCCTGTTCGGACGTGGCAATCACGCGCTGTGCGCCCCGCAAAAGGCGCTTTCCGAGCAGCGCGTGATAAAGCTTCTTCGCACGAAAACTCCTAACGATGGGGCGGAACATGCCCATGGGTTCAACGACATACGGAATATGACGCCTACGGCAGAAAAATGCCGCTGCCGGTCCCAACAGATCATACAAACCATAAATATGCGCCACATCTTGCTTCGCCAGTGATGCCGAGCAGTACTTTATGACGTCCGGATTAAGCGTCAGCGCTCGATAGCTCCCGCGATTGCGAAGGAAAATCGCCTGGACACCGCGCTCTTCTGCGCACCATCCCCACCGGCACTTCTGTGCCTTCATGGCGGGTGCCAAAGATGGCTTGAATCCAAAATCCGCGGTGAGCACGGTGACTTCATGACCGCGATGAGAAAGGCCGAGAGCGATGGCGCGCACCTTGACAACGGGTCCGCCCTTCTCTTGAAACGGATAGTAGGCCTGCACGGTTTTCAGAATGCGCATTGTCCCGGGACCCGCCGCTCAGATCCGTAAACACCCGGCTGTACTCCGCATCGGCGACGGCCGCTAACGCTTCCGCTGCGCCTCAATCACTGCTGCGAAATCCTGGTCGCCGTAGCCATTCTTGGCCGCGTCTTCAAACACTTCGACAGCCGGCGCAGCGGTTTTCAACGTTAGCCCGCGCTGCTTTGCTGCGTCTATCGAGTATTTCAAATCCTTCGCCATCAGCCGCAGAATGAAATTCGGATCCAATTCGCCGCCCGTCGCGCGCGCCCAAATGGTCCTAATGAGGGGGCTCCCCGGCGCGCCATTGCCTAGAATTTTCGCCGCCTGCTCCCGATCCAGCCCGCTTGCTTCGACAAGCGCCATTGCTTCGGCAAAGGACGCCGCTTGCACGCCACAAAGGAAATTGTTGACGAGTTTCATCGTGGCGCCGCTGCCCGTTGACCCCAGATGAACAATGTCGCGGCTCAAGGCTGCCAACACAGGTTTCGCCACCTCCAGCGCCCCCGCCGATCCGCCCACCAGGAACAGCAGCTCACCCGACGCGGCGTGCGGTTTCGTCCCAGTCACTGGCGCGTCGAGGAATTCGCAGTTCTGCCGCGATGCTGCCGCGGCCAGTTCGCGCACCCAGCCGGTTGTGAGCGTGCTCGATTCGATCAGCACCGTTCCCGGCGCCGCGCCCGCAAGCGCGCCATTTTCTCCGAGCCAGACCGCGCGCGAAGCGGCGTCATCCGCAACCATGCTGATCACGACGCGCGCCTTCACCGCAGCCTCGCGAGGCGAGCCGGCCACCATTGCCCCGTCCGCCGCCAAAGCTTCCGCTTTCTCGCGGCTCCGGTTATAGACCGCCACCGGAAACCCCTTCGTGAGCAGGCGCCTGGCCATGCCCGTGCCCATCAGCCCCAATCCTAAAATCGCCACTCGCGGTTTCGACATCGTTTGCATCATCCTATGGGAACAACTTGCACCGGCTTCGCTGCGTCTCGCATCACGCTCACCGGGTTGCGCAGCGCGCGCCCGAATCCTTCGAATCGCACCTGCATCACGTCGCCGTCGCGAAGCTCGATGCCTTCTCCAAAGCTCAAGCAATCGGCGCCGAAGAAGTGCACGTGCACGTCCCCGGGTCTGCGGTGCGTATCGAACTTGAAGTGGTGGTGCTCGATATTCCGCAGGCTGTGACACATTTCCGCTTCGCCGGTGCGAATTTGTTTGGACCATAGCACGCTCGCGCCACGCTCGATAGCCACCTCGCCCGGCACCGACTGAAAATCGGCACTGAGCACGAGCTCTGGCCCGATCGCGCAGGTGCGAATCTTCGAACTCGCCAAGTTGAGGTAATTTTTCTTCTCGAACTTGTGATCGGAAAACTCGTTTCCGACAGTCATGCCCACCCGCCGCGGCACCCCGCTCGCATCTACAAGGTAGATGCCGGCGATTTCGGCCTCTTCGCCGCCGTCCTCGGCATACGCGGGGATTTCCAAGGCTTCTCCATGCGCGCGCAGAATCGCGCCCGTTCCCTTGTAAAACCATTCCGGAGCGGTGCCAATCTGCCCCACCGCAGGACGTCCTCCCTCGATTCCCCAGCGAAACATTTTCATGCTGTCGGTCAGGTCCTCATTTTTCTCATGCATGGCCTGCCGCTCGCGCGCGCTGCCCAGATGCGTCAGGCCGGTGCCGGAGACGAGGCAACGCGCCGATTCGCTGGGCTGATCCACCGGTGCGAGCAACCGCCATTCTGAAGCGCCGCGATATATCGGATCGTAATCGAGCACCTCGCGAGCGGCCTTTCGTTGCGCGAGCGCGCCGACTGTCGCGCTTGCTGCAATCGCTTCTTCCGCGAGCGCATAAATCGATTCGCAATCGCCGAGCAGACGCAGCTTCGGCTCCTCGACAATTCCAACGCGCCGAGTGTTTTCCTTTCGAATCTGCACGAGCCGCATTACGTCCTTCGCCTCACTCGACTACCTCGAAGTTTACGAGCGCCTCTTCGTTCACGCGCAACCCAAGTCCCGGCGTATTTTCGTCGAGGTCCACGAAGCCGTTCTGCGCCTTCGCCTCGCCCTCGAAGATGTACCAGAAAAGTTCGTTGCCCACTTCCACGTCCACAATCGGAAAGTATTCGGCCATCGGCGAGTTCAGACTTGCCATTACAACGTGGTAATTGTGCATCTGCCCCGCATGCGGGATCACCGGCACGGAGTATGATTCGGCAAGTGCTGTGATTTTGCGCGCTTGCGTGATTCCTCCCACTCGATTCGTATCGAATTGAATATAGTCTACGGCGCGCGCCTCCAGTAAATCGCGGAAGCCGTACTGTGTGTGCTCGTGTTCGCCGCCCGCGATGGGAATTCTCCCGTATGACTTCAGCTCCGCGTAACCCCCAATATCGTCCGGAATCACCGGCTCTTCCAGCCACCGCAAATGAAACGGTTCGAGCAGAGGCAACATGCGCTTTGCATAATCGAGCGTCCAGCCCATGTAGGCGTCCGCCATCACGTCAATTTCATCGCCGACTGCTTCTCGCACCGTGCGGACTAGCTCAAGGTTCCGCTGCATGCCTGCCGCGCCGTCACTTGGTCCCCAGCCGAAACGCAGCTTCATCGCCTGATACCCTTCGTCCTTGTACCGCTTCGCCTCGGCCGCAAGCTCGCCGAGCGGCACGCTGTAGAGCCGGCTCGCGTACACGGGAATGCGGCGTTTCGTCCGTCCGCCGAGCAGCCGAAAAACAGGCTGCTTTGCCGACTTGCCCAAAATGTCCCACAGCGCGATATCCACGGCGCTGATTGCCGCCATGCCGATTCCCTTCCGCCCGAACGCCATCGTTTTGCGGTACATGTGCTGCCACAGAAATTCCACGTCCCACGGATTGGCGCCAATCAACAGCGGCTTCAAGTAAAGGTCAATCACCTGCTTGGTCACAGGAGGAGCGAGCGCCGCGTTGCCGATTCCCACCAGCCCATCGTCCGTGAACACCTCGGCGATCAGCCATCCGTGAAACGTAAACGTGCTCATCGAAGCGTCCGGCATGGACAGCAGGTCCATGGGATTCGTGCAGAAGTGCGGCGGCAGTGGAACCGTCTTCCCGCGCCAGCGGACCACTCGCGTGCGGATATCTTTGATCTTCATCGTGCTCCTTCGTACTTGAGTTTGCGCCCCTGCGCCAGAGGCCGTATCACCGGGACCATCCCGAGGATCACCAGAAATGCCACCACATGCAGCATTCCGGCCATGGTGAACACCACGCCGTAGCCGAATCCATGATCCAGCAGGTACCCCACAAGTTCGCCGAACGCAATCCCGCCCATCGCGCCGCCGAATCCCACCAGTCCAGCAACCGCTCCCACCGCGTTGGTCGGAAACAAATCGGCCGGCACGATCATTACCAACGTAGACCATGATTGCTGCCCGAAATACGCGAGGCTGAAAATCGCGATCGCCCACGACGCGGCAACGTGCGGCACGAGCAAAATACTCGGCATCAGGGCGGCGCTCAAACCTAGCGCCACTTTTCGCGCGACGTTCACGGAAAATCTCCTTCGCACCAAATAACTCGAAAACCCCCCGCCCACAAGGCAGCCTATGCCCGACGCCGCGTAAGGAATCCAGGCGAACGTCCCAATCGCTTTGATGTCGAAGCCCCTCGCGTCATATAAATATTTTGGCAGCCAGAAAAGATAAAAATACCATGCCGAATCGCTGAGGAATTTCGCGATGACCAATCCCCAGGCTTCACGGATGCGCAGCAGTTCCAGCCACTTGTATTTCCGCGCGTCTGCGGCCGATTCCGTAACAAGCCGAATTTCTTCGCGCTCGCGCGCGCTGATCCGCGGATGCGCAGCCGGCGAAAAATACGCGAGCCGCCACCAGATCGTCCAGGCAATTCCCAGCGCGCCGGTGATCGCGAAAATCCAGCGCCAGTTCAGGAAACCCAGCACCAGCGCGATCAGCGGCGGCGCGGCAACAGCTCCCACCGCCGTCCCGCCGTTGATGATCCCCATCGCCGTCGCGCTTTCATGTGGCGGGAACCACTCGGACACAGCGCGTGTGGCCGCCGGAAAACCGCCGCCCTCACCCAAGCCCAGCAGGAACCGGCTCGCTATCAGCATCGCAAATGTTGCCGCCAGCGAATGGCTCGCGCACGCAAGCGACCAGAACGCCATAATCAGCGTAAATCCCAGCCGCGTCCCCAGAGCATCAACCAGCTTCCCGCCGCCCGCATACATGAACGCGTACGAAAGCAAAAACGCCGACTGCAAATCGGAAAACTGCTCGTTCGAGAGCGGGATGTCCTTGCTGATCGCCTTGATTGCCACTGGCAGTGTTTGCCGGTCCAGATAGCTGATGGCGATGGCCACACTGATCAGAATCG
>Ga0134126_10012819_pt1 | contig 10582 bp, 11 predicted proteins | sample KB31752_FD_96881 | JGI IMG/M metagenome (GOLD analysis project Ga0134126, IMG submission 96881) | Terrestrial soil microbial communities with excess Nitrogen fertilizer from Kellogg Biological Station, Michigan, USA - KB3-175-2 | ecosystem: Environmental > Terrestrial > Soil > Unclassified ...
CGCTCACCGATCAACCGCTCCATGTCCTCGAGCGGCAGCAGCGGGCCCGAAAAGGCGAAACAGTCGTCGGTGAGCTGGGCCATCAAGTAGCGCTCTGCATGATTGCCCGGCTCATGGGCACGGCGTATTTGAGCAACACCTCGACCACCGCTTCGATGTCATTGAGATCGACGACGGGGATCTGCGCCGCCGGCAGCATACTGTCGCAGGCAATGGCGGCGATGCTCGGATCTTCCGGATGCAACAGCGGTTTGCCGTTGGCGGCACGATGAATTTCCAGCTTCGGTATCAAGCGGTCGCGCTTAAAGCCTTCGACCAAAATAAGATCGACGTCCGACATTTTCGCGAGCAGATCGGCCAGATTCCACTCCGGCGCGCCGCGCAATTCGTGCAAGATCGCCCAGCGATTGGCCGAGGAGATGACGACCTCGGTGGCGCCGGCGGCGCGGTGCATGAAGGAATCCTTGCCGGGCGTGTCCAGGTCGAAACCGTGATGGGCGTGCTTGATCGTGGAAACGCGAACCCCGCGCGCGATCAGGCGCGGGATTGCCTTGGTAATCAGCGTGGTTTTGCCGGAGCCGCTCCAGCCGGCGAGACCGATGATGCGCATCATGTGCCCCTTATAGCAAAACGCCCGGCGATGCAGCCGGGCGTGCTGATTTATCCGATTTGGGGCCCGTTATTCGGCGGGCGTCGCCGCCGGCTGGCGCCTGGATTCGTTGGGACCGACGCGGCCCTTTTCTTCCTCCAGCCAGAGACTGTGGTGCTCCTTGGCCCAGTTCAGATCGACCGTGCCCTCGCCCATCGATTCGAACGCACCTTCCATGCCGAGCGTGCCGAGATAGATGTGCGCGAGGATCAACGCGATGAACAACATGCCGACGACGCCATGAAAGATCTCGGCCAGCTCCATGTTGCCGACCGTCAGGCCGCCGTCGAACGGGAAAATGAGCATGTAGCCGCTGATCATCATCGCCACGCCGCCGAGCACGATGAGCCAGTAGAGAAGCTTCTGCCCAGCGTTGAATTTCCACGCGGGCGCCGGCGGCGCATGGCCTTTGCTGAACATGCCTCCGCCCGTCTTCAGCCACTCGATATCTGCCTTGGTCGGAAAATTTTGACCAATCCACATCAAAAACATCAGCACGACGCCGATGGTGAAAGCGAACGACAAGTAGTTGTGCACGTACTTCGCCCACTGCGACCATGTGCTGAAAGCCTCTGAGCCGCCGGAGGAAACGAACAGCGTTCTGCCGAACGTGACGTTAAGACCGGTAATGGCCAAGATGACGAAGCAGGTCGCGGTGAGCCAGTGCACGAAGCGCTCGAAAGAATTGAAGCGCACGATGGTGCGCCCCGAACGACCGCCCTCGATCCTGATCGTACCGCGCCACATATAGAAGATTATCAACAGCACGATCGTGCCGATAATCGCAACGCCGCCAATCCATTGCAAAGTGCCCATGCGGAACTCTTGCCATTCGCGGCCAGCCGGATGCTCGATCACGTAGGACTTGGTATCCGGGATGGTCCCCCGGCCTTCAATTTTCTTGAGCTGATCGAGCAGTTGCTGCTCTTTCACCGCCGCGGCGGTGGGATTGACCGAGTTGGGCTGCTGCGCTGCGACCGGCACCGCCGTCGCGACCACAAACGCGAACACCAGCGTACCGGCGATCAGGCGCATATGCGCAAAAACTTTCGCCATGCCATCTCTCCCAAAATTCTACTCTTTCAACGACGAAACCGGCGGTACGGATTTCGGCCCGCATCGCCGCCAAGCAATCAGGTCGCGATATTCTCGCGATAAGCGGTCTGCCAGCCCCACGCGCCGGAGCCGTAGCCGCGCTTCGCGACGCGCTCCTTGTAGATTTGCGCGATGACATCGCTGTCGCCGGCCAGCAGCGACTTGGTCGAGCACATCTCGGCACACAACGGCAGCTTGCCGTCGGCCAGTCGGTTGGCGCCGTATTTCTCGTATTCTTCCTTGCTGCCATCGGGTTCCGGGCCGCCGGCGCAGAAGGTGCATTTGTCCATTTTGCCGCGCGAACCGAAGTTGCCGACCTTGGGATATTGCGGCGCACCGAACGGGCAAGCGTAAAAGCAATAACCGCAGCCGATGCAGATGTCCTTGGAGTGCAGGACGACCGCGTCAGCAGTTGTGTAGAACGCGTTCGTTGGGCAGACCGCCGCGCAGGGCGCGTCGGTACAGTGCATGCAGGCCATCGAGACCGAGCGCTCGCCCGGCTTGCCGTCATTGAGCGTGACGACACGCCGGCGGTTGATGCCCCAAGGCACCTCGTGCTCGTTCTTGCAGGCGGTGACGCAGGCGTTGCATTCGATGCAGCGATCGGCGTCGCAGAGGAATTTCATACGTGCCATGGTCGTTGCTCCTTATGCCGCTCTGATTTGACACAAACTGACCTTGGGTTCCTGCATTCCAGTTGCCGGGTCATAGCCATAGGTCATGATCGTGTTGGCGCTTTCGCCGAGCACGTAAGGATCGGCGCCTTGCGGATATTTGCTGCGCAGGTCCTCGCCCTCGAACCAGCCGCCGAAGTGGAACGGCATCCAGGCGACGCCCTTGCCGACGCGCTCGGTGACCAAGGCTTTCACCTTGGCCTTCGAGCTGTTTTCGGCGCCGGTGACCCAGACCCAGCCGCCGTCCTTGATGCCGCGGTCAGCAGCATCGGACGTGTTGATCTCGATGAACATGTCCTGCTGCAGCTCGGCCAGCCATTTGTTGGACCGGGTTTCCTCGCCGCCGCCTTCGTATTCGACCAGCCGGCCGGTCGAGAGAATGAGCGGGAATTGCTTGGCGATGCCCTTGTCGACCGCGGCTTTCTGCACCGAGAAGCCGATATTCGGCAGCCGAAACTGCTTGGCGTCGGGCAAGGTCGGATATTTGGCGATCAGGTCGATGCGTGGCGAATAGATCGGCTCGCGGTGCACCGGGATCGGATCCGGCAGACCGAACGCGTTCATGCGCGCCTTACCGTTGCCGTAGGGCACGCAGCCGTGCTTCATCGCGACGCGCTGAATGCCGCCCGACAGGTCGGTCGACCAGGACACGGTGTCCGGCTTGGCGGGGTTCACCTTGTTGATCACGGCCATTTCGGCTTCGGTGAGGTCCTTGTCCCAGCCGAGCTTCTTCAGCACGGCGAGGGTGAACTCGGGATAGCCGTCCTTCAGCTCCGAACCTTCGGAATACGAGCCGTCCGCGAGCAGGCTGACTTTGCGCGTCGTGCCGTCCGGGAGCTTCTCTTCGCGCTCGAGGCCGAAGCGCGGCCGGAAGGTGCCGCCGCCATCCATCACCGAGCGGAAGGTGGCATAGAGAAGCGGTGTGCCCGGATGCTTGACCTCGGGCGAGCCCCAGCACGGCCACGGTAGGCCGTAGTAGTCGCCGCCTACCTCGGGATCGTCCTTCGGCGCCCGCGTGGTGACCAGATCGAACTTCGCCTGGTTCTTCATGTGCGCTTTGAGCCGCTCGGGCGACTGGCCGCAATAGCCGGTCGACCAGCTGCCGCGATTGATCTCGCGGAGAATGTCTTCGGCGACGGGCAGGTTGTTCTCGACCTTGATGTTTTTGAACATCTTGTCGGCGAAGCCGAGCTTCTTGGCGATCAGATACATGACTTCGAGATCGTCTTTCGACTCGAAGATCGGCTTGACGATCTGCTCGCCCCACTGCAGCTGGCGGCCCGTAGCGACGCGCGATCCCTTGCACTCGAACTGGGTTGCGACCGGCAATAGATACGTGCCTTCCTTTCGGCCGGCCTGAACCGCCAACGAAGCCCAGGTGGTCGGATGCGGGTCGGCAATGACCAGCAATTCGAGCGCCTTCAGCGCCTTCATCGATTCGGGAATGCGCGTGATCGAATTACTGGCGTGGCCCTGTACGAACATCGCACGGACATTATCCTTCTGCGCGACCTGGTCTTTCGGCAGCAACACCGCGTCAAACCAGCGCGTCAGCGGGATGCCGGGCGTATTCATCATCTTCTTGTCATCGAAACGCGACACGAACCAGTCGTAGTCGGTCTCCCAGACGCGCGCCCAGTGCTGCCACGCACCGTCGGCGAGCCCGTAGTAGAACGGCAGCGTCACGATATCGAGGCCGACGTCGGTGGCGCCCTGTACGTTGTCATGGCCGCGCAGGATGTTGGCGCCGGTGCCGGGCTTGCCGACGTTGCCGGTCATCAGCAGCGCGATGCAACTCGCCCGCACGTTGGCGGTGCCGACCGAGTGCTGGGTCTGACCCATGCACCAGATCAGCGTCGCCGGCTTCTCGGTAGCGAACATCTTGGCGATGCGCTCCATCTGCGCGCCGGGAACGCCGGACACACGCTCGACTTCCTCCGGATTCCATTTCTCCACTTCCTTACGGAGATCGTCGAAACCGTAGACGCGCTGCTTGATGAACTCCTTGTCTTCCCAGCCGTTCTTCAGGATATGCCACATCATGCCGTACAGCACCGGAATGTCGGTGCCGGGACGGATGCGGGCATATTCGGTGGCGTGCGCGGCGGTGCGCGTCAGGCGCGGATCGAAGACGATGAAATTCGCCTTGTTCAGCTCCTTCGATTCCAGCATGTGTTGCATGCCGACCGGATGCGCTTCCGCCGCGTTGCTGCCGATGTAGATCAGCGTCTTGGAATTGCGCATGTCGTTGAGGTTGTTCGTCATCGCGCCGTAGCCCCAGGTATTGGCCACGCCGGTCACCGTCGTCGAATGGCAGATGCGCGCCTGGTGGTCGGTGTTGTTGGTGCCCCAATACGCCCCCAACTTACGGAACCAATATGAGGCTTCGTTGGTCATTTTGGCCGAGCCGAGCCAATAGACGGACTCCGCGCCCGACTTCTGGCGAATGGCGTTCATGCGATCGCCGATTTCGTCGATGGCCTGGTCCCACTTGATCCGCGTCCATTCGCCGTTGACGAGCTTCATCGGGTATTTCAGGCGGCGCTCGCCCATCACCAGCTCGCGCACCGAGGCGCCTTTGGCGCAATGCGAGCCGCGATTGATCGGCGAATCCCAGCTCGGCTCCTGGCCGATCCAAACGCCGTTCGACACTTCAGCGGTGACCGTGCAGCCGACCGCGCAATGCGTGCAGACGCTCTTGCGGATGGTAACCGCCGCACCCTTCTCGGCCGGCGGGCCGGCTTTTGCCTGTCGCACGCTGGCGAGCGGCAAGGCGCCAAGCGTCGCGAGGCCGCCGGCGGCAAGACCCGACCGGCGCAGGAAGCTGCGGCGGTCGAGGCCGTTATCGTTCTGGCTGGCGAGGGCGGCAAGCGTTCCGCGGCGGGCCTGGCGTTCTGTTCTCTTGATCAGCACGGCGGCCTCCCTCAGCTCGGATAACGGTTGACGCGGTAATAAGTCTTCACCTCGGCGGAATCGGCCTTGTAGCGGGCCTTGCGCTTTTCATCGTTGTTTTCCGAATCCGCCTTCGCTTCGGCCACGAGGACGGCGGGGGCTGCCGCGATACCGGCGCCGGCTCCGAGCGCGCGCAGAAAATTGCGGCGGGCAAGGTTGGCTTTAGGTTCCGTTTTCATCGCCAGTCCTCCTTGAAGACTTGTTCAATCGTTGCGGAGCTTCAGCTCGACAATGCGAAAGCCTCCGATTCAATAACCGTAAAGACCCGGCCTAAGGTTCCAACGCGCCGGTAGAAATTCGCGCTTTCGGCGCGTTCCAAGTCGGCGAAGAAGCGGCCGATCCAGGGTGCCAGGTGTTTTTCGAACAGTCGGCGATCGGCGCCAGCGGGCGTCGGGAACTGCCCACCGGCAATGCCGGACATGATCTCGCACAGGATGGCGGCGTGATCTTCCGACTCGTATTGACCCTCGGCTCGCTCGATACCGAGCTCGGCCAGGTCTTCGCGCAAACGTGCCAGCGGGCGCTCGTGCAGAAACCCGGCGATATAATATGAGCCGTACGGCATCAACTCGCCGCGGCCGACACCGATGAACAAATTGAAAAATTCACGCTCGATACGGCTGACGGGGATGCTGCCGGCGGCCTCCGCGAGGGCGACATGCGCCATGCCGAGCGGCGTCGAATCGCCGCGCAACTTTGCGAGACGTTGCAGAAATTCAGCGTCCGGCGCGCGCGACAGCAACGCGGCCAGCAGCGCATATTCTTGCGCGCGGGCGAGATCGGTCTCGTCGACGCCAGTGGCTTGATTGTCTCCGCCGTAAAGATCGGGCCGCAGAATCACGCGCGCGACACCGGTCAACACTTCGACGGTGAGCACCCGCTCGGCTGGAACGCGCGACCAGTTCGATACCGACGGCTGGGAAATTCCAATGCGGCGCGCAAGCTCGGTGACGCCGCCGGCGGCACGGATCGCCTCTTGGAGTCCCTGGTCTGGCATTCTTTTGGTTTCACCCCTGTTGTTTTGGTTTTCTTGGGCGCGGCTGGCTCAAAACGGCCAGCTCGGAATGGTTAAAAGCTAGGCCCGCAGAGAACACAGCGTCAATAGCCGAAAGCTATAAGCCGGATCATTATTTAGGGAGCGCGCTGCCATGCCCACGTGGACGAGACAGTCGCAGGTCTTCGCGCTCGTCAGGCTTATTTTGCGATGCAACACCATCTTCATTGCCCTGCACGAATTCTTTTTCGGGGGCGACTGGCTCTGGCTCTGACGCCAGCTGATCTTGCGACAACTGAGGCGCCGGCTCGGAAACAACAGCAGGTGGCGGCACTTGCCCGGTGTCTTGCAGGGCGGCGACATGACCTGGCGCGGTGGGTTCTTCCCGCGGGCCACCGATTACCCGTGCCAACAGCTGCGTGACCTCATTGGCATCGATCGGTCCAAAGCCGGGCATCGCGGCGGGATCGTTGAAGTCCCACCCGTTCTCGACCAAGCCGACGAAATCGCGGATCGCCGGATCCGAGGACCAAGCACGGCGGAGCGCGGCGCGGGAGAGTTCCGGCGGAACGCCCGGTTGCAAAAACGCGCGGATGTCCGATTCGGCCATGATCGATTCGATCGGCGGCAAGGTTGCGGGGTCGAATGTGGCCTTCGCAGCGGGTTTTTCCACGTCGGAGGGTAACGGCGCGGCCTCGGGCTGCTTCGCTTCGGCCGGGACAGATTCCGCCGCGCCATCGCGTTTGCGCCGCGACCATCGATCGAGAAAATTTTCCGGCTCGCTCATGGCTGTTCGTCGTCACCCGGGACGCGCCGACCGAGCACTTCGGGATCGGCACGATCGCGTTGCCGTTTAGAGAACATCCGATCGACATGGTGCTCGGCAACGAAATCCGCAACCGCCTGCCGGATCGCTTCCGGCATCGGCAAGGTTTCGACCAGGTCGTTACCGGCTTCGGTCATGGCCTCGCCCTCGGCTGGATCGGCCGTCACCAGCATCAAATCGTAGGGCATTGCGGCTTCGCGCGGTCTCAACACCACCCACAGCAGGGGCGCGCCACTCATCAAGTTGCCGCGGTAGTTTTCCGTCTCGGTCCGATGCAGTTCGATGTCGGCCACGCCGGCAAAAAATGTCGCACGCTCACCGTCGTCGAAAAGCTTGGTCCACGGCTGCGTCGCCGGCGCGCCAGTGAACGCGCTGACCGGCCGCCACAGGAAATCGCTCCACGGACTGGCACTCTTACTGCGCTCGACCACGACGCCGACCGCGATGGTTTGCAGCGGGGCCGCGATGTTCAACTGACAGCCTCCAGATGCCTGATGGGTAGACCGGTGATGAGGTTCTGCGGCTTCATGCGGATGGTTTTATCCGGCATCATCGCCAGGATCAGGTAAACCGCTTCGCCCTTGACCTTGTCCAGCATGATCGAGGGATCGCGGAAGGTGAGCGCGAACAGCCCAACCACCGCCGACATCGCCGCCTCGTCGATGTCATCGCCGTTCCACAACTTGTCGCCGATGCATGTGGCGGCGGCGTCGAGGCCGACATACCAGATGAGCGGCGCATCTCGCAGCGCGGTCAACGGCTCGATCATCACTTCGACGCCGAGCACGTGCGCAATCCAGCGCTGCATCGCTTCGGCCAGCGCGATCAGTCCAGCACGCCCGCCCGTGAGATCGAGCGCCATGTCGAAAAGGTCGCTGCGCTCCCAATAGGTGCCGGCATTGTCATCGTTGAGGACGTCGATTTTGGCTTCAGCCGGAATTCCCAGCATGGATACCAGCGGCGTTATCGGTGACGTATGGCTGCCGCCGATGGTTTCTTCATCCGCGGCAAGCAACGACCCGTCATGCATAGTGGCGCGCTGTGTGCGGAAGAACATTTCGGCGGCGCGCACCACACGCGCATCGGTCACGCCGTCGAGGGCATTGCGCAGGATTACATGCACGAGCTGGCTGACGAACAGCGGCGGCGTCCGGCCGAGGCCGTTGCGCACCAAATCGGCATAGGCGGCTTCCAGCGTCTTGTGGCGCAGCAGATGATTGCGGAATTCGATCAGCATTTGCCAGTTCTCGCGCGCGTCGGCATCGGCGATGGCAGCGACATCGGACGGCAGGACGGTCATACGCGGATCGGCCAGTAGCGCCGCGTGCAGTGAGCGCTCGACGGCGCAGGCTTCGGGCGGCGGGATAAGTTCCGGCCGCGCCAGATAGACCTTGAGAAAATCGTCGGTGACCTTGAGCCCGCCACCTCCGTCGCGGTCGAGCAGATGGTGGCCGCAGGAGAGCCAGAAATCGTTCATTTGCATTCCCGCTTAGCCATATCGATCAGGTCGACGGTTTCACTTGGCTCGTCACCTTCGACTTCGAAGAAGGAGAACGCGCGCGCCGGCTTTTGGCCGTTGCGCGGGCGCAGCGTGCGGAAGGTTTCACGCACCTCGCCCTTGTCGAACGAGCGATGTACAGCCACCAGCGTGTCCTTCGGCTGGCTACACAATGACACGGCGAACGCGACTTCCTCTTCCGCCGCGGCACGTGCCTCGGCAAGCGTGGGTGCGCCGAAATTCACGACAAGCTGCTGGGCCAGCATGTCGACAACCGCGTGCCGGTCATCGTCTCCCGCCTCGACGATCTGCACCAAGGTCGACCAGCCCAGCGAAGCGACGCCGAGAAATCCGCTCCGAAACGCCGAGCGGACCTTGCCCTCGAGCGCCGCGGGATCGCGGTCCCAGAACACGAAGGCGCCGGACACCGCCCACTCGCCGGGCTCGGCCGGCTTCTCGAACACGAAGGTGTCGGATAGATCGAGCCGTATGGTGCGCAACAGCTTCACGCGCGCGGCCCTTTCGTGACCGGATCGAACCACGAAGGCGCGGCCAGCTTGGCCAAAAACGTCTTACGCTCGACTTCCGATTTGCCCATGCGGCGGATCAGCAGATCGCCGTTGTCGTCGATGTCGCGGCGCACGCCCGGCTCGGCCGGCAACCGCTCCAGGTAGCCGCGGGCCACCGCGCCGAAGCCGCGCTCATGCCAGGCATCGAGCCCGACCATGAAATGGCGTGCGAAACTCTCCACGACATGATCGGACATGGCGTCGGTGAAGCCTTCCTCCTCCAGTGCCGTGACCAGGGGATTCAAGCCCGGCTCAGCGCTCATCGAAACGGTACGGATCATGGCGCCAAACACCAGCCAGGACGGCATTTCGTCCTCACGGGTCATTTTCGGCCAAGCCAGACGGCCGCCGCCCACCACGCCGTGATTGACCGCGATCGAATCCGGCCAGTCAATGGTGATGGCCGTTTCCGGTTGCGCGCGGGTGACGAGCGCATCGGCCAGCGCCGTCATGCCGGCATAAAAAGCCCGCCGCGCCGAAACCAGCGGTTCATCCGGTTCCAGCACGACGGCGAATTCGGCGAGGTCAAAACGCCCGACGTAAACAAGGGTACCGGCGCCCTGCTCGGCCGCAATCGACGTCGCATACGCGAAAGCGTCACCCAATTCGCGCAAACGCACCAGCGTGAATGGCGGCGGCAACGTCAGTTCCGCGACTAATGCACTTGTCCGCGGGTCCAGCGGCATTGCTCCTCGCTGTTATTTTCTCTTTAGATTACTTATAATTATAACAGTGCGGGGTCCCCAGGCACAGTCCCACGGCCGCGGGGATTAGATGCGGAAGCGACGCAATCAGCGGGCCTTTCGCCGACAAAACGCGGGCAAGGCAAGCAAAGGCTGAGTGAGCTGGATGGCCGAACGGCCGCGCAACATCCTGATCTGCTCCTGCGAAGACAGCATGCCGCTCGATGGCGAGGCGGTACGCAGGGTCTGCCGCGGCGCGGATGTTATCGAAGGCCGCCAGTTTTGCCGCGCCGAGCTCGAACGCTTCCGTAAAGTCGCGGTCAATGGCGAGCCGGTCGTAGTGGCCTGCACCCAGGAAGCGCCGCTGTTCGAGGAAGCCGCCGGCGAGATCAAAGACAACGTTGCGATGACGTTCGTGAATATCCGCGAGACCGCCGGCTGGTCGAAGGACGCCAAGGCAGCCGGCCCAAAAATGGCGGCGTTGATCGCGGCAGCGGCGCAGCCAATACCGGATGTCGTCTTGGTTCCGCTGACCAGCGACGGCGTGACGTTGATTTACGGCGCGGACGAACAAGCGATCGAGGCCGCCAATCTGCTCAAAGAGCATCTCGACATTACCGTGCTGATCACGCAGCCCGGCGC
>Ga0134126_10012820_pt1 | contig 10582 bp, 10 predicted proteins | sample KB31752_FD_96881 | JGI IMG/M metagenome (GOLD analysis project Ga0134126, IMG submission 96881) | Terrestrial soil microbial communities with excess Nitrogen fertilizer from Kellogg Biological Station, Michigan, USA - KB3-175-2 | ecosystem: Environmental > Terrestrial > Soil > Unclassified ...
AAGAACGTATCCAAAGTTTTAAGGGGGACGTGATTAAACGGCAGGGTGAAGGTGGCACCGCTACATTTACAGTAAGGAAAATAAGCGATGGGATAGGTGTTGAACGTTTATTTCCCTTGTTTTCACCTAACATTGATAGCATTAAATTGCACAAGGTTGGTAAAGTGCGCCGTTCAAAACTATATTATCTTCGTGATAGAAGTGGCAAAAGTGCCCGTATCCAGGAAAAAAGAATTAAATAATTATAAAATTTCTTGATAAAAACCGGGAGACTATTGTTTTCCGGTTTTTTATTTTATATACTTGTACTTCGCTCAAACCTCTGAATGATATAAACTGTACATCACTATTACTTATCGAAAATGAAAAAAGTTTGTATCGTCGCGTTCCTGCTATCTGTAATTTTTGCTTCCTGTGCCCGTGGAATTTCTCCCTACGAAGCAGCTAATGGGAAAGCCAAATGTGGAAGGTATATCAATAAATAAACCCATCGGCATTTTTTAAATTAATGGATCGTTAACTTTAAAGATAGTACCAAAAATTACTAGGTTTACTGTTTGATTTTTAGTCTATATTTGCAATAATTAATTTAAATTTTAAATTATGGGAGATTTATTTAGTGGCCCTCATATTATTCTTATTGCTTTAGTAGTGCTCCTTTTATTTGGAGGTAAAAAGATTCCAGAATTAATGCGTGGATTGGGCAAAGGTATCAGAGAATTTAAAGACGCGAAAGATAACGTGAAGAAAGAAATTGAGGATAATTTAAATGCTGATCAGTCTACGTCTACAATTGTTAAGAGTTCTTCTAATACCGCTACCCCGGTAAAAAGGGAGAATACACCCATTTAGCGGAGACATATTTAAGTAATTATCGAATAACGAGATTATTAAACCTGCAATAATTTGTGGGTTTTTTTTGTCGCATCCAGCTTCCTTCCTTTAAACACAATAATGCGTAAACGAAATCATTGTTCTATTTTTATAATATAAAATTTATCACGCTTTTCATTCATGAAATTTTTTAAGAGAAACAATAGTACAGACGAACGAGCAGAGATGTCCTTTTTAGAACATTTAGATGTGTTACGCGGGCACCTTTTTAAGTCTGCTGTTGCGGTTGCAATTGGGGCAATAGTTATGGCTGTCTATAATAGTTTTATTGTAAAGAACATACTCATGGGACCCACACATCCTGAATTTCCAACATATGGCTTGTTGTGCAAGGTCAGCAGATCCATTGGATTGGGCGATAGGTTATGTATGCAGAACATAAGCGTAAAAATGCAAAGTACAGTAGTCGGCGGCCAATTTGGAGTTTACTTCAACATAATTTTAATTGGGGGATTTATTCTTGCCTTCCCTTATGTATTTTGGCAATTTTGGAAGTTTACGAAACCTGCCTTAACAAAAAGAGAATTACATAATACACGGGGAGTGATCTTTTGGGTATCACTGCTGTTTTTCATTGGTGTGCTATTTGGCTACTATGTCATAGCGCCATATACGATTCACTTTTTCTCAAATTTTTCGCTGGATGACAATATAGAAAACCGGTGGACAATAACCAGTTATTTTAATACCCTTATTCCCTTGATATTAGGAGCCGGACTTGCATTTCAACTGCCGCTGGTAATGTTTTTCCTCGCCAAGATTGATGTTGTTAGTGCAAAGTTTTTGCGAAAGGGGCGCAAATATGCAATCGTAATTATGCTTGTTCTTTCGGCGATCATTACACCACCAGATATGCTTAGCCAAATTATCTGCACCATTCCATTAATGATCTTGTATGAAATAAGTATTCTGCTTTGCGTTAAAGTTGAAAAGCAGAAAAAGGTTGAGGAAGCAGAAGAATGGAGTTGATATTCATAAACTATTCGAGAATCCCATATTGTTTATTATACCAAAGTCTTAAATGTTTTATTTCAGTTCCATAGAAGACTATCATAATTTTTTAGCCGACAACACCGAAGGTTGCCTTATTGCCGTACAGCATTATTTAAAAGAAATAGCAGCCAATAAACACCTAAATGCCTTTGTTGAAATATTTGCAGATGAGTCAATTGAACGTGCAAATACGTTGGATAATAAAAGAAAAAATGGAGATGTTTTAGGTAAACTTCATGGCGTAATTATAGCCATTAAAGATGTGATTTGTTATAAGGGCCATAAAGTAACAGCGGCTTCTGGCATATTAAAAAATTTCGTTTCAATATATAGTTCAACTGTTGTCGAAAACTTGTTACAAGAAGATGCAATAATAATTGGCAGTTGCAATTGTGACGAATTTGCAATGGGCAGCACCAATGAAAATTCAGTGTATGGCCGGGTTCGAAATGCGTTGGATGAAAACAAGGTGCCCGGAGGATCGTCCGGAGGCTCCGCAGTAGCAGTCCAGGCCGGTCTTTGTATGGTAAGCCTTGGCAGCGATACTGGTGGGTCGGTTAGGCAACCTGCCGATTTCTGCGGAATTGTTGGCATAAAGCCTTCCTATGGATCTGTATCGAGAAATGGCCTCATTGCCTACGCTTCCTCATTTGATCAAATAGGAATTTTTTCCAGCAATGTAGCGGATGCAGCAAAAGTTTTGGAAGTCATAAGCGGCCCTGACCGGTTTGATAGTACTGTAAACCAGCAAAAGCAACCTCCATTTAGAAATTTTCTTCAATCCCAGAAAAAGAAATCTGACAGTTACCGAGTTGCAGTGCTAAAGAATGCGCTCGAGCATAAAAGTTTAGATACCGAGATCAAAAAAAATATTTACGAATTAGCTGAACTTCTAAAAAAGGATGGACACGAAACAGAAGAAATCGAATTCGGCCTAATAGATTTTATAGTACCGGCTTACTATGTAATTACTACAGCCGAGGCCTCGAGTAACCTGTCACGTTATGATGGAGTAAGGTACGGATATTGTAACAAAAACACAGATGAAGGTTTGGTTGAATTTTACAAGAAAACACGCAGCCAGGGTTTCGGCAAAGAAGTAAAAAGGCGCATTATGCTTGGCACTTTTGTTTTAAGTGAAGGATATTACGATGCCTATTTTACAAAAGCACAACAAATAAGGAGATTACTTGTAAACCAGACAGAACAAATTTTCAAAAATTTTGATGCTCTAATATTGCCAACAGTACCCTCAACTGCATTCGAAGCAGGCAGTATGCAAAAAGATCCCATCGCGATTTATCTGGCCGACATCTACACCGTCTATGCCAATCTTACTGGTACCCCCGCAATATCGCTGCCTTTATTTAAGCATTCTAATGGTATGCCTTTCGGGGTGCAGGTAATTACAAATAAAAACGATGAATTAACTTTGCTTAAGTTGTCTGACATACTCATGAAAAACTACAAAAGGTATTAATTGATGAAGAAATTTTTAGGCATATCGATTTTAATGGTTATTCTTCAAACAGGTTTGACAAAATTATCATTTGGAAAAAATAACACTTACCTGCTAAATCTTTCGGACACCAGCATTCCGGAAAATATTAAGTCAGAAGATCGGGCAATAGACGAAGTGATTAAATCTCCGACTCCTCCCAGGCAAGAAAAAATAAAGTACGTTGCCCAGGTTACCAAATACGGATTTAAAGATCTTTTTAAAAATTATTCGTACAACTCATCAATGCCTTATAGTTCGCAGGTAAATCCTAACGCGGAAACATATATGCAGGATTATTTGCAGGCTCATGGAAAATACCTTGAGCAAATGAAGGCAACAGCAGTACCTTATTTCAATTTGATCGATGGAATACTTAAACAATATGGCCTACCGCGGGAATTAAAGTACCTGGCAGTCATTGAGAGTGATCTTAAATCAAATGCCCTGTCTGTCGCAGGAGCCCGCGGGCCTTGGCAATTTATGACCTACACTGCTAAAGATTATGGATTGAAGGTTAATCAATTTGTAGATGACCGAACAGACTACTACAAAAGCACCCACGCCGCTGCAAAATATTTGCTAAGCCTCTACAAAGATTTTAATGATTGGCTTCTTGTAATAGCTGCTTATAACGGCGGCCCTGAAAGAGTTTATGCTGCTATAAATAAAAGTGGCAGTCGTAATTTCTGGAAACTTCAATATTATCTTCCAGAAGAATCACGCAATCATGTGAAAAAATTTATTGCTACCCACTATATTATGGAAACATCAGGTAACAACTTTAATTATACAAGTTTAGACGGTACCAATGGTCCTCCAAAACCCGATATTTCAGAAGAGGAATTATCAGGCGCTGATTCAATGGCGATATCAGGAAGATACATCTCATCGATAATTGCAAAAAATATTGATATGGATATCAGCGATTTTAATCGGTTTAACCCCGGATTTGATGATGTGCTTGCGACTGGGGGCACTTTTGATATGAGGCTGCCTGATACTAAGATGAGTCTTTTTGTTGCTAATAAATATCCGATACTTAATGAATGCGTCCAAAAATTATTGGAAGATGTAAACGTTGACACAAAGTTCAATAAGAAGAAAACTTCTCCAGGCAAAAAATAATTTATTCAAATTTATTCAAGAGCTTTTTTCATTGCAGTTATTTTTAACAGGCATTCTTCATATTCATTTTTCGGATCACTTTTAAATGTTATAGCTGAACCAGCCTGTATCGATACATAAGAATTCGATTGATTATAAAGAATACTTCTTATAACAACATTAAAATCAAAATCGCCTTCAGGGTTAATATATCCTAATGTTCCGGAAAATAATCCCCTCCTGGTTTTCTCGTATTTCTCAATTAATTCCATTACCTTTTTTTTGGGCGCTCCTGTCATGGAACCCATGGGGAAGGTTGCATAAAAAATATCGGCTATCGAAATATTTTCTTTGAGATTTCCTGCGACCGTCGATATCATTTGATGCACCTGCGGAAATGTATAAACCTTCAAAAATTCCTTTACTGACACAGAACCCTGCGTACAAATTTTTGCGAGATCGTTTCTCACAAGATCAACAATCATTATATTTTCAGAGCGTTCTTTATCATTGTAAAACAAATTATCCTTTCGCTGTTCATCAGCTGCCAAATCATTTTTGACACGATTGGCCGTTCCCTTTATCGGTTGCGACATAATTGTGTTTCCCTTTTTTTTAACAAATCGCTCCGGACTTGCGCACATCAGGTATTCATCGTTGTGCTTGTAAAACGCAGAAAAAGGGTTAGGTGACAGTTCGCTTAATTTTTTATAGACTAAAAGCGGATCAATAACTAATTGATTCGAATAAAATTCCTGGCAGAAGTTTATTTCATAACAATCGCCCCTTAATATATGCTGCTGTAACTTTTTAACCGTCTCTATATATTCTTCTTTTGAAAACCGTGCCCTTAATAACGGAGACGGATACCTGACACCTTCGATGGGCTCCGATGAAATAATTTCATCATAAATTTTCTGGGCAGCGGCAGAATTAAAGACTCCAATCTTTAATTCATCTTCTGTTAAAATGAAAACTATTTCGGGAATAAAAAAATAAAAGTCAGGAAAACAAACATAGTCAGGATTGTAAGATTGAAGATTTTCGATTTCATTTTTTACGTCATAAGCAAGGTGGCCAAAAATCCAATCAGCAGTAGTCTGTAGAATTTGATCAATGTCTCTCAGGCTGTTAGCCCCATTCGAAATTATTGATTTCAACACGCCGACACCCGCTACACATTCGTACGATTTATCAAAATCATATTCATGATTATCGAGAAAACAAAAAATGCTAAACTTTTTTATGAAGCTTAGCATTTGAAATTTAATAGCCGATAAATTATGAATTGAATATGATGAGAATTGTCTTTTCAAAATTATGATTCAACAGCGGAAGTTAGGAAATATCGCTGTTAAAAATCATCCTCTTCATCATCCAGGTCGCCGCTATCGTTAAAAAGATCGAGATCTTTGAAATCATCATCAAGATCAAAATCGTCATCACCCTTACCTTTTTTACCAGCGGGCTTTTTTATTTTCGACTTGGGAATATCAAACTCTTCGAAATCGGGGTCAAAGTCATCAACGTCATCATTTTTCTCCCAATCATCTTCAACTTCCACATCATCATCGTCATCTTCGTCATCTGCTTTAGACTTCTTTTTTGATGAAGCAGTTTTAGATTTCTTGATGGGCATATCTTCATCGTCTAACTCATCATCATCATCATCAAAATCATCATTCTTTTTTTTAGATGAAGATTTAGAGTTTTCTACTGGTTTTTTTTCAGGAAATGTTTTTTCCTTATCAGATTTTGCTTTCATAATTCTCTTAAAGGATTAATTATGTAAAATTTCAATTAGATTTTTAATTTGCCAAAAATATTTAAATATTTTTTGCCGTGCAACAATCATGTTGTCACAATAATTTGATCACTTCCGGGACCATTTGAAATAAATTTTACAGGAACTCCTAATACTTCATTGATATAATTAATATAAACACTCATTTCAGGAGGCAAGTTATTAAAATTTTTTATCGAGGTAATATCCGTTTTCCATCCTACGAATTTTTTATATACAGGTTCTACTTTCGATCTCATCATCTGAAAGGGAACCTGGTTCGTTTCTTCACCATTTACTTTATAACTATTACAAACTTCTAAGGTTTCCATGGCGTCAAGAACGTCTGCTTTTGTCATAACCAACTGGGTAACGCCATTTATCATGCAAGCGAAATTTAAAGCTACAAGGTCAATCCAACCGCATCTTCTCGGGCGGCCCGTTGTGCTGCCATATTCCATGCCGGTTTTTCGCAAAAGTTCCCCGTTTTCATCGTTGAGTTCAGTTGGAAAAGGACCGCTTCCAACTCTTGTGCAATAGGCCTTGGTAATGCCAAATACATCTTTAATTTTTTGTGGTGCAACGCCTAGCCCACTTCCTACGCCAGCGGTAATTGTATTGGAAGACGTTACGTAAGGAAATGTTCCAAAGTCAATATCGAGCATACTTCCTTGCGCGCCTTCCGCCAGGATTTTTTTACCATTGGAAATTGCTTCATTTACAAAATATTCGCCATTTACAATTTGCAATTGTTTTAGAAATTCAAGCGCTTCAAAAAATTCTTCTTCCCATGTTGAAATGTCTTCATTAAAAGAAAAATTATCGAGGAGTTTCTGATGTTTTAACCGAAGTTTTATATATTGAGAAATAAAATTTTTATCAAGAAGATCTCCCACACGCAGACCGTTCCTTCCGGTTTTATCCATGTAAGAAGGACTAATGCCTTTAAGTGTTGAGCCAATCTTATCGTTTCCTTTAGCAAGTTCGCTGGCCTTATCTAACGCCCGGTGCGAAGGCAGTATAAGGTGTGTTCTTGCACTTATATAAAGATTCTTTTTGCAATCGATTCCCATTGTCTCAACGGCAGCGCATTCCTTTTTTAAAGTAACCGCATCGAGTACAACGCCATTGCCGATTAAATTAATTTTATTCTCGTGAAAGATACCTGACGGGATTTGATGAAGCACAATTTTCTTTCCATCAACATATAAAGTATGTCCTGCATTTGGCCCTCCCTGGAACCTCGCAATTACATCATATCCCGGCGCAAAATAATCAACAATTTTACCTTTTCCTTCGTCGCCCCATTGCAGGCCAAGAATTACATCAACCATCTGAGATATGTTTGTTTAAATGTGGCAGAGAAAATTTTAATTCCTATGCATTTCGCGTAAAAATAAAATGAAAATAAACAAATGAAGATTTAATTTCTGATTTGTTCAAAATTAGTGGAAAATAATGTGAAGGTCTGAAGCCTGAAAAATGAAATTCTGAAAACTTGAATTGAGAAATATATACTTATGCAACTTTCAACAGACTCAGCTTACTTATCTTGAACTTATGTTGTGCATAATCCATAGTTAATGTAAATGTTTTCACTTTTTGTGATGGTAGTTCATACATAGCATCAGTTAAAATACTTTCGCAAATGCTTCTAAGGCCACGGGCTCCCAACTTATATTCCATCGCCTTATCGACCATAAAATCATAAACATCGCTTTCAATTACAAGATCAATCCCTTCCAACTCAAATAATTTTTTGTATTGCTTGATGAGAGAATTTTTGGGCTCAGTTAAAATATTTCTTAAGGTTATTTTATCAAGCGGATTAAGATAAGTAACAACAGGCAACCTACCTAGTAATTCAGGTATTAGGCCGAAGGATTTCAAATCTTGCGCATTCACAAACTGCAATAAATTTTTCCGCTGAAAATCCTGGAGATCTTTATTTACGTTGAATCCAATTGCATTTGTGTTGATCCTTCTTCCAATGAGCCTGTCGACACCGTCGAAGGCGCCACCGCAAATGAAAAGAATATTGCTTGTGTTTAATTTAATAAGTTTTTGTTCGGGGTGTTTACGCCCGCCTTGCGGGGGCACCAGTACTTCGGTACCTTCTAGCAGTTTAAGTAAACCTTGTTGCACTCCTTCGCCACTTACATCGCGGGTAATACTCGGGTTATCACTTTTGCGGGCAATTTTATCTATTTCATCTATATAAACAATCCCTTTTTGTGCCGCATTTACATCAAAATTGCACACCTGCAGCAGTCTGCTCAAAATACTTTCAACATCTTCGCCCACATAACCTGCCTCGGTAAAAACGGTAGCATCTACAATGGCAAATGGTACATTAAGAACACGGGCAATTGTTTTGGCAAGTAGAGTTTTACCGGTACCGGTTTCACCTACCATTATTATGTTACTTTTCTCTATTTCAACATCGCTGTCAACTTTTTGATTAAGTCGTTTGTAGTGATTATAAACCGCAACAGCTAATACTTTTTTTGCATCGTCCTGGCCGATTACATATTCATCCAAAAACTTTTTTAGTTCAACCGGCTTTTTTACAGAAAGTTTATAAGCAGATGATTGACTATTTTTTTCCGGCATGGGGAAAATCTCCTGGGTAATAATCTCTTGGGCATGTTCGACACAATTCTCACAAATATGACCTTCCTGACCCGCGATGAGAATCTTGACTTCATCGCGACTTCTTCCGCAAAAAGAACAATGCAAAGTTTGTTGTTTGGCCATTTGGGCTAGCTGTTTATTAAATTTTTATTTTATCCTGGTATAATTTACGCCTTTAATCGCATTTTACAACATTCTAAAGAAAACTAATTTGTTATTAGACAATCAAATAACGCAAAATGTTGCTTTATAGTTTGTTTAATACACCATCGACTATGCCATATTTTTTGCTTTCTGTAGCATCCATCCAATAGTCTCTGTCGAAATCTTCCATTACTTTATCATAACTCTGACCACAATTCTCAGCAAGAATTTTGGCGCCAAGTTGCTTTGCTTTAAGAATTTGCACGGCAATAATTTCAAGATCGGCGCTGGTGCCTTGACCGCCACCGCTGGGTTGGTGAATCATTACTTCCCCGTGAGGAAAAATAAACCTCTTTCCTTTTTCTCCGCCGCTCAGCAATATACTTCCCATACTTGCTGCCATTCCCATACAAACTGTACTAACAGGAGATTTAATCATTTTCATAGTATCATAAATAACCATTCCGCTGGTAACCATCCCACCGGGGCTATTTATGTAGAAGGTAATTTCTTTTCCCGGCTCCATCGCATCAAGATATAAAAGCCTGTTGGTGATATCCTTTGCACTCTTATCATCTACTGGTCCCCATAGAAAAATTTTCCGCTGTTCAATAAATTTCTTGTCAAACATCATCCCACCCATCATTTTCTCCATAGGATTTTCCGGCGTTGATTTTTCGGGCTCCTCTTCTTCTTCAAAACGTGTCAAATTATTTTTATAAAGATTCATTTGCTGTTGTATTTTATTTTGAATATCTATTTTTTTGCCTTTTTGGAATTGATCAATAATACTTCATCAATTAAGCCATATTCTTTTGCTTCAGGCGCTGTCATCCAAAAATCCCTGTTGCTGTCTTTAGTTACTCTTTCTATAGTTTGGCCTGTATGATCACTAAGAATTTCATAAAGTTCATGCTTCACTTTTCTTACTTCATTCACCGTTATCTCCACATCTGAGGCCTGTCCCTGGGCGCCACCACTTGGCTGGTGCATCATAATTCTTGCATGTTTCAGAGCACTTCTTTTTCCGGCAGCACCTGCTGCCATCAAAACGGCTGCCATACTTGCTGCCATACCGGTACAAATCGTAGCTATATCCGGCGAAACAAATTGCATGGTATCGTACAGGCCTAAGCCTGCGTAAACCGCTCCACCCGGAGAATTAATATAGAGTTGAATATCCCTCGTACGGTCAGTACTTTCCAAAAACAACAATTGTGCTGTAATAATATTTGCCACTTCATCATTTACAGGATATCCTAAAAATATAATCCTGTCCATCATCAAACGGCTGTAAACATCCATCACGGCTACATTCATTGGCCGCTCTTCTATAATGTTTGGAGTTAAATTAGTAATGTTGTGATTTATATATCCATGCAGTGTATTGCTGCTAATACCTTTATGCTTAACTGCATATTTTTCAAATTCTTTTCCTGTGTTCATAAATTAAGTTTAATAAAAAAGCAATTTATAGCCATGAAGTTCCCAAATATTATGCTAACAAAAAAAAGAGACAAAAGGACAGA
>Ga0134126_10012821_pt1 | contig 10582 bp, 11 predicted proteins | sample KB31752_FD_96881 | JGI IMG/M metagenome (GOLD analysis project Ga0134126, IMG submission 96881) | Terrestrial soil microbial communities with excess Nitrogen fertilizer from Kellogg Biological Station, Michigan, USA - KB3-175-2 | ecosystem: Environmental > Terrestrial > Soil > Unclassified ...
CGGGCAGAAAGCCGACCAGCGGCGCCAGCAGCACGCTCGCGTCCAGCGCATCGGCGCCGTAATATTGCATGAACGCGCCGACCTTGGGATCGTAGCCGCGTGCGCAAATCTCCGCGTGCGCCTCGTCGCGCAGTTTGCTCCAGCGCTCGACGGGGAAACGATCGCCCAAACGGGCGAGCCCCTTCACCGCGCGGTCGAACGCCACCCAGGCCATGATTTTGGAATGCACGAAATGCCGCGGCGGCCCGCGCACTTCCCAGATGCCCTCATCGGGCTCGCGCCACACGGCTTCGACGTGTTCGAGCACCGCAAGCGCCACCTGCATCGCCGGCGGCGTCTTGCGGCGGAAGTTCGATCCCTGCGATTCGAGATGCGCGCCGGTGCGGTGCAGAACGTCGATCACCTCGCCGTAGACATCGAGTTGAAACTGGTTTGACGCCCCGTTGCCGATGCGCACCGGGTTCGAGCGCTCATAGCCCGGCAGCCACGGCAATTCGCGCTCGTCGAGAAATCGCTCGCCGCTGACGCCGTACATGATCTGCGCCTGCTGCGGCGCGCCGGCGACGGCGCGCACCAGCCAATCGCGCCACGCCATCGCCTCGTCCCAATAGCCCGCCGTCATCAGCGCCTGGAGCGTCAGGCTGGAATCGCGCAGCCAGCAGAAACGGTAGTCCCAATTGCGCGGCCCGCCGATGCGCTCCGGCAGCGAGGTCGTCGGCGCCGCGACGATGCCGCCCGTGTGGGTGAAGGTCAGCGCCTTCAGGGTCAGCAACGAGCGCTGGACGAGATCGTACCAGGGATTGTCGTCGCGGCACTTGGCAGCCCAGGCGGTCCAGAAATCGCGGGCTTTTTCGAGCGCGGCGTCGGCATCGCAGGGGCGCGGGATTTCGGCCACCGCGGCGACGCATTGCAGCGTGAAGGCGACCTGTTCGCCCTTGGCGACCTTGAACCGCGTCAGCGTCCGCATGTTGCGCCCGACACTGCGCGCGGCGGTGCGAAACACCAGCTTCAGCGGCCCCGCCGTGGCCAGCAACTCGCGATTGGGCCCTCGCGCCACCCACGGCACCGTTAAGCCATAGTCGAACCGCACGACGAGTTCGGAGGTGATGTCGACCTCGCCCTCGACGCCGCGAACGATGCGCACCAGCGTCGGCTCCGGCGCGCCGGGCACGAGGAAGTCGATGAGTTCCGCAACGCCGGCGCTAGTTCGAAATGTCGTCACCAGCACCATCGTCGGGCCGAGATAAGCGCGGCTGGATTCGAACCCAGCCTCACCGGGGGCGACGCGCCAGCAGCCGTGGTCGCTTTTTCCCAACAGCGAGGCGAAGCAAGCGCCGGAATCGAAGCGCGGCCAGCACAACCAGTCGATCGAGCCTTGCCGCGACACCAGCGCGGCCGAGTTGCAATCGCTGATTAGCGCGTAGTCCTCGATTCGCGCCATTCGGGTCTCCCTACCAAGTCGCGGGCGCGCCGACGGCCGCCCGATGCGACATCATCCGAGGGAAATCGGCGCAAGCGGCTCCCCTTAACACGGCTTTCGCATCGGCGCGCGTTGCGCGGCCATTTGAGTTCGCAAGCTTATGACGAAAGCGCCTTCGCCGCCTTGACCGACGCAAAAAAAACGCCGGCTTTGCAGCCGGCGCATGGGGAGGGCAGGGGCTGGAAGCGGGATTGACGACGCCTCAAGCCGCCTTGCGATGCGCGCCGTGCCAGGCGGCGACCGCCGTCGCCCGCGCGCGCCGCTCCGGCGGCGTCTCCACAACGCCGAGGCTATGCGAGTAGCGGTCCGCCTGGCCCCAGCCGACATCCTGGAATTCGCGCTCGCTCATGCCGGCGAAGGCGGCGTTGGCGCGGCGGGCGGCCCAGGCGCCGGCGACCCGGGCGAACACTTTGCCGAACGCGCCGAAACCTGGCGTGACGGGGGTCATTGTGATCGTCGACATCGAAGTGATCCTGAGCGTTCGATCGGAAGCGATCGAATAACGCCAATATGAGATCACCCTATTGATCCGTCCAACGAATGTTTTTATATAGAACCATTCCAAAACGCGATCGATCTCATGCTCGACACCGACCAGTTGCGCTCCTTCCTCGCCATCGTCGACGAGGGCTCCTTCACCCGTGCCGCCGAGCGCGTCCACAAGACGCAATCGGCGGTGTCGATGCATATCCGCCGGCTGGAGGAGCAGCTCGGCTGCGCCTTGTTCGTCAAGCAGGGCCGCGGCATGCGGCTGACCGCCGAGGGCGAACAACTCGTCGAATACGCGCGCCGCATCCTGCGCGAGGAGGCCGGCGCCATCGCCGCCCTGTCGCGCAAGGGACTGCGCGGCACGGTGCGCTTCGGCGTGCCCGACGATTACGCCGAGGCCTACCTCTCCGCCATCCTGCAACGCTTCAATCACCGCCATCCCTTGGTGGAGATCGCCGTCTCCTGCGAGAACTCGATCGAACTTTCGGCACTGATCCGCGCCGGCGCCCTCGATCTCGCGCTGGTCACCGAGTTTCCCGACCTTGAGGGCTTTGAGCTGATCCTTGAGGAGCCGCTCGTCTGGGTGGTGTCCAACAAGTTCAAGACCGCCGCCGGCGAGCCGCTGCCGCTGGCGCAAGGCAGCCCGTCCTGCATCTGGCGGCGCGTCAGCGACGAGGCCTTGGAGCATAGCCGCGACCGCGTGCGCAGCCTGTTCGTGTCGCGCAATTACAGCGCCATCGGCGCCGTGGTGCGGGCAGGGCTGGCGGCGACGGTATTGCCGCAGGGCTTGGTCGGCGAAGGTCTGCGCGTCTTGGGTGAGAGCGAGGGCCTGCCGCCGCTGCCGTTGACCCGCATGGGCCTCATCCACCGCGCCGGCGCGACGAGCCCCGAGGCGCGCGAGCTTGCCGAAGCGGTGCGCGAGACCATCGTCACGGCGGAGCGCCGGGCCGCCTAAAGCGCCAGTTCCACCTTCACCGGCGCGTGGTCGGACGGGCGCTCCCAGCCGCGCGCGTCGCGGAACACCTGCATCGCCTGCACGGCGCCCGCCAGCGGCGGGCTCACCCAGACATGGTCGAGCCGCCGGCCCTTGTTGGCGGCGCTCCAGTCCGGCGAGCGGTAGCTCCACCAGGTGTAAAGCTTCTGGTCCGGCGGGACGAACGGACGCAAGGCGTCGCACCAGCGCCCGGCGGCCTGGGCGCGCGTGAATTTCTCCACCTCGATCGGAGTATGGCTGACGACGCCGAGGAGCGCCTTGTGGCTCCAGACGTCGTGCTCCAACGGCGCGATGTTGAGATCGCCGACCAGGATCGCCCGCCCGCCGGATTTGGGCTCGCGCTCGAACCAGGCGCCCATCTCGTCGACGAAATCGAGCTTGTGGGCGAATTTCGGATTGACCAGCCGATCCGGCTCGTCGCCGCCGGCGGGCACGTAGAAGTTTTGGATCTCCAGCCCGCCATGCGCGCCATCGAGCGTCGCGGCGATGTGCCGGCTGTCGCCCTTGGCGCAGAAATCCCGCGCGGCGACGTCGGCGAAGGGATGGCGCGAGACGATGGCGACGCCGTGATAGCCCTTCTGTCCGTTGAGCGCGATGTGCTCGTAGCCGAGGTCGCGGAAGGCGGCGGAGGGGAAATTGCCGTCCGGGCATTTCGTCTCTTGCAGGCACAGCACGTCCGGCTGCTGCTGCTTCAGGAAGCGGGCGACGGCGTCGATGCGCAGGCGGACGGAATTGATGTTCCAGGTGACGATGGAGAAAGGCACGGCGGACATTCTTAAAGGAGAGTCAATTATGACCTAAAGCAGCGGCGATCATTGACCACGAAGCCCCGGCTCGGCCAAGCGCCCGCCTTCACTTGCCCACAGGCTTCAGCCGGCGAGCCGTTGCAGCGCCGCCAGCCACGCCCGCGGCTCCAGCGCCGGCGCCTCGAAATCGACCCGCGCCGCAACCCCGCCGGCGCCGAGATCGAGCCCCTCGGCGTCAAGCCCGAGCGGACGCCAGGCCCGCCGCCCGCCGCCCGCGAGCTTCGTCAGCGCCGCCGCGCCGAGTGCGGCAATTTGCCTGAGCAGCGCCGGCTCGGCGGCGCACAGCGCCGAGGCGTCGCCGGGGGTTAGCAGTTCGGCCGCCGTCAGCGCCTCGGCGCGGCCGAAGCCGCCGTTGAAATGCACGCTCTCGACGTCGAGGCGGCGCAACGAGAAATCGGCGAAATCGACGTAAAGCTTGGCCTTGGGATTGCGCTGCACGTAGCGGGCGCGCCCGTCCGCGCCCTGGCGCAGGCGCACGACGCCGCCGAGGCTGATTCGCGGCCGGTTGAGCGGATCGCCGACGCCGCCCGCGCTGGTCAGCAGCAGGCAGACGCGGGAATCGGCGCTGAGGTTGCGGGTGTGGCGGGAAAGCTCGGACATCAGGAGCAGCGGCGCGCCATCCCAATCGCTGGCGACGCCGATCAGCGTCGTCAACGGCAGGCCGCCGTCGAGCGTCGCCAACGCGCCGGTGCGGGCGAGGCGCAGCAGGCGTTTGGCGTCGCGTCGGGCGGCGTGGCCGGCAGCGGGATCGTGCAAGCGCGCTCCTCGACGACTAAATTTGGGCCGATCGTTGAAAATCGCGGGAATACGACTATTTTCTGTTCGAAAGGCCAAGTTTCTATGCGAATGGCAAAGCCAAATCGGCTTTCGCAGCGTACTAGAGAGAAGCTGTCTGGAAAGCGCCAAATTTCGGCCCCGATGCGGGGGAATGACGCGCCGTCCTTTAGGTCCCCAGGATTTGGGGGCGATCGAACCGAGTGGATGCTCATGCCGACAATCGCGCTGGTCGACGATGATCGCAATATTCTCACCTCCGTCTCCCTTTCCATGGAGGCCGAAGGCTTCCGCGTGCAAACCTACACCGATGGCGCCAGCGCCCTCGACGGGCTGAAAGCCAATCCGCCGGACCTCGCCATCTTCGACATCAAGATGCCGCGCATGGACGGCATGGAGTTGCTGCGACGCTTGCGGCAGAAATCCGATCTGCCGGTGATTTTCCTCACCTCCAAGGACGAGGAGATCGACGAATTGTTCGGCCTTAAGATGGGGGCCGACGATTTCATCCGCAAACCGTTCTCGCAGCGCCTGCTGGTCGAGCGCGTGAAGACCATCCTGCGCCGCGCCAACCCCAAGGACGCCGCCGCGCAAAAAGAGACCGAGGCCAAGATCCTCGAACGCGGCCGCCTCAAGATGGACCCGGAGCGCCACACCTGCACCTGGGACGCTACGCCGGTGACGCTGACCGTCACCGAGTTCCTCATCCTCCAGGCGCTGGCGACCCGGCCCGGCGTAGTCAAGAGCCGCAACGCGCTGATGGACGCGGCCTATGACGATCAGGTCTATGTCGACGACCGCACCATCGACAGCCACATCAAGCGGTTGCGCAAGAAGTTCAAGGTGGTGGAGCCCGACTTCGAAATGATCGAGACCCTTTACGGCGTCGGCTATCGATTCCGCGAGGCGTAAACGGCGGCGGCCTGACGCGATGGGCATTGAATTCCGAACCGCGCAAGGCGCCCCGGCGGCGACGCGATGGCGCCGATCGCGGCTACGGCGCAGGCTGTGGCGGCTGCGACGGATTCTGGAGTCCAACGTCTCGTCGTCGCTGACGCGGCGAATCGTGACGCTCAACCTGGGCGGCCTCGCCGCGCTGGTGATGGGCTTCCTGTTGCTTAATCATTTCCGCGCCGACATCATCCAGGCGCGCATGCAGAGCCTGACCACGCAGGCCGACATCATCGCCGCCGCGGTCGCCGCCTCTGCGGCGGTCGATACCGATTCGCTGCTCATCGATCCCGACAAACTTCTCGACTTCGCCCACGGCGACCCCTCGCCGGCGCGTGAGGACGATTCGCTGGTGTTCTCGATCAATCCCGAGCGCATTGGCCCGGTGCTGCACCGGCTCGTCACGCCGACCCACACCCGCGCCCGCATCTTCGACCGCGACGGGCAGATGCTGTTGGATTCGCAGACGCTGAGCCCGCGCAATGCGCGCAGCGAGGCCGCCGACGCCGCCAACGAGGACACCACCTTCCTGGAGCGGCTGTGGGATTCGCTGCGCGTCGCCTTCCGCGGCCCCCAGGCCCTGCAACCCAATTACCGCTGGTCGACCGACGGTCTGGCGCTGCCGGAGGTGGCGCGGGCGCTGCACGCCAAGACCACGTCGATGACCCGCGTCAACGCCACCGGCGAGACCATCGTCTCAGTCGGCGTGCCGATCCAGCGCGGCGCGGTGGTGCGCGGCGCGCTGGTGCTTTCGACCCGCGGCGGCGACATCGACAAGGTGATCGCCAGCGAGCGCTGGGGGTTGCTGCGCTTCTTCCTGGTCATCGCCGGCGTCATGCTGGTGTTGTCGCTGTCGCTCGCCAACACTATCGGCGAACCCGTGCGCAAGCTCGCCGACGCCGCCGAGCGTGTGCGGCGTGGCATCAAGTCGCGCCAGCAGATCCCGGATTTCACCGACCGCAGCGATGAAATCGGCCATCTGTCGCGTGCGCTCGGCGAGATGACGCAGGCGATGTACGGCCGCATCGACGCCATCGAGAGCTTCGCCGCCGATGTCGCGCATGAATTGAAGAACCCGCTGACCTCGCTGCGTAGCGCCGTGGAGACGCTGCCGCGCGTCAAGAGCGAACCATCGCGGCTGCGGCTGATGGAGATCATGCAGCACGACGTGCGCCGGCTCGACCGGCTGATCTCCGACATTTCCGACGCTTCGCGACTCGACGCGGAGATGGCGCGCGTCGATTCGACGCCCGTCGATGTCGCCCAACTGGCGCGCGCGGTTGTCGCCATGGTCGCCGACAGCCCGCGCAGCCGGGGCGTCGCGCTCCAACTCAGCATCGAGCCCGCCGCCGACGGCGGCCAGCCGGACTATTTTGTCATGGGCCACGATTCGCGGCTCGCGCAAGTGGTCACCAATCTCGTCGACAACGCCTGCTCGTTCTCGCAGCCCGGCGCACAGGTGCGGATCGCGCTGCGGCGCGCCGGCGACGAGGGCGAACTGTTGCAGATCGTCGTCGAGGACGACGGGCCCGGCATCCCCGACCATGCGATCGAGCGCATCTTCGAGCGCTTCTATACCGACCGGCCGAGCGAGGGCTTCGGCGAGAATTCCGGCCTCGGCCTGTCGATCTCGCGCCAGATCGTGCAGGCCCATTCCGGCCGGCTGTGGGCGGAGAACCGGCCCCTGGCGCCGGGCGCGCCGACCGAGGACGAGGAGGGCGCGCCGCGCCACGGCGTCGGCGCGCGCTTCTTCGTCGAGCTTCCGGCTTGTCCATGAAGGCGTGCCCATGAAGGCTTGCCCATGAACGACAGCGCCGTTCACGCCACCGCCTTGCTCGTCGGCGAACGCGGCGTGCTGCTGCGCGGCGCCTCGGGCGCCGGCAAGAGCCTGATGGCGCTGGCGCTTATCGAGCGGGTCCGGCGCGAGGGCGGCTTTGCGGCATTGGTCGCCGACGATCGCGTCTGGCTTGAGGCCGTCAACGGCCGGCTCATCGCGCACGGGCGCGCGCAACTGGCGGGCCTGTGCGAGCGCCGCGGCGAGGGCCTGATCGAGACGCCGCACGAACCGCGTGCGGTGCTGCGGCTCATCGTCGATCTCGCCGAGCGTGGCCAGCCGCCGCCGCGCATGCCCGAGGCGGCGGACCGCTACGATACGCATTGTGGGATAACATTGCCACGGCTGCGCGTTGACGTTTCGCCGGGGCTCGGCGACGGCGTTTCCGCCACATTGTCCGCGCTTCGTCGCATCGACGGTCCGAACTGGCGAAAAAACGTTTACGACGACGCGCTTTTTGCTTGAACATTGCGCCGCAGCGCACAAAATGCGGCGCTTACGGCGATGATGTCAAAAATGCGTCGCTAGGCGCAGTGGGCCACTGTTGGTGAAGCGTATATGATAGGCATGGTCTTGGTGACCCACGGGAAACTCGCGCACGGCTTTCGCGCCGCGCTGGAGCATGTGGTGGGGCCGCAATCGCAATTCGAGACCATCGCGATCGGCCCCGAGGACGACATGGAGCAGCGCCGCACCGATATATTGGAAGCGGCGCAGCGCGTGCAGGACGGCAGCGGCGTGGTGCTGCTGACCGACATGTTTGGCGGCACGCCGTCCAATCTGGCGATTTCGGCGATGGAAGGCGGGCGCATCGAGGTGATCTGCGGCATCAATCTGCCGATGCTCATCAAGCTCGCGACGTTGAGGGATACGGCCGAACTCGATCACGCCGTTATCGAGGCGCGCGACGCCGGTCGCAAATACATCACCATCGCCAGCAAAGTCTTGACCGCCAAATGATCGAGGAACTCGACGAGGAAGGGCAGCCCTGTCCGCCGCCGCCGCGTCTGGCGGGAACCGAAGCGCGCGAACTCAAAATCGTCAACCGCAAGGGCCTGCATGCGCGGGCGACCGCCAAATTTGTGCAGTGCGTCGATCGTTTCGACGCCGAGATCAGCGTGACGCGCTGCGGCGAGACCGTCGGCGGCGATTCGATCATGGGGATACTAACGCTGGGCGCCGGCCTCGGCTCGACGATCACGGTCGCCGCGCGCGGTCGCCAGGCGTGCGAGGCGCTCGACGCGCTGGCGACGCTGGTGGCGGACCGGTTCGGCGAGGACGAGTAGTCACATCTTGAAGCTCTCGCCCAGGTAAAGCCGGCGCGCGTCGGGATGGGCGATGATCGCCTCCGGCGATCCTTGCGTCAGCACCGAACCGCTATGGATGATATAGGCGCGGTCGATGAGGCCGAGCGTCTCGCGCACATTGTGGTCGGTGATGAGCACGCCAATGCCGCGCTGCTTCAGATGGCGCACCAGATCCTGGATGTCGCCGACGGCGATCGGGTCGATGCCGGCGAACGGTTCGTCGAGCAGGATGTAGGCAGGCCGTGCGGCCAGCGCCCGCGCGATCTCGCAGCGCCGCCGCTCGCCGCCGGAGAGCGAGATCGACGGCGCTTTGCGTAAGCGGGCGATGTCGAATTCCTCCAGCAGTTGCTCCAGCCGCTGCTCCCGCCGCGCGCGGTCGCGCTCGTTGACTTCGAGCACGGCGCGGATGTTGTCCTCGACATTGAGGCCGCGGAAGATCGAGGCTTCCTGCGGCAGATAGCCGACGCCAAGCCGCGCCCGCTGGTACATCGGCAACGCGGTCACGTCATGGCCGTCGAGCGCGATGACGCCCTTGTCGGGCTTCACCAGGCCGGTAATCATGTAGAACACCGTGGTTTTGCCGGCACCGTTGGGGCCGAGCAGACCGACCGCCTCGCCCTGGCGCACCACCAGCGACACATCCTGCACCACGGCGCGCCCGCCGTAACGCTTGCCAAGATTGTAGACGGCGAGCGTGCCGAGCGCGGGGAGTTCCGCCGCGGCGGCCTGCGGGCGTTGGGCGAGGTCGGTCATCGACGCCGCGCCTTGGCTTGCGCCAGACTTAACCCCATGACGACGCGGGCGTAGCGCGACATGGGATCTATTTCTTTTTCTGTCCGCCAGCGGAATCGACGCTGCCGGGCAGGAACACGCCATGCACCCGCGAGCTTCCGCCCTGCACGGCGGCCTGGCCGGTGCTGAGGTCATAGACCAGCCGGTCGCCCTTGGTGATGTTGCGGCCGTCGGTCAGCACGACATGGCCGCTCAGCACCATGTCGTTGCGGCCCTTGTCATAGGCGCCGCTGTCGGCCGTCGCGGTTTGGGTCTTGGAGTGCACCGTGACAGGGCCGGCGCAATCCATGTGCTTGAGCCGGCTGGAGGCGTCCGTCCCGGCGGCGGGGGTCGCGGCGTTGGCGGGTTTGGCCGGCGCCTGCGAAGTCTCCATGAAGATGGTGAGCCTCGAGCAGGTGAGTTTGGTGTCGCCCTGTACGACGACGACATGGCCGTCATAAATCGCTCTTCCCTCTTTCTCGAAATAGTCGAGCTTGTCGGCGTCGATCGAGATCGGCGATTTCGAATCGCCGCCGGGCAGGATCGAGACCGGCCGGCTGTCCTTCGTCGCGGCAGCGGCGGCGGGCGCGAGGCCGAGCGCCAGCATAAACAGCGCGGCTCGCCTCATGGCGTCGAGCCTTCCGGCGCGGCGTCCTTGCCGTTGATGAGGGTGCGCACATGGCCCTCGAAGGTCGCCTGAGCGCCGTTGTCCTTCACCGCGAGCGAATCGCCGGTGATCGTCGTGTCGGGGGCAATGCGCACCTTAACCGGTTCTTTCGACACGTATTCGCCCTGCTTGAATTTGATGTGGACGCTTCGCAAAAAGACTTGATAGCGCGAATTCTTCAACTGCACGTCGCCGGCGAGGTCGAGCGTTTCGCCGGCGCTTTCGTAATGGCCGGTGTCGGCGGAAAGACGGCTGACCTCGCGGTTGGGCGTCGCGATGTCGCCGCCGATCAACGCGAGATCGACGTCGCCGGGATGCAGGGCGTCCTGCATCGCCTTGACGGCGGTGATGTTGTAGCCGCCGCCGCCGGGACGGGCGCCGGTAAGTCGCGGCCGGTCCATGGTGATGCGACCGCCCTCGATGCCGATGCCGTCGAACGACACGTCGCGCAGCGTATGGCCGAGATTATGAACAAAGGCGAGGCCGGCCAGCGCCGCGACGCCGCCGAC
>Ga0134126_10012822_pt1 | contig 10582 bp, 6 predicted proteins | sample KB31752_FD_96881 | JGI IMG/M metagenome (GOLD analysis project Ga0134126, IMG submission 96881) | Terrestrial soil microbial communities with excess Nitrogen fertilizer from Kellogg Biological Station, Michigan, USA - KB3-175-2 | ecosystem: Environmental > Terrestrial > Soil > Unclassified ...
TCCTCCATATGATAGTCGGCCATGCTCACGCGTTGCGAGTTGAAGGTATTCGTCTCGATGATATCGGCTCCGGCCTCCAGGTATTGCCGGTGAATGTCTTCGATAATGTCAGGCCGGGTCAGGCACAACAGGTCGTTATTGCCTTTCAGATCCGAAGGCCAATCGGCAAAACGCTTGCCCCGATAATCCTTTTCCTCCAGCTTGTGCCGCTGGATCATGGTACCCATGGCCCCATCGATGACGAGAATTCTTTTTTTTAATGCGCGCTCCAGCGCTGTTCGTGTAGTCTCCATGTGTTATTCCTCCTTTTTTACCCTGAGGCAAAGTATGTTCTGAACGACTAAAACGAGGGAAATAACCGGAGAGAGGTGGGATATTTCAAACGTTTATTAGTTCAGTTTGGGCCACGGTCGCGTGCGCCGTCTATAATTCACCGCAGGCCGAACAATAAACAAATCTGCCTGTGTGAGCGCAAAGATAGGCAAAAAATCGATTCGATGCAAGCGATCAGCTTCCCGACCGGTAGCTCTCCACCGGCAAACGGTTGGTGATCGATCTCGCCAGTGTCATTTCGTCCGCATATTCCAACTCGCCTCCAAACGCGATGCCCCGGGCTATCGTCGTGATCCTGACCGGGATATCCTGCAGCTTTTTCTGGATATAGTAGATAGTCGTGTCTCCCTGGATCGTAGGGTTCAGCGCGAAGATCAGCTCCTGCGTATGCTCTTTCCGGACCCGGTGGACCAGGGTTTCGATGTTCAGCTGGTCCGGCCCGATCCCGTCCAGCGGCGAGATGCTCCCGCCCAATACATGATAGGTGCCACTGTATTGCTGCGTGCTTTCGATGGCGATCACCTCGCGGAGACTTTCCACTACGCAGATCAGCTCCTGTTTGCGAAGCGAATTGGCGCAGATCGAACAGATGTCGGCGTCCGCCACATTGTGACACCGTTGACAGAACTTGATCTCATTGCGCATCCGGATCAGCGTCTCACCCAACCCCTGGACCTGACCCGCATCCTGCTTCAACAGGTGTAATACGAGCCGCAACGCGGTCTTCTTACCGATACCGGGAAGCCTGGCAAATTCACCCACGGCCGACTCCAGCAAAGAGGAAGAGAATTGCATCCGGTAAAGGTACGAAACACCAGTCACACGCAGATACGAAACACCGGCAATAGCTACGCCGGCGGCCGTTCCCAATTGTGGGGCGGCAAGCCTCCGGCAAGGACCTGGTCCGTCACAACGTGGTATCCCAGTCGTTATCCCAATTGGCTTTGACGTTCATTTTCTTACGGATAGTGATCACTTTTTCAGGCTGCCGTTTGTCTTCGCCGAAGAACGAGCCCGGGTCCCAGACGCCGTTGTGGTTCGTGTCGTAGAGGATCCTCAGCTCGTACTCTCCCGGCGGGAACAGCACCTTTCGTACAACCCCTCTGTTGAAAGGGAAAGAAAATCTCACCTTGTCCGACTGGACGAACTGCAGGACCGGGTTCAGTGTAGAAGGCAGATTTTTCACCCGGACCTGGACCTCTCCATAATCGATATCCTTTTTGGTGTGGAAGCTAAGCGTGTCGTCCCTGAGCAGCTTCCTGCCCAGCGAATCCTGGCCGAATGTCCTGGGAATGATGAGGTGAAACCGGGTATCCGTGGGCCAGGCGTACAGCAGGGAAACGATCCTGCCGGTGCTGTCCCGGACGTAACGGTATTGCCTGCTCCCGATGTCCCTGAAATCGTTGTCGGTGAATCGCAGCTGCGTGGAATCGAATACCTTCAGCCCGCTTGAAAACGTCAGTCTGAACGTGTCCAGGACGTCAAGGATCCCATTGGTTGCGTTCGCCTGTACCTGTAACCTGGTGTCCTGATTTTTGGGTTTCTTTGGGGCCGGGCCGGGAGCGGTCCCTGTGCCCGTGCTCTTTTTGGTCTCGGAGGCGGTCTCCGCATAGGCATAGAGGGTTTCCTGGGAAGCAATCGCCGATCCGTTAAATTCTCCGATGTCGACCGGGGCGCCGCGAAAGGCGAACAGCTGCGCTTTTGAAAGATACCTATGGCTTCCGCCTTCGTCCTTCAGCGCATAAAGAGCGTATTTTCCCGGCTTGACATATCGGAATTGGAACCTGCCGGTGCTGTCCAGCCTGGCGATGTACCGCGGACGATCCTTGATGACGGCCGAATCGTCGAATTTCGTATACAGCATGGCAATGAGCGTACTGTCGGGCCTGCCGGTGTTGGCTATCACCACATGCCCCTCCAATTCACCCTCGTCGATCGTGTCGCCGGTGGAAAAGACATAGGTAAAATTGCGAAGGATATTGCCTTCGTTGAAGTCTTTGATCCCTTTCCCGAATTGCAGCGAATAGGTCGTATTGTCTTGCAGCGTATCCTTGATCCGCACGGTTACCGTCCGCAGCTTGGTGTCTACTATCGGATCCGTCTTTGGAACCGGATTTACCAGCAATTCTGTCCGGATGTCTTTCCCCTCGATGTATTCGTTGAAATTGAGGACGATCTTTTTTCCGGTGAAACGTTTGACCGAGTCGGCCGGCAGGGCAGATACCAGCCGTGGAGGGATCGTGTCCCTGGGCCCGCCGGTTGGCGCCATGATATTGGCGCACCCCAGGTGACCGATGGCGCCGAAAAGGACCAGTGAAAAAAAGACGAGAAAATTCAGACGATGCATTTTGCAAACATAATTCGTTTAGGCATAAGCACGCTCCGGCTTTCCCTAATATTCCGCTAAACCTTGCCCGTCGGCATTCGACGGGGCGCGCTACCACTCCTCTGCTTCCTCTTCCGCGATCTCATGAAGCGCGACGGCCAGGTTATTCGTCTTCACGAAATTGCACCAATGGCAATCCGGTTTGCCGCAGCCGGTATAGAACTCGCGGTTTTGTATCTTTTGCCAGGTCTGGACGATCTGCTGTGTAACGGTGGTAGCGTCTTCGGGCCCGATCATGATCTTCACTTTCCGGTATTCCTTTTTTTTATCGGGTTCCACGAAGTCGAATTCCGTACTCACTACCTTCCAGTCCTTCTGTTCATAACCGTCGACCAGCAGCTTGTAAAAGACCGCCTGCCGCCAGTAGTCTCCGCCGTTAGGGTCCTTCTCGCCGGGAGGGGACAGCTTGTCTTTAGCCTTATCCACGTCCCCGGTCTTATAATCGACCACATTCACCTCTTTTCCATGAAACTCCAGTTTGTCCAGTTTGCCTTTCAGCGGCACTCCCCGTACGATGACATTGCGGATATTCCTTTCCACCGCGACGATCTTGTTCCACTGGAGCAAATATTTGTCATAATAATTCGCCAGCACTTCGAGACCGTATTCCATGCGTCTGTCGAATGCCTCCCTGGTAAATACCTCGCGATGCCGGCGCATATACCATTGGAAGTCTTCCAGCACCTCTTCCACGCCGGGAAATCGTTCAGAAGGATGCGCCTTCATTTTCTCAAATAGACGCTGCAGCGCGAAATGCACCGCGCTCCCGAATTCCGTGGCCTCGTTCTTCGGCGAAGGGATACGCAGCAGGTTGCGATAGTAGAATTCCAGCGGGCATTTCAGATAGTTGTTCAACGCCGTCACGTTCATCACGAACTTGTCCAGCATCCGGCCGATAAACTCATTTTCATCCGCTTGGATCTCGGGCGCGATCGCATCGGCGAACGGCAGGGCATCAAAGGCGGCCTGCTCTTCGGCCGGGATCGTCACCTTTTCGAAAGGCAGCTGATGATCCTGCAGGATCTCCGCAATGAAAACGGAGGGTTCCAGCTCTTTCCCGTCGTCGCGGAACCGGGAATAGGATAGGAACAAATGCTGTTCTACCCGCGTAAGCGCCACGTAGAACAGACGGCGCAGCTCTTCTTCGGCCGAACCCCCGTCTGCCCCCGGACCCCCGTTTGCCCCGGTCCCGCCACTGAACAGGTTGTCCGGGTATTTATATCCTCCTCCCGGTTTTCGCTTCTTTTCCCAGGTAGCGGAATTGACGCCTGCAAAAAAGACATATTCGAACTCCAGGCCTTTCGATCCATGCGCGGTCAGGAGGTTGACCGCCTTGTCGCTCCCCGATACCCTCAACAATGGCAACGGTATCCCGTTGGTCTTCATCAGCTCGATCACCTGGATCATCTGCTCCAGATCGATTTCGGGGTTTCGTCTCGTCTCTTCCTTTATAAAATCGAACAGCGCGGTCAGCACCTGCATCAGCCAGATCCTGTCGGGGCTCCTGATGATCGAGGCAAGAATGCCGGTATCCCGAATGACATTCTCGAAAAGAGTTTGCAGGGTCGAATTGGGCGCGTCTCCTATCAGTTTTTCCAGCGAAAGCGAAGCTTTCCTCAACTCTTCGGGCAATCCCGCGTCGAACAGATCCCGTGCAGGTCTCATGGCCTTTTCATATAACAGGCGACGGATCGACGTACGCTGATCGCTGAACTGTTTATCGGCCACTTCGACCGATAGCCTGGCGATCTCCATAGGAGCGATGCCGAAGAAATGGAAATGCAGGATCTCGAACAGCATTTCATCTCCGCCATAAGGAGCGTCATGCTCGGCGGCCAGATAGCGCAGCAACAGGATGATCTGCTGTACCAACGGGACGGTGAACAGGTCCAGGCTCCGTTTGCTGTATACCGGTATATTTTTCAACTGAAGAAAACGTGCAAGCTCCTCTCCGTATTTGTTCTCCTTATATATGATGGCGATACGACCGGGCGGCGTTCCCCCGGCCAGAAGCCGCTCCACCTGAAGCGTGATTCCCGTCATTTCCTGTCTTGGGCTCAGATATTCCAGCAGCCGGGGCGGATAGCGCAGCTGACTCGTCCGGGGATGGCTCGCGAGCAGGTGTTTCGATAGCCCGGGTATCTGGCGGACCAGGCGTTCCCGGTTCCGCTCTATCAGCGTTCTTGAAACATCCAGTATGGGTTGGGTCGACCGGTAGTTATTCGTTAAAACGACGGTCAGCAGGTCTTTCTGGTACTGGTGGGCGAAGTCCAGCATATTCTCCACGTTTGCCCCCTGGAACCGGTAAATGCTTTGGTCATCATCGCCTACAACGAATACGTTCGGCTGATCCCAGTAGTTGATCAGGAGGGCCACAAGCCGGTTCTGTATACCGCTGGTGTCCTGGTATTCATCTACAAGGACATACTGATAACGTTCCTGGTAACCCGATAAAAGAGTTTTGTTCTCTTCGAAAGCGCGGATGACCCAGTTGATCATATCGTCGAAATCATACCGGTTGCTTACCCGCATCAGCTCCTGGTAGCGATCGAATTCGTCCACGGCTGCCCGCAGCCTTTCCATCCTTTCCTTTTCTTCTCCTATCTTATCGGTCCTAACTTCTCCCTTTTTGAATGCGGCAGTGGCTCTTTTGGCAATGTATTCTTCCCTGCCCGGCAACGACTCCAGGTACTGGTCTATTTTCCGATGGATAAAGACCGGGCTCCAACCTTCCCTTTTCATAGTAGAGAAAAGGTTCTGCAGGTTATTCATCTCAAAATAGACGTCCCCGCGATAGCGCTTCAGCGGGTGGTTCTTAGGGAACCGGTCGATCAATTTTTTGAATAACTGGATCCTTTCGAGCTCGGAAATGGGGTCGAGACTGGTCTTTTCAAAAAGAGACAGGTTTTCCTGGATGATCTCGTTGCAGAAAGAATGAAAAGTGTGAATATGCACTTTATAGGCATCCGGCCCTATAAAGGATAGCAATCTCCGGCGCATCGCGATTGCTCCGGCATCGGTGTAGGTCAGGCAGAGAATGTTCCCGGGGAATACGTCCATATCCAGGAGGATCTTTCCTATCCGGGCTGCCAGGATCTGCGTCTTGCCGGTTCCGGGTCCGGCGATGACCATGACGGGGCCCTCCGTAGTATCTACGGCAAGACGTTGCTGCTCATTTAATTGCTGGTATTCTTCCTGGAAGTGCTGTCTCAGCTTCTCGTGGCTTATCGACATGGTATAAAGGTAACAATTCCGCGCTTTTTCGTCCTTATTCGATGAAAAGAAGAATATTGGATTGGAAAATGTCTTAATATGGGAATAAATTCGTCAATTCAACGTTTAGATTCTTATCCTATATAATCGTAGTTTATGAAAAACCATCAGTCTTTCAAGGTCTTTATAGTAGAAGATGACGTCTGGTATGGCTCGATGCTCCAGCACTATCTCTCCCTCAACCCGGAATACGAGGTAAAAAGGTTTGAATCCCCCCGCGATTTTTTTGCTCAGCTGCACGAGAACCCCGAAGTGGTGACCCTCGACTATTCGCTGCCGGACTGCGACGGGGCGGAGGTATTGAAAAAGATCAAGGAACACAACCCGGATATCCGGGTCATCGTCATCTCCGGCCAGGAAGACGTTGCTACGGCTATCAATCTGCTCAAGAATGGTGCATTCGACTACATTGTAAAGGATGACGATACCAAGGACCGGCTTTGGAACAGTATCCTGCACCTGCGCGAGATCAGCTCTCTGAAACAGGAGGTGGAGACGCTCAAAAGCCAGGTCAGCCGGAAATACGACTTCTCCCAGATGATCATTGGCAAAAGCGAGCAGATCCAGAAAGTGTTCTCCATGATCGAAAAGGCTTCGAAGACCAATATCACCGTCTCGGTCACGGGGGAGACGGGTTCCGGTAAAGAGATGATTGCCAAGGCAATACACTATAATTCGGATCGGCACAAATTGCCCTATGTCGCGGTCAACGTAGCAGCCATTCCCCGCGATCTGATCGAAAGCGAGCTCTTTGGCCACGAAAAAGGAGCATTCACGGGAGCGGTGACCCGAAGGATTGGAAAATTCGAGGAGGCCGATAAAGGCACGCTTTTCCTCGATGAGATAGGAGAACTCGATATTAATCTGCAAGCCAAGCTCTTACGCGTGCTCCAGGAACGTGAGATCACACGTATCGGCAGCAATGCCGTGACCAAGATCGACGTGCGAATAGTAGTCGCCACGCATAAAAATCTGTTGGACGAGGTAAAAAACAAGACGTTCCGCGAAGACCTTTACTATCGGTTGATCGGTCTGCCGATCTCCCTGCCGCCCCTCCGTGAAAGGGGCAATGACATCTTGATCCTGGCCAAACATTTCATAGATGGATTCTGTAAAGATAACCGGCTCGACAAGAAAACGCTTTCGCCCGAGGCCCAGCAAAAGCTGCTGCAGTATCCCTTTCCCGGCAATGTCCGTGAACTGAAGTCGGTTGTGGAACTGGCCTCCGTTATGGCCGATGAGGAAATAATACAGGCCGAACACATCACGCTGAACAGCTCGGCGAGCATAGCCGACCTCCTGAATAAAGAAATGACCCTTAAAGAATTTGAAATACAGATTTTGCAGCATTATCTGGATAAGTACGACAAGGACGTTCTGCTCGTGGCTAAAAAGCTCGATGTGGGTAAATCGACACTTTATCGCATGATCCAGAACGGCGAGCTTAAGATGAAATGACGACCCAAAACCCCTGGTATGCACTTGGAGAGCAACTTTTTTGAGGATATCCTCGATAAGGTTCCCGCGGAGATCATCGTGGCGGATGCGGATTACCGTTTCCTCTATGCGAATCCCAGTGCGATACCGGAGCAACCCCTGAGAGAATGGATGATCGGAAAGACCAATGAAGAATTCTGTCAGTATGCAGGCCGTCCCGTAGCAACGGCAAGGGCACGCCGAATGGTCTTTGAAAAAGCCCGGCGGACCCGCAATATAGTAGAATGGGCGGAATCCGTCCAGGACAGGGAAGGCGTCGTGCAACACTTTCAGCACCGCGTGTTCCCCATTTATGATGAAGAGAGCACGTTCCGCGGGGTCATCGTCTATGCCGTTCGCATTACGGAAGAGAAAGAATTCGAAGAAAAGGTAAAACGCAGCGAAAAAAGATACCGTGATCTTTTCAACCACAGCCAGGCGCTGATCTGCACTCACGATCTCGAGGGCAAACTGATGACCGCCAATCCCGCCATCTGCAAGGTGCTGGGATATGAAGAACGGGAAATGCTGGGGCGAAGCATCAAGGATTTCGTACCGGAAAAACACCAGGCGAGATTCGAGGAGGAATATATTAAAGTGATCCGTGACTCCGCCAATGCCGTCAGCGGCGAATTCTGCGTTCTCAATAAAGAAGGCGAGGAAATATATCTGTTGTATAAGAACTTCCGGATGGAAGAGCCAGGCTCGGACCCCTATGTTATCGGTTTTGCGCAGGATATCACCGAGAGGATCCGGACGGAAAAGGAGCTCCGTCTCACGAAACAACTGACCGACGAGATGGCGAGGGCGAAGGAATCATTTTTGGCCCATATGAGCCATGAGATCAGGACGCCCATGAACGGCATCCTGGGAATAGCCAGCCTGTTGAATAAGACGAAACTCGATCCCCAACAAAGAAATTATCTGAAGCTGATACAGGAATCCGCCAATAATCTGCTGATCATTGTCAATGATATCCTCGATCTGGAAAAGATCGTAGCGGGCAAATTGCAATTGGAGCGTATTCCCTTCAAGATCGTCGACAAGATCGCCACCACTATTCAGTCCTTTATTTACAGGGCGGAGGAAAAGGAGCTGGGTCTGATCTTTCAAAATTCCATTCCGGCCGATATGGTCGTCGAGGGCGATCCCTACCGGCTTAGCCAGGTATTGAACAATATCCTCGGCAACGCGTTGAAGTTTACAGAATCCGGTCATATCAATATTATCACCGGCATCCGGGAGCACAATGAAGAAGGCGTGGTTATCGAGATCACCATTCAGGATACCGGCATCGGCATCGGGAAGGATCAACTAAGGACCATCTTCGAGCCGTTCGAACAGGCCGATGCGACCATTTCCCGCAAATATGGCGGCACGGGTCTGGGATTGGCCATCTGCAAGAACATGATCGAAATGCAGCATGGCGAGCTCCTCGTAAGCAGCGAGGAAGGCAAAGGGTCGGCCTTTACCGTACGTTTACCTTATCTTTTAAGTATCGGGGCTATGCTGGAAAATGAGAGCAATCAGGAAATAGATTTTAAGAGCCTGGGGAAAAGGAAAGTCCTGGTGGCGGAGGACGTGGAATTGAACCAGTTCCTTGCCCGGCATATACTGGAGTCCTGGGATTTCGAGGTAGTTATCGCAGCCAATGGCCGGGAAGCGCTGGAGGCCCTGGAACATGCTACCTTCGATTGTGTACTGATGGATGTCCAGATGCCCGAAATGGATGGAATAGAGGCGACGCAGCATATCCGCCGTCTTCCGGACTCTGCCAAGGCGGCGATCCCCATTATCGCGCTTACAGCCAATGCCCTCAAAGGGGACAGTGAGAAATATATTGCCGCCGGGATGACCGACTATCTCGCCAAACCCTTTGACGAGGCACGTTTGTTCCGGGTCATTTCCCGCAATCTTTCAGAGCGGGACGAAACGGTCGCGGCCAAAGCCACGGCGACCCAGATCACCACGCTGACCTCGTCCTCACTGAATGGCGGCCTTAGCACGAACCTTAATAACAACCACAATATGACAGCTGAGAATTCAAGGCTCTATGACCTTTCCATGGTACAGTCTGTGTCGGGTGGCGACGAAGGCTTTATCCAAAGGATGGTGAGCTTATTTATTGATACGGTTCCGCAGAACGTACTCGAGCTTCAAAAGGCTATACAGGAAGAAAACTGGGAACAGGTCGGCAAAACCGCCCACAAACTGAAATCTACCATAGATTCGATGGGCATCAAATCCATCCGGCAGGAGATCCGCACGGTGGAAGCCAATGCCAGGCAAAAAGAGTCTCTTCAGGACATACCATCACTGGCCGGTCACATCGATTCCGTGATCCGGGAATGCATAGGCCAGTTAAAGGCCGAGGTGCTAAAATGATTCCCAGGGGCAGGCCAAATTTCCCAAACAGGGAGTAGGTTTTCTGCTGGACGCTTCTTATTTTATTGGTTATCAAGTAAATGTATCAATTTTTTTTCTGGCATTATTTTCCTTTGAGTTACCGGCAATACAGCCAAGTTAATGGAATTCAATCAACAACCCGTTATATTCGTAGTCGAGGACAACGTCCTCTACCAAAACCTTATAGCGAAGGAGCTGGAAACGCTCAGCACGAACCTGCATTTCTATACCAATGGGGAATCCTGTGTCTCCGATCTGGATAAACATCCTACGGTTATCGTCCTGGATTATAACCTGGATGGGGTAATGAATGGTTTGGACACCCTTCAACGGGTCCGGGACATCGATCCAAATGTGTATGTGATCCTGTTCTCTTCCCAGAAGGGATTAAATACCAAAGAGATATTCCTTCAATATGGGTCCTTCGATTTTCTTGAAAAGAATAGTCTTTCGCTCCGCACGCTCCGGCAAATGGTGGATTGCGTCACTTCCGGCAGCAAACCCCTCGGAAATTAGATCCGTACCCCCCTCCCGCACTTCTCCTTACTTTCTAACTTTTCTCCCCGCCCAATCCGCTCATCCCATCCCATCCGCTCACCCTGGGATCCGTGAAATGTACTTCTCTATCTGCTTTATCTGATCGACGATCTGCGGAGTCGTGGGTTTCAACGCCTTTGCCTTGCGAAAGAAGTCTTTGGCCGCGCGAAA
>Ga0134126_10012824_pt1 | contig 10582 bp, 3 predicted proteins | sample KB31752_FD_96881 | JGI IMG/M metagenome (GOLD analysis project Ga0134126, IMG submission 96881) | Terrestrial soil microbial communities with excess Nitrogen fertilizer from Kellogg Biological Station, Michigan, USA - KB3-175-2 | ecosystem: Environmental > Terrestrial > Soil > Unclassified ...
CCTGCTCCTGATCTTCGAGGGGCAGGTACTCAAACACCTCGGCGGCGAGATCATGGGGCAGCAGGCGCAACAGCACAGCCTCATCGTCAGGTTTCAGGTCAACGAAGATCTCGGCGATGTCCGGTGGCGGAAAGTCGCAAAGGATTTCGCGCAATTGGGCAAAATTGCGCTGGCGAATCAGTTCCTTAAGCTCGGGCGCGAGCAGATTGCCAATCATGCGGGGAAATGAAATCGCGGGTGGAGCCAAATGCCAAGCAGCAAATCTACGTGCGCCGGTAAAAAGAAAAGCCGTTCCGCATCACACGGAACGGCATTTATTAGGCCGTGCAGGACGTATCCTGCTCAGGCCTCGAAAGATTTGCCACACCCGCAACTTTGACGAGCGTTCGGGTTCGAAATCTTGAACCCGCCGCCGTTGAGCTCGTCCTTGTAATCAATGACCGCGCCGCGAAGATAATTGGCACTGAAAGGGTCCACCAGGACGGACACACCGTGAAACTCGGCCGAAACATCGTCGCCCCGCCTTTCGTCAAACACCATGCTGTATTGCATACCGGAGCACCCGCCGTTCTCAACGAACACGCGCAACACCTTCCCGGCGGTGTCCTTTTCCTTGCCAAGAAGCGCTCTGACATGCTCGGCCGCGCTCTCAGTCAGGCTGACAACGACATTGGGCTCGGTGGCTGAGTTCATATTCCAACTGACGAAGGCAAATTATCAGATGCGTGATTCGGTGTCAAACGGGCCAAATCAGTTTTTGGGCTTCTCCGCGGACAAGTGAGGTTGCGCCAATTTTTCAAGTTTGAGTTCCCAGGTCTTACGTAATGCGGGCGCCAGTTCGTCAATCAGTCGACGGTACAAATTCGCCGCCACTTCCCACAGTTGTTGGGATTCAGCCAGGCGTGCGGCCTCGTCGGCCGCCTTTTTGACCCAGAACGGGTCGGCAGTTTCGTTCTCGCGGAGATTTTTCCCATCCACGACATACAAATAGTGCCGAAGCGCTTCATTCAGCAGGTTGGTCCGCTCGTTCGACGAGGCGAGGGTCGATTGCATCTCCAGAGCCCGCGCCAGGCCGACTTCGGCGCCACTGCGACATGTCGCGTCCGCCGGCAGGGTCGGGTCAAGCGCGTTCGTATAGGCATTCATCGCGCGATCATAGTCTTTTGCGTCCTGCGTCTGGCCCGCCACTTGCAGGTAACAGTCGCCAATTCTGCCCCATGCCGCCGGCACCAGCGTATTGGTGGGGAACTCGCGGGGTATTTTTCCAAGAATCTCGATGGCTTGTTTGAAGTTCTCAAGGGTGTTTGTCGCTCCCGCCGCCTCGGGATACTGAACATAGGTGTCGGCCAGAGCCAAGTAGGCCGAAGGCAACAGTGAAGAAGGCGTATTCAATTGCGTCAGTTCTTTAATCAAGCGAGTGAAGTAATTTGTGGCGTCCCGGTAACCCTGACGCGCGTAAGCGGCACGGCCAGCCATCATCATCGCGCGAAAGTACAACTCTGTTTTCCGAGGCCAGCCCGGGTTTTGAAAGACCTTTTGGTAGTTTTCATCTGCATTGACATAATTCGTGCCTCCCAACCGGTAATAGTAATCCGCGATCCAGATTTGCGCCTGTGGCGCCAGCGAGTTGGTCGGGAATCGCGCCACGAAATCGGCGAAATACCTCAACGCGCCTCCTTCGTTGCCCGCGAGATAACTGGCCCAAGCACGGTCAAATTCGACTTTCGGCCGTAAAGGGTGTTCGGAGTGTCCCGCCAGCCACTGATCGTAAAGCTCCAGGGCCTTTCCCCAATTCTCCTCCTGTTCGTATGTCCTGGCGATTCCCAGCTCGACCTCTGGGAGCATCGAAGACTGAGGAAACCTGTTCGTGAATCCGGCAAAAAACTCGCGCGCGCGCGCCGGATCACCGAGTCGGTTCAAGGCCTGACCATATAGCAAGGCGCTTCGATCACTCTCATCCCCGTCCGGATAGGCGGACAGAATCCTGGCAACGGCCTGATCCGCGCTTGGCAGGTTCCCAAGTTGGATGCTCGCGCGCACAATTTGATAAAGCGCCAGCCCGGCCAGCTCCGCTTGAACCCTGGGCATGTCGGCGTGATTGGTTGCGACCAGCCAGTAATTCGTCAGCGCGCCGGCGTAATCCGCGAGGCCAAACTGGCAATCGGCCCATTTGATGCGCGCGACGGCCTGTTCCTGCGAGGGCGGCAACTGTTCGACAGCGGCGCGAAAGGCAGTCCCGCTCGCCGCAAGTTTATTCGTGTCAGCGCGGATGAAGCCATCCTCCCAAAGACACCAGCCGCGGTCCAGTTGCGCCCGGGCGACAAATTGTTTGTTCGTGTTGGCGATGATCTGATCAAACTGGGACTTTGCCTGCAGTAACAGGTTTGTCGCGCCCGGTCGCGCAGCCTCCGGTCGCTCGAAATATTCTTTGAGCCGCAGTTCACCCAGTGTCAGTCGCAGCAAATCCAAAAGCGGGTCCGCGGGATTGCTGGCGACGTACTTTTCGAGCCGGGTTCCCGCCTCGCCGATTTTATTCTGCGCCAGTGTCAGTTTGACAATTTGCTGCAATGCCTCCCGGCGGCGCGCCATCGGTGCATTTGTGCTCAGATTGATCTCGTAAGCCCGGATCGCAGATTCGGGCTCATTCTTTTGTTCCAGGATTTCGCCCTGCAGAACCGCCGCGTCGGCTACCAGATTCGAAGTGGTGGCGTTGGTGGCCGCAGACAACTCCCCGAGCAGATTCGTCGTGGTCTGGAGCGCCGCGTCGAGTTGTCCGCCGGAGAATTTCAGGCGCGCCAGCAGGTACAACCGCTGCCGGTTCAGTTCCGCGGGCACCTGACGGTCCGCCAGTCGGCCCAACGCATCTTCACCTTCCCGATATTTCTTCAGGCCAAGGTAGGCCTGGGCCAGAAGCAGTTGGCCGCGGATGGCCACTTCTTCATTCATCCGCTTCTGTGCCGCCTGTTGGAACGCGCCGCCCGGCTGACTTAGCAATTCCGCCGTTTTTTGGAGGTCGCCCAGTTTGAACCGGGCGTAGGCCTCCCCCAAACTCGCCTCCAGCCGCCGGGGCGAGTCGCCGAAATCATTCAGCATCCCGGCAAAGGCGGCGGCGGCACCGGCATAATCGCCCTTCTGAAACAGACATTCCGGAATCCAGTAACGGTATTGATCCGCGAGTCTGCCGGCGTTCGCCAGCCGCTCGCGCAGCAGAGCCAGGGCATCGTCGAACCTCTTCAGCTGATAACGACACTCGGCCTGCAACAGCACTGCTTCGGGGATTTTCTCCGAATCCGGGTGGTTTTTGATGAAATCCGCGAACTCCTTTTCTGCCAGCGCGTACGACCCGCCGCGAAACATGTTGGCCGCAACCTCATAAGCGCGCCCCTCGGCTGCACCCGCTGCCCGCAGAGCGGCGAGCGGCCCGAGGAGCAACGTCATCAGGAGGAAAACCCACCCCCGGCAACCGAAGAGGCGGTGGGTCCGTGGAGCAAAGGTGTTCACGCAGAGGCGCATCATGCGGGCGTGCGCGAAAGGATGCGACGCAAAAATTGTCCAGTATGGCTTTCGTCGCACCGTGCCAATTCTTCAGGAGGTCCTTCCGCAACGATGCGTCCGCCGCCTGCCCCGCCCTCGGGCCCCAAATCAATGATCCAATCGGCGGTTTTTACGACGTCAAGATTGTGCTCGATGATCAGCAAGGTGTTGCCTGAGGCACGAAGTTTGAAGAGCACTTCGAGCAGTTTTGCCACGTCGTGAAAATGCAGACCGGTCGTGGGCTCGTCGAGGATGTACAGCGTATGCCCCGTGGCTTTCCGGCTCAATTCAGCTGCGAGCTTGATGCGCTGGGCCTCACCGCCGCTGAGCGTCGTCGCCTGTTGCCCCAGCCGGAGGTACCCCAAACCGACCTCGGAAAGCGTGAGGCACGGCTCATGCACCTGCGGAACCGCTCGAGAAAAATCAACGGCTTCGTCCACGGTCATGGAAAGCACGTCCGCAATGTTCATCCCTTTGAAAGTGATCTCCAGTGTCTCGCGATTGTAACGCCTGCCATTGCAAGTCTCGCACGTCACATAGACCGGCGGCAGGAAATGCATCTCAATCCTGATGAGTCCGTCACCCTGGCATTTTTCGCACCGGCCACCCCTGACGTTGAAACTGAAACGACCCGCCTCGTAGCCCCGGATTTTTGCGGCGGGCAGTTTTGCGAACAAATTGCGGATCGCATTGAACATTCCGGTGTAGGTCGCGGGGTTGCTGCGTGGCGTCCGCCCGATCGGCGACTGATCGATCACGATGACTTTGTCCAGATTCTCGATCCCCCTGATCTCGCGGTGCGTACCCGGACGTTCCTTCGACCCATATAGCCGGCGAAACAAAGCCCGGCGCAGAATGTCGTCGACCAAGGTGCTTTTGCCGGAGCCGCTCACGCCCGTCACACAGGTCAATGCCCCGAGCGGAAACCGCGCATCGATATTCTTCAAGTTGTTTTCGCTGGCGCCAAGAACCTCCAGCCACCCTCGGTCAGCGGACGGCCGGATGCGCTTCTTTGGAACCGGGATGGACAGTTCACCCCGAAGGTAGCGGGCGGTCAGCGAGCGCTCATGCGCGAGCACTTCCGGCAGCGTCCCGGCCACAACCGCCTCTCCGCCGTGAACGCCGGCGCCCGGCCCCAGATCAATGATGCAGTCCGCGTGGCGGATTGTTTCCTCATCGTGTTCGACGACAAGCACTGAATTGCCGAGGTCGCGCAGCCCTTCCAGCGTCTTCAAAAGCTTTTCGTTGTCGCGCTGATGCAGCCCGATGCTGGGCTCGTCGAGGATATAAAGCACTCCCACGAGTCCGGCTCCGATCTGCGTCGCCAGGCGGATGCGCTGCGCTTCCCCGCCGCTCAGAGTGCCGCTCTCGCGATCCAGCGTCAGATAACCCAGACCGACATTTCGCATGAAGCCGAGCCGCGAGCGGATTTCCTTTATGACCTCGTCGCCGATTTTATGCTGAAAATCGGTCAATTGCAGGCCATCAAAAAATTCGACCGCCTGGTCTATTGAGAGCGCGCATACGTCCATGATCGACAGGCCCGGGATTGTCTTTGTGTCCGACCGTGTTGCGTGGAACCGCGCCGACGACGCTTCTCCACCCAAAGTGATCGCAAGTATCTCCGGCTTGAGCCTCCGTCCGCGACACGCGTCGCAAGGTTGAGGACTCATAAAATGCTTCAACCGATTCCGTGTAAATTCGCTTTCACTCTCCTGATAGAGCCGTTCGAGATTTGGGATCACGCCCTCGAATGGACGCGTGACCTTGCTCATTTTGCCGGACCGCCAGAAATGAAACGTTACGTCTGTGGAACCGGATCCGCGCAAAAGGACGCTCGTGAACTCCCCGGGCAACGATTTGTAGGGCGCGTCCATGCTCTGTCCGTAATGCTGAGCCACCGCGCGCAACATGCTTTTGTAATAGACGATCATCCGTTTGCCGCCGCGGCGCCAGGGCAGGACGGCGCCCTGATCAAGTGATTTCTCCGGATCGGGGACGATCAGACCCTCGTCGAACACCATCTTTTGCCCTAGACCGTGGCAGACCGGACATGCTCCCATCGGTGAATTGAAGGAAAAATGTTTGGCAGTTGGCCTGTCAAAACTCAACCCGGTGGCGGGACTGTATAAACGGTTGGAGTGGGCAGTTTCGACCCACGGCCCGGTTTGGGCCTCCGCAGACTGGTGCAGCACAATCAGTCGCCCTCCACCCCACTTCAACGCGGTCTCCACCGAGTCACCCAGGCGCGTGCGAATACGATCATCAATGATCAACCGGTCCACCACAACTTCGATCGCGTGTTTTGCCTTCGGGTCGAGCTGCACGCGCACATTGGCCGCCAGTTCAACCATCTGTCCATCCACCCGCGCACGGACGAACCCCTCGCGCGCGAGCCGTTCAATCACGTCGCGGAATTCCCCCTTTTGCCGGTTTACCACGGGCGCGAGCAGCATGACGCGCGTTTTCAATGGCAGGGCCAGGATTTGATCGACAATGTCGCTGGCCGTCTGGTGCGTGATCGGCTCGCCGCTTCGAGGACAATGCGGCTGCCCGGCGTTTGCAAATAGAAGGCGCAGGTAATCGTAAATCTCCGTCGCGGTTGCGATGGTTGAACGCGGATTCGAACCGGATGTGCGTTGTTCGATGGCGATGGCCGGCGACAGTCCTTCGATGTAATCCACCTCCGGTTTCTGCAGTTGGTCCAAGAACTGTCGCGCGTACGCGGAAAGAGATTCCACGTACTTCCGCTGCCCTTCCGCAAAGATCGTGTCGAACGCAAGCGATGATTTCCCCGATCCGCTGAGCCCGGTGATCACCACCAGTTGATCGCGGGGAATGTCGAGGGTGAGGTTCTTGAGATTGTGCTCTCGCGCGCCACCGATCCTGATGAATTCCTTACTCATGGAACCGAAACACTTCCACCAGATAATCCGGACAGTTTAAGGGGGCGCCGACGGGAAGGAAAGCAGGTTGTCTGGCGGCTCCGTGCGGGTTCCGGCGCCGGGTTTTATGCGTCCGACGATGCGGGGTAGCTCAGGGCAGCAGGATGAGTTGATAAAACCGCAGGCCACCCAGGCCGCCGGTCTGCGATCCGTCGTCGGTGAAGGTAAAACTGCCGTTGGTAGAAGTTATGAGATTGGTGAAGGTCATCCAAACGGGCGGCAGGTTGGTGGCGTATTGCACGTTGAACCGATCAGCGACCGGCGCCGTCCAGTTCAAAACAAAACCTCCCGGGGTCATCGTCAGACTCGAGAAATTGATCAGTGGCCCCGCGGCTCCCGCGCCCTGGACAACCCGCAGGAAAAGCTGCGGCCCGCTGATTGGCACACAGTAAGTGGTGGTCGTATTCGTCGCGGTAATCGTCGGCGATATCACGGTCCATGTCAGATCGGTCAAATTGGTCTTCGCCTCGACATGATAGTCCTGTCCGACAACGGAATTCCAGCTCAGGCAGAGATCGCCATTGGTGATGACCAACTGCGGGTTGATGACGATGTTGGTTGGCAGACCGTTTGTCGAGAACGTGGCAAGGATGGTGAAGTTCAGATCATTGGTCGATTGATTGATGGCCGCCAGGAACCAGTCGCCGTTGAGATTCGCCGGGAAAAAGTTCGTATCCACAAGAATCTGGGCTGGGCTGTTGCTCGAACCCGAAACGCCAAACAGGTAGTTGCTCGGATCGGGCAGGAAAAACTGGTCCACAAGAAGATCCGCGGGATTGTCGAGATTGTATAGCCAGAATGCGACCGCCGCGTTGGTCTGGGTGATCGTAAACCGGAAAAAGTTCGTCAGCTGTGAGCCCGCCGCGATGGTAAAATTGACCGGCACGTCATTGGTCAGCGGAATGATGTTGAGGCCCGGATTGGCATTCGTGGACTCATTGACGCAGATCGAATAGGTCACCGCGTTCGTATCAACATTGTAAACACCAAGGTACCAAACGACCGGCTGCAGCCTGACCGGAGACGACTGGCTATCAATCAGAATCTGCTCGGCGTTTGTGCCGGGGTTGTCGCTCAGATAATCAAACTCGCCCGCGAGCGGCCGAGGCAGCGGATCCGGCACCGTCAACGCCTTGCGCACGACCAGACCCACGTCGCCGTTTTGTGGCGTGACATCGAAGGAAACAGACGTGGCGCTCGGAGACACGGTAAACTGGAAGTAATCCAGCGCGTTGGTGACCGGGATGGTATTCGTGTAGCAAACACCGTTTGTCAGGGTGATGACCGAGATCGGAGTGGTGTCGATCTGGTCGAACGCGACACTGAGTGTGAACGTGTTGGTCTGGCCCGGATTCGCGTTGGCCACACCGAGGTAATAGCGCTGACCGGGCAGGAGCTGCGGAGTGCCATTCGTGAAGAGAGTCAGAAGAGGCTGCGATCCGGGAGGCACGTAGGGGTACTGGTAATCCCCGGGGTTCGTTCCAGTCGGCAGGGCATCCTGATTGAACAGCAGCACGAGGTTTCCGCTGCCGTCCAGTATGTTGGTCGCCATGGTGGCCCGGCGCGGCACGTCCACAATGAAATACTTGATTCCATCCCCGCTCACGATGTCACCCGCGACGGTGTTCGTCAGCGGCACGCAATTCGTGTCGTAGAGGGACACCACGTTGGCAAAGGGTTCGCAGTTGGTCAGCAGAATCGCGGGAGCGTTCGTGTTCGAGAAAACAAAATCCAGCTTCCAACTCAGCAGGAACGGCGGAGTCGCGGGTGTGAACGCGCCGACGCGGTCGTCCGAAACCTCCAGCGTCCAGTTGCCGAACGCGTTCTCGCCGATAAACGGCTTCAGTGTTTCCTCGGGGAGAAAGTACGCTTCATGTCCGGCATTGATTGCGGTCACCTGCACCATGTCGAGCAACACGCCGTTCGTCGTAAAGGAACGGAATTCCAGTGATGTCGCCGGGGTATCAGCCTGCAAGGTCATCGTGTTTGTAATCCAGCCCGCGCCGCCGGCAATTATGATGTTCGTCGCCACAACGCCGTTGGTAAGTACGGAGACAACGGGCGGGGTCGGAGGGTCAAGGATATTGTCCCGGCCCGGATCGCGCGAGACCATGAAGCTGAGCAAGTACTGACCGTTGGCAGTCGTGCTAAAATTGGTGATGACACCTCCGGGTATCCAGTTGGTGATAATGCCGTTGGTGTCGGTCGAACTCCACCCGCCGTTCAATACCAAAAACTTCTTACCGGGAACGTGGGGAGGAAATCCATTCGGATAGTTTGTCAGTCCGAGCGGATTCGGGATGCCGAATACTGTCACCTGTCCCGTGCTGACCTGCCAGCCGGAAACAAAATCTCCCGCCAGATAGGTGCCGTTCGTCGCATTTTCAAAGCCGTCGTCCACCACCAGACTGTTGGTGAGTGATGTCACGACCGTGCTGTTGGTGAATGGGGCCAACGCAAACTTGATCGGCACATCGGTCAAATTCGTATTTTCTGTGAAGACTGCGTAAAACGGCACGGTTGAAACCCGCGTTTCGACCAGCGAGAACTGATCGAACAACATTCCATATCCGACAGGCGCCAGCTCCAAGGGCGTTCCGTTCCGGACCGCGGTGAAACGGATTGATCTCGTGCGCCACGACGTCTCGCCCGCCACCCTGTCCACCGCACTTCCATCGAGAAGAACATCCGCCTGTGAAGAGCAGTACACGGGCGGAACAAGATCGGCGCATTTGCCCGCGTTGCCGGAGAGCAGGATGTCCTGAATGTCGTTTACCGTCAACGCCCGGTCATATATCGAGATTTCATCCAGGATCCCTTTCCATGCCGAATTCGCGCGGCCACTCCACGCGCCGATCTGCAGCGGGGCCGTGTTGACTCCGACGGCACTGTTAGCCGTGCAAGTGGCCGAACCGACCAGCACCCCGTTGATGTAAACTGACCTGGTTGTGCCACTCTTCACCACTGCGACATGCTGCCATACACCGGGTGTCAACTGGAACGGCGCCGTCGTCCAACATTCATTGCCCGGCGTACTACCCGCGTTCTTCCAGCCGGCAAAATAGAGATTGGAATTGGTCGCCGCGTCCATTTCGATGCCAAAACCGTCGGTCCCCAAGGAATCTTCCTTGTGCAGAATGTTGGCGTACGGGTTCTGCGCGGCGTCCGGATTCACCCAGAACTCGATGGTGAAATCGCCCGTCAAGTGCGCCCTCGGCCAATCGGGAACGGTAATCAAACTGGTCACGCCATCGAAACTGAACGCTTCATCAACCTCCCCCGGGACATAGGTGATGCCACTCGTCTGCCCCGAATTCCCCACACGGGCCGTCGCAGTCTCCGCGAGGGCGGGCCACCAACCCACGATGTTCGCGGGAAACGGGCCGGGATTGAGCCGGTAGGCAAAATTCAACTGATAAGACCGGCCCGCGGTTGTCGGCAACGTACGAGAAATGCGCCCCGACCGCAGCGCGAGCGAATTGGTGCCCGAGAACGCAATCGATCCGTCGTTGCGGATGCCCACAAGGTTATCAGTGACCTTCCATCCGTCCACAACGTCTCCGACGAAATAATTCGTGGCAGCCGCACCTTCGAAGGTGTTGGTAAACAACGTCACCTGGTTGGTTGCCAGCCCTTCGCTGATGCCGTAGCCGAGGGTGTTGGTCCGGCCACGGTTTTCGGTGAGCAACACCCGCGTTCCTTGCGGACTCACCAGGTGCAGCACCAGATCCGAAGCCCGCGGGTCGTCAATGCGCACGCCCACGCGCACGTCGGCGACTTCACGCGCTATCGGCACAAAAATGCTCGACCGCGTCACCGCGTCGTCAAGCATCAACGAAGGAGTGTCCGTGGACAGAAAATCTCCAATGGCTTGCGGTGCCAGAGCAAAATCCAGGTCTGCCCTGATGCGGAACGTGACGGTGGCCGCGCCGGGGTTGAAGACGCCGATGAAATAGCGGCCCGCGTTCAACGGAGGCACGTCTCCCAACCCGATTGACAGGGATCCGCCCGGCGGATCGATCAGCGCCGACTTGTCAAAATCAGTCGTGGATGGTGGGCCTCCGCGTTTGAGATATAAATTCAACGGCCCGGTGACTTGAGAC
>Ga0134126_10012827_pt1 | contig 10581 bp, 10 predicted proteins | sample KB31752_FD_96881 | JGI IMG/M metagenome (GOLD analysis project Ga0134126, IMG submission 96881) | Terrestrial soil microbial communities with excess Nitrogen fertilizer from Kellogg Biological Station, Michigan, USA - KB3-175-2 | ecosystem: Environmental > Terrestrial > Soil > Unclassified ...
ATGGAGAGCAGGTCGTCGCTGGATCGGATTTTGGAGGTGGCGTGGCGCTCGAAGGCCAGGAGGGCATCATCCCGCACCATGCCGACTCCGTTGTCGGAAATGCGGATGAGCTTGCGGCCGCCCGCCTCCACCTCAATGACAATGCGTGTGGCGCCGGCATCAAGCGAATTTTCCAGCAGTTCCTTCACGACCGAGGCCGGACGGTCCACCACCTCGCCGGCGGCGATCTGGTTGGCTACCTGGTCAGTAAGGATGCGAATGCGGCCCATTCGCCTATTGTCCCTGAAAAAGTTGTTTGGAGGAGGAAAAGCATCGCTCAGGGGCTGAAGCCCGCATATTTTTTGGCCATTTACGGCACGACTGAAATCGTGCCCTGATACGAAACTTGTTCCCCACACAAGCAAAATCGCTTGTGTGGGCCACCCACTTGGCAAGGTGTGAGGCCGTGGCCTGATACGAAGGCGGGCATATTTCAGCAAACGAATGCCCCATACGAGAAAGTATGGGGCATACGCTGTTCAATCAGGACTCAGCGGGTGAGGGCCTCTTCCGACACGCGCTCTTTGGGCGCGGTCTTGAGGCTGTCGCCCAGAACATGCAAACGCAGGAAGTTGGTCGATCCGGATTTGGTGCGGGTTCCCGCAACGATTCCGATGATGTCCTGGGGCGCGGCGTGTCCGGCCTCCTCCAGCAGAGTCTCGGCCAGGTCGACCATCTGTTCGGTGGTGAGGGCCTTGGCGCAGCGGATGGGGTACACGCCCCAGAGCAGGCACAAGCGGTTAATCACCACGTCCACGCTGGAAAGCGCGTAGATGGGCGAAAGCGGACGATATTTTGAGAGCAGGCGCGCGGTGGTGCCGGTTTCGGTGAAGACGGCGATGGCCTTGACGTCGAGGTCTTGCGCCGCGTGGGCCATGGATTCGCAGATGGTTTCGGCGACGGTCAGCCGCACATGGCGGGGATGTCCATTGCCGGGCACACCGTTTTCGCGAATTTGATATTCAGACTCGGCCACGATGCGGGCCATCATCTTGACTGCTTCGACCGGATATTTGCCCGCCGCGCTCTCAGCGGAAAGCATCACGGCGTCGGAGCCGTCGTAGATGGCATTGGCGACATCGCTGGTTTCCGCGCGGGTCGGGCGCGGGTTCTCAATCATCGACTCCAGCATCTGCGTGGCGGTGATGACCGGCTTGCGGTGCTCGGCGGCGCGACGAATAATCAGCTTCTGCATGGCCGGAACTTTTTCCGGAGGAATCTCCACGCCGAGGTCGCCGCGTGCGACCATGATGCCGTCGGCGGCTTCCAGGATTTCCTCCAGATGCTCGATGGCCTGGGGCTTTTCGAGCTTGGCGATCACCCAGGTGTCCGCACCCAGATCGGCGATTCTCCGCTTCACCAGCTTCACGTCATCGCCGGTGCGCACAAAGGAAACGGCAATCGCGTCCACGCCGTTTTTAATTGCGAATTCGAGATCCTCTTCGTCCTTCTCCGTCAGCGACGGCACGCGCACGGGAATGCCGGGCAGGTTGATTCCCTTGTTTTCGCCCAGGAGCCCTCCGTTGACGATCTCGCATTCCACGTCCTCGCCATGGACGGCAAGCACGCGCAGCTCAATCAGGCCATCGGAGAGCAGAATCCGCGCTCCCGCCTGGAGATTTTCCGCGAGGGTTTTGAAGGTAGTGGAGAGAATCTGGGCGTTCCCAGGAATATCGCGCGGGGTGATGGTGACCTTTTTCCCCGCTTCGAGTTGCACGGGGGCGCGATTCTCCAGCTTTCCGGTCCGAATTTTCGGCCCCTGCAGGTCGCCGAGAATGCAGATTCTTTTGCCTTCCTCACCCGCCACCTTGCGGACCATTTCAATCAGCTTCAGCTTTTCCGGATGGGTTCCGTGGGAAAAGTTCAGCCGCGCCACATCCAGTCCGGCGCGCAGCAACGCGCGAAAGGTTGGCTCAGTATTCGACGCGGGCCCCAGCGTGCCCACAATTTTGGCCCGCCGCGAGGACTCATCCTGCGCAAATTCGGAACCGTTCAGCATAGCGTTCATCCATCCCCCAACTGCAAATCGTGTTGCCTGTGAATTTTCCGGAGTTCCTCTCAATTTTAGCAGCCGGAAATCAGACGCGCGCGCGTTCCCTGGAGAGCGGACGCGCATGGAATAGCTGCGCGTTGTACTCCGCGCCGACCAGAATGCTGAGGCAAACCATGTAGAGCCACACCAGCGTGGCAATGCCGGCGCCCAGCGAGCCGTAGATCACCGAGTAGTCGGCATGGAGAGTGACATACCAACCGTAAACCAGCGTCACCAGAAACCAGGTCACGGTTGCCAACAGAGCGCCGGGAAGCACATCTTTCCAGGGCCGTTTGCCGGGCGTTCCGAAGTGATAAATGACGGCCAGCACGGCCACGCTGGTGCTGGAGGCGATGAGCCAGCGCACAACCCGCCACAGGAAAACCACGTAGTAGCGCAGGTCGAGACCGGCGTTTTCAATCATCCAGTGCTCAATGCCGTGTCCAAAGGCAACCAGCACCGTGGCAAAAATCATGGGGATGAGCGTGCCCGGAACCAGCACCGCGGCGACAATCCGCTCTCTCCAGAACGTCCACTCACCGCGCGGGATGCGGTATGCCCGGCGGAAGCCTTCCATCAGCGAAAGGTTTGCGCCAAGGGCGGCGGCGAAGGTCACGAAGATGGCGCCCGCGATGATGCGCACGGACTGCTCATGATTGGTCTGAAAGTAGGCTTGCACCAGGGTCATGGTGTCGCCGGGCAGAATGCTGCTGAAGACCATGCGCAGATCGCCGCGCAGCGTATCGGTATCCGGCGAAAAAGCCAGCAGAGTGGTCAACACCAGCATGGCCGGAAAGAGGCTTAGAATCGCCGAGTAGGCCGCCGCCTTGGCGTTGGTAAAAACGCCGTGGCTAAATGCCTCCCACGCCGCCCGGCGCAGGTGATGGAAGTGCCTCAAAACCATGTCAGTTACTGAGACTAATCCATTTCGCTCACCGGAGGGACGAATTGCGGTTCGTCACGGAAGCCGCGGCGTAGACTTCAGGCTCACGTGCTCCGGGGGCGAGGCTGTGCCGCGATCGACCGTCAACTCACCGGTGAGCAGGTAGTATCCGTTTGACGAGAGTTCAGGCGCTTTGCCTCGGGTAATCCCCCCACGAAATTCATATCGCAGCCCATGGACTGTATTCGTGGTGAAGGAGAGCCGGTTTCCTTCGATGGAGGTTTTGTCAAAAAAGAGGGTGAGGGCCGTTTCCCCTTCCATTCTGGTGACGTAGCCGGTCAGGCGGTTGTGTTCGAGGGTGATCTGGATGACGGAGCCGTGATCGTCCAGAACATACTCGCCGGAAGCCGTCTCCGGCAGCGTGGAGAAACCTTTGGCTTGCCGGTTGGTAGGCTGCGGTTCGGGCTTGTTACGCAAATGCAATGCCGGGGCGGTCTGCGCAAGGGCGGCAGTCGTCAGCAAGAATAACGCGATGAGGACTCGTTGCATAAAATTCCGCTCCTGGCGCTTCTAAACCGGAGCCTCGTGCGGAAGCGGTCCGAGCGCCACGTCCGGACCGGCTCCATCATAGCCCGGCCAGGCGTGCAGGCGCTTGAGCGCCTTGCGCGCGAGCCCGGTCAGGGGAAGCGATTGCAGATCGCGCACCCTGCACCACTGCCGTGGGGCGCTTCGCTTCGGCAGGCAGGGATGCTGCTGCGAGTCCAGCCGGTAAATCGAGATGTCGTAGTTCGTGTCCGTGATGGAGTGCCGCAACGTCAGGGCTCGGTCTTTCTCCGGGGCGTCCTCCGGATCGATTTCCGGCAGTTCCCACATTCCCGGCATCAGTGAGGAGTCGGCGGGGCGCTGCTCCAGCAGAACCTCCGTTGCGTGCGGATGAGGGGACCGCCGCAAAAATGCGTACGCCGATTCCCTGCTGCGCATTTTCTTCCGCGCGCCCGCGGGATGCTCGCCTTTGGTGGCGCAAAGCTCGACGACCGGGCATTGCAGGCACAGCGGGCCGCGCGGCAGACACACGGTCGCGCCCAACTCCATCATGGCCTGGTTGAAGTCGCCGGGACGCGCCGCATCGAGCAGGCAAGCGGCCTGGGCACGCGCCTTGGTTGCCTTCACGGAACTTTCCTTCCATGCCATGAGGCGGCGCAGCACCCGCTCCACATTGCCATCCACGCACGCAATGGGCTCGCCAAAGCCGATGCTGGCGACGGCGGCGGCCGTGTATTCACCAACGCCGGGCAGCACGCGCAGATCGGCTGCGTTTTCCGGCAGCTTTCCGCCGAGATTCTGCGCGACGAACTGGGCCGCCCTGTGCAGCAGGCGCGCGCGGCGGTAATAGCCAAGGCCGCTCCAGAGGGCCAGAACTTCATCTTCACTGGCGGCGGCCAGGGATTCCAAGTCCGGGAACCGCTCCATGAAGCGGGCATAGTGCTCGAGCACCGCCGTTACCCGCGTCTGCTGGAGCATGATTTCCGAGACCCAGATGGCATAGGGATCGCGCGAGCGCCGCCAGGGCAGGTCGCGCGCATTTTCGTCGAACCAGCCAAGCAGCCGCTGGCGAAATTGCTCCGCATTGAATCCGACGCCCATCGACACCGATTGTAGTAAAGAAAGCTGATGGGGCAACAAAAACCGTCCTGAGCGCGTCTTCTCACAGCAGGCGTTTCATTGCAGTTCTTTTTTCTCAGATTTGGAAGTGATCCTCGCGTTGCCGTAAAGCATAGAAACCAGGGCGTGAGCGATGAACAGCGAATCACCTTTGCCCGCCTCAGCCGGCGGCGATTCCCCCTTTGCGCATGAACACGCTGGAGGAATTCACGGCTCCGGAGAGATGGCATCGTTGATTCGGGCGCGCGACTGGACCCGGACGCCACTCGGCGCGATAGAAACTTGGCCTCCATTTTTCCTCTGCTGTATCAACACTATTCTGGCCAGCCGCTTTCCCATGGCAATTGCCTGGGGCGCGAAGATGATCCAGTTCTATAACGATGCATATCGTCCCCTGATTGCCGACAAGCATCCCGCGGCGCTGGGGCAGTCAGCCTCAGAAACCTGGGCGGAATGCTGGGCGATTGTCGGCCCTCAGCTTGAGGGCGCATTGCTCCAGGGCCGCCCGATTTACTGTGAAAATGTTCTTCTCCCGGTCAACCGCGGCGGTCAGCTCCAGAATGTTTACTGGACCTACAGCAACAGCCCGATCTACGGGCACTCCGGAGAAGTCGTCGGCGTGCTCAGCCTTTGCCATGATGTAACGGCGCAAGTTCTTGCCGAGCGTGAGCGGGCGGCGGTGTTGGAGCAGTTGAACCAGGTCCTGGACGCCTCCACCGATGCCGTGGCATACGTGGACCGCGACTGGCGGATTACTTACCAGAATCCGCGCGCGCGGCAAATCGGGGCCATGACCGGCGCTTTGCCGGGCATGGATCTATGGGAAAGCTTTCCCCACGCCAACTATCCGGGATCGCCCGCCGTTGAGTGTTTTGATCGCGCCATGAACCAGGGCATCGCGGGAGAGTTTGCGGGCTTTTACCCTGAGCCTTTGAACCTATGGGGCGACGTTCAGGTGCGCCCCACCAAAGATGGCATCGTTGTTTTCTTCCGGGACACGACGGAGCAAATGAAGGCCGAGAGGATCGCCCGGGAGGCGGCGGCCCGACTGGATGCAATCTACAACACATCGCGCGAATCGATCTGGCTGCTCTCCACTGACGGCAGGCTTCTCAACGCAAACCGCGCCTCTCTTGAATTTGCCGGCGCCACGCGCGAAGAATTAGCAGGCTTATATTTCTGGGAATGTCCGTCGTTCGCCCATACCATGGGCGCCGCGGAAATATTGCAACGTCTGATTGCGCGAGCGGCAGGCGGAGAATTCGTCCATCAGGAGTTGCATCTGACCAGGTCGTCGGGAGAGATCGTCACATTTGACTTTTCTATTTCCCCGGCGCGGAATAGCGAGGGCGAGGTTGTATTTCTGGTCCCGGAGGGCCGCGACATTTCGACCATCAAGCGGGCCGAGGCCGCACTGAGGGAGACCGAGAAGATTGCCGCGGCAGCCAGACTGGCCGCCTCCATGGCGCATGAAATCAATAATCCATTGGAAGGCATGACCAACCTTCTTTACCTCTCACTCGAAAGCAATGACCTGGACACGATCCGGCATTATCTGCAGAGCGCGGAGCGAGAGCTGCGCCGGATATCCATTCTCAGCAGCCAGGCCCTGCGCTTCCACCGGCAATCCACCAACCCGAAGCTGGTGCGCACCAGCGACCTGGTTGGCGACGTTCTGTCGCTGCAACAGACGAGAATACTGAACGCGCAAATTCACGTGGAGAAACGGCTGGGAGCCGAGGAAGCAATCTACTGCTTCGACGGCGAGATTCAGCAGGTGCTGAGCAACCTGATCGGCAATGCCACGGACGCGATGCGCGCCGATGGCGGCCGGCTGGTGATTCGCAGCCGGGACGGACCCTGCTGGCGGTCGGGACGAAGATGCCGGATCATCACCATAGCCGACACCGGCCACGGCATTAACCCCGAGAATCTGAAGAAAATTTTCGACCCGTTCTTCACAACGAAAGACAGCAGCGCATCGGGTCTTGGCCTATGGGTAAGCCAGGAAATTGTAAAGCGCCATCAGGGATATCTGAAGGTTCGCAGCTCGGAAAAGCCGGGCCGCAGCGGGACCGTCTTCATCCTGTTTCTGCCGTTTGATGGAATCACCAGGCTCGAGCTGTACGCCCGCGCGGGGTAAAACCCGCTTGCTGCAACCGACCAGCCGCTACCCCGCCAGCTCCTGGAATGGCGAAAGATCCCGCAGGTTCTTGACGACTTCAATGAGCCGGCTGGCGGCGTAGTCCACTTCTGCTTCGGTATTGAAGCGCCCAAGCCCAAACCTCAGGGAGCTGTGGGCGATCTCATCGCCCAGGCCGAGGGCGCGGAGAACATACGAAGGTTCCAGCGCGGCAGAGGTGCAGGCCGATCCAGTCGATACGGCGACATCGCTGAGACCCATGAGAAGCGCTTCGCCTTCCACTCCGGCGAAACTCATGTTGAGGTTGCCGGGGAGACGTTGTTCCGGGGCGATCGTTCCATTGACACGAACCTGGTCGAGGGCGGATTGAAGCCTGTCGCGCAAACGGTCGCGGAGTTGGCGCAGGCGCTCGGCTTCCTCAGACATTTCCTGAGCCGCGATTTCGCAGGCCTTGCCGAAGCCGACGATGCCGGGGACGTTCAGGGTTCCGGACCTCATGCCGCGCTCGTGCCCCCCACCGTTGATCTGCTCAGCAATTTCGACTTTGGGGTTGCGGCGGCGGACATAGAGCGCGCCGACTCCCTTGGGTCCGTAGAGCTTGTGCGCGGAGAGCGAGAGGGCGTCGATGCGCATCGCGTTTACATCGATGGGGATTTTGCCTACGGCCTGCACCGCGTCGGAGTGGAAGAAGACGTTGCGTTCGCGGCAGATTTCGCCGATTTCGGCAATGGGCTGGATGACTCCGATCTCGTTATTCGCGGCCATAATGGAGACGAGGATGGTCTTGTCGCCCATGGCGCGGCGAAGGTCTTCGAGACGGATGAGGCCGTCGGAGTCTACGGGAAGATAAGTGAGTCGGCAGCCTGATTTCTCAAGGTGACGGCAGGTGTCGAGAACGGCTTTATGTTCCGTGACCTGGGTGATGACGTGGTTGCCGCGCTCGCGGTAGGCTTCGGCGATGCCTTTGAGGGCGAGGTTGTCAGACTCGGTTGCGCCGGAGGTGAAGACGATTTCTTTGGCCGAAGCCCCGATGAGCGCGGCCACCTGCTCACGGGCCTGATCGACGGCGGCTTCGGCCTCCCATCCAAAGGAGTGGCTGCGGCTGGCGGCGTTGCCGAATTTCGTGGTGAGCCAGGGCATCATGGCTTCGAGCACGCGGGGATCGAGCGGCGTGGTGGCCTGGTTGTCCATGTAGATGGGCAGGTGCATGCCGCTCATACGCCCTGCGGCTGCAATTGAATCGTAATCAGTTCCTGCACCGGGGTGGCGGGACGACCATGCGCGGGATCGGCGTCGACCAGATCGGAGATGCGAATTTTCTTCAGCAGGTCGGAGATGCTGTCATTGACGCGCGCCAGCGGCTCCTTGATGGTGCAACTGCTGGTCAGGTCGCAGACTCCCGCATCGGTAACGCAGGAGGTAATGAAGAGCGGCCCATCGATAATGCGGATCACTTCAAAGACCGTGATGGTTTCCGGCTTGCGCGCCAGGGTGTAGCCGCCGTTCATGCCGGCATGGGAGCGGAGCAGCCCCTCGCGGGCGAGAAGCTGAAGAATCTTGGCAAGCAACTGGGGCGGAATGTGATAGGCCGAAGCAATATCCCTGGCGCTGAGCGAGGCTTCCGCTGGGCACTCAGCCAGATACTTGAGCGCCATAAGACCGTAGTCGGCCTTTTTGGTAAGTCTCAGCATGGGGACAGGACCATCTCCGCGGGTCTTGTTTCCAGTATAAGACTTTCCGGGGATGGCTTTGCGATCTGAATCCGGGCTGGGAAGTCTGGCCGGGACAAAATCCATCCGATTCCGGTTGACAGACGCGCCGGGGTGAATACAATCTTGCCGAGAATGCCGAAAATCGGCATCCAAACCATTCAACATGAATACCCTCTGCAAACACCCCAAAGTGCGCGTGGTAGCGCGCGAAGAGGACACCGAATTCGTCGAATGCCAGGAGTGCGGCGAGGTTTTCGACTCCGACGAATTCCGCGATATGGCGCTGGAAGACGCGCCGAAGGATGAGGACGAGGGTGACGGTTAGAGCGACCGTAAGCAAGCCGCGCGCCGAAGGAGCCGTATGCCAGAAATCAATGGTCCAGCAGTCGATCAGCACATCTCCACGGCTGAAGCAAACCCGACACGGCTACCTTGTGAAGGCGAAGACCGGCAGGGTCATCACTCCTAAGATGGTCAAGGTGAGTTCGGAAGATAATCTTGAGGATCGCCCCGCCGGCTACTCGCCGACGGGCGCGGGCGGGGCGCTGAAGCGGCGCGTGCCCAGCCAGGCGTAATGAAATCCTGAAACAACCGTGAAGACCACCGTGGCCACCAGCGACCAGTAGCGCACCAGAAGCACAAATGGCGGCGCATAGAACATGCTGAGCAGCACGGTGAGCAGGGCAACGATCTGCGCGAGCGTGTTGGCTTTGCCGAAGAGGCTGGGGCGGAAATCCTTCATGCCGACGGAGGCATACAGGATGGCTCCCACCAGCACGATGCCCAGATCGCGGGCAAAGACCAGCACTGTCACCAGGCGGCCGATGAGTCCCTGATGATGCAGGACCAGGAAGAGTGTGCTGAGTAGCAGCTTGTCGGCCATGGGGTCGAGGTATTGCCCCAGAACCGTGCGCTGCTTGAGCACGCGGGCCAGCGAGCCGTCGAGTCCGTCGGTGATTCCGGCAAAGATGAAGAGCCCGAAGGCGGTGCGGTAAGACTGGTCGAAGATGGCCAGCACGATGAACGGAATGATGCACAGCCGCAGAAGCGTGAGCTGGTTGGGCGCGGCCCATAGCTCGGCCCTCTTGCGCAGCTTGGTGATCTTTGGCCGCTGCGGCGGCCAGGCCGCGGCACCTTCCCCGGTTCCCATTCCTCAACTATATGGCAGAAAACGTCAAGGTTCGACGGCGGCGAAGTCTTTCCCCCGGTCTTCGGGGCCATAGTAGAAGAGCGCCAGCAGGATGAGGATGACGGCTCCTTCAAACGCGGTGAGCGCCCAGGAGTAGCCGAGCATCTGCTTGAGCTTCAATTCGATCATGGTCGCGGGCGAGGCGATGAGAAAGCCGAGCTGATAGACGAATCCCGGAAAGAGGCCGCGGACCGATGGCGGGGAAAGCTCAATGATGTGCGCGGGGATGACTCCCCAGGCTCCCTGCACCCCGGCCTGCATGGCGCAGGAGCCGAGAACGAGCGCAAGCACCGTGGTTCCAAAGGCCCAGGCCGGGATGGAAACGAGCGCGGCCAGCAGCGCGATCATGATGGAGAAACGGCGTCCGGATTTCTCCGATAAAAACCCAAAGAACAGCGAGCCCGCGATGGCGGCGATGTTGTAGAGGACGGGGATTCCGTAGAGCAGATTCATGCCGGCGATTTTGCGTTCCGCGATGTGGGGCAGGGATTTGAGGAAATCGGGGTACAAATCCTGCGTGCCGTGCGAGAGGCAGAGCATGACGGCCATGAGCGCCAGCAGGTAGAAGAAAATGCGGGAGTGGCTCCAGAGCGACCAGAAGATGCCCTTAAGGGAGCCTGCACGCTGCGTGTGCCAGGCTTTGGATTCGGGTGCGAGCCAGGCGAGGATGGCGATGAGGACCGCCACCGGCGCGCCGATGAAGAAGGCCGAGCGCCAGCCGAGATGGACCGTCACGGTCTGCATGGCGACGGCGGCGATGAGGTATCCGACGGGATAGCCCGCCTGCATGAGGCCGCTGAGAACGCCGCGCAGGCGGGTCGGCGCGGATTCCATGGCGTAGGACGCGCCGATGCCCCAGTAGCCTCCCATGCCGAGTCCGTAGAGCGCGCGCATGACGGCGAACATGGCGAAGCTGGTGGA
>Ga0134126_10012828_pt1 | contig 10581 bp, 8 predicted proteins | sample KB31752_FD_96881 | JGI IMG/M metagenome (GOLD analysis project Ga0134126, IMG submission 96881) | Terrestrial soil microbial communities with excess Nitrogen fertilizer from Kellogg Biological Station, Michigan, USA - KB3-175-2 | ecosystem: Environmental > Terrestrial > Soil > Unclassified ...
AAACCCGTCCCGCCCCTTCAAGAGAAGGCCTCCGGAGAGATGGCCGAGTGGCTTAAGGCGCACGCTTGGAAAGCGTGTGTGCGGGAAACCGTACCGTGGGTTCGAATCCCACTCTCTCCGCCAGAAGGTCGTTCCAGAAAGTTTCATCCAGCCCCAATTCCTGACACAAAGAGCTGCAATACTAGCAGCTTGTGCGGATTTTGGCGTTCCATTCAATTCCATCTCGTCTCGCCAAATCTCACGCCCAAGTGTATGTAAAGGTGTATGTAGGGGATAGGCGAAGTCCTAGAACGAGATGGCGAGAGGCTACGGCAAACTGACCGCCAAGAAGGTCGAACATCTGACAACGCGCGGCATGCATGCTGACGGCGGCGGCTTGTATCTCCAGGTGGCGAAGGGCGGCTCCAAGAGCTGGTTGTTTCGATACAAACTTTATGGACGCACTCACTGGCATGGCCTCGGGTCACTGCGCGACGTGAGCCTTGAAGAGGCCCGCGAGAAAGCGACTGAAGCTCGCAAGGTCCGGCGCAATGGCGCTGACCCGATCCAAGCCAAACGCGAGGCAGAAGCTGCTGCCCGCATCGAGGCCGCCAAGGCAATCACGTTCGGGGCGGCTGCCAAGCGCTTCATCAAGGCCAATCGTGCGGGCTGGAAAAATGCCAAGCACGCCGACCAATGGCTGATGACGTTGCTCGGCGTCGACCAGAAGGGAAAGCCGACCAAGAACGACTACTGCAAGACGATCCGCGATCTTCCCATCGGCTCGATTGATACGACCCTGGTCCTGCGGATCATCGAGCCGATCTGGGCGAGCAAGACCGAAACGGCCAGCCGCATTCGCAGTCGCATAGAGCAGGTGATCGATGCCACCAAGGCGAAGGGAGAGTTTAAAGGCGAAAACCCGGCACGCTGGAAGGGGCATCTCGATAATCTGCTCCCGGCCACGTCGAAGGTTCGCAAAGTCCGCAATCATCCGGCGCTGCCTTATCGGCAATTGCCCAACTTCATGCGTAAGCTACGCGAGCGTCATGGTGCCGCTGCGGCAGCGCTCGAGTTTCAAATCTTGACGGCCGTCAGGCCCGGCAACGCGGTAACGGCGAAATGGGACCAGGTCGATCGGCAGACATCAGTCTGGACCATTCCGGCCGCGCTCATGAAGAGCGATGCCGAACACAGAGTGCCATTGAGCAAGGCGGCGCTCGCAGTACTTGATCGCATGGAACTCACGAAGGATGGCAGCGAGTACGTCTTCCCCAACAGCAAGGGCAACCCTCTAAGTGACGCCTCGATGGCTGCGGTGATCGACAGGATGAACGAGCTCGAGCGCCGCTGGATCGATTCGAAGCTCGACCGCGAAATCGTGCCGCACGGTTTCCGGTCATCGTTCCGCGATTGGGCTGCAGAGCACGGCTATGACGATCCCATCGCCGAAGCTGCGCTCGCGCACAAGGTCAGCGACGACGTAGTCGCGGCCTATAGGCGCACGACCTTCTTCGATCTGCGCAAGCGGATGATGGAGAACTGGGCTGACTATTGCGCCCGACCTTCCGGGAACGTTGATACAGTGGTAGCGTTCCGCGCGCAGTCATGAAGTCTCAGCAAAAAGAAGCGAAAAATTTGGATTCCTAGCGTAGGCGTTCGAATCTCTTCGGGCGCGCCAATTTTCGAAATTCGTATTGCCACCGAAGGCGGCCGATTTTCAGACGCGGCCGGCCATCAATTGCACTGTTCACGTTAACGGCAATAGTAATAGGTCGGCGCTGCTGCATTGCGCTGGTCATATGCAATTCGGATGCGGGAGGAGTCAGACGGACAGTCGTGATATGGATAGCGGACGCCAAAGCGCCGCAAAAATCGACGCGATTGGACCACAGTTTAAGCGAGTTTTTTTGGAAGCGCCTCGACCAGGCTTTGATGTGTTGCGGTCGGATGCACGTGCGAGAGCACGAAACCGGATCTCGCAAGAATTTGCGCGAATTCACCTCGGCTCCGCTCGATACCACCAGTGACAGTCAGCATCAGAAGGTCCATGAGCTTTCCGTGATGCGGGGTATTTCCGTCGGGCAACACTGCTTCGAGAATAAGCAGTCGCGCCTTGGCCGACATTGCCTCACGGCATTTTCGCAAGATCGAGACGGCTTCATCATCGTTCCAGTCGTGCAGCACGTGTGCGAGCACGTAAGCGTCGTGACCGGGCGGGACGCGTTCGAAGAAATTCCCACCGTGGAAAGCGCAACGTGCTTCAAGCCCCGAAGCGGCGATGAATGCGCGCGCGGCCTTTGCCGTTTCCGGCAGGTCGAACAGGAGTCCGCGGATCTGCGGTTGATCTTTAAGGATGGCGGTCAGTAGTGCGCCCTTCCCGCCGCCGACGTCGACGATGCTCTTGAACTGCGAGAAATCGTAGGCGGCGATGACAGCGGAGGCCACTGCTCCATGCATGCCGACCATCGCATCATTGAAGCGGGCGCTGTGCAGGGGCTCCTCCGCAAGAAACCCGAACAGATCCTTTCCGAACGCAGCTTTCACGCCCGATTTACCTGTTCGCAGCACCTGCAGGAACTGGTCCCAGGCTTTCCACTGCCAGGAGCCTGCAATCGTCAGGATCGTGGCGCGTGCCGAGCCCGGCGCGCCCTCGCGCAAGGCATTGCCGAGCGCTGTCGTCATGAAATGACCGTCGCGCTGCTCCTCGATCAGACCGCAGCTTGCCAGCGCCCGCAGCAGCCGGAAGAGCGACGGGGCGTGCGTGCCGGTTCTGACCGCGAGCTCATCGACCGAACACGAGCCATCCGCCAGGATGTCGGAAATCCCGAGTTCGGCCGCGGCATAGACAGCACGGGCTTGCCATATCGCCATGCCCATCTGGATCAGTTGAACGTGCGGCGGAACGCGCTCCGTCGGACGCCCTAGCGCGTCCGGTACGTTGCTTTCAGGATCGGAAACCACGCTCGACGTCATTCCTCACCTTCCGGCTTCATGGGCCTGGGCGAAAGGCGCAATAAGATCACCCGTTTTCAATTCCGGCGGGTACAGGATCACTTGTTTGCCCGACTGCTTGAATTGTTCGAGGTCGTTGCCTTTGATGTGCTGGTACTGAATCGTCAGGATGCGGGTTTTTTCCCATTCGCCGAGCGGCCCGAATTTCACCTCCCCGACAATGGTATTGAACCGTGCCTCGTGCAGGTACGCCGCAAGTTTCGCCTGATCAAAGCCGCCGGTGGCCGTCACTGCCGCCCCGAGAATCTGCAGAGAAGCGTAGGCAAACGGCGCCAGAAAGTATCCGAGCTTGTCGACGCCTGCTCCGACCGCACGCTCCTGGTAGCGGCGCAGGAAGTCGTCAACGCCGGGGAATTTCATGGTCGGCTCGGGGACGTAATTGTCGTTGGTGATAATACCGTTGAGGGCCGAACCGAATTGTGCTTTCACCGCGGCGAAAGACAGGCCGATCATCGCGCCTCCAAACATCTTCGGCCGGTAATCCAGTTCGTTCACGCTTCGAACGATGCCGGCGGAATCAGCCGGATAGGACGCAACAAACACGACGTCGGGTTTTCTTGCCTGAATGGTGCGAACGATTTGCGTGAAATCGGCGGTATTTGGCGGATAACTGCCGTCGTATACGATTTTCAGGCCTGCTTGCTCGATGTTGGCGCGGGCGCCCGCGAGGACGTTCTTTGAAAACTCCGCATCCGCCCCGACTATGGCAACGGTCTGAGGTCTCGGCGTCATATGCATCGCGGCGTCGAAAAAGCCGGTCGAGAGGCTGCGCTTGGATTCTGGACCATTCGGCAGGATCTGGAAATAGCGATCGTACTTGAAGCCGTCGTTCACGCCAGTGCCAAACAGCGCCATGTACACGCGCTTTCTTTCAATCACCATTGGCATTGCCGGGGCGATCTGGTTGGTGGCGAACGGAGAGACGAGCAGATCGACCTTGTCGACGTCGATCAGCTTGGCGTAGAGAGCGGGGACATTGGCGGGATTGCTCTGATCGTCGTAGTAGACGAGCTCGATCGGCCGGCCGATCACGCCTCCCTTTGCATTCACCTCATCGCGCCAGATCTCCATGGCGAGCAAACATTGCTTGCCACCGGGCGCGAGCGGTCCCGTCAGCGACATCCCGAAACCAATCCGGATCGGGTCGGCGCCCAATGCAGTTCGATTGCCAAGCGTAATCGCCAGGGGCATCGAAGCGACCACAGTCAACAGCCGGCGGCGATTTACTGATTTCCGTAGTATGGTCATATTTTGCCTCGCATTTGCAAGAAACGATCTGATAGCCTTTTGGAATCCCTACGTTTCTTGATAATGATGCCAGACGTGGCGGTGGCTCGCTTTAGCGAGGGATTTGCGAAACCTTTGGATTTTCTGGGATTGTCTTGGGAATAGCCCCCGGCCAGCATTGGGCATACGGTTGAACAAAGAACCTGGTTAGGGATCAAGGCGAGGGCTCATGCTCCATTTCGATCGCTTTTGCCTGGATTCCGGCCGCCGCGAGCTGAGGCGGGACGGAAGCCTCGTGGCCGTCGAGCCCAAGGTTTTCGACCTGATAGCCTGTCTCGTTGAGCAGCGTGACCGAGTCGTCAGCCGGGACGACCTGATCCAGATCGTCTGGGCTGGCCGCATCGTGTCTGAATCAGCGCTTGCCACCTGCATCAACGCGGCGCGCGTGGTTCTGGGCGACAGCGGCGAAAAGCAGCGGCTTATCAAAACCCTCCCGCGCAAGGGTTTCCGTTTCATCGGAACGGTGCGGGATGCCGCCGCCAAACATCCGATCACCGCACCGGAGGACGGGCAAACTCGTGTGCCACCTTCCGACCGGCCGTCGATTGCCGTGCTCCCGTTTCAGAACATGAGCAGCGAGCCGGAGCAGGAGTACTTCGCCGATGGTGTCGTTGCCGACATCATCGCCGGACTGGCACGGATCAAGTGGCTTTTCGTTATTTCACGCAATTCGAGTTTTGTTTACAAGCATCGAGAGGCCGACGTGAAGCAAGTCGGCCGCGAACTGGGCGTGCGTTATGTACTTGAAGGCAGCATTCGCAAAGCTGGATCCCGGGTGCGCATTGTCGCACAGCTGATCGATGCAGACAGCGGCGGTCATATCTGGGTCGAGCGCTATGATCGCGAGCTCGATGACATTTTCGCCCTGCAGGACGACATCTCCGAACAGGTTGTCGGTGCGATCGAACCCAGTTTGCGTGATGCCGAAGCAAGCCGCTCGCGGCGTCAACGACCCGAAAGTCTCGAAGCCTATGATCTGGTGCTGCGCGCGCAGCCATTCGCCTACAGCCACCTCGCGGAGGATGCCGCAATCGCGATACCTCTACTCAACAAAGCGCTGGCGGTTGAGCCGGACTATGCGGCGGCGCATGCTCCGCTTGCCCTGTGCCATCATAGCCGCTTCAGTCGGGCTGGGCTCAACGAGGCCGACCGCACCCTGGCAATCCAGCACGCCCACGCTGCGATCGCCTGCGGAGCAGACGACGCGGCGGCGCTCGGCGTCGCTGGGTTCGTCATCGCGCTGGATGCCCATGACCGCGCGACAGCGCTGAAAGCGTTTGACCGGGCGCTCGCGCTCAGCAATTCGAACTTCTTTGCACTCTGTTCGAGTGCGCTTGCGCTGTCATGGATGGGAACAACGGACATCGCGATCGATCGCGCCACGCGCGCGCTGCGGCTCAGCCCGTTCGATCCGCTGAATTATCTTTCCTACAACGCGCTCGCGATCTCATATTTGCACACGCGGCAATTCCATGAAGCTCGCGACGTCGCGGCACGTTCGGTTGAGCTCAACCCGCGCTTCAGCGTCTCTCGCGCGTTCCTGGTGGCCGCGCTCTCACGGCTTGGTCGTTCCGACGAAGCAGCCGAGGAGGCGCGCCGCCTGATCGAGATCGACTCAGGCTTTTCAATCCGACGTTTTTCCGTAACGGTAGACATAGAGCCGGCAGTTTTCACGCCCTTAGCCGAGGCATGGCAACGGGCCGGGCTTCCAGCGAATTGACGCCGCGTCCGCTCTGATGCCAACTGGATGGCAAGCGAATGGCGGCGCTCGCCATATGCACTAGCGAGAGTCATGGTGCAGTATGATTTTTTTGGGAAGATAACGTGACGGGGCAGCGGATACAGCGCAGGTTAGCCGCAGTATTGGCGGCCGATGTGGCCGGTTATTCGCGGCTGATGGGCGTTGACGAGGTTGGTACCCTTGAAGCTCTTAAGTCTCATCGCCGCGAAATTGTCGATCCAGCTATCGCTGATCACAACGGGCGCATCGTCAAGACAACCGGCGATGGTATGCTAGTCGAATTTTACAGCGCCGTTGATGCTATTACCTGCGCAATGGCCGTGCAGTGCAAGATGGCCGAGCGGAACGAAACCTTCACACCTAAGATCACTTTCCGTATCGGGATCAATGTGGGCGACATTATCATCGATGGCGACGATATTTTTGGGGACGGTGTCAACGTTGCGGCACGCGTCGAAAACGAATGTGAACCGGGTTGCGTATGCGTGTCAGGAAGCGCTTTCGAGCAAATCAGAGGCAAGACCGATTTTTCGTTCGACGATCTCGGCGAGAAGCTTCTCAAGAACATAGAGAGGCCGGTCAAGCTCTATACGGCACGTCCGATGCGGCTTACGGGTACGCGAGCAGGGCCAGCTTCGCTCGAGGTGCAGAAGCCGTTGCAGCTTCCGGACAAGCCGTCCATCGCCGTGCTGCCTTTTCAGAACATGAGCGGCGACCTCGAGCAGGAATACTTTGCCGATGGTGTCGTAGCCGACATTATCGCCGGTTTGGCACGGATCAAGTGGCTTTTCGTCATCTCGCGCAACTCCAGCTTTGTTTATAAGCACCGCGAAGCCGACGCGAAGCAGGTCGGCCGCGAACTCGGCGTGCGTTATGTTCTCGAAGGCAGCATCCGAAGAGCCGGATCGCGAGTACGGTTTGTCGCGCAATTGATCGACGCAGAAAGTGGTGCACACATATGGGTCGAACGGTACGACCGGCAGCTGGACGACATCTTCGCCTTGCAGGATGAAATCTCTCAGCAGGTTGTCGGTGCCATCGAACCTAATGTGCGTCATGCTGAAGTAAACCGGGTGCGGCGCAGCCGGCCGGAAAGTATCGAAGCCTATGATCTGGTGCTGCGCGCGCAGCCGTTTGCCTACAGCCACCTTGCAGAGGATGCAACGGTTGCGATACCCCTGCTCACAAAGGCGTTGGCGCTGGAACCTGATTATGCGGCTGCGCATGCTCCACTCGCCCTGTGTTATCATAGCCGTTTTAGCCGAGCAGGGCTAAATGAAGCCGATCGCAGCTCCGCGATTCATCACGCTCACGCTGCGATCGCGTTCGGCGCGGATGATCCGGCCGCGCTCGGTATCGCCGGGTTCGTAATCGCACTGGATGCGCATGATCGCACGACAGCGCTGCAAACCTTTGATCGGGCACTCGCGCTCAGTAACTCGAATTTCTTTGCGCTGTGTTCCAGCGCACTTGCCTTGTCGTGGATGGGGTCAACGGAAATCGCGATTGATCGCGCCACGCGGGCGCTGCGACTCAGTCCGTTCGATCCACTGAACTATCTTTCGTACAATGCACTGGCGATCTCTTATCTTCACACGCAGCAATTCGCTGAAGCCCAGGGGGCGGCTATGCGCTCGGTTCAACTTAATCCGCGCTTCAGCGTGTCCCGCGCTTTCCTGGTGGCTGCGCTTTCGAAACTTAATCGCGTCGATGAGGCGAAAGACGAGGCGATCCGTTTGCTCAACATCGATCCGGGATTTTCGATTCAGCGCTTTTCAGTGACGGTTGACATAGAGCCGGCGGTCTTCACGCCGATTGCCGAAGCGTGGAAACTCGCCGGACTCCCCGCCGGTTGAAACCGTGGCACTGCTTTCCGACAGACTGTAGAGTCGCCGAACTCTAACCAACCGTATGCTATTGCAAAGCTCGCGCGAAGGCAGCTCACTTCCAAGCGACGTCACAAATCGCGCGCTAGTCTAATGAGGATGAGATAGCCGGAACGTGCCAGTCCCATTTGGAGCTTCTGCATGTGATAAGCACAGTTGATGCCATAGCGTACGGTGAAGAGGCTGAATGGCGTTCGCAGCGCAAATTCGATCAATAACACGTAGCCGAACGATAACGGCAGCAGATTCGCATAATTCCGGCCCGCAACCGCATAGCCGATAGCCCCGGGGATTTTACACGAAGGGCATAAAGCCTGCGAACCGATGTCTTTGGTGAGTAGGCAACTAATATCTTCAAGCCCGTCAAGTAGGCTATCGTTTTGCCGGATCGTGAATTTCGTTGCTCCTGTTTCCGGCGCCCGCTGCATGCTCGAACCTCGCTCCGCTCACGCAGTCGCTCGGTTGATATGCCATTGCCAGGCATCAACGACGATCTGCTGAAACTTCTGCCCCCTTGTGGGTCGCCGGGTCCGGCTCGAACGCTTGCTTTCCCTTTGCTACCCACAGCGATCGCGCCCGTTCGCGTTGATCACCTTTGAGCTTGTCTGCGATCCAGAGCAGCGCGCCGAAGATCACAGCACGGTCATCGCCGGTCAGTTCTACGATGCCAGCTTTGGCAACGAGGCCGCCGAGTTCAATCAGATGCCGCGTGCGCGTGCGACGCTCGACCTGCCACTTGCGCATGTCATGTCGCGCCCTTGCGGCTTGATGCCGGTTGCGCTCCGCTCGGTTGCGCAAGAGGGCCGTCCGGGTTGCGGTCAGTTGTCGGAGCATTTCGCCGCGCCCGGCCTTGAAAGAACGCGGCCCCGCGCCTGGCCCATGCCTCCCTCTTTCCCGCCTCTTTTGTCTCGGCAAGTACGACCAGCGCGCCCGCTAGTTCATCGGCGCTAAGCGCATCGGCTCCGGTAGCGATCACCAGCTCGCCGAGCTGCTGCACCTTGCGACCCTTGAGGTTACGCGCCTTGTCCTGAAGCGCTTTCAGTTCCCCGTCGAAATCCCGTGGCTTGCGCATCATCGTCTCCATGAGTGTTGATGGAGAAATGATAATCGAGCGCCCCGCATAATGCTGTAAGGTCGTCGGGACAGCCTGGGACGCGGTAGTCCCTCCCGAGATTTTTTCGAGGGAGGGCGCGCTTATACGTCGTTCCGACGTGCGCTTGATCATGCCACTGATATGATCGCGATGGCGATCTATCATCTTCACGTCAAGGTCATTGGCCGCAAGGCCGGCTCAAGCGCGGTGGCGTCAGCCGCCTACCGCTCGGGCTCGCGGCTACGCGACGAGCGGCTCGGCCGTGATCAGGATTTTTCCGCCAAGCGAGGCGTCGTCCATTCCGAGGTGGCGCTGCCGGATGACGCGCCGGAAGCGTGGAGAGACCGCGAGCGGCTCTGGAACGATGTCGAGGCGTTCGAAGTCCGCAAGGACGCCCAGCTTGCCCGCGAGGTCGAATTCGCCATCCCTCGCGAGATGAGTGAGCGAGACGGCATCGAACTAGCCCGCGACTTCGTTCAGGGCGAATTCGTCGATCGGGGCATGATCGCCGACCTCAATGTGCATTGGGACATGGCCGAGGACGGCATACCCAAACCCCATGCCCATGTCATGCTGACCATGCGGGTGGTGGACGAGAACGGCTTTGGCCAAAAGGTGCGGGAGTGGAACCGCACTGAGATGGTGGAGCGCTGGCGCGAACGCTGGGCTGAGCTTGCCAATGAGCGGCTAGCCGAACTCGACATTGACGCCCGCATCGATCACCGCAGCTTGGAAGCGCAGGGCATCGCGCTGGAGCCGCAAAGCCAGATCGGCGCGGCCGCTAAACGGATCGAGGTTCGGGGCATCGACGGCGAAGGGCTCGAACCCGACCGCGCCGAGATGCACCGCGAGATCGCGCGCGGCAATGGCGAGAGTATCATTGCCGATCCTTCCGTCGCACTGGATGCGATCACCCAGCAACAATCGAGCTTCACGCGGCGAGATATAGCGAAATTCGCGCATCGTCACAGCGACGGGCTCGACCAGTTCAATGAGGTCGCGGGCGCGATGCGCAATGCCCCCGATCTTGTCGAGCTCGGCAAGGACACCAGCGGCGAAGACCGCTTCACTACCCGCGACATGATCGAGGCCGAACGGCGCCTGCACCAGGCCGCCAAGCTCATGGCGGAACGGGAGCGCCATCATGTGAATGACAGGAATCGTGCGGCGGCGGTGGCGCGGGCGGAAGCGCGCGGCCTCGTCCTGTCCGGCGAGCAGGCCGACGCGCTGGGGCATATCGCTAACGGGCGGGATCTCGGCATCGTGGTCGGCCATGCCGGGACGGGAAAGAGCGCGATGCTGGGGGTAGCGCGGGAGGCCTGGGAAGCGGCGGGTTACGAGGTCCAGGGCGTGGCGCTGTCTGGCATTGCCGCTGAGAATCTCGAAAGCGGATCGGGCATACCATCACGCACCATTGCCAGCCTCGAGCGTGGCTGGGGCCAGGGCCGCGACCTGCTCACGACGGGCGATATCCTTGTCATCGACGAGGCCGGCATGGTCGGCACACGGCAGCTAGAGCGCGTGCTGTCGCAAGCGGCGGACGCCGGCGCCAAGGTCGTCCTGGTCGGTGATCCCAGGCA
>Ga0134126_10012829_pt1 | contig 10580 bp, 6 predicted proteins | sample KB31752_FD_96881 | JGI IMG/M metagenome (GOLD analysis project Ga0134126, IMG submission 96881) | Terrestrial soil microbial communities with excess Nitrogen fertilizer from Kellogg Biological Station, Michigan, USA - KB3-175-2 | ecosystem: Environmental > Terrestrial > Soil > Unclassified ...
TACCCTGCTCCCCGCTACGCGCGAGTAACGACACCCCCATGTCACGCACGTGCAACAAAAATCCCCGCCAGGCCACACATTAAAACGCATTGTGCTGTAACACCTATGTGTTCTCTCCATCCGCCATCTGTGCCCCCTCTCAGCATTTTGGCTACCGCGGAACACACAAAAGCCACGAAAGGCACGAAAGGCACGAAAGGCAGTTAGCGTACCTGCGGGGCGACGGCCGCCTCGGCTGGTTCGGGGGCCTTCTCGGGCGTCGCCGGTCCGGCTAGCCACTTCGTCAAGACAAACGACACCACGACCGCCACGATCGTCAACGGCATGACCTTGATCCCGTCGGTACCGAGGAACAGCGTGGTTATGAGGACCGCGGTGATCGGTAGCTGCAGCATCCCGGCCGTCATCGCGCCGATCCCAATCGCGGCGCCCGCGATAAGCGGCAGGCCTGGCAGGTGCGAGAGCGCGATCCCGCCAACCGCGCCCACGAACATCCCTGGGAAGGTCGGGCCGCCCCGGAAGCTGGACAGCGAGATGGAGTACGCCAGTGCCTTGCATACCAGCAGCAGCACCAGCGCGCCGACGGTGTAGTCCGCGGAGTGCTCCAGCAGTGGCGGCAGCGCCGTCTGGCCGGAGAACAGTACCTGCGACGAGGGTTTCCCGGTCCCCTCGGCGAACGCGATCGCCAGCCCCGCGATGGCCAGCCCGGCCAGCGGCGTCAGCAGTAGCAGCCGCTGCTCCATATGCGGGCGCATGAAGAGGGCCAGCCGCTTGATCCCCACGCTGACCACGCCTGCCGCCGCGCCGATGACCAAGGCCCAGCCAAGTTGAGCCACATCCAAGTGCGGGGCAGGAGGAAGGTTCGGTATCGCCAGGGAAAACGTCCCGTATCCGGTCAGCGAGTTCAACCCGAGGAAGATCAGCGATCCGATGCCCGCGCCCAGCAGCCCTGGGATCAGCGCGACAGTCGCCATCGGCCCGCCCAGCCCGGACGCCTCCAGCAGCAACACCGCTCCGGACAACGGGTTCCCCAGCAGCGTGCTGATCGCCGCGAAGCTGCCGGTCGCCGCGATTACCGCCCCGGTGCTTGGCGGCACATCGCGCTTAGACAGCTTGACCGCCAGCACAGCAAGGCCGCCGCCTAGGGCGATCACCGGGGCCTCCGGCCCGATCACCGCACCCAGCGCCAGCCCAGCCAACGACGCCAGAAAGATGCCGGGCAGGTCGGCCGGGGCCGCCACGCCTCGCGCCTTGAAGCCATCGGCTGGCGAGTGACCTCCCCGCCCTGGCAGGTACCTGATCACCGCCCCGACAATCGCCCCTGCCACCGCTAGCGGCAACAGCGGCCACCATGGTGGCTCGCCGTGAAAGCCCACCCCTTTGGGCAGGTCGGTGAACACCCAGGTCTGCATGTCGGCGGTGAGCTTGAGGAACCAGTAGACCAGGAACGAGATCACCACACCCAGGACCGCCGCCAGGATCAGCAGCGCCACATACTTCTTAGTCCGCAAAACAGCGAACGGATCTGCTGGCGTGCTCACCGGCATCCCCTCCACAGCACGCTACGGACACCAGACCCGCCAGTCTGCCGCGCCTTCGCCGGGCGCGCATCACCCGCTACGCGGTATTCCGGGCGCGCACATAGCGAAGCACACAGCAAAAGACCCCCGGGAGCTAGCCTCCTGGGGGTCTAGGGTCACCTTGCGTGGGGGTACGTGGACTTGAACCACGGACCTCTTCCTTATCAGGGTGTCGATCTGCCCGTCTTGGTAGCGCTATAGGGCCGCTGACCTGGTGTGCAACCAGGTGCGCCCCTAGCCACTTCCCCCGGTTTACCCCCTTTGTCCTGGGTGCCCTAGGGCCAATGTAGGGCCAGCCCTAGGGCCACAGGCACCTAGTGCCGTGTCAGGCTACGTTTCCGGTTGAATGTCCGGCGTAGGCAGGGGTTTGCCCACCAGTGCCCTGGAGTTCGCTCCCGCTGCCCGCGTGTGACGCTAGGCGGCCAGGTACACGGCGGGGAACGGAAACTGGTGCGGCTCGCTCCACCGCAGCCGGCCGTCCTCGTCCCGGGCGAACTCGCCGCAGTCGCACTCCTGTTCCGGGTCGCCTACCCGCACCACCCCGGTGTCCGGGGGGAGGGATCCGCACTGGCCGCAGCGCACATAGGCATCGGGCCGGGAGAGCCACTCGCTGGCCGCCTGCGGAGAATCGAGCCGGGTGACGAACCTCAGCGGCGTTCCGTCCTGTGCCGTCCTGGGCGGGCCCGGGCGAACCTCTCGCGGGGCAGGGGACCTGGACTCGGCGGAGGCCAGGAACTGCGAGGGGAGGTAGTCGTCCTTGCCTCCGCCGATGAACACCGTGAAGTCCTCGAAACCCTCCGGCACGAGGTCCTCCGGCTGCCCGTCGTACCTCAGCGCGAACTCGTACTCCTCATCATCCGCTGCCAGCAGGTAGCTGAACGAGGGGCGCCTGTCCCGGCGGACGTCCTCCTCCTGGCTGCGGTGCACCCACACCCGGTGCCCCGTGGCCCGCTGCGCAGCCACCTCAAGCCGGGCGAGAGCCTCGGCCGCTTCTGCCACCGTGACCATCCCGGTCCCGGCCCGGTCACTGTCCTGGCCCATGAGCGCGCTCCTTCCCGAGGCGGCCGCCGTGAAGATCCGCCGGATAACCGGGACGCGCCTCTCAAGTCAGCGCCGTCCGCCCGACCCGATAGGTACCACGGGCCCCGGACATTCGACGGCCCGAGCCTGCCGAAGACCGCGCCGGAATTCAGGCTCAGGCGGCGCAGCAGGCAGAAGCGCAGTTCGCCGCACCGCGCCACTTGCCCTCGGCAGCACCGGTCCCAGAAACCACGATGAACAGGACACCATGCGCCGCCACCACATCATCTGGCGAAAACGCCAGACGAAGCCCGCGCCTGCGCCGCATCGCCAACCGGGCGAACGTAACCTGACCCGGCACTAGTAATAAGGTCAAGCGCACATCGCGCGCAGCTCGCCCGGCTGGTCATCCCGTCACCGTCGGCCCACCCACCGGGGAGCGGGGCAAGCGTCACGGGTCAAGGTGGAGCACCCCACCGGCTGAACGACCTTGACCCGTGGCGCTTGGTCTGCTCGGCTTGCCCTGGGCCGATGGTGATGGGATGGGCAGGCTCCACCTCAGCCACCCGACACCCTCGACCAAGCGGCAGGCGTCCATCCATCCCCCAGGTGATGCGGCTCGCCGAAGCGCTCGACCACTTCAAGCCAGGGCTCGGTGACGTCGCCATGGTGATGGCATTCACCGGGCTCCGCTGGGAGGAGGCCGTAGCCGTGCCTGTGGAAAACGTCGACCTTGACGGCCAGTGGATCACCATTGACCGGACAGCCAGCGAATCAGGCGGCAAGCGGGACATCCGCAACGATCTCAAGACGCGCGCTGCTGAGCGGGTCGTCGCTATCCCGGACATCGCCATGCCTGCCGTGCGCCGTCTTGTGGACAGCGGGGCAAAAGGACGCGAGATATCCACAGGCAAGCTGTACTCAAGACTGATCAACGGGGAACGCGGCGGCTACCTCGGCTACGCCATGTGGCGCCGCTACCTGAAGCTGGCTCACGGCTTCACGGCGGCCCATTCAGACGGCATTGTCCAGTACACGGCACACGAGCTACGCCACGTCTGCGCAAGCCTCCTGATCGCCTCTGGGGCCACCGATATGCAGGTGGCCAACCAGATGGGCCATAGCAGAATCGAGACCACGAAGAACATCTACGGCCACCTGTTCGCCCAAGACCGCGCGTCCATCCTGAAGGCCATGAACCAGGCGGTGACCCGGCTCTACGTCCAGGAGGACGCCGACGGCGGCGGGGAAAGCCAAGCCGCGTGACTTACGCCAAACAGCAAGAGACCCCCAGGAATCGGGCTCCTGGGGGTCTCGCATATGCGTCTGGCCCTACAACCTGTAGGGCCAGAGATTGTCACCGTAGGGCCACCCAACCTGACCTTGCAGGTCAGACCCGGTGGGGGTACCAGGACTTGAACCTGGGACCTCTTCCTTATCAGGGAAGCGCTCTAACCGACTGAGCTATACCCCCGTAGGGGGAACCGCTTCGGTGACTTCGCTACTCTATCGCATCCGTGCGAGTGTTTCAGTCCGTCTCGCGGAGGGTGACCTCGATGCCGCCGATGGTCTTGGCGATCAGGTTGTAGATCACCGAACCGACGGTCGACATCGCGGTGATGAGCACGATGTTCAGCGCTCCGAGCATCGCCGTGTACCCGAGGATGAGGGACGGGGAAGTCCAGTGCGAGATGTTTGTCCCCGCGGTGCCCTGGGCGGACGTCATCGTCGTGACCGTGTGCTGGATCGAGTCGAAGACGCCAAGCGCGGCTAGCACCATGTAGAGCACCGCAACCGCGACGAACAGGATGATGAACGCCACCACCGACGCCACGAAGCTGAACTTCATGACTGACCACGGCTCGACCCGTGACAGCGTCAGCATGGCCTGGCGCTTAGTCGACTTGCGCGCCTGGATGCCCCTTGGCGCTGCAGCGTTGCGCTTCTGCTTCTGCCAGGCGTTAGTAACCGAACTCGCCAGGCCTGCGGCTGCGCCGCCGATAGCCGAGGCGGTCCCAGCGGCAGCCGAACCAGCGGCCCCTGCGCTGGAAGAGAGCTTGCTCGATGAGTAGCCGTTACGTGACGGCGAGCCAGCCGGGTCCGGCGGCGTCGCCGAAGCAGCAGGCGCGGTGGCCGTCGTCGAACCGGCGTACGCCGGGGCCGTCGAGTCCAGCGCCGTCGACCACTCCGACCTTGAGTAGCTCGGCGTCGTGTAGCTCGACCCCGAGTAGGACGAGCCCGACCCATCGGCCGACGTACCTGCGGCGGGCGCCGGCGATGCGGGCGATGAGGCCGCAGCCGACGCTTCGGTCGGGGTGAACGACGGCTTGCGGTCGTTCTGGCTCGGTGACTTAGCTTCGTCTCGTGCCAGGGCTGCCTTTCTGGCCGCCGTGTCAGCGCTCTCCCTCGAGGTCATACCCTCTTGGCCCCCTTGCGGTCCGCTATCGTCCCCCTTGCTTGTCGCTTCCCCCGAAGCTGACGGGCGAACCTTAACCTTGCCAACAGTATCGGCGGGTAGCGGTACCGCTGTGCTTGAGCGGGCTTCCTTTGTTTCCTCAATAACCGGCAGTGCCTCGGTCGCAGCCGAGGCACTAGCCGCCGCGCCACCAGAGGTCGGGGCGCTATCGGAAGACTTTCCACCAGACCCATTCGACTTTGCGCCGTTGGATCCGTTAGTCCCATTGTTCCGCTGCGCGGCTTCGGAACGTGAGCTTCCAGTTCTCGTCCGTGATGGCGACATGATGCCATTGTCACTGACAGTGTCCGCGGCCACCTCATCCGGGTCGGCCTTCTGAACGGGGGGCGCCATGATTAGCGGCGGTTGGGTCGATTGGCCCGCCTCGTCCACGCCGTCCTCCTCGGTACTCACTGGTGCACCTACGTACCTTTTCGTTGACACTATCCGAGAGCCTGCTAGCTTCAGACGCTGCTACCCGCCGGTTAGTTGCTATAATCGCTCATTCGTTACCAGAATTGTCATCTGATGACTCGTTTGCGGCCTCGTTCAGAGATTGTTCCACAACCTCATCCACAGATTCCGACTCTGCATTGCGAGCCAGCGCAACCACTGTGTTGCCGGGTGCCAGGTTCATCAGCCGTACGCCCATGGTCACGCGTCCGGTCTGCCGCACCTCGCTGGCCCGGGTCCGGATGACGCCGCCGTTCGACGTGATCGCGAAGACCTCGTCGTCCGGACGGACCACCAGCGCGCCGACCAGGCTACCGCGACCCTCAGTGATCTGGGCAGTCATGACGCCAAGGCCACCGCGGTTCCGCAGCGGGTACTGGTCGGCAGTAGTGCGCTTAGCGTATCCGCCCTCGGTGGCCACGAGCACGTCCTCAGCGTCCTTGACCACGTGCATCCCGAGGAGCTCATCGCCCTCGTTGAACCGCATCCCGATCACGCCGGACGTGGCCCGGCCCAGCGGCCGCATCTGCTCGTCGCTGGCGTGGAACCGGATCGCCTGCGCGCCCTTGCTCACCAGTAGCAGGTCCTCGTCCGGGGACACGAGCGCGGCACCGATCACCTCGTCGTCCTCGCGGAGGTTGATCGCGATAAGGCCGCCGGCACGGGAGGAGTCGTACTCAGACAGCCGCGACTTCTTCACGAGACCGGAACGGGTCGCGAGCACCAGGTACGGCGCGACTGTGTAGTCCCGCAGGGTAAGCACTTCGGCGATCTTCTCGTCCGGCTGGAACGCCAGCATGTTCGCCACATGCTGGCCTCGCGCGTCGCGTCCGGCCTCCGGGAACTCGTAGCCCTTGGCGCGGTAGACCCGGCCCTTGTTCGTGAAGAACAGGATCCAGTTGTGCGTCGACGTAACGAAGAAGTGGTCCACGATGTCGTCGGACCGCAGCTGTGCGCCGCGCACCCCCTTGCCGCCGCGCTTCTGCGCCCGGTACTGGTCGGTGTTGGTCCGCTTCGCGTACCCGCCGCGGGTGATCGTCACGACGATGTCGGACTCCGCGATCAGGTCCTCGTCGGCGACCTCGCCGTCGTAGGCGATGATCTCGGTACGCCGGGCATCGCCGAACTTGTGCACGATCTCGCCGAGCTCGGTCCCGATGATCTCCCGCTGCCTGGCGGGCGAGTCGAGGATCGACTGCAGGTCAGCGATCCGCGCCTCGAGCTCGTCGCGCTCGACGATCAGCTCCTGCCGCTCGAGGGCGGCGAGCTTGCGCAGCTGCATGTCAAGGATGGCGCGCGCCTGGACCTCGTCGATGTTCAGCAGGCCCATGAGGCCGACCTGGGCGGCTGCGGCCGACTCGGAGCCGCGGATGAGCGCGATCACCTGGTCGATCGCGTCGATCGCAGCGAGCAGCGCGGCGACAATGTGCAGTCGCTCCTGCGCCTTGCGCAGCCGGAACCTCGTGCGCCGCTGGATGACTTCGATCTGGTGCGCGACCCAGTACCTGATCATCTGGTCCAGGCGCAGCGTGCGCGGCACGCCGTCGACCAGCGCCAGCATGATCACGCCGAACGTGTCCTGCAGCTGCGTGTGCTTGTACAGGTTGTTCAGCACGACCTTGGCGATCGCGTCGCGCTTGAGCACGATGATGAGCCGCTGCCCGGTCCGGCCGCTAGTCTCATCGCGCACGTCGGCGATGCCGGACAGCCGGCCGTCCCTGACCAGCTCGGCGATCTTGGACGCCAGGTTGTCCGGGTTGACCTGGAACGGGAGTTCCTTGACGACCAGGCACTGGCGCCCGTGGATCTCCTCGTGCTCGATGACAGCGCGCATCGAGATCGAGCCGCGCCCGGTCCGGTAGGCCTCGCGGATGCCGCGACGCCCCACGATCAGGCCCTTGGTCGGGAAGTCGGGGCCGGGAATGCGCTCCATCAGCCCGTCGAGCAGTTCGGTGGCCACCTCGCGGCGCCGTTCTTCGGAGACCTCCTCGGCCCCCTCCGCGCCGGGCGCGGGGATCTCGAACCGCTCGAAGTTGTCCAGGTACCACTGGACCCCGGAGGCGACCTCCCGCAGGTTGTGCGGCGGGATGTTCGTGGCCATGCCGACCGCGATGCCCTGCGAGCCGTTGATCAGCAGGTTGGGGAACCGGGCGGGCAGGACCACGGGCTCCGCCGAGCGACCGTCGTAGTTCGGCCGGAAGTCGACGGTGTCCTCGTTGATGTCCCGCAGCATCTCCATCGCCAGCGGGGCGAGGCGGCACTCGGTGTACCGCATTGCGGCCGGCGGGTCGTTGCCAGGCGAGCCGAAGTTCCCCTGCCCGTCGACCAGCGGCATCCGCATCGACCACGGCTGGGCCATCCGCACGAGCGCGTCGTAGATCGCGCTGTCGCCGTGCGGGTGGTAGTTGCCCATGACCTCGCCCACGACGCGCGAGCACTTGAAGTACCCGCGGTCGGGCCGGAAGCCGCCGTCGTACATCGCGTAGAGGATGCGCGTGTGCACCGGCTTGAGCCCGTCGCGTACGTCGGGCAGCGCCCGCCCGACGATGACCGACATCGCATAGTCGATGTAGCTGCGCTGCATCTCGACCTGGATGTCAACCGGCTCGGTCCGGTCGTGCCCCCCTTCGGGCGGCCCGATGACTTCGGTCACTTCGCAACCTCTCGTCTAAAAGTCAAAACAGATTTGCGAACCTTACTCTTTTTGTCGTTACCCTCAAGGCTTCGCATGGTCGCCTCCTCAAAAAGACTAAAGTTCGTCCAGAACGGCTTGTTGTTTCACGTGAATCGCCGGCGTGATTCGCCAGCGGAGGCCGACGCGTGGGCTAGATGTCGAGGAACCGCACGTCCTTCGCGTTGCGGGTGATGAACGAACGGCGTGATTCCACGTCCTCGCCCATCAGCACGCTGAACAGCTCGTCGGCCTGTGCGGCGTCGTCGAGGGTCACCTGGAGCAGGACCCGGCGGGCCGGGTTCATCGTGGTGTCCCAGAGCTCCTCGGCGTTCATCTCGCCAAGGCCCTTGAACCGCTGGACGCCGTCACGCGGCCGCGGGTCACGGCGGCCGCCCGCGATCCCCGCCTCGATGAGGCGGTCGCGCTCGACATCGGAGTACGCGTATTCCGGGTTGACCCCGCGCTCGGTCCACTTGATCTTGTAGAGCGGCGGCTGGGCGAGGTACACGTGCCCGGCCTCGATCAGCGGCTTCATGAACCGGAAGAGGAGCGTCAGCAGCAGCGTCCTGATGTGCTGCCCGTCCACGTCGGCGTCCGCCATCAGGATGATCTTGTGGTAGCGGAGCTTGGTCAGGTCGAACTCGTCGTGGATGCCCGCGCCGAGCGCGGTGATCATCGACTGGACCTCGGTGTTCTTGAGCACCCGGTCGATGCGCGACTTCTCGACGTTGATGATCTTGCCGCGGATCGGCAGGATGGCCTGGAACTGCGGGTCGCGGCCGCCCTTGGCCGAGCCGCCGGCCGAGTCGCCCTCAACCACGTAGATCTCGGACTTCGACGGGTCGGTGGACGAGCAGTCGGCCAGCTTGCCGGGCAGCCCGTTGGTCTCCATCGCCGACTTGCGCCGAGTGAGGTCGCGCGCCTGGCGCGCGGCGATCCGGGCCCGGGCCGCCTGGCTCACCTTGTCGATGATCCCCTTGGCCTCACCGGGGTTGCGGTCGAACCAGTCGCGCAGCCGGTCGTTAGTCACCTTCTGCACAAACGACTTGGCCTCAGTGTTGCCGAGCTTGGTCTTGGTCTGCCCCTCGAACTGCGGCTCGGCGAGCTTGATCGAGACGATCGCGGTGAGGCCCTCGCGGATGTCCTCGCCGGTGAAGTTCTGGTCCTTATCCTTGAGGAACTTGTTGTCCTTGGCGTACTTGTTGACCAGCGAGGTCAGCGCCGCCCGGAAGCCCTCCTCGTGCGTGCCGCCCTCGGCCGTGTTGATGACGTTCGCGAAGGTGTGGACGGACTCGTTGTAGGAGTTGTTCCACTGCATCGCGACCTCGAGCGACATGTGGATGTCGGTGTCCTCTTCGCCGAACTCGATGACCGGGGCGTGCACCGGGTCCTTGGAGGCGTTCAGGTAGCGCACGAAGTCCGCGATGCCGCCGGGGTACTCGTAGATAACCGTGCGGGCCTTGCCGACGGCCGAGCCCGCGCTCGGCGGCGGTGCGATCGCGTCGTCTTCATCCTCGTCGGTGACGGCCTTCGCAGGCCGCTCGTCGGTCAGCGAGATGCGCAGTCCCCGGTTGAGGAACGCCGTCTCCTGCAGCCGCCGGGACAGGGTCTCGAACGACCAGTCAGTCGTCTCGAAGATCGTGTCGTCTGGCCAGAACGTCGTCGTCGTCCCGGTCTCGGTCGTTGCCTCACCGCGGTGCAGCGGCGCGAGCGGCGCGCCCTGACGGTAGCTCTGCGACCAGAGGTAACCGTCCCTGCGTACCTCGATGTCAACCTGGGTGGCCAGCGCGTTCACCACGGAGATGCCGACGCCGTGCAGGCCGCCGGAGACCGCGTACGACTTGCCGTCGAACTTGCCGCCCGCGTGCAGCGTGGTCATGACGACCTCAAGGGCCGGGCGCTTCTCCACGGGGTGCTCATCGACGGGGATCCCACGGCCGTCGTCCTTCACCCGCACGCCGCCGTCGGCGAGCAGGGTTACCAGGACCTCGCTGGCGTAGCCGGCCAGCGCCTCGTCCACCGAGTTATCCACAACCTCGTACACAAGGTGGTGAAGCCCGCGCTCACCGGTTGAGCCGATGTACATGCCGGGACGCTTACGAACAGCCTCAAGGCCCTCGAGTACGGTGATGGACCGCGCATCGTAATCGTTCGACAAAAGAAGCTCCATCCATCGTGCTGCTGCCAGCGCCTCGGCCCCCGACACGGGACGTACGACCAGGCCCAGTGCAACACCCGTCCACCGGCGGTCTTATCCACGTGACTACCTTCTATTTTAGCCGTGGTTACCGACACTCGGGTCAGCCTTGACACTACGTGTCAGCCGGGTTGGCGGGGCTGGGGACGAGGGCAGGGCAACCAGACGGTGGAGGTCACGCGTCTCAGTGCCAGAAAGTCA
>Ga0134126_10012830_pt1 | contig 10579 bp, 10 predicted proteins | sample KB31752_FD_96881 | JGI IMG/M metagenome (GOLD analysis project Ga0134126, IMG submission 96881) | Terrestrial soil microbial communities with excess Nitrogen fertilizer from Kellogg Biological Station, Michigan, USA - KB3-175-2 | ecosystem: Environmental > Terrestrial > Soil > Unclassified ...
AAAGGAAAAAGTAAAAATTCAAAAGTAAAAAGGCGTTCCATTTTTATTTTTGAATTTTGACTTTTTCCTTTCAAATCTAATTAATTGCAACCGGCACTTCTACATTTTCCCAACTGAGCACAAAACCCGGGCTGGTGACTTTATAATTCAGGTGTTCCTGCATGCTGGCAGATTTTTTCGGCTTGACCATAACCGTCAGCACGTCTTTGGCAGGATCGCGATTCGCTTCGCCGGTTCTTTTAATCCCCCACTGACCCGTTTCAGAATTCAGGATGATGGTCCATTCATTTTCTCCCGGGGTGGCAAACAGACTGTATTTCCCGGCGGGTAATTCTTTGCCTTCTATCTTGATTGCCTTGTTCGTTTCAAAAATCGTTGCTTCATTTGCGCCGGCCCGCCAGACCTTGTCGTAGGGAACCAGTCCGCCCCAGATCTTTCTCCCCTTAACGGAAGGGCTGCTGTAATTAATGGTGATGGTTGCGCCGCCGGCAGAACCGGTAACAGTTTCCGGCGGGCTGGGTCTTTTTGATTTGTCGCCCTGAGCCCAGATTGCTGACGTCATAAATATGCCCGCCAGCGTGAGGACAATCGCCCTGGTAAAGTTTCCTCTTTTCATATAATTGTATGTTAATGGTGAAAGAATAATGCGGGAGCTAAAGTTAGAGATTTCCTGCACGCAGTTCATGTATGCAAATACCAAACCAGTTTAGTTGTCTGTTAAATTTTTTATCATCCCGCAAGAGTTGCGGGTGCCCGCCCATTCCCCATGTAATATATAGACTTCTAAGGCTTTACTTTGATCTCAAATCGGATCGCGCACATAAATCCACAACCGTTCATGGATCATTTGCTGATATTATTGTTTATTGGATTTGGCGTTGGAGCGCTGGGAACGCTTATTGGTGCAGGCGGCGGTTTCCTGCTGGTTCCCATCCTGCTCATTACCCGTCCGGAACTTTCTCCGGATATCATTACAGCTATATCCATGGCCATTGTGGCGGCTAATGCGATTTCCGGATCCTATGCCTATTCCCGGTCGGGACGGATTGATTACAAAGCCGGAATAGTTTTTGCCCTCTTTACCATTCCGGGTTCCATACTGGGCGTGTACACGACAGTCTATATTCCCAAACTCGCCTTTCATATTATTTTCGGCATCCTGATGATCGGTTTGGCCGTCTTTCTGTTTTTTTCCAGGGAATCGCTGACCACCCGGGGATTTCAATTTCCCGGGCTGAAGAAAAAATACAAACACCATATTTTAACAGACAGGGAAGGAATAACTTATGAGTATTCTTACAATCAGAATACCGGCATCATTATCAGTATGCTGGTGGGTTATCTTTCTCCCCTGCTGGGCATCGGGGGCGGAATTATCCATGTCCCCGCATTGGTGAACTGGTTGAATTTTCCCGTATATGTGGCTACTGCCACTTCGCATTTTATACTTGCGGTTATGGCTACCGTTAGTGTGATCACCCATATTTTCGAAGGAAGTTATAGTGATCCGCAGGTATTGCGGATGGTGCTTGGAATCGGGGCCGGCGCCGCTGCCGGCGCCCAGCTGGGTGCTTTCCTTTCGCATAAGATCAGGGGAAAGATCATTATCCGCGCCCTGGCGGTTTGTCTTGGCCTGGTCGGAATCCGGATACTGCTGGGCAACCAGGGCTAATATTCCCCTCAAAGAGAATCTCTTCCAATGCGGTATTTGTTTTTCCGGCCGGTTAAACTTTTTATTCAGGCCGGGGTCAAACGGGAAACAAAACGCTATTTATGCAAAAACTGCTGGCCAGAATGGCCATTTCAACTGTTATTGTCCTGGCTATTTCTTTCTCTGCATCTGCCCAGATCTATGTCAAAGTGCGTCCGGTTGCCCCGGTAGTTGTTCGCACGGCGGCTCCCAGCCCGGCACATATCTGGATCGGCGAAGAATGGGAGCCACGGGGCGGAACATACGTATATGTGGGAGGCCACTGGGCCGCTCCCCCGCATCCCGGATGGGCCTGGGTTCCCGGTCACTGGAAGCGCCATGACCGCAGGGGAGAAGTATGGGTGCGAGGTCATTGGAAAAAAAGGTAAAATTTTTGTGGATGGTAATAAGCAAAAAGAAAACCGGCTCAGGGGCCGGTTTCTTTTTGCAATTGTATATCAGCTTTCGGAAGTGAAAAATTTTATTGATTCAGTTTCATTTTATTGATTCAGCTTCGCCACCTGTGCATCATAATAATTTTTTGTGAAGATCACATCCGGAACGCTGTGATACCAGTTGGACTCATGCTCAATGGAGAGCATGCCGTTAAAATTCTGACGTTTTAATTCTGCCAACACCGCCGGAATATCAATTACGCCCTTGCCGACAACGGTATCTGCAGCCTGGGTATCGTTAAACTTCACAATGTCTTTCAGATGCACGCCGATAATATGCCCTTCCAGTTTCTTCAGGCAGTCAACCGGATTCAAACCATTTCTTGCCCAATGCCCGATGTCAGCACAGGATCCGATATGAGAATGGCCCTGAACAGCGGCCAGTACAGAATCAGGACTCCAGTAGGAATTGGGTTTTGGATGATCGTGGATTGCTACCGGGATGTTGTAGACGCCGGCGAGACTGTCCACCATATCCCATTGCGTTTTGATGGGTTCGGCAGTAATATAGCTCAGGCCGAATTCTTTTGCCAGCTCAAAGGCCTTGATCCATTCTGCTTTTGTCTTCGGCGTGATCACCCCCATGGCCACAATATGAATTCCCTTGGTCTGCAGGAGCTGTTTTAATTTTTCGCGATCCTCTTTATTCATGTCGCCGCCAAAACTGCCTTTAAATCCTGGTCCCAATTTTTGATTCCAGAAAGCTTCAATATTTTTTATTCCCGAACTGTCCACTTTGTTTAAAGCCTCCGTAAAGGGAAACATACGGAAAGTCCACATTTGAACACCTAACTTAAAACCTGCTGTTGAACCGCTGGAAACAGAATCTGTTTTTACCTGCGTACTGTCGGCAGTAGTGGAAGACTGCGTGCTGTTATTGCAGGCTGAGATGGCAAAAAGGCCACACACAGAGAAAAAAAGACCGGCAAACAATTTCATGTTGGAATTTTTTTAAATGAAAAATAGGCATATCCTACCTGAAAATCCCGCCAATTTAATTCAATTTGCGGGAAAAAAACTTTACTCGTTATTTAGAAATTCATCTTGCTGGTCAGTGAAGAGAGTAAACCTTCCGCCTTTGACTTCAGTTCGTCCGTAAGATCTGTTCCCGAAGCTGCATGATCCAGGAATCCGTGCATTGATTCGGGTAATTTACTTTTAATATAATCCAGGATATGATTTACGGCGCCGGTTGCCTGATCTCCTGTTAAACCAACTTTCTGTTGCAGCGACTGGATGAGTTCGTTCATAACTTTATTTTTAGGACTGTAATTTATCGAATCCTGACGCAAAAAATCAGAATTTATCCGCAGTTTCCGGCTGGTTATTCAATTGTTAACGAAAGCATTTTCCGTGGGGGAGTCTTTTATCCTTCCGCATAGGGGATAACATCGAAAAGGGGAAATGATTTACCTGTCAGCCGCTGGTTGAGATTTACCACTTCGCCGATCAGGATGATTGCGGGGTTACCCAGACCTGCATGCAGCGACCGGAAATAAATATCTTTTATTTTTCCGGTAACCATTTTTTCTTTTGCTGTTGTGCCATTTTGAATAATGGCGACGGGTGTTTCTGCTCTTCCTTCTTCTTTAAAGATATCGGCAATGATTTCGAGTTTGCTCATGGCCATTAATATAATCACGGTTGCTGAAGACCGTGCAGCGAGCCGGATATCCGCGGAAATTTCACCCATCCGGGTGGTGCCGGTTATGACCCAGAAGCTTTCATTGATGCCGCGGCAGGTAAGGGGGATCATTTGGGATGCCGGTACAGACAATGCGCTTGAAATGCCGGGAATAACCGCTACTTCCATGCCGGCGCCGGTTGCGATTTCTATTTCCTCCTGCGCCCGGCCAAACACAAAGGGATCGCCTCCTTTTAATCGCACAATATGTTCATATTGCGCTGCGTATTCCAGGATGAGTTCATTGATCTCCTTTTGTGAAAGGGAATGGCATCCGTAGCGCTTTCCCACAAATCTTTTGATTGCTGCTTTACGGGCGTGAACTAATATTTCTTCATTCGCCAGTGCGTCATATAAGACGACATCTGCCTTTTGCAAACAACGGATCGCCTTTAACGTGATCAGTTCAGGATCTCCGGGTCCGGCTCCAACCAGGCTGAGTACCGCCATTTAATTATATTATGAAATAAATAATGTAACTTATTTTCGCATTCAACTTGCAAAAATAAAAAAACGTTTGATATATTTACAATATGATTTTTGATTTGAAATATATATGAGATATAATATGTGCTAATGTGTAAATATTTAATATGTAAATTTATTGGCATATAAGATTCAGCTGCCTTCAAATTTACCATCCTCTCAAATCCACTATCCACTATCCACTATCCACTGTCCACTGTCCATTATCCCTCAGGGCGCATATTTTTTAAACAACGAACTCGCCACATGTCCCCCGAACCCAAACGTATTATTCAATGCATAATTTACCGGGGCGCGGATGGATTTTCCCAGGAGCAGGTGTAAGCCGGGGGCTTCATTATCGTCCGGGTCCGTTGTATTGATGGTTGCCGGTATGCGATCGTTTTTAACGGATAAAGCGCAGATAATGCTTTCGATAGCGCCCGCCGCACCCAGTAAATGACCGGTCATGGATTTTGTGGCACTAACGGTAACGGGTATCCCATCAAATACCTGTCTGATGGCATGGAGCTCACTCTGGTCTCCCTGCGCGGTGGAAGTGGCATGGGCGTTTACGTAACTGATCTGGTCAGCCGGTATTCCGGCTTCCGCTATTGCTTTTCTCATTCCCAGTTCCGCTCCGAGCCCGTCGGGCGGCGTGCCTGTTAAATGATAGGCATCCGCAGCCATACCGCCGCCCACAATTTCAGCGTGAATGGCAGCGCCTCTTTTTACCGCGTGTTCCCATTCTTCCAGCACCAGGGCGCCTGCGCCTTCGCCAATCACAAATCCGTCGCGCTCTTTGTCAAAAGGCCGCGATGCTTTTTGGGGATCATCATTTCTTTTTGAAAGCGCCTGGGCGGAATTGAATCCGCCGACAGAGGCCGGCGTGATGGCGGCCTCGGAGCCACCGGCAATCATAATATTTGCCCTGCCCAGCCGGATGGTATCAAAAGCGGCGATAACGGCGGTATTGGAAGAAGCACAGGCTGAAACGGTACAATAATTGGGGCCGTGCAACTGATGACGGATGGAGATAACACCCGCAGCAATATCCACGATCATTTTAGGAATGAAATAAGGACTGAACCTGGGTGTACCATCACCCGCATAAAATTCTTTCAGCTGTTCCTCAAAAGTACCGATACCTCCGTTCCCGGAAGCCCAGATCACACCCACCTCATAGCGTTGCTGTGGTTGCATGGATCTGAAATCCAGTCCGGCATCCTGGATGGCCTGATCGCTGGCGGCAATGGCATACTGGGTAAACAGGTCGTATTTTTTTATCTCTTTCTTCTCGATATGATTTTCGGGAGAAAAATTCCTCACTTCGCATCCAAAACGGGTTTTGAATTTTGTGGTATCGAATTTGGTTATCGGGCCTGCCCCGCTTTTTCCGATCAGGATATTTTGCCAGAATTCACTGACTGAATTTCCCAGCGGGGTAATTGCGCCCATGCCGGTTATGACGACTCTTTTCATTGATGATATGTTTTAGCCGGACTTTAAATGGATATGTCCGGCCTGGATTCAATGCCGATATTACCGTTTTTTGTCCGGAATGCCTGCACTAATTAGGAAAAATCGTTTAACAAAACGGATCCGGATTTTTTAATTATTACTAATTTGCAAAATCACATCATCCGTGAGGGGGTGGCCCACGCAGGTAAGGGTTAGCCCCGCGGCCAGTTCTTTTCCGGTAAGTACTTCATTATACGAGAGCCAGACTTCTCCCCGCAGGCAACGGGCTGCACAGCTGCCACATTTTCCGGTTTCACAGCTATAGGGCAGGGAGATCTTTTCTCTTTGTGCTGCTTTCAGAATGGTATCCGGATATTTTACCGTGATCCGCAAATCTCTGCCATTCATTTTCAAAATAACATCATGCGTGCCGGTATCCGGAGGTTTCGCTCTGGGCATCGCCGAATGACGGGGATTGAAATCCTCTTTTTTTATATGATCCTGCGGGAAACCCTGTTCCAGCAAATGATAAATGATCATGCGCATATAAGCCGCGGGACCGCAGGTATAAAAAAGAGTTTTGTTCCGGTCGAACCGGCCGATGGTTAAAAATTCCAGCAATAGTTCGCGGTTTAACCGCGCCCTTCTCAGATCAGCCAGGGAACTGAATAAAAAATGAATGCGCAGATTATTTTTAAACTGCAGTTCCAGTTGTTTAAGCTGCTGATAAAAAACCGTGGTTTGAATGGATTGATTGCTGTAAATTAAACAGAGCTGCAGGAAAGGATATTTGTGGAGTGCCGTTTTGATCAGGGAATAAACGGGCGCAATGCCGCTTCCGGCGGCAAAAAAGAAAATACTGCTGAAGGATGCAATGTTTTCCGGCAGGCAAAAAAAACCCGCAGCGCCGGTAGTGTAAAGAGTATCCCCGGCCCGGGCCTCATCAATTAATTTTCTGGAAAATATACCGTTGGCGATCCGTTTGACGCCGATGGATAAGGGTTCTGATAGATCAGGCGCCGAGACAATGGAATAGGAGCGCCTTATTTCTTCGTGACCCGTTGCATGTACGAAGGTGAGGAACTGGCCCGGCTGATAGCTGATGTTATGTCCTTCTTCAAAAACAAAGGTTTTAAAATCATCTGCTTCTTCAATAATGTCCGCAATAGTTATGGCCTTATACAATTGATTGGGTCCCGTTTGCCCCTAAATTAAAGCATTTTTGCAGGATGTATTCAATGGGGTCTCTTTACCGGATACCCTGATGCATTATATACGACGTTGAAGAAAACGAAAAAGGCGGTAAAATCATCTACCGCCCGATCAGCATAGTGTAAGGAATCTATTCGTTCTGTTTTATTACTTTTTCCGTAACATTCAGGCTTCCGCCTTCTGTTGCTTCCACGGTGATGAAGCTTTTTTCATCCTCCATTTTTACATAGTAAATGGTTTCCGCCGGGGAGGAAGATTCTGTAACGGCAAAAATGATTTTGTCAGCAAATTTTTTATGGAGTTTCCAGGATATATTGAGCGGAAGGAGGCTGGCGTCTTTGTAATACCGGATTGAATTCACAAAATCGCCCTGCTGATCGTATTCTATTTCAGATATTACGGAAGCCTGCGTAAAACGGACAAAATAATGATCCTGCTGCTCTCTCCAGTTTACCTGGGACGCATCGGGGAATGCTGCCTGAAAAGATTTCACGAGTTTTTCGTTGACTTCTTTAACCGGCTTCGCGAAAGCAGCCAGTTGGAAGCAGAGAAGGAATAAACCGACAGTGCTGAAAATTCTCGTTTTCATATGCTGGTATTTTAATGTGAAGAATGGAATACGGAGATAAATATATGGCTGCTGCGAGGCGGAATCCTAATGGTTCTACACGAATGGGAAAGAAGCGGAAGAAAAAAAGGGAAAAGTTAAAGGCCTTTTTGCTGAACGATTATTTTCGCCCCCTGATCCGTCAAATAAGGGCCTGAATAACGAAAATGGTTTTTACATTTCCTGCTTTTTTACGGATCATTCCGGACAGGCGGTAAAAACATTCGGATGTTTGCAGGCAATTTCTGTAAATTGAATGCCGGTATCAACGCTGACCTTTTCAAAACCCACCAAAATTATTTGTACAGGATAAATTAAATTGTTTGCATGAAAAAATTTGCCATTATGCTGCTTACCCTGTTTGCCGGTTCCGGAATATTTGCCCAGGCGAAGGTCAGGCCGGATCTTCCCATAGTGAAAACAGCAGATGGCCTGCTGGAAGGCGTTTATTCTTCCGGGATAAGCATCTTTAAAGGAATTCCCTTTGCCCAGCCGCCGTTAGGCAACCTGCGCTGGCGGGAACCTATGCCGGTAAAACCCTGGCAGGGCCTGAGAAAGGCGGACCATTTCGGTCCCCGCGCCATGCAGCTCCCCCTGTTCAGTGATATGAATTTCCGTTCGGATGGCGTAAGCGAAGATTGTCTTTACCTGAATGTCTGGGCCCCGGCGAAATCAACCGTCAGCCTGCTGCCCGTGCTTGTTTATTTTTATGGCGGCGGTCTGGTGGCCGGCGACGGATCCGAGTACCGGTACGACGGAGAGAGTATGGCGCGTAAGGGAATCGTATCCATAACCGTTAATTACCGGCTTTCGGTATTCGGATTTTTTTCCCATCCGGAACTCACGAAAGAATCCCCGCATCAGGCATCCGGAAATTACGGATTTCTCGACCAGGTTGCGGCATTGAAATGGGTGAAGCAAAATATAAAGGCATTCGGCGGTGATCCGGAAAAGGTCACGATCGCAGGCGAATCGGCCGGATCATTTTCCGTGAGCGCCCTGATGGCCTCTCCGCTTTCAAAAGATCTGTTTGCAGGAGCGATTGGCGAAAGCGGTTCCCTGCTGGGATTACAGGCGCCTTCCACCCTTGCAGCAGCGGAGAAAAGGGGGGTTGGCTTTGCGGACAGCCTCGGTGTTAAATCGCTTTCCGCTCTCCGCGCGCTTTCTGCCGAACAGATATTAAAAGCATCCATGAAACTGGGAAGGGGCGGCTATACGCTGGATGGCTATTTCTTTCCCAAATCAGCACTCGATATTTTTAAGGCTGCTGAACAAGCGAAAGTTCCATTACTTGTAGGCTGGAATTCGGAAGAGGGCAATTGGCAGAATATTCTGGGAAAAGATAAACCGACGGTCGGGAATTATACAAAAGCAATACAAAAAATATATGGCGGGCGGGCTGCCGATATTTTAAAAGTCTACCATGCGGACAATGATGCGGAGGTGGAATCTGCGGCCACAGACCTCGCGTCCGACCGGTTTATCGGCTTCAGTACCTGGAGATGGTCCGATCTGCAGGCGAAAACCGGTGGCAACAAGGTCTACCGTTATCATTATGAACATCCGAGACCGAAAACCCGGGAGCACCCGGATATCCCGCCTTCGAAAGGAGCTGTCCATTCTTCCGAAATCGAATATGCGCTGGGAAACCTGCCAACGAACCGGGTGTTCGACTGGCAGCCGGAGGATTGGCTGGTTTCCGAAATCTTCCAGGCCTACTTCACCAATTTCATCAAAACCGGAAATCCCAATGGCCTGGCATTACCCGACTGGCCGGCAGTTGTTCCGGATCAGCCTGCCGAAGTGCTGCGGGTTGATGTGAATACCCGCGCCGAAACGGAACAACACCGGGATCGTTATTTATTACTGGAAGGGAAATGACAAATTCTAACCATCAGCAGCGCGGAATTTTACAGAGAATTGCCCGGAAAGCAATGATCGACAGGGGACTGCTTCCGGATTTTTCGCCCGAGGCGCTCGCGGAATTGAACGGCGTTCAGGAATTGCAGGCCGAGCCCGGAGAACTGATCCGTGATCTGCGGAAACTGGCCTGGTGTTCCATCGACAATGATGACTCCCGCGATCTCGACCAGTTAAGTGTGGCGCTGCCCATGCCGGATAGTATTATTAAAATCCTGGTTGCGGTTGCAGATGTGGATGCGGTGGTGAAGAAAAATTCTGCGCTGGACAAACACGCAAGTCAGAATACCACATCGGTTTATACCGCCGCGGAAATTTTTCCGATGCTCCCGGAAAAACTTTCAACGGATATTACTTCCCTCAATGCGGATGCCGACCGTTATGCAATGGTGGTTGAAATGAGCATCGGCGCGGATGGTTCCATGCGGGGTTCGGAAATTTATCGGGCTGTTGTCCGGAACCAGGCCAAACTCGCATATAACAGTCTTGCTGCCTGGCTGGAAGGCAGCGGACCCACGCCGCAGGCCATCGCCAAAGTTCCCGGACTTGAGCAGAACATCCGGCTGCAGGATCGGGTGGCAGAGAAACTCAAATCGCTGCGCTTTGCCAACGGGGCCCTGGATTTCGAAACCATTGAAGCGCGGCCGGTATTTGAAGGAGATGAGATTAAAGACCTGCAGTCTGAAAAAAAGAACAAAGCCAAAACCATCATAGAAGATTTTATGATCGCGGCAAACGGGGTGGTGGCGCGCTGGCTTGCATCGGAAAAATTTCCGTCTATGAGAAGGGTGGTGCGCACGCCCAAAAACTGGGACAGGATTGCAGAATTGGCAGCAGAACACAATTATACACTTCCCCGCCAGCCCGATTCCAAAGCACTGGACCAGTTTCTCATTTCAGAAAAAACAGCAGACCCTGATCGTTTCCCGGATCTGTCCCTTAGCGTTATTAAATTGCTGGGTATCGGAGAATATCCGGTTGACATTCCTGGCGAAAATGCTGCGGATCATTTCAGTCTGGCCGTAAAGAATTATACGCACTATACGGCGCCGAACCGCAGGTTCCCGGATCTTGTCACACAACGA
>Ga0134126_10012831_pt1 | contig 10579 bp, 7 predicted proteins | sample KB31752_FD_96881 | JGI IMG/M metagenome (GOLD analysis project Ga0134126, IMG submission 96881) | Terrestrial soil microbial communities with excess Nitrogen fertilizer from Kellogg Biological Station, Michigan, USA - KB3-175-2 | ecosystem: Environmental > Terrestrial > Soil > Unclassified ...
CCGCAGTTGCACATCGTCATAGGACCCGACCTGTGACGCGCGCGCGCAAATGGCTGCTCGGTATCGTCGTCGCGATCGTCGCGATCGTCATCGTGCTGGCGGCATCGTTGTCCTGGGTGCTGTACACGCCATCGGGATTGCGCTTCGCACTGGACCGCGGCGTTGCGATGATGCACGGGCAACTCGCCTATGCAAGCGCGAGCGGCACGCTTGCGGGCACCACCACGATCGACGGGCTGCGTTACCACACCCGCGATGGCACCAAGGTCGCCATCGATCGTGTGAGTGTCGACCTGCGGCCGTGGGCGTTGCTGGGCCACACGCTGCACATCGCGCGTGCACGCATCGACGGCATCACGCTCGACCTCGCGCCATCCAAACCTTCGAGCACATCGAGCGGCTTCTCGCTGAAGCCGCCGCTTGCGATCGTGCTGGACGATACGCAACTCACCCATATCGTCGTCGATGAAAGCGGCAAGCGCATGTTCGCCGCCGACAGCCTCGCGCTGGCCGGCCGATGGAGCAGCCGACAATTGCTGGTCAAGCAACTCACGTTGCGTGCGCCCGACGGCAGCGCAAATCTCGATGGCACCCTGGCGATAGCATCGGGTTATCCGGGCCAGGGTAGCGCGAAGTTCGACTGGACGTACGACGGCACGCGCTATACCGGCACGCTCGCGTCGCAATCGGATGGCAAGACCGCGCAACTGCACGCGGCGCTTTCGGCGCCGGTCGTCCTTCGCGCCGATGCGAGCGTGAAACTCGATGCGGCGCATGCGTGGACGCTCGCATTGAATGCGCCGAAATTCGATACGAAAGCGTTGCCCGCCCTGCCCGCGTCGGTGAAAACGCTCGCGCTGGACGTGCACGGTTCCGGCGACGGCGGCGGCGGCAAGCTGGACGGAACGCTCGTCGTCAACGACACGCCGCTGCTGCTCGATCCCGCGCAATTCCGCTACGACGGCAAGACGCTCACGCTCGATCCGCTGCGCCTGCGTTCGCCGCAGATCGCCGGCATCGCGACCGCGACCGGCGTCGTGCACCTGGATGCGAATCCAATGTCGTTCGAGCTCGGCGCCACGTGGCAGGACGTCGTGCTGCCCGCCGACCTTGCCGGTCAGGCGCTGGCGACGCACGGCGACGTCAAGCTGAGCGGCACGGCCAAACACTTCGCGGTGAAGGGCGCGCTGGCGCTCGGGCCGCCCGACCGGTTGTCGAACATGCAGATCGATCTCGCCGGCACCCCGCAGCAGATCGATCTGCACGCCTTGAAGATCGTGCAGAAGCAGGGCGGCCTCGACATGCGCGGCACCATCGGCTTGCAAAGCCCCATGTCGTGGAAGCTCGACGCCGTCGCGAAACGCTTCGATCCCGGCACCATCCTGGCCGGCTGGAACGGCGCGCTGGACTTCACGCTGGCGAGCGACGGCAAGCTCACGCCGCAAGGTCCCGTCGCGACGCTGAAACTCGACAAGGTGGCCGGCACATTGCGCCAGCGCAACCTCGCCGGCAGCAAGGTCGATCTCGTGATCACGCCCGACAACCTGCTGCAGGGTTCACTGTTGCTGGTCGCGGGCAACAGCCGCATCCACGCGATCGGCAAGCGCGGCGCGCGCACCGACGCCAGCGTCACGCTGGACGTCGCTTCGCTGGGCGACTGGCTGCCGAATACTTCCGGCAAATTGCAGGGCGAATTCACGCTCAAGGGCAACTGGCCGAAACTCGCGGTCGCGGGACACCTGCAAGGCAGCGGTTTGAGCGCGCAGGCGCGCCGCATCGACAGTCTGCAGCTCACCGCTTCCATCCCGAATATCGCGCAGCCGGGCGGCGATCTGGATCTGGCGCTGCACGGCGTGCATGCATCGGGTTTCGATTTCGACAGCGTCAGCCTGCAAGGCCACGGCAACGCCGCGTCGCACCACTTGCAGTTGCGCGCAAACGGCAAACCCGCCGGCGCTGCGCTGACATTGACTGGCAGCTGGCAAGCGGGCGCGAAACGCTGGACCGGCACGCTGAGCGACGTCGAACTTTCACCGCAGGGCATGCCGGCATGGCGCCAGGAAGCGCAAAGCACGATCGTGTACCAGAAGGGCGCGTTGACGCTGTCGCAACTTTGTCTGAGCGCCGGCGAGCCGCGCCTGTGTGCGTCGGCGGATCGCAACGCGCAAGGCGCCATTACCGCGAAATACTCGCTGCAACGCCTGCCCCTGCAACTTCTCGCGACCTTGGCATCGGGTGCCGATCCCCTGCAGGCGAGCGGCGAACTCTCGGGCAATGGACAAATGTCGATCGACGCCCATGGCGGCATTCATGGCAACGCGAATCTCGCGGCGGGCCCCGGCAGCATTGTCTATGCGTCGAATCCGGGCCGCGCCCTGCTCGCCTGGTCCGGCATCGGCGTCAACATCGATGCATCGGGTACGAATCAGCACGCTCGCCTGCACGCGGCATTGGACGACGGCGGACACGTCAATGGCGATGTCACCGTCAGCGGCGCCAACCACGTGTTGCAGGGAAGCATCGACGCGAACCTGCACAGCCTCGCCTTCCTCGAAGCCGTTTCGTCCGAAATCGCCAACGTGCAAGGCTCGCTCGCCGGCAACCTGCAACTGTCCGGCACGCTGGCGGCGCCGCAATTCCAGGGGCGCATCCAGACGCAGGGCTTCTCCGCGGAACTGCCGCGCGCGGGCTTGAAACTGCACGACGGCGAGTTCGCCATCAACGGCGACGCGCAGGGCCGCCTCGCGATCAATGGGCAAATCGCGTCCGGCGGCGGCGTGTTGCACGTCGGCGGCAGCGTCGGTCTCGCCGCGAACGCGCCGCTGGCGCTCGACATCAAGGGCAACAACGTGCTGGTCGCGGACATTCCCGCCGCGCACGTGATCGCATCGCCCGATTTGCACATTGCACGCGCGAACGGCGTGTTCGCGCTGACCGGCAGCGTGACGATTCCCGATGCGAAAGTGGAAGTCGAAAAACTGCCCGGCCAGGGCCCCGCGCAGGCTTCGCCCGACGTGGTGATCGTCGATGCGCCGCCCACCGCGCAGGTCGCGCCGATGGCGATGAGCGCGGACATCGAGGTCAAGCTCGGCGACAAGGTGAAGGTGCAAGGCTATGGCCTCGATGGCACCGTGAATGGACAACTCGCGGTGCGCGAGCGTCCCGGACAGACCGCGACCGGGCGCGGCGAAATCCGCGTCGACGGCAAGTACGAAGCGTACGGCCAGAACCTCAGCATCGAACGCGGGCGGCTGCTGTTCGCCGGCACGCGGCTCGACAATCCCGGCCTCGACATCCGCGCGGTGCGCAACATCCGCAGCCAGGACATCACCGTGGGCCTGCAAATCCGCGGCACCGCGCAGCGGCCGATCCTGACGGTGTTCTCCGATCCGACGATGGAACAGGCCGAAGCGTTGTCGTACCTCGTCACCGGCCGTCCGCTGACTGCGCTCAAGAGCGGCGAAGGCGATACGCTCAACACTGCCGCGCAGGCATTGGGCGGATTGGCCGGCGATCGGTTGGCGAAATCGATTGGTCCGCGACTCGGTCTCGAAGCCGGAGTGTCGTCGAGCGAAGCACTGGGCGGCTCCGCGTTCACCGCCGGCAAATATCTTTCGCCGCGATTGTTCCTGAGTTACGGCGTTGGCCTGTTCACGCCGGGCCAGGTCATCACGCTGCGCTACACCTTGAACCGCTTCCTGCAATTCGAAGCCGAGAATGCGACCACCGGCAATCGCGCGAGCTTCAATTACCGGATCGAAAAATAGCGCGCGTGTCACCGAAGTGCTGGGGCTCAATTTCCGCCGCGTGTTCCAGGAAATCTGGACGGTTTAGCGCACTCGTTTTTGATCGTTGCGAAGAGCGCCCCCATCCGCCTTCGGCACCTTCCCCCGCGCTACGCGCAGGGGAAGGAAATGCTTCGCTTCCCCCGCTTGCGGGGGAAGCTGCCCGAAGGGCTGAAGGGGGTCTTTTCGTTGGCGCTTGAGTCACAAATGCTCCAACCGCGCGTCGCAGCAATCGTTCGCCATTGCCAATCCGTCGCGCTGCTAGAGTGCGCGCTGTCTTTCGATTGCTTCGGGTCGCATGGATCTGCCCACGGAAAATACCCCGGCCGTTTCCAACGCCGCCTCCATCGCACAACGCGTGGAAAAACATCCCGGCGTCTGGAGCGGACTCGGCATCGTGGCGCTGTACTTCCTGCTGCAGTTCGGCTTGGGAATATTGTTTGGCGTGATGGCCGGTTTCGTGCTGATGGTGAAGGCCGGATTCGATGCCGGCCTGCACCACCGCGCGCCGCCCGACGCCAAAGCCGTCATGCTGGCCTTGACGGCGAATCCCGATACGCGCGTCGTTTTCATCGTCGCCACGATCGCCACCGCGGCCGTGGTGATGACCTTGCTGATCCGCCAGTTCTGGCGTGCACAATGGTCGCGTGCGGACTTGCCTGGTTTCGGATTCACGCCGCCCGCGAAAAAACATTCGTACCTGATCGCGGTGCTGCTCGGCGCTGCCGTGTTGCTGCTCGGCGGACCGCTCACGCACATTCTCGCTGGCCATCACCAGGTTGATCAGGATGTCTCGCTGCTCGCCGGCAACGTATCGATCGGCATGCGCCTGCTGTTGGCAGTGCTGGTGGTGTGCGTCGCGCCCTTCGTCGAGGAACTGGTGTTCCGCGGCGTGCTGTTGTCGGGCCTTGCGAGCCGCATGCCTATTGGCTGGGCCATGCTGGCGAGCGCAATCGTCTTCGGCTGCGTGCACCTGCCCGATTTCAGGTTCATCTGGTATCCCGTACCCGCTCTGGTCATCCTGGGCCTGGTCTCGGCATGGCTGCGCGTGCGCACACGCTCGCTGTGGCCGTCGATCACGCTGCATGCCACCAACAACTTCATTGCGGCGATCGCATGGTTTGTGGTTGCCAATCACTGATTGACAGCCGAAAAACCGCGATGGGAACGTCTCATTATGCCGTTGAAGGGCAGAAATAGCGTTATCCTTCCATGCACATAGGGTGGCTTCTTACAATGATTCCTGACGTCGTATGGGCCGCACTGCTGGCCTCGGGGCTTACACTTTTGGGTGTTTTGCTGTCGAATAAAAGCAATCGAACTCAGCTGCTTGACAAGTTAGCCCACGATTCCCGTGAGAAAGACAAGGATCGCCTGAATACCCTACGAAAAGATGTATACCTAAATGCCTCAGAGGAGATGGCAAAGGCCAATAGCTATCTTGGAAAAATTCCACAACTTGATCTAGCTAAAGAAAACGTCGGCGATGGCTTGTCAGCGTTCTTCGGTGCGTCCGCGAAACTCCAACTTGTGTCGGAGCCCAAGACAGCCGAACTAGCTAGCGATCTAACGACTAGATATGGCGAGATACTACTCAAGCTTTTGGCCAAAGCATCGCCAATCCACAGGCTCAAATCCAATATTCGTATCGCTGGCGACTTTTACGATCAAAATCAAGCAGAAGTTGCACGCATACTCGCGGAGATGAAGCACCTAAATGAGTCAGGGCAGCCCGACTCTGTGCGATTCGCTGCGCTGCAACGCTCCATTGGCCAAGCACAGCAAAACGCCAAATACTTCGCTGAGGAGCGATCCAAGGCTTTCGACGCGCATAACCTCGCGCTTCGCGATTACACCGTAGGCTTACTCGAAGAAGTGCGGTCGATTGGTCCACTGCAATTGCGCCTAGCCGCAGCAATACGCGGCGAACTCTCGTTGGCGACGGATCTAAATGAGTACGAGGCGCGTCTACAAGCCAACCTCGATCGCATGGACAAAGCAATACGAGACTCACTCAGGAAATTTGAAGAAGACTGACACTCAATGCAGCGGACGAACTGCGCGCAATGCCAAATTCTGGCGTTCGTTTTCGTCTTGGATTGGTTCAGTACCCCGCCGCCTCACCCGCCGGATAGCGCGGATCGTTGACGCTTTCCAGCATGCCGGTCTTGGGATTCACCACGATCGCGGCGATGTCGCCCATCGAATGCACGTCGCGGATTTTGTAGCCCATCGCTTCCAGCGCGGATTGCACGGTCGGCGTGAATGCGCCGGGTTCCGCGAAGATTTCGTCGGGGTACCACTGCATGTGGATGCGCGGCGCGTCGATGGCCTGCTTCACGTCCATGCCGTACTCGATGACGTTGAGGATGCTTTCCATCGTGGTGGAAATGATGGTCGAGCCGCCGGGGCTGCCGGTGACCATCACGAGCTTGCCGTCGTGCATCACGATGGTCGGACTCATCGAACTCAGCGGACGCTTGCCGGGTTCGATCCGGTTGGCCTTGCCTTGCACGAGGCCGAACTGGTTGGGCACGCCGGGTTTGGACGTGAAATCGTCCATCTCGTTGTTGAGGAAAAACCCGGTGTCGCCCGCGATCTGCTTGATGCCGAAATAGCTGTTGACGGTGTAGGTGACCGCGACCGCGTTGCCCTTGCCGTCGACCACCGAGTAATGCGTGGTGTCGGTGGCCTGGTACGGCCCGAGGCTGCCCTGCACTTCCGATGACCGCGTGGCCTTGTCCGGCTGGATTTTCGCGCGCAGCTCGGCGGCATGTTCCGCAGAAAGCAGCTTCGCGATCGGGTTCTGCACGAATGCCGGGTCGCCGAGATAGGTGTTGCGGTCGGCGAAGGCGCGGCGCTCGGCCTCGATGAAGGTGTGCGTACTCTTCGCGGAATGGAAACCCCATTGCGCGAACGGATACGGCTCGATGATCTGCAGCGTTTCGCAGATCGTGGTGCCGCCCGAACTCGGCGGCGGCGCCGAATAGATCATGTAGCCGTGGTAGCCGCACGCGATGGGTTTTTCCCATTGCACGGTGTAGGCCTGGAAATCCTTCAGGGTCAGCAGTCCGCCATTAGCTTCGCTGGCCTTGACCACCGCCGCGGCGATCGGGCCGTCGTAGAACGCGCGCGTGCCGTCCTTCGCAATCAATGCCAGCGTGCGCGCGAGCTGCGGCTGCTTCAGTACCTGACCCGCCGTCAATGGCCGGCCATTGTCGAGAAAAATTGCGGCGACGTTCGGGTACTGTTTGAAGTAGTCGGTGGAGGTATCGAGGATACGCACGTCGCCCGGCTGCAGCACGTAGCCGTCCTTCGCCAGCCTGATCGCGGGCGCCATCACCTGCGCGCGGCTCATCGTGCCGTACTTCTTCAGCGCGTCGTCGAAACCCATCACGGTGCCGGGAACGCCGACGCCCAGATACGTTTTGGTGCTGCGGCCCTTCACCACCTTGCCGGCGGCGTTGCGCATCATGGCGGGCGTCGCGGCCAGCGGCGCCTTTTCGCGGAAGTCGAGGAACAGATTGTTGCCATCGGCGAGGTGCAGCGTCATGAAACCGCCGCCGCCGATGTTGCCGCAGCACGGATGCACCACCGCCAGGGCGTAACCGACCGCGACCGCGGCATCGATGGCATTGCCGCCCTGCTTCAGGATGTCGACGCCGACCTGCGTCGCGAGATGCTGCGCGCTGACGACCATGCCGTGCTTCGCGGTGACCAGCGGTTCGTCGGGACGCGCGGGTTGCGTGGTGCCCTGCACTCTCGCCTGCAACGGCCCGTCCTGCGCGGCGTGGGTGCCTTGCGCAAACGCGACCGGCGCGGACGCAACGAACGCGAGCAACAGCGCAACGAAGGCGGCCTGCACCTGACGCATGGTGAATCTCCTTGTTTGATGCACTGACCGCAAGATGCAGGTCAATCCGCGGGCTGTCAAACCTGCGCGGCCAGCGCTTCGATCACCGGCGCCACCTGCGCTTCGCGGCCCAGCGCACGGCCGACTTGTTCGAGTCGCGCGGCCAGCATTTGTCGATCCGGCGCGCAAACGGTCGCGTGCCCGACCTTGCGGCCCGCGCGCGGCGACTTGCCGTAGTCGTGCCAATGCGTGCCGGGAATCGCGAGCATCCTGTCGCGATCGGGCAGTTCACCAATCCAGTTGAGCATGCAGGACGGAAAGCGCGCCGAGGTATCGCCCAGCGGCATGCGCAACACCGCGCGCACGTGGTTCTCGAATTGCGAAGTCACCGCGCCTTCGATGGTCCAATGGCCGGAGTTGTGCACGCGCGGCGCCATTTCGTTGCCGAGCAACCGGCCATCCTTGACGAACAGCTCCAACGCGAACACGCCCACGTAATCCAGTTGTTCCGCAATCGCGCGCGCATGCGCGAACGCTGCTTCCTGGATCGACTCACCGCGCACCGCGCGCGCCAGGCTGGCCGAAAGAATGCCGTCGACATGCCAGTTGCGCGTCACCGGCCAGGCGCGGAATTCGCCGTCGGCCGCGCGCACCGCCACCACCGACGCCTCGAAATCGAACGCCACGAATCCTTCCAGGACCAAACCGCGCGTCGAGGCTTGCGCACCCAAGGCGTTCCACGCGGCATCGGCGTCGGCCTGCGACTTGATTCGGAACTGGCCCTTGCCGTCGTAACCCTCGCGCCGCGTTTTCAGGATCGCCGGCGTGCCGATGCGCGCGAGCGCGGCGTCGAGATCGGCGCGTGTCGCGACGTCGGCGAATTCGGTAGTCTGCAAGCCGCATTCGCGGAACAACGTCTTTTCCAGCACGCGATCCTGCGCTGTCGCGAGCGACAACGCGTTGGGCGCGACGCGCGTGTGCGCGGTCAGCCATGCGGCGGTCGCGGCGGGCACGTTTTCGAAATCGAAAGTCGCTGCGTCGATCCCGCGCGCGAACGGTTCCAACTCATCCAGCGCATTCCAGTCCACACCGAGCAGCGGCGCGATCTGCCCCGCGCATGCGTCGGCCGCCGGATCGACGATGCGGAAGCGCACGCCCAGCGGCGTGCCAGCCAGCACCATCATGCGTGCCAATTGGCCGCCGCCCAAAACACCAAGCGTATTTTCTTTAGCGTCTGCCATCAGGGACATCCAATCTCCATCGTGCGAACCCGCATGGCACCAACTCCCCCTCTCCCCCAAATGGCTTCATCATTTGGGGGGAGAGGACAAGGGGTGAGGGGGAAGAAACGTCGCACTTCCGAATACTTCGATCGTGCGAAACGATGCCCCCTCACCCCAACCCTCTCCCCCGAGCAAAAAGCGCTCGGGGGAGAGGGAGCAAGATCACGAGCGCGCGTTCTGCTGGCGCGGCCTGTTCTTCGCAACCGGCGCCGGGTGCGGCGGCGTCAGGCGCGGATCGGAATGATGCAGCACGTCTTCGGTCTGGTCGTCGCGGAACTGATCCAGCGCGCGCGCGATCTTGTCGTCATGCAGCGCGACGATCGCGGCCGCGAGCAGGCCCGCGTTCTTCGCGCCGGCTTCGCCGATCGCCAGCGTGCCCACCGGCACGCCGGCCGGCATCTGCGCAATCGACAACAGCGAGTCGAGACCCTTCAACGCACGCGATTGCACCGGCACGCCCAGCACCGGCAAACGCGTCTTGGCGGCCAGCATTCCGGGCAGATGCGCGGCGCCGCCGGCGCCCGCGATGATCACTTCGATGCCGCGCGCGGCCGCGCCTTCGGCGTAGGCGAACAGCTTGTCCGGCGTGCGGTGCGCGGAGACCACTTCGACTTCATGTTCGACGCCCAGCGACGCCAGCATTTCGGCGGCGTGCCGCATCGTTTCCCAGTCCGAACGCGAACCCATCACCACCCCGACCCGGGGCGCGACCGTCGATTTCCGCATGGTCTCACCGGCGCAAAACGGGTATTGTACGCGGCATGGACAAGCGATTGCTGGACATCCTCTGCGATCCGGTCACCAAGACCCCGGTGCGTCCGCTGCGGCGCGACGAACTGGATGCCTTGAACCGCGCGATCGCGGCCGGGAATCTCGACACCGTGGCCGGCCAGAAGGTGGCGTCGCCGCTGGCCGCAGGACTGATCACCACCGACCGCAAGGTCGTGTACCGGATCGAGGACGACATCCCCGTGATGCTGGCCGAGGAAGGCATCGGCACCCTGCAACTCAGCGATTTCCCGGGATAGTCCGCGGCCGGCCGCCCGGCGGACGATGGGGCTGTGAACGCCTTCACGTTCTGCCAACTGCGCCCGAGCATACTTGGCGGCCCCGCCTTCCATTCAGCGAGCAGGTTTTTCGATGACGCCGATCTCGCCCGACCCGCACGATCCGGACAAGAAGGTGGTGGGCATCGGTTCGCGCGCACCCGAAACCGGCCAGGAACACGTCGGCGGCCTGCTGGTGGCCGTGCGCGAAATGACGCTGAAGGAAACCGGCAACCTGGTCGCCGAGCTGCTCGACAATGTCGATGACACGTTGTTCGACCTCGCCGAGAAAGCCGAAAGCAACGCCAGCCAGACCGAATACTTCGACGGCATGCGCGAGACGCGCAAGAAGCGCCCGCGCATCGAGCGCATGTTCGGCGAACACGTCGTGCGCGGCTTCGCGGATTTCGCGGCCGGCCGGCCGCCGCGCACCAGCGAAACGCAACGCGCGTTTTCGGCGAGCGGCGAGTTGAGCCTGGTCGATGACCGCGAGCTCGAGGAGTCGCTCGCGGTTTCGAGCATGGTGACGAAGGCCGACGCGCGCCTGTCGGCGGCGCTGATGGCGTTGAACCAGCGGCTGTCGGTGTTGAGCGGCGGACGCACCACCACCAG